>ERZ807291.297-NODE-297-length-82670-cov-218.854385_pt1 | contig 82670 bp, 86 predicted proteins | sample MGYA00521257_ERZ807291 | MGnify/ENA primary metagenome ERZ807291 (study PRJEB31413, sample SAMN03169783) | marine metagenome | biome: Marine; feature: Water; material: Subsurface seawater | place: North Sea | collected 2011-04-28 | depth 1 m m ... | reverse complement strand
CAGGAAGAGTTTTTTCATACATTTAACGCGCTTTTAGATAGAAACAACCAAATGATCTTAACTTGTGATAAATACCCAAAAGAGATTGATGGTCTTGAGGAAAGGCTTAAGTCCAGGCTTGGCTGGGGCCTTCCTGTGGTTATAGACCCCCCAGAGCTTGAAACAAGGGCAGCAGTTCTTTTAAGCAAAGCATCATCGATGGGTGTTGAACTTCCAAATGATTGTGCTATTTACATAGCACAACGAATAAGGTCTAACATTAGAGAGCTAGAGGGAGCCTTAAAAAGAGTTGTGGCCAACTCTCGATTTACAAACCAACCTATAGACCTTTCTTTGGTTAAAGACGCATTAAAAGACTTGTTTGTAATTTCTGCAAAAATGGTAAGTATAGAAAATATACAAAAAACCGTTTCCGAATATTACAACATTAAACTTTCTGACCTTCTTTCAAAAAGACGAAGCAGGTCTATTACAAGACCAAGACAGCTTGCTATGGCATTAACCAAAGAGTTAACCAACCACAGCCTTCCTGAAATAGGAGAGGCATTCAATGGCAGAGACCACACGACTGTTATACATGCTTGTAAAAAAATAGCAGAACTAAGAAAAGAAAACCCCTCACAAGAAGAGGACTATAGAAACCTAACCAGAGCTTTAACCAATTAAGTAATATGGATTTTTACATAACCAAAGAAGAGGTCGTAAAGGCTTTAAACACAACACTTGGAGTGGTTGAAAAAAGACAAACCCTCCCAATTTTAGCCAATGTTCTTTTTGATGTTGATGAAACAAAGTTAAAATTAACAGCGACAGATCTTGAGTCTGAAATATCAACCATATCAACTATTTCAAATTACAAAAGCGGGGGCAGGGTAACAGCGCCTGCTAAAAAACTCAGTGAGTTGTGCAGGCTATTTTCTGACCTTGCAGAAATACACTTTTACCTTGATGGAGAAAACCTTAAAATCGAAACATCTTCAGGAAAATATAATTTAGCCACACTGCCAAGCGAGGATTTCCCTGTTTTTGACCAAGAGGATCTTGGGGCACCTGTAAGCATTAAACCCCAAAATCTAAAAACAATAATAAATAAAACCTCATTTGCCATGGGCAACCAAGATTGGAGACATTATCTAAACGGCTTGTTTTTAACAATTGACAACACCTCTATAACATCAGTAGCAACAGACGCTCACAGGCTTGCACTGTCAACCCAAAACATTAATGAAAGCATAGAGAGCCCCATAACAGGCATTATCCCAAGAAAATCAATCAATGAAATAGCAAAGCTTTTGAATGATGAAAGTGAAAATATTACACTAAACCTAGGAACTAGCTCGGTTAACATAAGCGTTTCCGGAACGACATTTGCCAGCAAGTTAATAGAGGGAAAATTTCCAGACTATGAGCAAGTTATTCCATCAGGCGAAAGCTCTACTCTTGTTGTAGATAAAAAAAGTTTGTCAGAAAGTTTAAGCAGGGTAAGCGTTCTGTCTAGTGAAAAATATCGTGGCATAAGGCTTGTTGTTGATGCAGGGTCTATAAATATTTCAGCTAATAACCCAGAACAAGAGCAGGGCGAAGAGAATCTTTCATGTGATTATAGTGGAGAAAAAATAGATATCGCTTTTAATGTTAACTATCTTCAAGAAATACTATCTTCAATAGATGAAAATAATGCAGAGATTCATTTCTTTGGTTCTGACAAAAGCTGCCTTATCACATGCCCTGGAACAGATAGTTATAAATATGTTGTAATGCCCCTTCTTATCTAGTGCCAGTTTCAAAAATAACACTTAATAATTTTAGGTGTTTTAACCGTCTTGAGTTAAGCCTATCTCCAAGAATAAATTTCTTTTTCGGTAAAAATGGATCTGGAAAAACATCAATACTTGAAGCTCTTTATATGTGCTCAAGCGGAAAATCCTTTAAGAGTTCAAATATAGCTGCTTTAGTAAAACAAAACTCAAGTGGATTTAAAATAAACTCATATGACAACTTAACAGGCCATGTGCTTGATATAAAAAAAGAAATAAATAAATCAATTGAAATATTGGTTAATAATAAAAAAACACCAATATCTGATCTTATAAGACAAAGACCAGCAACAGCCATTCACAATCAAACCTTTTCATTTGCTGATGCCTCCCCAGACTTTAGAAGAAAATTAATGGATAGAGCGATATTTGTATCCGATAAAGAGTTCTCACAAACATGGTTTTCTTTTTACAGATGTTTAAAGCAACGCAACGCACTTTTAAAACAAAACAACCCTCAAACAAAGGCATGGGATGAAAAATTAATTATTTTTGGTGACAAGTTAACAACCATAAGAAAAAATTTTCACCAAAACACACTCAAAGAGTTAACTCGCCTTATTGAAAAAATTAAGAAAAAAGATCAAATAGATTATCTGAATAATATAGACATAAACTATAGAAAAGGATGGGATGAGGAGCTTTCATTAGAAGAGACCATCAATAACAACAGGACCAATGATTCTGCAAGAAGAACAACAACAAAAGGGCCTCACAAAGCAGACATTAAGTTTTCAATCAATAATATAGATGCAAAACAAATTTTATCGAGGGGAGAGCAAAAACTCTTTTCAATACTTTGGTGTTGTGCCCAACACAGGGTTTTAAAAAATACTCACAATCTTGAGCCAATTCTGATAATTGATGATATTAAATCTGAACTAGACAAAACATTAATGAGTGTTTTTATAAATATGCTTGAGCATATAGAAAATCAAGTTATTTTTTCCTGTATAGATGATGAATTTAGTAGTAAAATAGATATTAAATTTGAGGATTTAAAAAAGTTCCACGTGGAACAATTACATCAATAAAAGCATGCCAAAAAAAACTGAAGAAGCAAAGTATGATTCATCTAATATTCAGGTCTTAAAAGGTCTTGAGGCGGTCAAAAAAAGACCTGGAATGTATATAGGAGATACAGATGATGGTTCTGGTCTCCATCATATGGTATTTGAAGTATTAGATAATTGTATTGATGAGGCCATGGCTGGCCACTGCTCAGATATAAATGTAATTATTAACAAAGACGAATCAGTCACAGTTAAAGATAATGGCAGAGGTGTTCCAGTAGACGTCCATAAAGATGAAGGCATATCAGCAGCTGAGCTTATTTTAACCACACTACACTCAGGTGGAAAATTTGATGATAATAGCTATAAGGTTTCAGGCGGCCTCCATGGTGTGGGCGTTTCTGTTGTAAATGCTTTATCAGACAGATTAATTCTAAGGGTATGTAGAGATGGCGGTGAATACTTTCAAGAATACAAACACGGTGTTCCCTTGGCTAAATTAAAAAAACTGGGAGCCTCAGAAGAAACAGGCACAGATATTACCTTCTATCCCTCAAGCACAACCTTTTCATCAGTTATATTTGAGTTAGATAGAATTTATAAAAGGATACAAGAGCTATCCTTTTTAAATGCAGGTGTTTCTATTAACGTCACAGATGAAAGAACCGGTAAGTCAAAGAAGTTCAAAAACAACGGAGGGCTTTCTAGTTATGTAACACATCTTAAAGGCACAAAAAAACATGTGACAGAAATATTTGAATGCTCTGCAACAGAAAATGATGTTGGTGTTGAAATAGCCCTTCAGTGGACAGATGCTTATACTGAAAACGTATTATGTTATACAAATAACATTCCCCAAAAAGATGGAGGAACTCACTTAGCTGGATTTAGAGGAAGTCTTACCAGGGTGCTTAAGGCATTTATTAAAAAAGAAAATGCTAAAAAAACACCAGCTGATTTATTGGGTGAGGATGTAAGAGAGGGCATAGTTGCAATAATTTCTGTTAAAGTCCCGGACCCAAAATTTTCATCTCAAACAAAAGAAAAACTGGTTTCATCAGAGGTAGAGAGCGTAGTAAGCACTGTATTTAGCAAACACTTTAATGAATATTTATTAGAAAATCCAAAAGATGCAGCGGGTATTTATTCCAAAGTAGCTGAAGCCGCTCTTGCAAGAGAAGCTGCAAGAAAAGCCAGAGAGATGACAAGAAGAAAAGGTGTGCTGGAAATAGCTGGCCTGCCTGGTAAATTAGCTGACTGCCAAGAGAAAGACCCAACCCTCTCAGAGATTTATATTGTTGAGGGCGATTCTGCTGGGGGCTCAGCAAAGCAAGGCAGGAATAGAAAAAATCAGGCTATTCTTCCACTTAAAGGAAAAATAATTAATGTTGAAAAAGCCAGAATAGATAAAGTCCTAGGCTCACAAGAGGTAGGAACACTTATTAAAGCGCTCGGATGTGGAATAGGAAAAGATGATTTTGATATAGACAAGCTTAGGTATCATAGAATTATTATAATGACCGACGCCGATGTTGATGGCTCTCACATTAGAACCTTATTGCTAACATTCTTCTATAGACAAATGTTTGAGATAGTTGAAAGAGGCCACATATATATAGCTCTGCCACCTTTATATAAAATTACAAAAGGGAAAGAGTATGTTTATGCATCTGACGAGGATCAAAAAGAAGCAGCTGTAAAAGAATTTTCCAAAAATGGTGGAAGAGGCTTAGAGGTTCAAAGATATAAAGGTTTGGGAGAGATGAACCCTGAACAGCTTTGGACTACAACAATGGATCCGCAAGAAAGAAGAATGCAACAAGTAACCATTAATGATGTTCAAGAGGCCAACCACTCATTTGAGGTTCTTATGGGCGATGATGTTGAACCAAGACGTGAGTTTATAGACGAGAACGCATTAACTGTAACCGATTTAGATATCTAATTTTTATAAATATAGCTAATCCGAGAACGACTGCTTGCTAAGATATTTTTTTTATTAAGAAACCCTCTAAATCTTTAATAGCTACTCTTTCCTGCTCCATTGTATCCCTATCTCGAACAGTTACAGTTGAGTCCTCAAGACTATCAAAATCTACTGTTATACACACCGGAGTTCCAATTTCATCATGCCTTCTATAACCCTTGCCTATATTTCCAGTATTCTCTAGCAAAATTCTTCCAATATTAAGCTTTTGTAATTTATTTTTTATTTCTGATGATAGATTAACTATTTCCTCATTATTCTTTTTTAAAGGTATAACAGCAGCTTTTATTGGCGAAAGATGCGGTTTTAAACTTAAAACTACTCTTTCTTTTCCTCCATCAAGAGCTTCAATATTGTAGGCTTCGTTTAATATGGCCAAAACACCCCTGTCTACACCAGCAGATGGTTCAATTACAAACGGCACAACCCATTTGTTTGTTTTTAGGTCCTGTATAGCTAATTTAGAGTTTGAACTTCTATTTTCCATAACATTAGCTACTAAATTTAGATCTTTTTGATTTTTGGTGTGGGATCCTAGGTCAAAATCTGTTCTATTTGCAATACCTTCTAATTCTTCAAGCCCATGTGGAAATTCATACATCAAATCAACAGTTCTTTTTGAATAATGGGCCAATTCATCTTCAGGGACTTCATACAGTTGCACTTTAGACCTTGAAAGACCTTGTTTTTCCCACCAATCAAGCCTTTTCTCAACCCATGAATCATGACAGGCTTCATCCTCTCCAGGCACAACAAAATACTCTAGCTCCATTTGTTCAAACTCTCTTACCCTAAATATAAAATTTCTTGGAGTAATTTCATTTCTGAAGGCCTTACCAATTTGAGCTATTCCAAATGGTAATGATTTTGCAGATGAGTCAACAACATTTTTAAAGTTTGTAAAAATTTGTTGAGCTGTCTCTGGTCTTAAATAAGCAAAGGAATCTTCATTCTCAACTGGCCCAACATTTGTTTTAAACATTAAATTGAAAGGCCTGGGGTCTGTTAAGTCACTTGATCCACATGATAAACACTTATTATCTGGAAGCTGATCTGCACGCCACCTAGATTGGCATTTTTTACAATCTACCATTGGATCAGAGAAGGTGCTTTCATGCCCAGAATGCTTTAAAACAAGCGGATTTGTTAAAATAGATGCATCCAAACCCTCAATATTGTCATTCTCATAGACCATTGATGACCACCAAGCATTCTTAATATTATTCTTTAGCTCTACACCTAAGGGCCCATAGTCATAACTACCCTGAAGACCGCCATAGATTTCGTTTGACTGAAAAATAAAACCTCTACGCTTGCATAATGCAACAAGCTCATCCATTGTTTTAGCTGTCAAAATTAATCTCCTCTTTAAAAATCAACATTTGTTGCCTTTCAAAATTATATTCTATAAGACAATGCTTTAAATATGCTAACCATATTCCGTTAGAATAAATTATATAATAGTATTAACATTATAAACTGCAATGAAAATATTATTTACCTTTTTATCTATTCTACCCAAATCCTTTTATAAGTTTTGCATAAGAATATTTATGACTTTAGGGCTTCATAAAATCTCTAGTTCATATAGGGTAACTAAGATTAATATTAAAATTGCGAGGCCTCTGCTTAATAGCACTCAAATAACGCAAGCAGCTAATAGTAGTTATGCACAATCTTTAATAAGCATATACGAAACTTTTTATGCCTGGTCTAGGAATCCAATCAGAATTAATAACAATATCTTAGTAGTGAAAAATAATTATCTTATTCATGAATATATAGAAAAACAAAATGGACTAGTGGTTGTTGCTATTCACAACAGAAGCGTTGATATGTTGCTCTCATGGATAAACTCTCAAACAAATACAGTCTCCTTATATAAAAAAATTAAACTAAAAATGTTGGATACTTATGTTCGTAAGATTAGAGAAAATAATGTAAATAAAACATTTGAAACTAGCGTTCTTGGAGTAAAAAAAATACTTAAAGCTTTAAAAAATAATGAGGTTATAGCAATCGCATCTGACCAAGTGCCGGCAAGAGGGCATGGTGAATATGTAGATTTTTTTGGAAAGAAATCTTATACAACCACCCTAGTTCCAAGGCTTGCATGTAAGACTAAAAAACCTGTAGTATTTTGTTGCCTTAACTCACTAAGTAATTCAAATTTATTGGCAATTAATATAGAGTCTTCAGATAAAAATTTATATGATAATAGTAAGTGTTTACTATCAATGAATCAAAGTATTGAAAAGCTTATTAATAAAAATATAAGTGATTATTCATGGGAGTACAAAAGGTTTAGAAGGCCTATTACAGGCGAAACAGATCCTTATATAAATTAAATTATTTATCCCAAAAAACAGTTGTAAATAATACAAGCAATGTAAAAATTTCAAGCCTGCCAAGTATCATGGCAAAAGCTAAAATACCCTTTCCAAAACCTGTTACAGAGCTGTAGGTTTCTGACACAGAACCAAGCCCTGGCCCTAAATTATTTAAACATGCCCCTATTGCCGAAAAGGCACTTTCAAAGTCCATGCCTGTTGCTAATAACGAAAGCAATAGAAGCATGAATGAGATTATATATATTGAAAAAAACCCCCATACTGATTCTGCAACTTTGTCATCAACAGCCTTTGTTCCAATTTTTAATGACACTACCGCATTGGGGTGAACTAATCTCATTATATTTATTTTTGCATGGTTGATCATAATCAGAACCCTCCATGATTTTATTCCCCCACCAACTGAGCCTGAGCAAGCTCCTATAAATGCACCAACTAATAAAAGAAATGTAATAACAGTTGGCCACGATGAGTAGTCTGTACTAACAAAACCAGTGGTTGTAACTATTGATATAGATTGAAAAAATATTTGTCTAATAGATGCGTCATCAAAACCCAATATGTAGCAAAAAAATATTGAAAGAATAATTACTAAAGACAATATTGAAACAAAAAACCTTAATTCTGCATCATGAAAGTACTTTAACGGCCTCTTTTTATATATTGCAAAGTAGTGCAGGGCATAGCTAAAAGCAGAAAGAAGCATAAATATCATACAAATAACTTCTATAGAAAAACTATTAAAGAACCCTATACTCTCGTCATGTGTTGAAAAACCACCAATAGATACAGTACTTAAGCTATGAGAAATAGCGTCAAAGCCTGTCATTCCAGCTAAATAATAAAGACCTGCACAAACCAACGTCAAGGTGAGATAAATCAACCAGAGAGCTTGAGCCGTCTCTTTTATTCTTGGGGTAAGCTTTTGATCACTCAGTGCTCCAGGAATCTCTGTTTTAAACAGCTGACCGCCTCCAATCCCTAGTAATGGCATAACAGCTATTGCTAACACTATGAGGCCCATACCGCCCATCCATTGCAGCATCTGCCTATAGAATAAAATAGATTCTGGCAATAGATCTAAGCCAGATATAACAGTAGCACCAGTGGTTGTTATTCCTGACATTGATTCAAAGAATGAATCAATAAACGACATGCCAGACAACGTGAATGGTATTGACCCAACAAATGAGAGAACAACCCAAAAAAGAGTAATTATTACAAAACCGTCTTTTACTCCCATTTCCTCTTTGCTTTTTCGAGTTAATAACCAAGCAAGAAATGCTGGAACAAAAGCCACCACAAGCGTTGTTATAAAAATTTGCTCCGCACCATCTTTAAAAATAAACGAAATGCTTATCGGTGCTAACAAAGATGCGCTAAATAGCATAACAAGCACACTAAATAGATTAATAATAGGTTTAAGTGCCATTATCCCTCTTTAAACAACCTTTCAATCTCTGTAAGAGTGTTTTTATCTTCTAAAAACACAATTAAATGGTCATTAAGCGATAGGTTTACATCTTTGCTAGGCATTATAACTTCGCCATGCCTAACTATTGCCGCTATTGATGCGCCTTCTGGCATAGGAATCATTTCTATGGATGAGCCAAACAGGTGAGATGTATGCTCATTAGCATGAACAATACCCTCAACAGCCTCTGCTCCAGAGTCCATTTTAAGCAAAACATCTTGTGCAACGTCACTTTCTCTTAAGTCTTGCAAAACAGATGAAACAGTTAGTCTATATGGCGCTATATAAGTATCAATAAATCCAGGGACTAGTTTTAAATAGGATGGATTGTTTAAAATAATCATAGTTTTCTTGGCCCCTAGCTTTTTAGCTAAGAGAGAAGACATGACATTTGTCTCATCATCATTCGTTAGAGCACAAAAGACATCAATAGAATCTATATTCTCACTTTTTAATAGGCTGTCATCAGTGGCTGAGCCATTCAGCACTATTGTTTTATCAAGATCTCTAGACAACTTTTCACATTTCTCATGATTTGAATCAATTAACTTAACTTTATAGTTATTCTCAAGTTCTTTTGCTAGTGAGCAGCCTATTTTCCCACCGCCTACAATCATAATTCTAGAAAATGTTTCTCCTTGACGAAACTCATCAACTATAGTGTCTATGCTATCTGCGTCAGAAATAAAGTAAACCTCATCATTATCTTTAATGATCGTCTCTCCATTTGGAATAAATGGCTTTGATTTTCTATAAATCATAGGTATATATGCATCAATTTCTGGCATATCTTCTTTTATATTCTTTAGTTCTCTTCCAACAAGCTTGCCTTGTTTTTTAGCCTTTACAGAAACCAATTTAACTTTACCATCTGCAAATTCTTCAATCTGATTTGCACCAGGGTGTACTATTAATTCTCTCAGGTGACTGGTAACTTCGTATTCTGGACTTATTGGCATATCAATTACACCCTCTCCAAATATTTCTAAGTCATTTATATAGGCAGAATCTCTAAATCTACATATTGTTTTTTTCGCATTGAATTGTTTTTTTGCAATTTGGCACGCAATAATATTTACCTCGTCATTGCTTGTAACAGCAATAACAATAGTATCCTCATCAACACCTAGTTTTAATAAAGAATCTTTATGTGCTGCGTGCCCAACAACACACCCAACATCTAGTTTTTCTTGAAGCAAATCAATCTTTGTTTTGCTCTCATCAACTATTGAAACTTCATAGTTATTATTTGAAAGATTTCTGGCCAAACTGCTACCAACTCGACCAGCCCCTAATATCGCTATCTTCATAGTTAGTAAATTAAACCTCTTTTAAGACAATTAAAAGACTTAATGACAAATATTAATTTATTGAAAAAATTTTCTGTATGAGTTGAAGGCGTCATTAGTATTAATAATATTTTTGTTTGGAAACTGTAAGTGAGTGATTACTATTGATGTATCACTTGTTTTAATTGAAAGACCGTCTTTTGTAAAATATATTATTTGACCTGGACTCTTTAAGGAGTTAGCCTGTTCTTCATGCATTGAGTGGATTTTAATCAATTTATCTTTGTATAAAAAAGACACTCCAGGCCACTCATTAAAAGCCCTAAATCTATTAATAATCTCATTAGATGACCATAAGAAATTTATTACGGAATCATCTTTTTGAATTTTTTTACAATAAGTTGCAGTCTCAAAATCTTGTTTTATATATGACAATTTCTCATCCTCTACCTGATCAAGGAGACTAGAAATTTTAGAAATTGATAGAGCGCTGAGTTGAGATTCAAGCTCAGTTTTATTCCATGACGAATCAATCATCAATTCATGTTTTTGTAAAATGTCCCCCTCATCCATCCCGGATGACATTTTTATAAATGAGATACCTGTCATTTTTTCATTATTTATAATTGCTGATTGAATTGGCGAAGCCCCTCTATATTTTGGTAAAAGAGAATAATGAATATTTATCGAAATTTTTTCAGGACATTCTAATAACCAATCTGGAAGTATTTTCCCATATGCTGAGACTAACAAAATATCGAAATTGAGACCTAATATTATATCTTTAAACTCTTCATCTAAATTAAATGGTTTGTATGTTTTTATGGCAAGAGCTTTTGCCACCCTTGATACGTCAGACTCAACCTTTAAATTGCCACGCTTTCTTCGTTTATCAGGCTGAGTTATAACGCCAACGACCTCATGGGGTGTATTTTTACTTATATATTCCAATACCTCTGAGGAAGGCTTTGGAGATCCAGCAAATAGTATCTTCATAAAATCTTTTAAATTCTTTTAAAATCGTTTAAAAACATTATTACTTCTTAGAAAGCTTCTTTTTTATTCTATCTCTTTTGATTGAGCTAACATAATCAACCATAAGCTTACCTTCTAAATGATCTATTTCATGCTGAATACATACTGTGAGGAGCCCTGAAGGCCTGTCAGTATGGCTCTTCCCTTTCAAATCTTGCCACTTAAGAATAATATTATCGGGCCTAGTAATTTCTTCATTAAACCCTGGTACCGAAAGGCATCCCTCTTCAAACGTATAGCTTGAATCCGTATTTAAAATTTCAAATTCAGGGTTTACAAAAAATTGGGGTTTATTCCTATCTTCACTAATATCAATTACGATCAAGCGTACATGTTTATTAACCTGTGTGGCAGCCAGTCCAATCCCATCCTCTCGATACATAACCTCCAGCATATCATTGGCAAGATTTTCTAGACTTTTGTCGAATTTTGTTACTGGATCAGCCACTTTTCTTAACCGTGGATCTGGAAATTTCAAAACTTTTAAATTATTACTCATATATTTAGGGTTTAAAGGTCTAGTTTATTATATTTTGTTAAATTATAATCTAAACACCAACTATCAACATTATAAACTATGACTAACAAAACCACAGATGTAGCAATAATTATGGGATCAGACTCCGATTTGCCCATTGTTGAAGCAGCTTTTCCAATTTTAGAGTCTTTTGGCGTAAATTATACAAAAAATGTACTTTCAGCTCACAGAACCCCTCATGCTGTTATAGATTTTATAAATAAGTCTGAATCGAATGGGTGTAAGGTATTTATTGCTGCTGCAGGCATGGCAGCACACCTGGCCGGGGCGCTCGCTGCGCATACTACCAAACCGGTGATTGGCATACCTATAGAATCAGGCGGAATGGGTGGAATGGATTCGCTATTGAGTACAGTTATGATGCCTCCAGGAGTTCCTGTTGCAACTGTTGCTGTAGGAAAGAGCGGTGCAAAAAATAGTGCAATATTAGCAGTACAAATTTTGGCAACTGGTAATGACGCCCTTTCATCTAAACTTGATGATTATAAGGAGAATATGAAGAACGAAGTGCTTGAAAAAAATAACAAACTAAACTCTTAATTGTTATCAAAAAAAGCTCTTAATATTCATCAATCGATAAGCTGGTTTACAGATGGAAAAATTCTTGCCCATCCGACAGAAGGCATATGGGGCCTAGGCTGCAATGCTTTAGATTTTGATGCCTATTCAAAACTTTTTTTGCTTAAAAAAAGAGATAAAAAAAAGAGTTTTATCCTTCTATGCAGGTCGCTTGAATCTATAAAAAAATATACAGAAACCCTCTCTTTAGAGGATGAAACTTTACTAAATAATGCTTGGCCAGGACCTGTTACATTTGTGATTAACTATAATAGTTCAGTGCCCATACATCTTAAAAATAGTACCGGCAAGTTAGCATTTAGAGTAAGCAATCACTATCCTATAAAAGCTTTATTAAAAGAGTTTGATGGTTTATTTGTTTCAACTTCTGCCAATCTCTCTGGAGAACCACCAATTGACTCACCTCAGAAAATTTTGGATTTTTTTGCTAACGATAACCTTGCATACTATGATGAAAAGCTTGGTAGCGAAATGAAACCAAGCACTATAATTGACCTAGAGAGCAAAAAGATTTTAAGACGATAATATGAAAGATTTTGAAAAGAAATTTAAATCCATTCAAGCCGACATTATTGATTTATTTACTGACTGTGAAAAATCAAAAAATGCCTCAATAATTTCAGACTCTTGGAAAAGACCGGAGGGCGGTGGCGGCAAAACATTTGTAATTCAAGATGGCTCTTTTTTTGATAACTGTGCTGTCAATTTTTCCTCTATTTTCGGATCTAAGTTACCAAAATCAGCAATAGGAAACTCAATAGTAAAATCCACTAGATATGGGTACCAGGCGATGGGTGTTTCTGTTATCACTCACCCAAATAACCCAAACATCCCAACCAGCCATATGAATGTAAGGCTGTTCTGCATATTAGATAAAAATAAGAGAATTAAAGACTGGTGGATTGGAGGTGGCTATGATTTAACTCCTTACATTATATTTAATGAAGATATAGACCTATGGCATTCTGAAGCAAAAGAGTCATTAAGGTCATATAACAAAAAATATTATGATAGCTTTTCTCAAAATTGTAATGATTATTTCTATATACCTCATAGAAAAGAAAGAAGAGGCGTTGGCGGAATATTTTTTGACAATACAAAGCATATTTCAATTGAAAAAAGCATAGAAATGCTTGCTGCAATAGCTCAATCATATGCAAATTCATATTCTGAGATAATTAAAAGAAGAACCAAGACATCGTTTTCTAAAGAAGATAAAGAATTTCAAAGTCTTAGAAGGGGTAGGTATGTAGAATTTAATTTAGTAAATGATAGGGGAACAGCTTTTGGTCTTCAGTCCAATGGAAGAATACCCTCAATACTTGCTTCCCTCCCCTTAAATGCATCATGGAAGTATAAAAAAGATAAAATAATGGAGCTAAGGGAAAAAAAACTAATAAAAAATATCAATAGAGATTGGAATGTCTAAAATATATAGATTAGGAGTTGTTGGTAACCCAATCGAACACTCACTTTCACCCTTTATTCACTCAAGATTTGCGATAAATGAAAAAATTAATATTTCATATAAAGCCTATAAAACAGAGCCAGATTCTTTTGAAGAATTCGTTAATAACTTTTTTGAATCTAGGGAGTCCAAGGGTTTGAACATAACCCTTCCTTTTAAGCATCAAGCATCTAGGTTAAGTGGGGATATATCAAAAGAGGCATCTACAATTTGCGCAGTTAATACAATAAATAAAATAAATAATAAGATAATGCTTGATAGCACAGATGGCCTTGGCTTTATAGACGACCTTAAATCAAAAAATATTTATATAAATGATAAAGAGGTTTTAATAATTGGAGCCGGGAGCGCATCAGAAAGTATTTTATATAAAATTATTTCTGAAAAACCAAAAAAAATTCTTATAGCTAATAGAACTGTATCTAAGGCAGAAAGCCTTATAAATAAATACAAAAACCTCTTCAGCAATATCCATCTATTATCTAGCGATGATTTAAATTCGCCAGATGTGGTAATAAATGGAAGTTCCGCTGGGCTTACTGGAAAATTTCAACCTGTTGAGCTTAATACAAAAGAAACAACAGCTTTTTATGATCTGAACTACTCTCTTGAAACCACGCCATTTTGTGAATGGGCCATTCAGGCCTCACCCAGAGTTTTTGATGGTATTGGCATGTTAGTAAATCAGGCAGCCTACTCTTTTGATATTTGGTTTGGAGTTAAGCCAAAAACAGAACAAGTTTTAGAAGATATCAAGGCTTTATAGATGGCTGCTTTTATTCAATTTATAGCCGGAGCAATCTGCCCAAAGTGCAAAAAATTGGACACCATAGCAATTAGCAAAGACGACGATATGATTTATTGTGTTAAATGCTCATTTAAAGAAAATAGACCCAAAGATCCAAATAGCAAAACCAACACAATAAAAGCCATTAATATTGATGGCCTTAATAGCTCCAAAAACTAGAATTAACACCAACAAAAGTATATTATACGCGCCATAATTGACCCAAAGCCTAGGTTATAATATAAAAAAGGCTTATAATGCTTTATTAATAAATTATATTTTATAAGAAACGTAAACCCACAGGACAAGAAATGCTATCAAACTTAATAAACAAGCTGACCGGATTTTTACTCACAATATCTTTATTCTCGAACCCAGTCAAAGCTGATTGGTTTGCCCTAAACATGACAGAGGGAGCAACAGCAATAAGCCAAGAGGTTTTTAATCTTCATATGCTTATTTTCTGGATATGCGTAGCAATCGGAGTAGTTGTGTTCAGCGTAATGTTCTATTCAATGTTTGCCCATACAAAGAAAAAAAATCCAGTAGCAGCAACTTTCCACGAAAGCACTAAAGTTGAAATAGCTTGGACAGTAATTCCATTTCTAATACTAATTGCTATGGCTGTGCCAGCGTCTAAGACATTAACAAAAATGTATGACGATACAGCTGGTGATGTAAATATCCAGGTAACTGGATTTCAATGGAAATGGCAATACAGATATTTAGAAGACGGCGTAAGCTTTTTTTCTAATCTATCCACTGATATGGATGAGATATATAACCTGGTACCAAAAGGAGAAAATTATTTGCAAGAAGTTGATGAAGCAGTAGTTATACCCGTAGGAAAAAAAGTTAGATTTTTAATTACAGCCAATGACGTTATTCATTCATGGTGGGTTCCAGCATTTGCAATTAAACAAGATGCTATTCCAGGATTCGTAAATACTGCTTGGACAAAAGTTGATCAGGTTGGAACTTATCGAGGCAAATGTACAGAGTTATGTGGAAAAAATCATGGATTTATGCCTATTGTGGTTAAGGTTGTAGAGCAGGATGAGTATGATTTATGGGTTAGCGATAAAAAAGATGCGGCATTTAAACTTGCTGAACTTACTGAAAAAGAATGGACCACTGCAGAACTGGTTGAAAGAGGTGAAGCAGTATACGCAACCAATTGTGTTGCTTGCCATCAAACTAATGGGCAGGGCATACCGGGTATTTTCCCAGCACTTGCTGGAAGCGATATAGTTTTAAATGATAAAGCCAAAAACATAGAAATTTTAATGGAAGGTGTTCAGGGCGCAGCCATGAACTCTTTTGACTATCTATCCGAGGTTGAGCTAGCCTCTGTAATAACTTATACAAGACAATCATGGGGTAATGCCAAAGATGGCGACGGAGAAATTGTTTCTCCTAAAGATATTGTTGATTATAAAAAACCAAAAATTTAAACAGGGAAGGTAAATATGAGCGCAGTTATTGAAAACCATCACGACGATCACCATCATGGGCCTGCTAAAGGTTTAACAAGATGGTTATATACAACTAATCATAAGGATATAGGAACTCTATATTTATGGTTCTCATTTGCCATGTTCTTAATTGGTGGAGCCATGGCCATGATTATTCGTGCTGAGTTATTCCAGCCAGGAATGCAAATCGTCGAACCTGAGTTTTATAATCAAATGATTACACTCCATGGTTTAATAATGATTTTCGGTGGAGTCATGCCTGCTTTTGTTGGTCTTGCTAACTGGCTTGTGCCTATGATGATTGGCGCTCCTGATATGGCTTTGCCCAGAATGAATAATTTAAGCTTTTGGATACTACCATTTGCCTTCTTTATTCTCCTTTCATCTTTATTTATGGAAGGTGGAGCTCCTAATTTTGGTTGGACATTTTATGCACCGCTTTCTACTACCTATGCTCCTCCAAGCGTAACCTTTTTTATATTTTCTGTTCACATAATGGGAGCATCTTCTATTATGGGAGCTATTAATGTCATTGTGACAATCATGAACATGAGAGCACCCGGAATGGATTTAATGAAAATGCCTCTATTCGTATGGTCTTGGCTTATAACTGCATATTTACTTATTGCCGTTATGCCTGTGTTAGCTGGGGCAGTAACAATGATGCTTATGGATATACATTTTGGAACAAGTTTCTTTAATGCTGCAGGTGGTGGAGATCCAGTACTATTTCAGCATATATTCTGGTTTTTTGGCCATCCTGAAGTGTATATTATGATTCTTCCAGCTTTTGGAATTGTTTCTCATATAATTGAAACATTCTCAAGAAAACAACTATTTGGATACTCGTCAATGGTATGGGCAATGTTATCAATTGCAATATTATCTTTTGTTGTTTGGGCCCATCATATGTTCACAGTAGGAATGCCGTTAGCAGCTGAGTTATTTTTCATGTGGGCTACTATGCTTATAGCAGTTCCAACCGGAGTTAAAGTATTTAACTGGATTGCAACTATGTTCAGAGGATCAATAACCTTTGAAACACCAATGCTATTTGCATGTGCATTTGTTGTCCTATTTACTCTTGGTGGTTTCTCAGGTCTTATGCTTGCCATAACCCCTGCTGATTTCCAATATCATGACACTTATTTTGTTGTTGCTCACTTCCATTATGTATTAGTGCCCGGAGCAATATTTTCAATAATGGCGGCAGTATATTACTGGATTCCTAAGTGGTCAGGAAATATGTACGATGAGAGGCTTGGAAAGCTTCACTTCTGGCTATCATTTATTGGAGTTAACGTAACCTTCTTCCCGCAGCACTTTATTGGATTGGCCGGAATGCCAAGAAGATATCCAGACTATGCCCTTCAGTTTGCAGACTGGAACATGGTTTCGACTGTAGGTGCATTTTTATTTGGTTTCTCTCAAGTATTTTTCCTATTCATTGTTATAAAAACAGTCATGGGTGGGAAAAAAGCAACTGACCAAGTGTGGGAGGGCGCAAGAGGCTTAGAGTGGACTGTTGCCTCACCCGCTCCGTATCATACTTTTGGAACTCCACCTAAGGTTGACTAGCAAATGAAAGATAAAGGTAAGACAACAGTTAAGTTCCTTGGATTGACTGTCATAGCAATGTTTTTTTTCTCTTTTGCTTTAGTGCCTTTATATAATGTATTTTGCGAAGTAACAGGAATTAACGGCAAGGTTTTTCAATCTGAAAATTCTCAAGAGTTCATGGCAGAAGAGGGAAGAGACGTCGCCGTTCAATTTATTTCTTCAAACAATGAAAGAATGCCATGGGTTTTCCAACCTTCTAATGAAGTAATGGGAGTTGTGACAGGAAAATATTACAATGCAACTTTTTACGTCAAGAATACAACAAATAAGGTAATGACAGCACAGGCAGTTCCAAGCATCGCGCCATCGAATGCTGCAGCACATCTAAAAAAATTAGAATGTTTTTGTTTTGAACAACAAGAGCTTGCACCTGGGGAAGAGGCCTTGTTGCCCGTTAAATTCTTAATTTCTAATGAACTACCTAAACAAATTAAAAATGTAATACTTTCTTATACCATTTTTGATATCACAGATTATAACCAAGAAAACTTAGCGCATCTTGAGATGCAAATGGAGAAAAACTAATGAGTAGTCAATCATATTATGTTCCTGATTCAAGCAGGCTGCCAATATTTATGGCTTTTTCACTATTTCTTTTAGTGATGGGTGCCTCAAGCACAATTAACAATTTAGGAGAAGAAGGTAGCAATTCCGTTTACATTTTATATGTAGGATTTATTAGTTTATTTGCAACAATGTTTGTCTGGTTTAGAAAAGTTGTCCAAGAACATATTGCAGGCCTCGATAGCGCACAGTTAAAGAAATCATATGTCTATGGTATGTCCTGGTTTATTTTCTCAGAAGTAATGTTTTTTGCAGCATTCTTTGGGGCTTTGTTTTATGTAAGAGCATTTGCTGTTCCATGGCTTGCTGGCCTTGGTGAAAAAGGCGTTGGCGTTGAGGCGATTGGTTTATGGGAAGGATTTGAAGCAACATGGCCTGTAATGACAACTCCAGATGCAGGCTCCGCATATGAATTGGCTGAAAAAAGCATGGCTTTTCCAGGTTGGGATCATGCACTATTATGGCTGCCAATGTGGAATACTATTGTTTTACTTAGCTCAAGTGTAACAGTGCATTTTGCTCATGTAGGTCTTAAGAATAATGATAGAAAAAAATTCAATACATGGTTGGGAGCTACAGTAACTTTAGCTCTAATCTTTGTTGGACTTCAAATCGCTGAGTATTATGAAGCATATGCACATTACGGGCTAACACTTAACTCAGGAATATATGGGTCTACTTTCTTCATGTTAACTGGCTTTCATGGGTTTCATGTAATGATGGGCGGAATTATGCTCGCCATAATGTTATTAAGATCAGTTCGATATAACCACTTTGAGCAACATGATCATTTTGGATTTGAGGCAGCATCATGGTACTGGCATTTTGTAGATGTAGTTTGGGTTATGCTGTTTTTATTTGTTTACATACTATAACTTAGCGCTGCCAGGGAACAGAGTTTCCAAGTTCGCCAGTGTATAGGCCGTAAATGACCAGTAGTATCAAAATTACCGCAAAAGTGACTCTAGCACCAAGAGCATAAACAGTTCTTTTGCTATCAGTTTTGCCTTGATCTATTAATAAAAATACTAAGCTAGCGCCAAGCGAGATCAGAAGAAGAACTACTACAACTATAATAAGTATTTTTAACATATTACTTATTTTAAATTAATCGTGAATATATAGATATGAAGAATATTAAATTTAAACCAGGAGCAAAGATTACTATATTTTTTATTTTCTTTTCTATTGTCTTTATCGCCCTAGGTGTTTGGCAAATAGAAAGAGGCCAGTCAAAATCTAAAATTTTACAAGCTTACAACTCTGCAGGAGAAAAAGACCCTCAAGCACTTCAAGATAGTTCGAGCAAATGGCAGAGAGTATCCGTTAAGGGAAAGTTTGATAATAAGAATCAAATCTTGATCGATAATACTATTTATAAAGGTATTGCTGGGTATAAAGTATTAACTCCCCTCATTTCGAATAGTTTGGATAGAATAGTTCTTGTTGATAGAGGCTGGGTTCCTGCTGGTAATAATAGAGACAAGCTTCCAGATATTAGCATTGATGAATCTATAATTGAGGTTTATGGAACCCTTGATAGCCCTGAGCTAGGGTTCGTATTATCAGAAGAATTAATAACTAAAGATTGGCCAAAGGTATCTCAATCAAAAAATATTGAAGTTTTAAAAGAGGCTTTTGAATATGAACTATTCCCCTTTCTGCTAATTGCCGAACCAACGCTGAAAGATAGTCTTGAATATATTAAAATTACACCAACTAATATGACACCCTCAAAGCATTATGGTTATGCCTTGCAGTGGTTTACCATGTTTTTAGCCTTATGCTTTATGTTTATATGGGCTGGGAGAAAATATGAAAAATAAAATACTACTATCAATAATTCTTTTTACACCAATCGCGGTTGTTATAGCCTCATCTTTATTTTTTTCTGCAGGCATATCTCCATCAAACACAAACAATAATGGGGTCTTTTTTAAGGATTATTTTAACTTTGATCAATTTTCGATCAGCAATAATGACAATGATTTAAAATTTGATGATGGCAAATGGGTTTTAGCAGTATATGTAACTGATATAGATAAGGCTAAAGACTCAATTTATTTTATGAGGCAACTAAATGTTGCTTTAAATAGAGATATTTATAAAGCCAGAAGACTTACATTCTTTTCAAACGCTTTAATAGAAAATGAATTAAAAGATCTTTTAAAAGAGTATCCCAGAACTGAAAATTTTAAAGATGAGAACGGAATGCTTTTAAATGTCCTTCAGCGAAATTCATCAATAGATATGAATAATCAAAATCCTATCTTCATTATTGACCCATACGGTAGAGCAGTTATGTTCTTCCCGCCAGATACAGATCCTAAAAAAATACTTAAAGACTTAAAGGTACTAATTTAATGAATAACATAAAAAATTTATCACTCTTTGGAGTTTGCTTTGCTTTTATAGTAATTGCCTTAGGGGCATGGACTAGGCTAGTTGATGCTGGTTTGGGATGTCCTGATTGGCCCGGTTGTTATGGGTTTGTAGTATTTCCAACTGATGCGGCCGAGATTGCTCTTGCAGAAAGTAGATTTCCATCTTTTCCTTACGATATAAACAAGGCGATTCCAGAAGTTGTTCATAGATATTTTGCTGCAACTCTTGGGTTTGTAGCAATTTTATTAACTTACATTTCTTTCAAATATAAAGGAAATAAATCTCTACATTGGTGGTCTCTTGGGCTTCTAATTTTCATATGTTGCCAAGGCCTATTTGGGTATTTAACAGTCAGTCTAAAGCTCCTCCCAATTATAGTGACAGGGCACCTCTTTGGAGGGTTTTTCACATTAAGTCTTTTTTATCTAATTTTCTTAAAAGCAGGCGACTTTAAAATTCTTGATCAAATGAGGATTCCTCACCTAAAAGGAATATCTATACTAGCAATGATTATTTTACTATTTCAGATATTTCTAGGAGCCTGGACAAGTACAAACTACGCATCTTTAGCATGCGTAGACTTTCCAACCTGCCAAGGAACCTATTATCCAGAAATGGATTTCAAACAAGGATTTAATCTTAGCCAAGAAGTTGGCCCCAATTATCTATATGGCCTTTTAGACAATTCAGCGAGGGTTGCAATACATTACTCTCACAGAATATCTGCAATTTTAGTAACTATTGTTTTTTTAGTCTTAATGTCAAAACTCTGGTTTTCTGCAGCAGCACCTCTTGCTTCGACACTTGGAATTCTTTTGCTAACACAAATATCTTTAGGGATTATTAATGTGATATATGTACTGCCGCTTTATGTTGCAATAGCGCACAATCTTATAGCCGCCTCACTGCTTTTGGGAACAATAACAGTTAATTACTTGGCTTGGAAAAAATGAACTTATTAAAAAGTTATTACACACTATGTAAGCCTAATGTAGTTTATATGATGTTAATTACAGCCGTAGTTGGAATGCTTCTTGCACAAGAAACAGTCCCATCAATCTCTTATATGTTTATAGCCCTTCTAGGCATAGCGCTTTGTTCTGGCTCAGCAGCTGCGATTAATCAGGTTATAGATAGAAATGCAGACGCATCAATGAATAGAACAGATAAGAGGCCTTTGCCACAGGGCGACATAAGTCCAGTGCATGCTTCAATTTTTGCACTTGTCATAGGCCTTCTCGGATCAATAATACTTTATGTATTTGTAAATACTTTAACCATGTATTTAACAATAGCTTCTTTAATTGGCTATGCTTTTGTATATACAGTTTATTTAAAAAGAGCTACACCACAAAACATTGTAATTGGCGGCCTAGCGGGAGCAGCCCCGCCACTTCTGGGCTGGGTTTCAATTACAAATTCAATTGATCCCTATTCACTTTTATTGGTATTGATAATTTTTATTTGGACGCCTCCTCACTTCTGGGCCTTAGCTATTTATAGAAAAGACGAGTACGCCAAAGAATCAATTCCAATGCTGCCCGTCACACATGGAGTCGCTTTTACCAAACTTCAGATTGTTCTCTATACCATCATTTTATTTTTAGTGAGCCTCCTGCCATATATAGTCTTAATGTCTGGAGTCATATATTTGGTATCAGCATTTATTCTAAGCTCCATTTTCTTATATTACTCAATCAAGCTATATCTTGGAGAGGGGGATGAATATGCAATGAAAACTTTTACATATTCTATCTATTACATCTTTTTAATTTTTGTAGCTTTGCTAACAGACCATTTTATTTTATAAACCTATGAAAAGAGTTAACTTAAACATCTTACTAATCTTTGTTTTTATTACTATTGTTATGACCTTATTTGTAAATAAGCTCACAACACCAAGAATCCTTGACAAAAATGAGCTCCTTATCAACGGACTCTTTCTTTTTGACAAACCTAAGGAAATTTCAGAATTTGAATTCTTTTCTGGAAATAGTAAAACTTTTACCAAAGAGGACTTAAAAGGAAAATGGACCTTGATGTATTTTGGTTTTACAAATTGTCCCGATGAGTGTCCCACAACGATGTATGAAATGTCTAAATTATTAAATGTTCTTAAAGATAAAAACTACCCTTTAGAAGACAAGCAATGGGTTTTGGTTTCAATTGATCCAGAGAGAGACACGCCAGACTCAATTGATAAATATGCAAAGGGGTTTTCAGAAGACTTTATAGGAGTCAGAAGTTCAAGGCCAATGCTTCTTAGCCTAGCAACGCAATTGGCTGTAAATAATACTATGCCGTCTTCGAACCATATGGATCATAGCCATCTAGACCAACATGTTAATAATATTATTCTTATTAATCCGGATGCAGATTTTGCAGGATTTTTTAGACCGCCTTTCACAACCTCAAGACTGTCATTAACCTATCAGTCAATTACAAGTAATTAATCTATCTTAACAATTACTTTGCCTTTTGCTTTTCTGTTGGCAAGGTGTGCAATAGCATCTGCCGAGCTATCTAAACTAAACCTGTCAGAGGGAGTAGGGTCAATTTTGCCATTTGAGTATAGTTCAAATAGTTCATTGAAATTTGCTTTATTCTCATCAGGAAACATTCCAACCCAGGCGCCCCAAAAAACTCCAACTATCTGACAGCCTTTTAAAAGAGTTAAATTTAAAGGCATTTTCGGAATTTGATCTGCTCCAGCAGCAAACCCAATAACTAAATATCTTCCTTCCCATGCTATAGATCTTAAACAGGGCTCTGCATAGCTTCCACCAACAGGATCATAGATAACATTGGGACCAAGGCCGCCTGTTAGCTCTTTAACTTTATTTGAAAGTTCTTTTTGCTCATCTCTTGATAGGTTTCCTGAGGGATATATAAATGCTTCATCTGCTCCATTTGCTAGACATATATCAATTTTTTCTTGCGATGAAGCTGCGGCTATAACTTTAGCCCCCATCGCTTTCCCCAACTGTATTGTTGCAAGACCAACTCCGCCCGACGCTCCAAGAACCAACAATGTCTCTCCTGGTTGAATATTTGCTCTTTGTTTTAAAGCATAAAGTGATGTCCCGTATGTTACAGATAAAGCTGCTGCAATTTCATAATCCATATCATCTGGAATAGCTCTTAACATTGACTGATGAGCTAAAAGTTTCTCTGCTACACCTCCTGTCATTGACGCTGCAAATACCTTATCTCCAACCTTAAAATCTGTAACCCCTTCACCTACTTCAGCAATAATACCAGCTGCCTCGCCTCCTGGTATAAATGGTAAAGGTGGTTGAAACTGATATAAGCCTTGAATCATAAGGACATCAGGAAAATTTATACTCGCGGCCTTTAGATCAATAATGACATGCTCAGCAGCAATCACTGGATCAGGTATTTCATTAACTTGTAATTTATCAGGACCGCCAAGCTCTATGCACTGAAGCGCTTTCATATATTCTCCTTAAAGTTTTTTATTATAAGATCTAATAAACTCATCAATATCTTCAATATTATCTTTACTGAGTTTATCAAAATTCATCAAAGATGCGTTAGCTTCTTCTTCAAAACTTAACAAATCAATATTAGACAGTGAATCAAAGTAAGAGCCGTGAAGCTTAGATGTTAATAGTCCATATTCTGAAAAAGAAATTTCTCCATGGTTAAGAGATTTCAAGATACCATTTCTATTAGTAATACAATTAAGCGCTTTCAAGTACTTCTCTTTTTCTGGCATGCATTTGGCAATTTTTTCCAACTCTATTGTTATATCTTTTTTAGCTTCTGAAATATTCATTTTTGCACCATTACTAAAAACTTCACAAGCCTTGTTATTTCCAATATCAACAACATTTTTTTCAGTCTGTTTAATTTGAAGCATTTCATCACCATTGATTTTAGGACTATCAGATATTATGCAAAACAATAAAACTAGATCTACAAGCCTTATTTGATCTTTAGAAATACCAACAGGTTCATTTGGGGAAAGGTCTATGCCTCTAACCTCAACATATTCTATTCCATCAGAAACTAATACCTCATGAGGCCGCAAGCCATCTCTTCCCACTCTTTTTGGCCGAATAGAGTCATAATACTCATTTTCAATTTGAAGCCTGCCAGTTGAAATTTGCAACCATTCTTTATTATCTTTTAATCCAATATCTTCAAATTTTTTATAAGGAGTTAAAATAGCATCCCTTATTTTTGCCAGAAACTCACTTAAAGAGTCATATCTAATATCCATATTTTTTTGAGCAAAACTTTTGTAACCTAAGTCGCTCATCCTTAATGAAGTTGAGTAAGGCAAATAATAGTTTTCTTCACCAAATTTTTCTAGAGAATGACTTTTCCCGTTAAGAAAAGTTTTATCAACAACTGGCGAGGCACCAAAAACCGAAAGAATAAACCAATAGTGTCTTTTAAAATTTCTTATTAAACCAAGATAGGCCTCATCAATATCTTTTTGCTCATTTGTATTTGATAGAAAAGATAATGATGTTTGGCTAAGAGAAAAATTAAAATGTATACCTGCAATACATTGCATTGACGAGCCATATCTTTCTTTTAATCCCCTCCTATAGACTTCCTTAATTTTTCCGTTTTTTGTATCCGAGTATTTAGCAAGCTTAATAGAATCTTCATTTTCTATTCTGGGAGGCATTGAGTAAGGCCATAAAGTTTCTCCTTCTAAATTACGGCTCACAAAAACATGTAGTTGAAGAAGATACTCATATAAATCATCTACAGAAGAAAAGGTTGGGGTAACTAGTTCAATTAATGATTCTGCAAAATCAGTGGTAATCGATGGGTTTGTTAATGGAGACCCTAAACTTTTCGGATGATCTGTTTTAGAAATACATCCAGAACTGTCTACTCTCAGTGATTCTTTCTCTATTCCTCTATGTATCTCAATTGAATTAAAAAATCCGGCTGCTTGGAGCTGATTAAGCTTTACATCAAAATCAGCTATAGCCATTAGAAATCTGGGCCAGCAGCTATAATATTTTCACTAAGATCAAATTTTTTAAAGTTCTCTTTAAATTTTTTAATAAGTTTTTTCATTTCAGCATCATATGCATCTTTGTCATCCCATGTATTTCTGGGATTTAAAATTGTTTTATCAACACCATCTAATTGCTGAGGAACGTCTAGATTTAAACCAGAGAGGTGAGTTGTTTCAACATTGGCAAGTTCGCCATTTTGTATAGCATTAACTATTCTTCTCGTTGTAGGTATACTAAATCTTGAACCAACTCCATGCGGACCACCTGTCCATCCGGTATTTACTAAGAAAACTTTAGACCCAAAGGATTCCATCCTTTTCATTAGCAAGTCAGCATAGACACCTGCCGGTCTAGGAAAAAATGGCGCCCCAAAGCAAGTTGAGAACGCAGACTCAATTGAGGAAGTTGACCCAATTTCTGTTGACCCAACTTTTGCAGTATAACCGCTCAAAAAATGATAAGCCGCAGCCTCTTTAGATAAGATGGACACCGGAGGCATAACACCAGTAAGGTCACAAGTTAAAAATATAACTGTTTCAGGCTCTCCAGATGCGTTTTCTGGAACAGCTCCATCAATATGAGATCTTGGATAACAAACCCTTCCATTCTCTGAAAGAGAAGTGTTGTAATAATCTGGAGTTAAATTGGTATCAAGATAAACATTTTCAATAATGCTGCCATGTTTTATTGCTTTGAAGATTACTGGCTCATTTTTTTCAGAAAGGTCTATTGTTTTAGCATAGCAACCACCTTCAAAATTAAACACACTTCCTGGACCCCATCCATGCTCATCATCTCCAATAAGTGAACACGTCGGATCTGCAGAAAGAGTAGTTTTGCCTGTGCCTGACAAGCCAAAGAATAAAGCTACTTTTCCGTCTTTATTAACATTTGCAGAACAGTGCATTGGCAAGACATCTTTTTCAGGCAATAAAAAATTTTGTATTGAAAACATTGATTTTTTCATCTCACCTGCATATTTCATGCCTGCAAGTAAAACTTTTTTTTGTGAAAAATTAATGATTACACATCCATCAGAATATGTGCCATCAACTTTTGAATTACACTTAAAATTTGCTGCACTCAAAATTTGCCACTCGTTTTTCTTTTTTGAGTTGAATATTTCAGGAACTACAAATATTAACTTAGAAAATAATCCATGCCATGCAGTCTCAGTTCTAACCTTTATAGGAAGATAATGGTCATCATGTGAGCCAACATGAACATGGGAAATATATGTTTCTTTTGAATCTAAATAGTTTTCCACCTTACTCCATAGCAGATTAAATTTATCTTCATCAAAAGGCTTATTAATTGGGCCCCAATCAATATCATTTTGCGTAGATGCCTCTTTAACAATAAATCTATCATTTGGACTCCTTCCAGTTCTGGAGCCTGTTTGAGTTGTAAGAGCGCCATTAGAGGCAATAATTCCTTCTTTATTTTTAATAGCAGCGCTTATAAGCTCCTCATTCGAAAGCTCATGCATGTGATTTATTTTTGAGTCCATGTTCATTTTATTATAGGTATTAAGATGATTGATTTATATAGCATAAGATTAATATGTTAGAAATATAATTTTATGTAGTGAAGTAAAAAACAATCACACTATTATGTCAATAAAATATAAATAAGTTGATTTAAAGGTGTTTACAAGCTATTTTTCTTGTAGCTTTGCTACATAAATTCTATCTAGAGCTTAATATTTTGAATAGAGAAGAAGTTATATATACTAAAAAAAATACAAGAGCCCACTCAGATAAATTAAATACAAATCTCCACCCATCCTCTGCACATGTTGGACCGCCCTGGAAAGCATTCATAATTCCATTATAGAAACCAAAAAACTCTATTTGCGTTTCTAGAGGCATCCCACAATTTGGTGCCAATAACGCAATTTCCTCTGGTGATAAGTTCTGAAGATATATTTGCCTTAAATTTACTATTACACCAAGCAAGCCCAAAAGAGATGTTAAAGATCTCGTTAAAAATCTTATTTTTTTAAAGAAATATCCCAAGAAGGAGACAGCGGCTATAAACAAAAATAGATATCTAGTCATGATGCATAATGGACAAGCATTAAGATACATAAACTTATCCATCAAAATAGCCATACAAACAATCATTAATGCTCCAAATCCTGCACCTAATTCAAAATAGTTTTGATAAACTGTTCTGATAAGGTTTGTGATTTTATTTAACATAGTTTTTCTAAATGGTTTGAATCTATAGTATAAAAAAAACATTGACGATAATATATCCATTTAGGCATTAATATGAAAAATAGAATTTTTATTATTGACGGTTCGTCTTATCTCTATCGTGCTTATCATGCTATGCCTCCCCTAACATCTCCATCTGGTCAGCCAACAGGAGCAATTAAAGGCGTCACTAATATGTTGACTACTTTAAAAAAAGATAGCGAAGGCTCTCCAATCATTGTTGTTTTTGATGCCAAAGGAAAAACCTTCAGGTCAGACGTATATAGTGAATATAAAGCCAATAGGCCCCCAATGCCAGATGATCTAAGAGAGCAATTAGTTCCTCTAAAAGAGATCTGTATTGCAATAGGCTTTCCTTTAATAGAAATTGGTGGTGTTGAGGCAGATGATGTCATCGCAACCCTGGTAAGGCTTGCAAAAGAAAAGGGCTTTAAATCAGTAATATCATCACTCGACAAAGATCTAATGCAACTCGTTGAGGACCCTATCTCAACTATGATGAACACCATGACGCATCAAATTTTCGATGAACAAAAGGTCTTTGATAAATTTGGAGTTAGGCCAACTCAAATTAGAGACATGTTAGCTCTAGTCGGTGATACTTCAGATAATATACCGGGGGTTCCAAAAGTAGGCATTAAAACAGCAGCAAAATGGTTAAATGAATTTGGAGATATATCAAATATTATAGAAAACGCTGAAAACATCAAAGGCAAAGTGGGCGAAAACTTAAGATCTTCATTGGGCGACTTGGATAGAAACATAGAGCTTGTTTCTCTTAAAAATGATGTTGATATTAAAGTGTCTTTTAATAGCCTTCTTGAACAAAAAGGCGACAATGAAAGGTTGTTGAAGCTATTTGAAGAGCTTGGCTTTAAAGCACCTCAGGTAAATAGCCCAAGCACAAAAAGCAAAGCAATTAAATTAGAAGAGCATAAAACATCTACAAATTTAAACTATAAAACCATTTTAAATGAAAAAGATTTGACTGGCTGGGCAAAAAGCATTGATAAATGCAGCCATTTTGCAATTGATACAGAGACAGATTCTCTTGATACGATCACAGCAAATTTAGTTGGGATATCTTTATCAGTCGATGAAGGTTCTGGATGCTACATACCCATAGGTCATAAATATGATGATTGCCCAGAACAATTAAAATTGGATAAAGTTCAAGAAATTATAGGTAAATGCATAGAGAGAAATGCTGATAAAGCCGTAGGACAGAATTTAAAATTTGATATACCAATCCTATCAAGGCATGGAATTATTCTAGATAAGTTTTTAGCAGACACCATGCTGATGTCATATGTTTTGAATAGCACTGCAACAAGACATGGAATGGATAAACTCGCTGAATTTTATCTTAACTATCAAACTACAAAGTATTCCGATGTTGCAGGAACAGCATCTAAAGAAATAAGTTTTTCAGCTGTTAATATTGATATTGCATCTAACTATGCAGCAGAGGACGCGGATATCACATTAAGACTATACAACAAGCTTAATAACCTCCTCAAAGACAAACCAACCCAGGAAGAGCTTTTAAAAAATATTGAATATCCATTAGTTCATGTACTTGCAAGCGTTGAGGCCAATGGGGCTAAGGTTGATAAAGATAAGCTTGCTGCACACTCAGAAGAGCTATCAAAAAAAATAGAAAAGTTATCAGCAGAAGCATTCAAAATAGCCGGAGGAGAATTTAATTTAGACTCTCCTAAACAGTTGTTAGAAGTTTTATATCAAAAATTAAAACTTCCAATATTAAAGAAAACACCAAAAGGCCAGCCATCAACAAACGAAGAGACATTAAGAAGACTATCCGAAGAGTATGAGCTCCCAAAAATAATTCTTGAATACAGAGGGTTAGCAAAATTAAAATCAACTTATACAGACAGCCTTATCAAGATAGAGAACCCAAAAACAAAAAGGATTCATACATCTTATCAACAAGCAGTTACCTCTACTGGAAGACTTTCATCTACTGAGCCTAATTTACAAAATATACCTATTAAGACCGCTGAAGGAAGAAGAATTAGAGAAGCATTTATCCCAGAGAAAGGCAATGTTCTTATTTCTGCAGACTATTCACAAATAGAGCTAAGGATTATGGCTCACTTATCAAAAGATAAAAACCTAACCCATGCTTTTAATAATAATTTAGATATCCACTCAGCAACAGCAGCAGAGGTCTTTAATACTGATCTTGAAGCAGTTACTTCTGAACAAAGAAGAAGCGCAAAGGCAATAAATTTTGGCCTTATGTACGGCATGTCTGCATTTGGGCTAACGCGCCAGCTTGATATTCCAAGAGCAGAGGCACAGCAATACCTTGACACTTACTTTGAGAGATATACAGGCGTTAAAGATTATATAGAGAATACAAAAATAAAAGCTAAAGAAAATATGTATGTCGAAACTCTTATGGGAAGAAGGCTATATTTAAATGAAATTAACGCTGCAAATGGTTTGAGAAGACAGGCTGCAGAAAGGGCTGCCATTAATGCTCCGCTCCAAGGATCAGCAGCTGACATTATAAAAAAAGCAATGATTGATATTAATAGTTTTTTACTCAAAGAAATGCCAGAAGTAAAAATGATTATGCAGGTTCATGACGAGTTAATATTTGAGGCTCCAAAGCCAGAAGCAAAAGAGACCTTAAAAACTATGAAAGAAATGATGGAGAGTGCAACCCAGTTGGACATACCACTAATAGCAGATGCTCAAATAGGAGCAAATTGGAATGAAGCACATTAGCTTATTCAGCTTTTATAGAGCCTGACCAAACAAGAGGGGTGTATTTATGATCCTCTTCTTTAAGAACAATAATTCCATGCATATTTCTTAAGTCTGTTATTTTCATACTAAAATATTCTTCAGGCACTTGAAATGGCCACTTTTTTTTCATTTTAAAAGTTTTTAAGACAACTTTTCTTTTTACCGCAATGACATTCCAGTAAAGTTTTAAAAACCCCTTTACACCTAGCTCTTTAAAAAGATGTTTTGTTAGCTCTTTTATTTGAGGAAGCCTGCTATAGCTAAGGAGATAGGCCCATTTAAATTTTGATCCCCATAAGACCCATGTATCTAAGATAGCCTCTTGATCTATGCTGATATCAAGACCAAAAATAACATGAGTACAATCATGATCTCTAAGAAGCTTTCCAGAGCTGTCTGTATCAGTAAAAATTTCTTTATCTTGAGGGAATGAATCGTAGTAGCACTGGAGACCCTCAGCCAGAGTAAGATCGCAATCTTGTTCTTGATATGCAAGCATTAACAGAACTCCAATATAGCTTTAGATAATTTTTCAAATCCAATATTGTCTTTAGACGATACTGCTAAAGCCTCACAATCATGCATTTTTTTGTTTACGGCAGAGATTGCTTTGAATTTTTGGTTATTTGAAAATTTATCACTTTTTGTTAACACTGGAATGAATGCAACATCAGAAGAATTACATAAATCAATCATATCTCTATCACTATCTTTTAGAGGGTGTCTAATATCCATAAAAATAACAACAGCTTTCAAGGCATCTCTCTTTGCAAAATATTCTTCTAAAAGAGGCGCCCAATCCTTTCTTTTATGAAAACTTGATTTAGCAAAACCATATCCAGGTAGATCCACAAGCTTCAATGAATCATTGACTTTAAAGAAATTTATTTCAGTCGTTCTGCCTGGTGTTTTACTTATTCTTGCAAGTTTTGGGTTTTCTGTGAGTGCATTCAGCGCACTAGACTTTCCTGCATTAGACCGACCCGCAAGCAATATTTCAGACCCATGATCCTCAGGAAGGCTTTTAAACTTGGTAACCCCAAGCATAAAATCAGTATTTTTAAAAAGGTTTTTCATTTAAACGTTTATATCATATCAAGCATTGTTTATAATACACCCAATACACACCACAAGAATCACATAAGAAAAATGAAATTAATTTTAATGTTCTTAACTTTAACCAGTCTCTCAATAGTTGCTGCTGAAATAGAAATGCCAAATCTTGCTGAAAAGGGTAGTGCGAATGCAGGCAGTAATTTAGTTGCAACTTGTGCGGCATGTCATGGCGTCGATGGAAATAGTATTAACTCTGACTGGCCAAAACTAGCTGGCCAAAATCAAAAATATACATATGAGCAACTTAAGCTTTTTCAAAGTGGGGAAAGGCAGAACGCTCTAATGATGGCGGTAACTCCATATTTAAATACTCTTACAGATAAGAACTTACTTGATATTGCCGCTTTTTATGAATCAAACAAAACATCAGTTGGCCAGGCAAAGAATGAAGAGGATTTATTAAGTCTTGGTATGAGTCTATATAGAGGAGGAAATCTTGAAAAAGGTATACCCGCATGCTCAGCATGCCACTCAGTTTATGGAAATGGGCTCAGCCTTGCAGGCTTCCCAGCAATAGCAGGCCAACAAGTTGGGTATTTAACCTCTTCTTTAAAAGCATACAGATCAAATGAAAGGAATGCTGGCGAGTATGCTTCAGTAATGCAAGCTGTATCGCAAAATCTTTCTGACGAAGACATAGACGCATTAGCAAATTATATGCACGGACTTTATAAATGAAAAATTTTAAATTATTTAACATAACACTTTTACTTTTATCCATTTTTAGTTTTTCTGGCATTGCGAATGCAGAATATAAAATGGGAAGAGACTATACTCGAATAGACAATCCCTTGCCTGTAAAACAAGACGGTATTGTTGAGGTTATGGAAGTGTTTTGGTATGGCTGTGGCGCTTGCTATACCTTTGACGGGCCTGTAAATGGATGGAAAAAAACACTTGCTGATGATGTTAAGTTCTCAAAACTTCCAATTACATGGCAAGCAATTCATCAAAGACATGCCGCACTATATTACACAATTGAAGCACTAGATTTGCCCGAAAGTGCTCACTCAGCAGTATTTGTATCAATTCATAAAGAGAAAAACTTTTTAAATAGCGATAAAGCAATTATAAAATTTTTAAAAGGCTTTGGAGTAGCTCCCGAAACCTCAGAGGCATACCTAAAATCATTTGCTGTAAAACAAAAAGTAAGTAGGGGTGTAAAAATTGCAAAACAGCTAAGGCTGAGCTCAACTCCAATGTTAATCGTTGATGGCTCTTATATTATTTCTCCAAAAAGGTCATATGAGGAAATGTTCAAAGTAGCTGAATATGTTGTAGAGATGCAACGATCAAGATCGTAGAAAATTCTAAAAAAATATATATAATGCAGTCAAATTATGAAAAAAAATAAATATTACTTAGTCATTTTACCCCTTTGCGCCCTCTTTCTTTTTAATGGAAAAAAGTATGATGAATCTGTTATTGAAAGGATTCACCTCCAAGTAAATCTTTGTCTTGAAGGTCAACAGTGTGGACAAGTCGCTCAATCTTCATCTTCTAAATCTGCTAGATCTGTTGATCAAATTTATACATCTGGCTGCGCTGCATGTCATGATGCAGGTGTTGCTGGATCTCCTATAACAGGCAATATAAGCCAATGGGCTAATAGAATACCAAAAGGTATGGATATGTTGGTTAACAATGCATATAACGGCTACAACGCAATGCCGGCCAAGGGATTGTGTACAGATTGCTCAAAGGATGAGATAGCAGCTGTTGTTAAGTATATGCTAGATAAATCAAGCTAAGATTTTTCTAGATCACTCACTCTTTTCTCTAAATCATTTGCAAGCTTCAATAGCGCTTCATACTTAGTTTTTTTTACAAAGCCGTTACTTTCTATTATTTCTTCTATTTTTGGGGATAATGCATTGCTTAAATCATGAGTCAGATTGCTTGGGATTAGGTCAACAACTCCCCCCAGTTCTTTTTTTAAAATATTAATTATTGCTTTAGTTATATCTTTATCACTCATAGTTACTTTTAATTAATCTAGTAATTTTACTCCAGTCTTTGAATTGTAATGGCTCTTTAATATTTTCCTCTTTCCATTCTTTTCCCATGCCATTAAACCAAATTGCATTAATTCCTATATCGAGAGCTCCTCTTACATCATTAATAGGGTGATCTCCTATATGGACAATTTCATCATATCTGAGATTATTATATTTATTTCTTGCAGCTACAAAATGACCCTCATCAGGCTTATTTGACTTAACATCATATGAGCTTATGGAGAAATCAAAATATTTCCCAATATCAAAATTAAATATATCAGCATTTCCATTTGTTAAAACTCCTAATGAATAATCTGCTGAAAGCTCCTTAATAGATTCAAAAACATTATCGTAAAAAGTAACATCATGCCTTTTCTCTAGAAAAAATTTATAGCATTTATCAACGAGTTCTATGGAATCCTTTTCAGAATAGCCCGAATCAAGTATCTTGTTTTGGTAGATAGCTCTTCTCAATCCCTTTATATCCCATTCAAGCGAGGGATCTATTTCAATCAGCTCCTTTCTGAAGCTTAAAAAATCTGATAATGAACCCCATTCTTGCTTACCAATATAGTTTTCAAGAAATTTTCTTGTCGAGCGCTCGGCATTGATTATTACTGGTTCAATATCCCAAAAAGTATCATCAAGATCAAAGGTTATTAATTTAATTTTCTTCATTTCTAGCCCTTGGGTGTGATTGGTCATATATTTTTACTAGATGCTGATAGTCTAGCTTTGTATAGATCTGCGTAGTTGATAATGAGCTATGGCCCAGCAGTTCTTGAATTGTTCTAAGATCGCCGCTTGATTCAAGCATATGTGTTGCAAAACTATGCCTAAGCATATGTGGATTAACCCTTGGCAGACCCTGTTTTGTTGATATTCTAGCAAGTCTCATTTGTATACTTCTAACCGTAAGTCGCGTACCCTTTAAGTTTATAAATAATGCTGGTATATCTGGATTAGAAAACTTCTCTCTTTCATTAATCCAATTCTCAACTGCTGCAATAGCAAATCTTCCAACTGGAACAATCCTTACCTTTGCGCCTTTGCCTAGTATTCTTAAAAACGACATCTCTTCTTCAAAATCAGTTAAGTCAATTCCAGCAACCTCTGAAACACGCAAGCCAGAAGAATACATTAATTCTATGAGGGCTAGATCTCTTACTTCCAAAACATTTTCTGGTTTAAAGTTTAACAAGAGCTCAACATCTTCAGGAGATAATACTTCAGGCAAGTAGCTCGCAGCTTTTGGAGCTGTAACTAATTCAAATGGAGAGGTAGCTACTAAACTATTTTTTTTTAGAAACTTAAAAAAACCTTTGGCCGCAGATAGATGTCTATGAATTGTGCGTGGATTATTTTTATGCTGATATAAATCTCCGACCCATCCAGAACATGTATTTTCATCAATATTTTTATATGATGATATTCCAATATTTTGTAAATAAGTACTTAATTTTTTTAAGTCACGAGAGTATGAACTGACAGTGTTAATTGAAAGGTTTCTGACGTCTTTAATATATTCTAAATAAAATGAAATATCTTTCTCAACAAAATATTCTGATTTAGGCATCAGGCTTAATTGTCACCAATCTTTTTTCAATAATATCTCTTATATATTGAATGAAGGTAGTATCTTCATCCCCAAGATATTTGCTTCTATCAAAACTTCCTAGAGCAAGGATGCCTATTCTTTTTCCAGAAACAAAAACTGCTAGCACCATTGACTGAACTTCTTGATTTTTAAATATGAAAGAAATTTTTTCTTTTGCATAGGGCCCACAATGAATCGCACCTTTGTGCATAGAGAGTTCTGTCTTATTTTCTAGATTTTCTATCTCATGATTTTCATAGAACGATATCTCACAAACATCAACATTAAATTTTTCTAAAAAAGCTTTTTTAACAGTTGTAGTTATATCTTCTTTTGATGTCGAGCCAAGAATACTAAGCGTAAGGTCTTTAGATTTATTGAAAAGATCTTCATTCAATGATGCCGTCTCCATGTAATTTGATAATAGATCCATAAGCTCTTTTTGTTCATCTCTAAGTCTATGTATCTGTCGCTCAAGTAAAGATGATGCGCTTCCTGCCGAAGAGTGATTAAACTTAAGCTCACTTATTAATGCTTCTCTATCTTTAAAAAAATCTATATTCTCAAGAAGAAAGATTTCCACATCTTTAGGATCAAGCTTTTTACTCATTCTTCTATTACTCCCTTATATACATTTATTGCAGGACCGATCATCTTCAGTTTGTCTTTGTATTGCAAGAATTGCAACTTGCCACCTGATGAAAATATTTTGGCCTTGCCTTTTTCATTTAACTCAATAGATGCCACTGAAGCCGATGCAGATCCACAAGAGAGAGTCTCTCCGGCACCATTTTCATACGTTCTAATTTGTATTTCTCCTTTAGTTTTTTTGTAAATAGATAGATTAATTTTTTTAGTTGATATTTCCGGCTGCAGTTTCTTGTATAGATCTTCAAGCTTATAGTTAGAGACAGATCTTATTTTGATACAAAGATGCTTATTCCCACAATCTACTAGAGAATATTTTGCAGTATTGAGATTTTGCCTTATTTTTTTTTCAAGCTCTTGATCCTCAATGATATATGGAATACTTATTAGAGCCTCTATTTGTGATTTATTTTGGCAGCATTCTATGGTTCTTGATGAGGTCTGAAGATAAATTTTTTTATGTGGAGAAAGTTTTTCAGACCATATAAAAGATGCTGCACATCTTATCCCATTTAGACACATTTTTGCGCTTGTTCCATCACTATTAAAGAATTTAATAAAAAAATCAGCATCTTTATTGGTTGGGGCATCAATAATTATGAGTTGATCAAACCCAATCCCTTTATTTCTATCAGCCAGCCTAGATATTTTCTTTTTTGTAAAATTAAAGTCTCTCGCCAGCGAGTTTATAACAATAAAATCATTTCCATTCCCATGCATTTTATTAAATTCAATCATTTGGCACTTCTTCAAGATTAAGTAGATCTGAATAACTCTCTCTCTTTTTTATAATCTTAAACCCATCTCCATCTACCAAAACCTCTGCACACCTTGGCCTTGAGTTATAGTTTGAGGACATTACAAAGCCATATGCACCAGCTGTTTTAACTGCCAAGACATCACTCTCTTTGGCTGAAAGGGTGATATTTTTTCTAATAAAGTCAGACGATTCGCATATTGGACCCACTATATTCCAATTCTTTGCATTCGCACTTTGAGCATTATTAATATTCCACACATCGTGCTCAGCACCGTAAAGTGATGGTCTAAGAAGATCATTCATTGCAGCATCTACAATTAAAAAATCATCTTTAATATATTCAATTGAAGTAAGCAAAACACCAGCATTTGCAGAGATAGTCCTTCCTGGTTCTAAAACAATTTTTTCTTTTCTGTCACTCATAGCGCTCTCGAGAGCTTTTACTAAATCAGATGGATCTGGAGGAGTTTCACCGTTATACGGAACACCCAAGCCCCCACCCATATCTAAAAACTTAAGCTCTATACCAATTGCATTAATTCTTTCTGCAAGCTCAACAGTTTTTTTTGCTGCAGCCTTATAACTTTCTAAGTTAAGTATTTGTGACCCTATGTGACATGCAATGCCAACCATATTTATATGTTTTGATCTTTTTGCATAGTCTGCAATTTGCATAACCTCTTCAAGGGAAGAAATTCCAAATTTATCTCCTTTCCTTCCAGTCGTTATATAGTCATGTCCACCTGAGTCTACTTCGGGATTAAATCGAATGGAAATTGATGCGCTTACTTTAAGCATACTGGCAATCTTCTCAATTCTTAAAAGCTCTGAACCTGACTCTATATTAAATGAGAGAATTTTATTCCTAATACCATATTCAATTTCCTCTTCAGACTTGCCTACGCCAGAAAATATTATTTTATTTGGATCAGCTTTAATTTTTAGGACTCTGTGAAGTTCCCCTCCAGAAACAATATCAAAACCACAACCAATATTTTTTAAAACATTTAGAGCTGAAAGATTGCTCAATGATTTTACAGAAAAACAAACTAGGCCTTTGGTTGACGAAAATGATCGCAAATAAGCATTTGCATGCCTCTCTAAAGTCTTTTTTGAATAAATATATGCAGGCGTTCCTACATTTTTAGATATCTCTTTAAGATTAACTTCTTCACAAAAAAGTTCATTATTTTTATATTCAAAATAGTCCATTAACTTGACCTAATCTCGTGAGATTTATCTGTATTAATTAACGGACCTTTAACACCACATCCCGAAATAGCAAACAATAATAAGAAGATCGCACAAGAATTAAATAATAATTTATTAATATTTGTAAGTTTCATCTTTAAAAGGCCCTTCTTTTGGGACGTTGATATACTCTGCTTGATCCTGGGTGAGCTCTGTTACAACCCCGCCAAACCCCATGACCATAAGTGATGCAACTTCTTCATCTAATTTCTTTGGTAAAACTTCCACTTTAATCATAGAAGCTTTCACCTCATCATCATTGATATTAGCAAACCCTTGTTCATATAGATAAATTTGAGCAAGAACCTGGTTTGCAAAAGAACCATCCATTATTCTGCTTGGATGCCCCGTCGCATTGCCTAGGTTTACGAGCCTTCCCTCAGAAAGAAGTATTAAGAAATTCCTGCTACTCAAGTCAGGAGTAGCATCTGGCGAAGTGTCTCTAAAAATTCTGTGTACCTGAGGTTTAATTTCTTCCCAGTGCCACTGATCCCTCATATAAGCAGTGTCAATTTCATTATCAAAATGGCCTATGTTGCATACTACAGCTGTATTTTTTAAAGATGAAAGCATAGCTGAATCACACACATTTACATTGCCAGTTGTTGTAACAATTAGATCAGTATCTTTCATAAGGTCGATATTAATATCCTCAATATTTCTTGTTACCTTTCCATCTTTGTAACAAGAAACCACACTAAAACCATCCATACATGCTTGCATGGCACATATGGGGTCGGATTCTGCAACTCTCACTATCATCCCTTCTTGAGATAAGCTTGCAGCAGAGCCTTTGCCAACATCTCCATACCCAATAACAAGACCTTTCTTTCCAGAAAGAAGCATATCTGTTCCTCTCTTCAAGGCATCATTCAAGCTATGTCTGCACCCGTACTTATTATCATTTTTAGCTTTTGTAACAGAATCATTAACATTAATTGCAGGAACTTTAAGAGAGTTTTTTTCTAACATCTCTTTCAGCCTATGAACTCCTGTAGTGGTTTCTTCAGAGATTCCATGAATCCTCTCTAACATCTCAGGATATTTATTATGAACCATGGTGGTTAAATCACCGCCGTCATCAAGTATCATATTTGCATCCCAGGGAGAGCCATCTTTTAATATTGATTGCTCAATACACCAATCGAATTCCTCTTCCGTTTCTCCTTTCCATGCAAACACAGGTATTCCAGATGCAGCCATAGCAGCTGCAGCATGATCCTGAGTAGAAAATATATTACATGACGACCATCTGATTTCAGCCCCCAAATCAATCAAGGTCTCCATTAGAACAGCTGTCTGAATAGTCATATGTATGCATCCAATTATTCTTGCTCCCTGGAGAGGCTGCTCATTTCTATATTTGTCTCTTAAAGCCATAAGAGCTGGCATTTCATTTTCAGCTAAAGATATTTCCCTTCTTCCGAAATCAGAAAGTCCAATATCTGCTACTTTATAGTCATTGCTCATCTTAATTTTCTCCATTAAAAGCCTCTTTTTTGAGAGCCTCTTTTTTGTCTGTTTTTTCCCAACTAAAGTCACCATCAGATCTTCCAAAATGACCAAATGCAGCAGTTGGCAAGTAACTTATATTTTTCAAATTCAGCATCTCAATAATGCTTTTAGGTCTTAAATCAAAATGTTTATCTACTAACTCATATAATTTTTCTTTAGAAATTTTTTCAGAGTCAAAGGTATTGATATTGATTGATGTGGGCTCCGCAACCCCAATGGCATATGAAACCTGAATCTCGCAATAGTCTGCAAGCCCAGCAGCAACTATATTCTTTGCAACATAGCGCGCAGCATATGCTGCAGATCTATCTACTTTAGAAGGATCTTTGCCAGAAAATGCTCCTCCACCATGTCTTGCCATGCCTCCATAAGTATCAACAATTATTTTTCTTCCAGTCAGGCCACAATCACCTACAGGCCCTCCAATTACAAATTTTCCAGTTGGATTTATATAAATTTTAGTTGATTCTAACATCCACTCCCTAGGCACGATTGGAGATATAATTTTTTTCATTACCAAATCTTTAATTTCTTCTTGAGAGATAGATTCAGAGTGCTGAGTGGATAAAACAATAGCTGAAAGGCCTTTAATAGTTTTGCCATCATTCTCATAAATCACACTTACCTGACTTTTAGCATCTGGTCTTAACCAAGATAATTCATTAGATCTCATTAATTCTGTTTGCTTTTTTACGAGCCTGTGAGCGAGATCTATCGGAAGAGGCATTAAGGAATCTGTTTCATTACAAGCATACCCAAACATTAACCCTTGATCTCCAGCTCCCTGTTCATGACTTTCACCCTCTCCTTCATTGACACCCTGTGCAATATCAGGAGATTGCTGAGATAACAGATTTTTAATCTCGCAGTTACTTCCATTAAAACCAAGAGAGTCATCGTTATAACCTATTTCTAATATGGTTTTTCGTACAATTTTCTCAATATCAGGTTTGGCAATTGATGTTATTTCCCCTGCAACAAATACAAGATTATTTTTTATCATTGTTTCACAAGCAACTCTACTTTCTGGGTCAGCTGAGAGATATGCATCTAAAATAGCATCCGAGATTTGATCGCAAACCTTATCTGGATGTCCTGCTGAGACCGACTCTGAGGTGAAAATATAGCTCATATTATTAATGTGTTATGTTATGAATCAGATTGCTATTATTACAGTATTTAATAAAGAAAAATAACAATAAATTTCGATTAATGAATTTTATAGAAATTTGATTTTTTTTTCTATCAATTTAGATTTTAAAATATTATGATTCTTTTTATTTAGGGGAAAAAATTGAATCCATCAGAATCAACAAATGCACTCAGATTTCTATCAATAGACGCTGTGCAAAGAGCTAATTCAGGTCATCCAGGAATGCCAATGGGCATGGCAGAAATTGCAGTAGCTTTATGGCAGAATCTTAACCACAATCCAGCCAATCCTAAGTGGTTTAATAGAGACAGGTTTGTGCTATCCAATGGACATGGCTCCATGCTTCTATATAGCCTCCTTCATCTAAGCGGCTATTCAATTAGCATTGATGATATAAAAGATTTTCGAAAATTAAAATCTAAGACCCCTGGTCATCCAGAGTATGATTTAGATAATGGCATTGAAACCACAACAGGACCCTTAGGCCAAGGAATTGCTAATGCAGTTGGAATGGCAATAGCCGAGAAGTCCCTCTCTGCTCAATTTAATAAAGATGATATTTCTCCAATTAATCATTTTACTTACGCATTTGTTGGTGATGGTTGTCTTATGGAAGGCGTTTCTCATGAAGCATGCTCATTTGCTGGGACACATCAACTTGGAAAGCTCATATGCTTTTATGACCAAAATGGCATATCAATCGATGGGGAGATTGATAATTGGTTTACCGATAATACAGTGGAGCGTTTTAATAGTTATGGATGGCAAACAATATCTGTAGACGGCCACAACATTGATGAAATAAGCAAAGCTATAATTTCTGCAAAAGCAGAGCCCTCAAAGCCCACAATGATCTTTTGTAAAACAACAATTGGTTTTGGTTCACCAAACAAATCTGGAACATCAGGTGTGCATGGGTCTCCTCTAGGCGATGAAGAAATAAAGAAAACAAGAGAAGCTCTTAATTGGAGCTATGAACCCTTTGAAATCCCAAGTCATGTTTATGATTTCTGGGATGCAAGAATTGCAGGAGCCGAGCACAATAGCAATTGGGACTCAATCATGAGCCAGTACGGAAGTAAATATCCTGAAAAGCATGCAGAGCTAAAAAGAAGGATAGATGGAAAGCTTCCAAATAACTTCGATTCAAAATATGAAGACTTTCTTAATGATGCTATGACTAATGATATTTCAATGGCAACTAGAAAAGCATCTCAAGAATGCTTAGATTTTTTTGTTAAGGAACTTCCTGAATTGGTAGGCGGTTCAGCAGACCTAACGCCATCCAATAATACTTTTTCTAAATCAAGCACTGTATTTTTTAATGACACCCCAGATGGAAACCATATTAACTATGGTGTTCGAGAGTTTGGTATGTCAGCAATCATGAATGGAATGGTTTTGCATGGCGGAATAAAGCCGTATGGAGCAACATTTTTAGTATTTACTGACTATGCAAGAAATGCATTAAGACTTTCAGCACTGATGGGCCTTCCTAATATCTTTGTTTATACACATGACTCTATAGCGCTTGGAGAAGATGGCCCAACCCACCAGCCAATAGAGCATTTAGTTACATTAAGAGCAACTCCGAACCTTTATAATTGGAGGCCTGCAGACCTAGTTGAAACAGCTGTAGCATGGAAACAAGCAGTAACATCCTCAGAATCACCAACATCTCTCATATTCAGCAGGCAGAACACCTCAGCTTTGACAAGAAATAGTAATCAATTGAATCTTATTCAAAAAGGTGGTTACTTGCTTCAAGAGCATGAAAATCCTGATTTGTGCATTATTGCCTCAGGAAGTGAAGTACAGCTTGCGTTAGATGCGGCGTCTCATTTAAGCGAAGATGGGGTAAATGCAAATGTGGTTTCAATGCCATCACTAGATTCATTTTTAGAACAATCAGCTGACTATAAGAAGTCTGTTCTTGGAAAAAATCTTCCAACTCTTGTTGTTGAAATGGCTCATCCAGATTCTTGGTATAAACTTTTGAATAAATCGGATAAGGTTTTAGGAATTGAGACTTTTGGAGAATCTGCGCCTGCACTAGACTTGATGGAGCATTTTGGCTTTACTATTGATAATGTTGTTTTAATGGCAAAATCACTTTTAGATGAAGAGTCTAGCTGAATTAAATATCTCAAATAAAAATCTTGTTATTAGGGTCGATATGAATGTCCCTATAAGCAATGGAGCCATTACTGATTTAACAAGAATAGAGGCTTGCTTGCCCTCAATAAAGCATGCTTTAGATAATAATTGTAAGATACTTTTAGTTAGCCACTTAGGAAGGCCCACTGAGGGAAAAGCAGAAGAGGCTTTTTCATTAGCTCCAGTCTCAGAAGCCCTTTCCAATATTCTTAATGAGCCAGTTCAGCTAGTTGATAGCTATGCCAGTAACAAAATATTTAATTCAAATGAAAGAGTTCAGTTGTTAGAAAATGTTAGATTTTTTAATGGTGAAATGTCTAATGATGACTCGCTTGGAAAAGCGCTTGGAGGCCTTGGAGATATATATGTTTTTGATGCTTTTGGTACAGCTCATAGAAAACAGGCCTCAACTCATTCAGCCATCCTATCAAGCAAAGAGTCATGTAGCGGCATTCTGTTAAAGAGAGAGATAGATTCATTAAATAGAGCGATGTTAAATGCTCCATCCCCATATTTAGCAATTATTGGTGGCGCAAAGGTGTCTTCAAAACTAGGGCTTATAAAAAACTTAAACATGAAAGCTGACAATATTATTGTTGGAGGCGGAATTGCAAATACTTTCTTAAAAGCATCTGGGTATGAGATTGGGACCTCACTAGTCGAAGACTCCATGCTTGATGTCGCAGCAAAAATGCTTAAAGTAGGTAAAATTTTACTTCCATCAACTGTGGTTACATCAACCTCATTTCAAGGTTCTAATGTCAAGATTAAACAAATAGACGATGTAACAAGTGAGGAGATGATCCTTGACCAGATGCTAACTCCAAATATGAAAGATGTTATTAAAAGATCAAAATTAATACTTTGGAATGGTCCTCTTGGGGTGTTTGAAAATTCTTTATTTTCATCAGGAACAGAAAGCTTGGCAAAAAATATTAAAGAATCGAATGGCTATTCAATCGCTGGAGGCGGGGAGACCCTTAGCGCGATCAATACCTTCATAAATAAAGATGATGTATCATATTGTTCTACTGGCGGGGGGGCATTTTTAGAATTTATGGAAGGCAAAGAACTCCCTTCTATTGAAGCCTTGGGTAGAGAAAAACTGGATAAGGAGAAAAAATGACTTTAGATAACATAGAAAAAATAGCCTCATATATAGTTTCTGAGGGCAAAGGGATTTTAGCTGCAGATGAGAGCAATCCCACTTGCGGCAAGCGTTTTGATACTATTGGCGTAGAAAATATAGAAAGCAACAGAAGAGATTATAGAGAGATGCTGTTTAGATCCTCAGGCCTTAAAGGCAACATTGGAGGCGTTATCCTTTTTGATGAAACCTTAAGACAAAATGCAAAAGATGGCACCCCGTTAATAGATATCATGAATGCGGAAGGCGCCTTGCCGGGTATAAAGGTTGATAAGGGCTTGGTCCCAATCCAAGATGGTTCAGAGGAAGTTATCACAAAAGGTCTGGATGGTCTCGATGAGAGACTTAAAGAGTACACTGCCATTGGAGCAAAATTTACAAAGTGGCGCGCAGTTATAAAAATTGGAGATGGCATGCCAACAGACAAATGTATAGATGGCAATGCAGATGCCTTGGCGGAATATGCCAAGCTAGCTCAAAATAACGGACTGGTACCTATAGTTGAGCCTGAAATTTTGATGGACGGCCATCACACAATAGAGCAATCTTTTGATGCGTCATCAAGAGCTCTTGCAAGTTTATTTAATTCATTAAAGAATAAAAATGTAAATTTGAAAGGAGTATTGCTCAAGCCAAGCATGGTCACTCCAGGATCTGATGCAACAACCAAAGCAAGTGTTGATGATGTTGCAAACATGACTCTTAAGTCTCTTAAAGAGAATGTTCCTGCAGAAGTTCCAGGCATAACTTTCCTTTCTGGAGGCCAAACAGAAGTTGAAGCCACAGAACATCTCGATGCAATGAATAAGATAGGCGGCTTTGAATGGAAATTAAGCTTTTCATATGGAAGAGCGCTTCAGGCCGGAGCACTTAAAGCCTGGTCAGGAGATGCTGAAAATGTCTTTATTGCACAAGATATTTTATCTCATAGAGCAAAAATGAATAATTTAGCAGCTCAGGGCAAATGGGATAAAGGTCTTGAAGAAGACTTTTAAAAGATTTTAAATAAATTATTGGAGAATTTAATGGAAATTAAGCACATATCAATTTTTTGTGGAGCGCATGAGGGCAACAATCCTATATATGCCAAAGAAGCCAAATCAGTTTCTGAGTTAATAGCAAAAAAAGGAGTAAATGTTGTATTTGGTGGAGGAAATGTTGGGTTAATGAAGGTTATCTCAGATACAGCTATTGATAACGGCGTAGAGGCATTAGGAATTTCTCTGCGCTCTCTATACGAGCTTGAGCTTGTAAACCCAAGGATAGACGAGGTTGTTGTAGCAGAAACTCTCCTAGATAGAAAGGATGTATTCATGGACAGATCTGATGCATTTGTAGTACTTCCTGGAGGTGTTGGTTCCTTGGATGAGCTGGCTGAGGTTATGGCTAGCAATCAGTTAGGAATAATTAATAAGCCCATCGGGATACTAAATACTGCTGGCTATTACGATCACTTAATAGCTTGGATGGTAAAAGCGGTTGAAGAAGGGTTTATAACAAAAGCTAATTTTGATGATTTAATAATTGCAGATACTCCAGAAGAGCTGGTCGAAGCAATACTTTCAAATAAGAGGCCTGCAGACACTGATTGGACAAATAGACTAGGCCTTTAAACTATCTTTCTTTACTTATAAGAAGACCTATTTCAAATAATAACCACATTGGGATAGCTAAAAAAAGCTGTGAAAATATATCTGGAGGCGTTAAAAGCATCCCTATAACAAAAAACAATAGAATAAGATAAGGCCTTGAAGTCGCTAGAGTAGATTTTTTAACAACACCAGAACTTACAAGAAGAAAAGTTGCTATTGGCATTTCAAAAGCAATACCGAATGCAAATACAAGCTTCATTACGAAGCCTATGTATTGTGTAATATCTGTCATTACTATTACTGACTCAGGCGCAATGCCAATAAAGAACTTAAATATAATTGGACACACAACAAAATATGCAAATGCTACCCCCATGGTAAATAAAATTACTGTAGAAAATATTAATGGGCCAACAAAAGATTTCTCATTCTCAAACAAACCAGGAGCAATAAATGACCATAACTCATAGAAGAAGTAGGGCATAGATATTAAAAATGCAGAAAATATAAGTAACTTAAAGGGCGCCATAAACGGTGAAGTTACTTGAGTGGCGATCATCGAGCTATTCTCTGGGAATGATGCAAGCAAAGGGGATGCAAAAAAACTGAATAGATCAGAAGCAAATGGAGCGCCTATTACAATAGTAACAAATATAAAAAGAATAACTCTTAACAGCCTACTTCTAAGCTCAAGAAGATGTGAGATTAAGGAGTCTTTACTCATCTTTTTTAAGCTTGGCAGATAAATCTAACTCTTCCATCCTCATCTCATTAAAAACATCTTTTTTTATTTCATCAGTTCCAATCTCTAACTCAAGATCATTTTTAAACTTAAATATTGCATGCTGAATTTTTTTGTAAATTTTGATAATAAACTTTACTGCATTAGGCAACCTTGTTGGCCCAATTATAAATAGCCCAACAACAAGTATCAGCAAAACCTCTAGAAACCCAACTTGAAACAATTTTTATTCTTCTTCTTTTTTAGAATCTTCTTTAACACCCTCTTTAAAGCCTTTAACAGCTCCGCCAAGATCAGATCCAATATTTTTTAATTTTTTAGTACCAAAAATTAGACCAACTATGAGAAGAATAATTATCAGCTCTTGCCATCCAAATCCCATATATATCTCCTAAATTATTTTGAATACATTGCTAATGCAATGATAAATATTATAACAATTACACAGGCCCTTATCATGAATTTTTCTTTTTGAATTTGAATCTCCATCTTCCTGATTTTAATTTCATTAGCGCTCTTATGTTTTGCTAAACCTCTCAACTCGTCAAGAGTTTCATAAACAATAGAAGGAAGCTCAGATGCCTTATGTAAAATATCTTCTTTATTATTTAATATAAAGTCTTTCAACTTCAGAGGGTTAAGTTGATCCTTTAACCAATTATCTAGATATGGTTCAGCAATGCCCCAGAAATCTAATTTAGGATAAATCTGTCTGCCCATACCCTCAATATGTATTAGCGTCTTCTGCAACAGAACTAGAGATGGTTGAAGTGAAAGTCCGAATGAGCGAGTGCTTTGAAAAAGATATAAAAGCAATTTACCAAACTCAATCTCAGATAGCGGCTTCTCAAATATTGGTTCACAACATGCCCTTAGAGTATTTTCTAGATCTATTTGGTTGGATGATGCATCCACCCATCCAGATGAAATAAATAGCTGAGACAGAGATTTATAATTTTGCTTCAAAACCGCCTGTAACATTCTTGCGAGAATATATCTTTCTTCGTTAGAAAGCGATCCAGAGATAGCACAGTCTATTGCTATGTATCCAGGATTATCTGGATTATTTCTAGCCACAAAAATATTTCCAGGATGCATGTCAGCATGGAAGAAATTATCTCTAAATACTTGATTCAAAAAAATCATTACGCCATTTTCAGCTAGTAATTTTTTATTAATTCCATGGTCTTCAATTTGCTTTATATCTGTACATGGAATTCCATCTATCTTTTCGACTACCATTATCTTAGATGTTGTTAATTCCCAATATATCTCTGGGATGTAAAGCTCATCTGAGCCAAGGAAATTTTTTCTTGTAAGACTAGTATTTGAGGCTTCTAATCGAAGGTCAAGCTCCCTAAGAATCGTTGTTTCATAGTTTTTAACAACCTCTAAAGGCTTTAGTCTGTTACTTTCTTTATAAGTAAAATCAATAATTCTTGCAACAGCTTTCAGGACCTTAAGATTTCGTCTAACATCTCTTTCAATATTTGGCCTTAGAACTTTTATTACAACTGATTTTCCATCTTTTAATGTGGCTTCATGGACCTGAGCTAAAGATGCAGCAGCCAATGGCTGCTCATTAAAATTATCAAAAACATTTTCTATTGAATTGCCCAATTCATCCTCTACTATTTTTCTAAGCTTCGAGGTCTCAAAAGGCCTGCATTGATCAGTTAGCACCTGAAGATCTTTGGCAGTTTTCTCATCAAGAATATCAGTTCTAGTAGACAGTAACTGACCAAATTTTATAAATATAGGGCCAAGTGATTGGAGATAATTTACAGCTTTTATTCCATTGGGTGCAAAGAAGATGTTGTTTCTAACTCCCAAAATACCCATTCTCGTAAGCTCATATAGGACAACAAAGAAATTAATCATTAATGAGCCCTTGCTTCTAATCTATCAATTCTTATATGAAGATCTCGAAGTTGTTTATGAAGGCTCCCTGCTTTAGATTCTATATTACCTTCTCTTAAAAATATCTTATTGAAGAGCTGAGAAGAAATAAAAGCCGCATTATTTCCAAAATGTTTTTCAACTAAATAAATAATATCTACATTTGATTTTTCAATTAAATTAAAAAAAACCATAGCAAGCTCCACATCGCCTTGGATAATTTGTTTTGCTATCTTTTTTTTAACAACAATATTGATAAGGTCATCAAGCCCAGCATTAATTTCAAAATTTAGATCCTTATAACCTGCAAATCCTATTTTTTTTGTATTTCTATCTAAGTCAACATAGATAGGGAAATACCCCTTTACTTCAATCTTAAAAGATAGAGGATATAGCTCATAAAACGAACGTCTAGTATTAGGTGAAGCTTCCTCCAGATCTTTAATAAGCTCTGAAATAATGTTTTTTATTTTAGTTTTTATTGGCGACATGAATTGCAACAATACCATTAAATAAATTATAAAACCTACAACTGTTAAAACCGGAGCTAATAACCATCTCTTTTAAAGACTCCTGGTCAGGATGCATTCTTATTGACTCTGCTAAATATTGGTAACTATCGCTATCATTTGCCAATATAGAACCAAGTTTTGGAAGGACATTAAATGAATACCAGTCATATATTTTTGAAAAAGTTTTATTCTTAGGTTTTGAGAATTCTAAAATTAAAAGCCTGCCATCATCTTTTAGACAACGATTCATCTCAGCAATACCAGCCTCTTTATTTGTAAAATTTCGTAAGCCAAATCCAATTGTAATCACATCAAATGTTTTATCGCTAAATGGTAAAGCCTCACCATTCAACTGACAAAAATGGCAGTTCTTGTCAAAACTTTCGTTGATTGAACGGTCTCTTCCTTCTCCTAACATTTCCATATTTATATCAGTCATGAAAACTTCTGTTGATGGATATTCTCTTGAAATAAGTTTTGCAATATCTCCAGTCCCACTTGCTATATCTAGCACCTTGTCATTGTTTTCAATACCAGAAAGCTCAATAAGAATTTTTTTCCAGATTCTATGCATTCCCATAGACATTGCATCATTCATTACATCATAGTTTTCTGCTACAGAAGAAAAAACGCCTTTAACATGGCTCTGTTTCTCATTAACATCAACCTCTTTAAAGCCAAAATGTGTTCTATTCTTCATTAAGCTCCTCATCTCTAAATTTAATAAAGTTATTGTATCGTGTTGTATTAATTTTATGTATTTTTAGATTTTCAACTACTGCGCAGCCCTTATCCTTTAAGTGCTTACAATTTCTAAATTTACAATATTTAGACAGCTCAAAAATTTCATCAAAGCCTTTAATAATATTGTCTTTTTCCCAGCCACTTATTGGCAGGTCCCTTACCCCTGGTGAATCAATAATATGAGTATTCATATTTATTTCATACATAGTAGAGACCGAGGTTGTATGAACCCCTTGGTTATTTGAAAGAGCTGATGTTTTAATGTTTTTATTAATTAGAGCTGATGTTAATGTTGACTTGCCTGCACCAGAGTTGCCAACAAATATAATTTTCTTATTATCAAGATATTCTATTAATTTTTTTAGGTTAGTTCTTTCTTTTGCTGAGATACTTATAATTTTTATTCCTAGATCAGAATATACTTTAATTTTTTCTTTAAACTCATCAGATGAATCTAAGTCTACTTTATTCTCAATTATAAATGGCAAGATTCCTGATAAGTTAGCAGTGAGAAGCCATTTATCAACAAACTCATATGATGTTTTCGGCTCCTCTGTGACTAATATGCCAATATGGGAAACATTAGCAGCAATAGCTTTATTTTTTTGTTTTGCTCTTCTTGATAAAAGTGAAACTCTTTTCTTTCTGGAAACAATTTTTGCTTTTTTTTCTTTACTATCAGATATCCTTTCAATGCTAACTATATCCCCCACAACAACATCTTTTATTGCAATACAGGGAATTAATTCTTTTCCAACTTTTACAAGACAGGTGTTAGAGTAGAATTCTATTACAATTCCAGTTTGAACTTTTTCCATATAAAGCACAAAATACACCAAAGGAGACAATATAAAAAGGTATGAAAACATTACAATCAAGAGATAATTTAATTTGGATTGACCTAGAGATGACAGGCCTTGATCCGAATAAAGAAAAAATTATAGAAATAGCTACTTTGATTACAGATTCCCAGCTAAACATTATAGCCGAGGGACCAAATCTCATCATCAATCAACCGAACTCTTTATTGGATGAAATGGATGACTGGAATCAAAACCAACATGGCTCATCTGGTTTAATTGAAGAAGTAAAGAAAAGTAATATCACCATGCAAATGGCTGAAATTGAAACATTAGAATTTATCTCAAAATATGTTGGCCACAAGCAATCTCCAATGTGTGGAAATACAGTTTCACATGACAGAAGATTTCTTATCAAATACATGCCAAGGCTAGAAGAATACTTTAACTATAGACATATAGATGTCTCCTCCTTTAAAGAAGCAGCAGTTAGATGGATGAATGGAGCTCAGGTTTATGAGAAGAACGGCTCTCATAGAGCCATGGGTGATATAAAAGAATCTGTAGGGGAGCTTTTATTTTATAAAGATTTATTTTTACCTGATCAGTAAAAACTATTTATTCGCAGGTTGAATATTTAAAGGGAAGGGACTTACCCTATCTTTATTTTCTTTTATTTTTGCCTCGCCGGTTTCTCTAACCTCATCTATTCTCAAGATAGCATTCATAGGAATATAACTCCTTTCAACTTTAGCAAATTCTTTTTTTAGTTTCTCTGAAGAAGGATCAACCACTAGCTGTTTATCCTTATTAAATATATACTCCTCAACCTCGATGAAGCCGTACATATCACTTTGATAAATTTGTTTAGCAAAAACTTCGTAAATTTCACCAAGTTGAATAAAAATTATCTTGTAAACACTTTTCATATTCATAATACTTAATTATATGGGAACAAAACTTTATATTAAAACCTTCGGATGTCAAATGAATGAATATGACTCTGAGAAGACTATTGACATATTGAAAGATAAAAAAAATGTCACGGTTACCGATAGCCCAGAAGAAGCAGATATCGTTTTGCTTAATACATGCTCAATTAGAGAGAAGGCTGAAGCAAAGGTCTATTCAGATTTAGGCAGACTAAGGAAGCTAAAAGAAAAAAACCCTAATCTAAAGATTGGTGTTGGAGGATGTGTTGCCACCCAAGAAGGCAAGAATATTATGAAAAGAGCTCCTTATGTTGATTTAATATATGGCCCACAAACTCTCCATAAAGTGCCTGATTTACTAGATATTAAAAAAGAAAGTGGCATAAAAGCAATTGATATAACATTCCCAATAGAAGAAAAGTTTGATTCACTGCCCTCCCCCTCATCATCAGGCCCATCAAGCTTTGTTTCTATTATGGAAGGCTGTTCAAAATATTGCTCTTTCTGTGTTGTTCCTTATACAAGAGGCGATGAGGTTAGCAGAAAGCCAGAACAAATTTTTGATGAGATTGCTAGGCTAGTTGAGCAAGGCGTCTCAGAAATAACTTTTATTGGGCAAAATGTTAACTCATACATAATGCCATTAAACGGAAGGATGCTGAGACTATCAGACCTTATTGAGATTTCTAGTCATATAGATGGAGTAAAAAGAATTCGATATACAACATCTCATCCCCTTGATATGACTGATGACCTTATTGATGTTTATAAGTCAGTTCCCCAATTAGTTAGCCAACTTCATCTACCAGTTCAATCAGGGTCTAACTCAATTCTTCAAAAAATGAAAAGAAACTATACAACTGAACTCTTCGTCGATGTTGTAAATAGAATTAAGAATACAAGACCTGATTTAAGAGTCTCATCAGATTTTATTGTTGGATTTCCAGGAGAAACAAGCAAAGATTTTGAACTTACAATGGAGTTAGTAAATCTAATAAAATTTGATTCATCATTTAGCTTTATATATTCTCCGAGACCAGGAACACCTGCAACAAAATTAAGTGATCCTGTTAGCCTAAGTGAGAAGAAAGAAAGGCTAAGCATTCTTCAATCTACCTTAAATTCCTTTCATAAAAATCATAGCGTGCAAATGGAAGGCGGTATTGAGAGATGTCTCGTTACTGGAATTGCTAAAAAAAGCCCCGATCAACTTCAGGCTAGAACAGAGTGTAATAGGGTGGTAAATTTTGATTTTACTAAAACAGATCTTATAGGAAATCTTGTAGATATAAAGATTGAAAAAGCACTTGCAAACTCTTTATTAGGTTCAATACATGACAATTGAGTGTAAAATTAAAAATTAATGCAAGATAATCAAAATTACCTAAAAAATATTTCCCTTGAACCCTCTAGCGCCGCAAGAATAGCCGCTTTTGTAGGCGAGCTAAATGGAAATTTAAAGCTTGTTGAGAAAACCTTTGAAGTTAAAATTTTCCATAAAGGTGATGAATTAAAAATTCAGGGCCAGAGTAAAAATGTTAAGCACGCATCTAATGCAATTCTTGATTTATACAATCTCACCAATAAAAGTATTGAGTTAAGCAAAGAATCAGTCCATTTGTGTGTCCAATCTCATTTAAATCTTAGCATTGGGCAGGAAACATCATTCAATGCTTTTTCAAATATTGAAATTAAAACACCAAGAAAGACAATTAAGGCAAGAGGAAAAAATCAACAAGAATATATAAAAAAGATATTCTCCAAGGAGCTTATTTTCGGAGTTGGGCCAGCTGGAACAGGCAAGACGTTTTTAGCAGTAGCTTGTGCAGTGGATGCCTTGTTAAACGAGAAGGTAAAGAGAATAGTTCTCATCAGACCGGCTGTTGAAGCTGGCGAGAAGCTGGGCTTTCTTCCTGGAGATCTTTCTCAGAAAGTTGATCCTTATTTAAGACCACTTTACGATGCATTATACGAAATGCTTGGAATGGAAAGAGTTAATAAGCTTATTGAAAAAGAAATAATTGAAGTTGCACCTCTTGCTTATTTAAGAGGAAGAACTTTGAATAATTGCTTTATTATCATGGATGAAAGTCAAAACACCACTCAGGATCAAATGAAAATGGTTCTAACAAGAATGGGATTTGGTTCAAAGGCAGTAATTAATGGTGACCTAACACAAATAGATCTTCCAAAACATTCCGTGTCAGGACTTCATCATGTAATGGGAGTTATGGAGGGAGTGAAGGAAATAGGAGTAATCCAATTCCAATCAAGCGATGTAGTTAGGCACCCTCTTGTTAGAAAAATTATTGATGCTTATGAAAAATTTGAGCAAAAAATTACAAGTTGAACTCACTTAATATTAACGATACATATGCCAAGCTCTCCTCGGAGGTCAGAGATAAGCTTTCTATTATTGCTAGCAATATTCTCAATAAAGAAGGTAGTAAATTATCATCAGTAAACTTGAAAATAGTAACAAATAAAGAAATAGCCGAACTAAACAAAATTTTTAGAGGCAAAGATAGTCCAACTAATGTACTCTCGTTCACTAATGATGATATTTCAAAGAACGTAACTAATAGCCTTGGTGATATTGCTATAAGTTATGAATTTGTAGAAGTTGAGGCAGTTAAGCAAGGAAAAAATATAAGCGATCATCTAATGCACATGCTTGCTCACGGTTTATATCATATACTAGGCTATAACCATGAGAATGAAGCTGAGGCATCTATCATGGAAGAAAAAGAAATTTTAATATTAGACGAACAGAAAATAAAAAACCCATACCTATAATAAACGAATGAATCAACAATTAGATAAAGAAGAATCCCAGCCTCCGTCGGGAATTATTGCTAGACTAAAAAAATACTTTAGAAATCCATTTTTTATAAAAACTCAAACTGTTGCTGAAGTTGCTGACTTTCTAAAAGATGCCGTTGACCAAAATATCATTGATAAAGAAGCGGAATCTATTGCAAATAAAGCTATTAGATTGGGATCAACCACTGTTAAAGAAATTATGGTGCCGAAGGTGGATATGGTTACGGTAACCGTTAACGAAGAAACGAATGTCATCATTGATAGAATAATTGACTCTGGACACTCTAGATATCCGGTCTTAGGAACAGAAAGAGACGAGGTTGCCGGCATTCTGCTAGCTAAAGACATTTTACCAAAAATAGTTAACGGAAATGATAATTTTGAAATAGGTGAAATGCTTCGTGTACCCAATATTGTTCCAGAAACGAAGAAAGCTGACGCTTTGCTGGAAGAATTCAAAAAAGACAGATCACATTTAGCAATTGTAATTGATGAGTATGGAACAATTTCTGGTTTAGTCACTATAGAGGATATTCTTGAAGAATTAGTTGGTGAGATTGAAGATGAACATGATGTTGAAGAAGATGACATTATTAAGATATCAGATGGTCTTTATGCTGCAGATGCGAAAGTTGAATTAGAGGTTTTTGTTGAGTTCTTTAAAATGAGCCTAGATCCAATGAGTATAGATGCCGAAACTTTAGGCGGATTTATTATTTCATTTTTAGGCGTCCTACCTAAAATAGGTGATGAAATAACGATAGATGGCTTAACAATAATTGTTTCTGATGCTGATGATAGGAAAATAAATAAGGTCTCAATTAAAGTACCTTGATGAAACTTAGCACAAGCCTTACACCATTCTTATTTGGTATCCTTGGCATATTTTCATTTGCACCCTTTTCAATCAAGCCCCTTATATTTTTCTCATATGCCTATCTGATAAAGGAATTGATATTTAATAACAAGAGAAGAATAAGTAAACTTTTTTATTGGTCATTAGGCCACTGGGGCTTAGGAATGTCTTGGTTAATAGTAAGTGTTTACTATTACGGACAAACTAGCATATTAATATCTTTAATAGTATTTATATTATTAGTTCTTATATTAACGCTAGCATTCTCTGGCCCATTATTTTTTATTTCTAAAGTACTTATTTCAAATATTGAAAGACATAAAATTATTAATTTAATTTTAATATCAAGCGTATTGATGCTTAGTGAAGTGAGTATGAATTATCTTTTATATGGCATTCCATGGCTTATCTCAGGAGCCACACTGCTGGATACTATCTCTCAAAGTATTTATCCAATTTTTGGTGCCCTTGGCGGTTCATTTATTATTTATCTTTCATCTGCATTGATTGCATCTAGATGGAGCAATAAAGATCGTTTACTTCTAATTTATTGCATAGTGCCATTCATAATCTCATTTCCTAATAAAAATTTAATTAATGTTGAGCCAAGACAAGATTTAGACTTTACTATCATCCAGCCTTCCACAGACCCGTTTCAAAAATATAATCAAGGTTACTCTGATCAAATCGAAGCTAATATATTAAAGCTATCGAAAGAAAGCTCAGAAAAATCTACACTTATAGTACTTCCAGAGGCCGAGCTACCATATGCATATGAAGATATAAGATTTAAGGAATTTCAAGAAAAATTACCAAAACAGACGATTATGGGGGCCTGGAGTTATAAAAATAGTAATTTATATAATTCAATCGTTAATTCTACTGAAGGATCTCAATACAATAAGGTACACCTAGTGCCTTTTGGAGAATTTATACCTTTTGAACAGTATTTAAGAGGTCTTATATCTTTCTTTGATATGCCCATGTCAACTGTTAATAGAGGATCAATAGATCAAAATACGATGTATTTGGATGCTTTTAGTGAAATAAGCTACTCCGCTTTAATTTGTTTTGATATTGCGTTTAGTGAATCTGTTAGAAAAAGTAACATAAGTTCTAAATTTATCATAAATGTATCTAATGATACTTGGTTTGGAAATTCAATTGGCCCATATCATCATCTTGATCTTGCAAGAATTAGAGCTGCTGAAAATAATAAGTGGCTTATAAGAGCAGCAAATGATGGATATTCAGCCATTATATCTAATAAAGGAACAATAGTTGATTTTTTAGGAAAGGGGCAAAAGGGTGTTTTAAATGGTTCCCTGGATTTTATTGATGACAGATCCTTTTTTTCTAAATATGGATATTTATTTTCTTATATTCTAGGCATATCCTCAGTGATTATTTCAATTATAATTAATCTATGGCTAAGATTAGATTACTAACTATTTTATTATTGCCTTTACTTGGCCTTAGCAATGATATATCTATAGAAATTAGTATAAATGAGCAAAGGCTTTATGTGCTCAAAGGTTCATTAAGAACGCATAGTTACGCTATTTCAACTTCTTCATATGGTGAAGGAAGTACTGCCAACTCATTCAAAACACCTCTTGGAATGCACTCTATACAATCTATGATTGGAGAAGGCGCGGAAGTTAATACAATTTTTAAATCAAGAATTAATACACAAAGGCAAGCAGAAGTAATACATGATCATATAGATACAGAGAATGATTATGTAACCTCTAGAATTTTATGGCTTACAGGAGAGGAGCAAGGTAAAAACGCAGGCTCCGGAATAGACTCTTATTCTAGATATATTTATATCCATGGGACGCAAGAAGAAGGCCTTATAGGGACTAAAGCATCTCATGGATGCATAAGAATGTTCAATGATGATGTTATAAAGCTTTATAACATTGTTAATAAAGGAACAAAAGTCAATATTTTAATTTAAAACTAGAAGTTTTTATTTCCAATGCTAGGGCTATTAAAGGCAAGCTTTTCCTGTCTTTTACCAACCTCAGGTGCATTTACAAGCTTTTCATCATTATCTGCAAGATCTAAGAGCATTTTTGATGGTGTGAATGAAACATCTTTAGTTAATTCTTTATATTTATTGAGCCTTTCAACAACTTCTTTAATACCTAAGGTATTCGCATGATGCATTGGCCCACCTCTCCATATAGGGAAGCCATAACCATTTATATATACAACATCCATATCAACTGCTCTCTGCGCCACACCTTCAGATAGTATTTGTGCACCCTCATTCACCAATGAGAGTATGCATCTGTCTACAATCTCTACATCAGATATATCTCTTCTTTCAAAACCATTATTAGCAGAAACTTTTTTATAAATTTCCTCATTCTCTGGAGCTGGATTTGGTGCTCTAGAGCCTTCATTATAATTATAAAAACCTTTACTATTTTTTTGACCGAATTTTCCTTGTTCGCATAACTCATCATTAATTTTAGATGCCAGAGGAGCATCTTTTCCACTCAGTTTTCTAGCCCTCCAACCTAAATCTAGGCCAACCAAATCTAACATTCTAAAAGGCCCCATACTCATACCAAATGACTCTAAGGCTTGATCAACTTGGTGAGGTAGAGCGCCCTCTAACAAAAGCATATTTGCTTGAGTTGTGTATCCAGAAAGCATTCTGTTTCCAATAAACCCAGGAGCATTTAATGATACAACAGATGCCTTCTTAAGCTTCTTCCCCAGTGACATTACAGTAGCAAGCGTTTCGTTGCTAGAGGCATCGCCTCTTACAACTTCCAAGAGTCTCATAATATTGGCAGGGCTAAAAAAGTGAGTACCCACTACCTTTTCAGGCCTACCTGTTGCTTGTGCTATTGAGTCTATATCAAGTCCAGAAGTATTAGATGCTAGGATTGCATCTTTATTTACATGCTGGTCCAAGCTTTTAAAAATTGAAGTTTTAAGCTCTAAATTTTCATATACCGCTTCAATTACTATATCAACATCTTTAATGTCTTCGTATTTTAAACTTGAAGATATTAGTCCAAAGATAGCATTTTTTTGATCTTCATTTATACGACCGCGTTTTACCATATAGTTATAGTTTGACTCAATTACACCTATACCTCTTTTTAGGTTATCTGAATCTTGATCAATTATATGCACTGGAATTCCAGCATTTGCAAAACACATTGCTATACCTCCTCCCATGGTCCCTGAGCCTATTACAGCAGCTCTATTTATTTTCTTAAGTTGAGTTTCCTTTGGAACATCTAAAATTTTTGATGCAGCTCTCTCACCAAAGAAGATATGGATCATGGCTTCTCTTTGAGGGTGCAGTAGACATTCTAAAAAGTACGCGCCTTCCTTTTTAAGACCTTCATCAAAATCATCACAATCTATCGCTGCCTCTACACATTTAATTATCTGGCCTGGAGCAAACTGACCTTTCCTTGTTTTAGCAGCTAGAGCTTTCGCTTCAATTAAAACATTATCAGAACCCCTTGCTTCTATCACTTTATCATTTAAATCTCTAACTTTTGGGTGTGATTCAGAGGAATTAGCCTTGTTTAGAGCGAATTTAATCGAATCTTCTAATATATTTTCAGAAATTAAATCAACAATACCCAAAGAGTGAGCCTTCTTAGCCGAAATATGCGCTCCAGAAATTATCATTTTAAGAGCTTCAGAAGGTCCAATAAGCCTTGGAAGCCTTTGTGTTCCGCCTGCTCCAGGCAATAAACCTAAATTAACTTCGGGTAACCCCATAAAAGCTTCTGTAGAGGCAATTCTATAATTACAGCATAACGCTGTTTCTAATCCGCCGCCAAGAGCCAACCCATTTATAGCAGCAACTACAGGTTTTGATGAGAACTCTATTTTTTTGAAGACTTCATTTAGATTATGCCCTTCTCCTGATCCACCAAACTCTGATATATCCGCACCTGCAATAAAAGCCCTTCCATTTCCAGTAATTACAACTGCTTTAACGCTAGGATCCTCTTCAGCTCTTACCATTCCTTCGTAAGCGCCCTGACGAACTCCATCGCTTAATGGGTTTACTGGTGGATTGTCCACAGTAAGAACAGCCACATTATCAATCACTTCATATAAAACAGTTCCTTTCATTTGATTACCTTTAAAAATTTGCTTATGCATTATACCTAAAATTATTTATAATTTATTTATAAAAAGCATTGATAATTAATTATAAATAAATATAATAGTACTCTCAGCAATTCTCTCCCCCCTAAAGTAGGTTGCTGAATCCTCTGAAATTATTGGAGGGCCATCGCCCTCCAAGATTTTTAAACCTTTTTAAGTTAAGATATGAGAAACATTAAAGACACATTTGAAGTAATATTTTTAGCAACACTGTTTGTCTCATCAGTTATAGCAATTATTCCAACTGTTTAATATTAACTTAGAAAAAATTTTTATATGAAAAAATTATATTTAGTTCTATTTATGTCTATGCATTCATTTGCATGCACAGATCTGCTTAATACAGATATTAGGCAGCTTGATTCAGCCAAGATTACTAATCTCTGTGAATTTGAAGATGAAGTAATCCTAGTTGTTAATGTTGCAAGTAGGTGTGGCTTTACTTATCAATATGAAGGCCTTCAATCGTTATATAGCAATTATAAAGACCAGGGCTTTGTTGTTATTGGAATTCCTTCTCGTGATTTTTTATTTCAAGAATATAAAGAGGAGGGCGATGTTGCAGAGTTTTGCTCTACAGAATATGGCGTTGAATTTCCAATGTTTGCTACAAGTAAGGTTACTGGAAAAAATGCACATCCTTTCTACAAAAAATTAAAAGCTCAAAGCGGAGTGTCACCTTCATGGAATTTTAACAAGTTCTTGATTTCAAGAGATGGAGTTGTAACAGATACTTTTGATAAGAATGTCGAGCCTAATTCCTTGGATTTACTAGCTAGAATAGAGTCTCTTCTATAATTATTCTGAAATTAAGACAGTTTTAGGTTTATTAATAGCAAATATTCCATTATCTACCACTCCAGCAATACCATTTATCTTATATTCCATATCCAATGAATTATGGAGATCTAGACCAGTAACATCGATGATTTGATTGCCCTGGTCGGTAGTAAACCCTTGTCTGTATGTTGGCATACCTCCCAAGGAGAGTATTTTTCGCGATACAAGACTTCTGCTCTCTGGAATTACCTCTATCGGAAGAGGGAAAGCACCAAGGTCATTAACGATCTTTGACTTATCCACAATACATATAAAATGCTCTGAGGCAGACGCAACTATTTTCTCTCTTGTATGTGCGCCGCCGCCGCCTTTAATAAGCGAGTAGTCTTTTGATACTTCATCAGCACCATCCACATAGTAAGCAATCTCGTTAACCCCATTTAACTCATAAACCTTAATCCCAGCATCTTGCAAAATAGCAGATGACCTATCTGAGCTTGATACAGCTCCATCAAATCTATGCTTCAATGTTTTTAATTGCTCAATAAAAAAATTAACAGTTGTTCCTGTTCCAATTCCGATAATCATTTTTTCAGAAAGTTTATTTTCTAAAAAATCTACTGCTTGTTTAGCAACATTTATCTTTGAGCCACTCATGCAGTTATAATACTAGAAATTATATTTAAAGAGTAACCTTGCGCATAAAAATAAAAAAAACAGGATCTTTTAAGCATTCAGCAAAATATTTGAAGTTAATTGAAGATGCAACCGTTTATGATGTGGCTTTAAAAACTCCAATTACCTTCGCTCCAAACATATCTCAAAAGGAAAAAAATAAAATTTATTTAAAAAGAGAGGACCTTCAACCCGTCTTTTCTTTCAAGAACAGAGGTGCATATAATAAAATCATTAACCTCAACTCAAAACAAAAAGGATCCGGTGTTATTGCAGCCTCTGCTGGCAATCATGCGCAAGGAGTTGCTATTTCATGTAAGGCTCTTAAAATTTCATGTCTAATAGTTATGCCCATAACTACACCTGAGATAAAAGTTAAAGCAGTAAAAAGACATGGAGCAAAGATACTTCTTCATGGAGATAATTATGATGCTGCTGTGAAAGAAGCTAAAGAGATTGGTAAGAAGGAGGGGTATGCATTTGTCCATCCTTTTGATGACAAATATACAATAGCTGGTCAAGGCACCGTTGGCAAAGAAATTTTAGAATCAGAAGAAAATTATGATGTTATTTTTGTGCCTGTTGGCGGGGGAGGTCTTTTAGCTGGGGTGTCTGCATGGACTGCTCAGAATGACAAAAAAGTAAAAGTAATCGGCGTGGAGGTTGAGGACTCAGCATGCCTATATGAAGCATTAAAAGCAAATAAAAGAGTTCGACTTAAAGAGGTGGGCTTATTTGCTGATGGTGTTGCGGTTGAGCAAGTTGGAAAAAATAATTTTGATATTATCAAAGAATGTGTAGATGAAGTTATTACGGTTTCAATTGATGAGGTCTGTGCTTCTGTAAAAGATATTTTTGAGGATACAAGAATTTTATCTGAGCCCGCAGGAGCGCTTGCATTAGCTGGGCTAAAAAAATATTCAAAAAAAGTAAATGGAAAAAAATTACTTGCAATAAGCAGCGGCGCAAATGTTAATTTTCAAAGATTAAGCTTTATTGTTGAAAGGTCTGAGCTTGGAGAAAATAAAGAAAAAATAATGAGCATTAAAGTTCCAGAGCGTCCTGGAAGTTTTTTGAGGCTGGCAAAAATGTTTGGCAACTTTCAGATTTCTGAGTTTAATTATAGAAAATCAAGCTCATCAACAGCATATGTTCTTGTTGGCATAAGAACTAATTCAGAGACATCATTCAATAGATTAAAGGAGAACCTTAAAAAGAAGAAATATAAATTTGATGATTTAACATCAAATGAAATATCCAATGATCATTTAAGACATATGGTCGGAGGAAGAATAAATCATACGCTTTCTAAAAATGTTAAAGAAAGGATATTTAGAACTGAGTTCCCAGAGAGACCAAGAGCACTTTTAAACTTTTTAGAAAAATTTGGTGATCAATGGAATATTTCCCTATTTCATTACAGGAATCTTGGATCTGCTTTTGGAAAAATTTTGTTAGGCATAGAGGATGGTGAACAAGACCCCAATAAGTTAACAAGGCAGCTAGTAAATACTGAGGTATTATTTGCAGAGGAAACAAACAACAAAGCTTACAAAAGTTACTTAAAGTAATTTAATATTTTAGCCTAACCTTTACTGAGATAATTTCATTCGATGGATCATTCCATGCATCTTGAAATAAATTTGAGTATGCTTCATCCTGATCCTCTAGATCAACATTGCCACCCCTAGAATACACAACATAAATATTTGAAAGCGGCGCAAACTCATATTTATATCTTAACTGAAAAGCTGCTTGCCCAATACTAAAAGGAAGAACGGCATTATTGCTATCAGTTAAATAGCCCTGTTGACTCAGAATTAAGCTGTGTGGCGACTCTGATTTAAGTGCAATAAATTGTGATTTTAGTCTTAGCTCATGCTTTAGCCCTTTAAACCAATTCAAGTTAAACGATATCTCTCTTCTACTTAGATTGCTTGAAGAGAATTCATTCTCTTGAAGCCACCTCAACCACTCATTTTCTTTTTTAGCAATTAAATTAACGCTCATCGTTAAATTTTCATTTATTGAATATTTTGTTCCAAATTTAAAAAAACTTTTTTTGTAACCTCTTGAATTCCAAGTGTTGTATTTTGGTGATTTATCAAAACTGACTCTCCAATCATATTCTAAATCTCGAGATATAACCCCCTCGTAGTCTGCAGTAATGCTTTTAGATGATTTTATTTTTGCAAAAGGATAGAGATCATTCTTTCTAGTAATGGTGGTATTTTTTCCTGAAGATTTGAGTGTAATAAATGCATTAAATTTAGATCCATCTTTATAGAAGTACTCAAATTGAGGATTGATAAAGAAAGGATTTGTATTTCCGCTTGTATCACCACTCAAGGACCACCATACAGATAGCTCAGACATATTAATTTTTGATTTATCATCATAGCTTGTGTTCTGCTTTGATGATCTCGAGCTCAATTGGAAATAATCAGCGTCTTTAAGGTAGCCAAAATTATTAAGATCTAGATTCTTATCAAAATATCTTAGTGTTGTATTGGTACTCTCGTTTTTATTAGGCCTATAACGCATTGACGCCTTGAATCCATACCCATCAACATCTGCAACTCTCGATGAAAGCAAGGTAGAGGATAGCCTAATTTTACTTGTATATATCTTATCAAAATCTACAGCATTTACAGTTGAACTCAAGCCTGTAACTTCGCTTTTTACATTTGTAATAACATGTCCAAGAGTTGCTCCCCCTATCTGTGCTCTAGATCTAAATGCTAAGAATTCCCTCCCCTTAGAAAAAGACTCATCTGATTCTCTTGCTACAAAAAGACCTATTTCAAGGTCCTCTTTTTTTTCAGTTATTCTAAACGCGTAGTCCAGATCAGAATATGTTTTCTTTGATGAATTGCACAGATCCTCATCGACTGACTGAGAGCATTCATAGTCAGGCTTGGAACCAATCCTTCTAGTATTAATAATGGTAAATTTATCTCTATCTTTAAGAGTAAAAAGTGAGTGATTTTCAGTAAAGAAAGCTCTTTTTTCATTAAAAAAAGTTTCTTGCGCAGAAAAATTTACTACCAAATCATCACTTTCTGCCTGACCAAAGTCTGGGTTAAATGTTGCATTTATTTGCCTGCCATCACCAGTATTCCAAAAGATATCAGCTCCCGCTCTGCTGAGACTGGTACCCGGGACAGAATCAGTCTGACTAGAAATATATGGAAAAAATGAAAGTTTAGACGAAGAATAATTTTTTATTTCAACCGGAGATAGTTTTGAAAGAAACTTATTCCTGCTATACGAGCTTTTAATCGAACTAACCCAGACATTATCTTCATAAATATATCTACCAAACATCATTCTTATTTTTCTAAAATCTGATTTATTGGATGGAAGAGTAGCCACGGTCCATGGAATAAATATCTCTGAGCTCCAATAATCATCTGCCTTGCTGACTAATCCTTGCCAATTACCATCCCAATCCCTACTTAGATCATTTCCATTTGTAAAAGTGCCATCAATAAAGGTTCCTGAAGAATTAATAACAAATTCAAAAGCTTCAATACCATTGTTAGCAAAATCTATAACCACAACATTTGCATCAGAATCATTCATCACATCTCTTGATGACTTAATGCTATTCATAAGCTCTGAAGATTGATAGTTTTTAAAACCAATATATATACCTTCCTCATTAGAAATAATATAAGCCTCTGTATCTTTTGGAGATGGTTTTAAAGAAAATGGATAAACTGTATTAAAGGAATCAAATCTTTGCGCATCAGCCCACTCAGATTCTGAAATCACACCATCAAGTTCAATTGAGTAAATTTCAAATGAAAATAGAGCAATAAATATAAAAAACTGTTTTTTCAATACTAACCTTAAAAAAATATGGCTGCCAAGTTTAATAATAGCCATTCATAATGTAAAGTATATTTTACATTATTTAAAAAAAATATTTCTGTTTTTCTGTTATCACAAGATCATATTTCAAGTCATGATCTTCTTTAAAATTATCTGAAATTATCTGATAATCAAATCCTAGACCAGCAATTACAAGATCTGACCTCTCGGGAAGTGACCCAAATAATCGATCATAATATCCACCTCCATTGCCAAGTCTATACCCATTATTATCTACACCAACAAAAGGAACTATTGCTATAGATAAGTTCTCTGGATTAATCTGCTCACTTCCCTCAGGCTCATCAATACCATATTTATTTTTTTTAAAACGATCGCCTTTTAAATATTTGATTAAAGATAATTTATAGTTATCAGCAACTACAGGAAAATAAACACCAATACCCATTCTCTGCGACTCCAGCATAATTTTATCTGTAGGCATTTCCCCTTTTATATCTTTATAAAGAAGTATATTTTTTGCTTTATTAAGGCTGTTGATATCTAAGAATGTTTTTTGCACTTCTGCACTTGCCAGTTTTTTGTATTCAGAAGACATAGATTGATTCTTTTGAAAAAGTTTTTTTCTTAACTTATTTTTAGGCATAGGTTTGCAGAGTTAACAAACCAGATCACCGCCATGCGTCATACCTGAACCGAAAGGTCAGGTGGTGAATATCTTTCTAAATCAGGCTTCCCTAATAGGTACTGCACAACAATAGAAGAGGAATATCACCTATTTATAAGTATCGGTTCAAATTTATTGACACATTAGCATGTGAACCAGAATGTATATGGATTATAAAATAGTTACCTTCGTAGTTGAAGGGAAAGTCTATAAAACAGAATTAATTTTTTCTATGAGAGAGCTAAGGTCTTTACTATTTTTGTGTGATTGAGTTCCAGAAAGAGCCTTGTTTGCAAGACTGAGTCCGGCAATGACTAATGCATTTTGTTTATCTTGAATTTTATCAAGCTCATCATTTAAAAGTTGTGCTGATTTTAGCAATTGATCTTTTTCTTCTGAGGGGCATGAAAGAGTTAGGTCTCTCCCAAAAATTCTAAGTTGGATTGTTTCTAAATTACCCATCTGTTTTTACCTTTTTAATTTCATCCTGTAATGCTTTTATTTCTTTATTCTTCAGCAGCTTTGATTTCTTCCAATCTCTTTCTTTAATAATATAAGAATCAATTATCCCCTGTTGTTCCAAGAATCTATTCAAAAGATCATCTAGTCTTTTTTCTAGCAAGGATAATGAATTGTTGTCGTTTTCCATGAATTAAGTTTAATTCTATTAGAATAAATAGGGAAGTTTGTTTTTTAAAAGAGTAAAATGTTTATATGAACAAAAATATATATAAAGAAAGAAGGGAAAGTCTCTCATCATTAATACCCAACAATTCTGCAATAATAATTCCTGGTGCAGATAATCGTTATAGAAATGCAGATTCTGCATATGCTTTTAGGCAGGAAAGTAGCTTTTACTATTTATCAGGTTTCTGTGAAGCATCTTCTGTAATGCTGCTTGTTAATAATAACAACAAAATAAATTCTATAATTTTTGTGCCTGAAAAAGACAAAATTAAGGAAATATGGGATGGTTATAGAGCGGGCCCAGAAGGTGTTGTTAGTGATTATCTATTTGATCTAGCTTTTAATAACTCAGATTTAGACAAAGAGATACCAGCCTTAATACAAGGCAAACAAAAATTATTTTATTCATTTGGAAAAGATCAAGAATTTGATAAAAAGGTTATAAATTGGACTAATAAAGCTAATTCAATTGAGAGACATAGCAAATCTATTGATATGGTTGACTCAACTTCATTGATTGGCAATTTGAGGCTTATCAAAGACAATCATGAAATTGAGCTACTTAAGAAATCTTGTGAAATTTCTGCTGATTCTCATATAGCAATCATGAAATCAATTGAGCCTGGTAACACAGAGCAAGAAATAGAAGCAAAATATTTATATGAGTTTGCAAAGAGAGGCAGTAGATTTGCCGCTTATACGCCAATAGTTGCTGGTGGAGAAAATGCTTGTATTTTGCATTATGTTGAAAACAGTCAGACTTTGAGAGATGGCGAACTTATATTAGTTGATGCTGGCGGGGAGTACGAAATGTACGCATCAGATATAACTAGAACTTTTCCAGTGAATGGAAAATTTACTAAAGAGCAGCTAGAAATTTATAATGTTGTTTATGAAGCTAATCAAAAAGCTATTAGTGCAGTTATCGAAGGCAACAACATTATGGAGCCACAAAAAATATCTGAAAAAGTAATAGTGAGTGGATTAGTTAATTTAGGAATCCTGAAAGGCGATCCAGATGAATTATATAATGCAGGGGCTCATAAAGAGTTTTATATGCATAAAGTAGGTCACTGGCTTGGTTTAGATGTTCACGACTCCGGGGACTATATGGAAGATGGGGACTTTATGTCATTTAAGCCTGGAATGGTAACTACTGTTGAGCCTGGAATATATATTAGCAGCTCATCTAACGTTGATGAAAAATGGAAGGGTATAGGCATTAGAATTGAAGATGATATTTTAGTGACAGAGAGCGGTAATCTAAATCTAACGGAGAAAGTTCCCTCTGATCCAAAAGAAATTGAAGCTTTAATGTCCTAGCCTATGAATATTCCCATAATCATATCCGGGGGTGGGTTGATAGGGAACTATATTTCACTCAGATTAAGAAAATCAGGAATTCAATCAAAAATCATTGAGAAGAGCAATGATCTTCATGATTCTAATAGCAGCATAAGAACAATAACACTAAATCCTAGGTCAATTAAACTACTTCAGAATGAAGGAATAGAAATCTCTTCATCAAGCATTAAAAATATCTTCGCATCTGACGCAGATGGCACTGGCAGAATAAACTTCTCATCTGATGATATCGGTTACAAAGAACTCTCCTCAGTTATCATGTTTAATGAATTAAATGCAGTATTAAGAAAAGAAAATGTCTCCAACACTCTATTTAATACAGAGATTAAATCTATTAACTATGACTCTGCAAATGAGGAGACAGAAATTCATTTATCAAATTCCACATATTATAAGTCAGATCTTTTGATTGCATGTGATGGCAGATCATCAAACGTTGCGAAATTATATGGATTTAAAAATATTGGCCATTCTTATGACCAAACTGCAGCTACTTTTTTAGTAAATGCTAGTGCCAAGAACAATCATGCGTATCAAGTTTTTTCTGAAAAAGGAATATTTGCATTAATGCCAGCACCAAAAGGGAATAATATTTTTACAGTGGTTTGGTCTCTAGATAATAGCCTGCTAGAAAAATATGGTTTAGAGGATTTTATTCATAAGAATCTTAAATATTTTGAAAGAAAGCTTGGGTATCGAATGGATATTCAATCAGACATCCTAAGCTTTGGACTATCTAATCATTATATTGATGACTATATAAGAGATTCCGTAGTGCTATTAGCTGATTCAGCTCACTCAATTCATCCTTTGGCGGGGCAGGGTGTCAATCTTGGATTTGCTGATGCAGATGTCTTCTGCAGTCAGATAGAAAAGGCATATGAGCAAGGTTTTAAAATAAATGAACCTACCTATCTAAGAAAGTATTCTATTGAAAGAGAATCATTAAATTTAATGATGCTTAAATCTATGGACTTATTTGTTAATGCTTTTAAAAATGATAATCCTTATTTGCGATTAATAAGAAATCTAGGATTAAATTATGTGAATAAATCTAAACTATTAAAAGCTTTTTTTATAGAAAGGGCTTCTGGTTCTTAAAGTTAGGGCTAAACTTTTTCGCCTCTAGCTCTAATTTCTTTTAGAACCTGGCTGATACCTTTTTTGTCAATTATTCTCATGCCTTTGGCCGACACCTTCAAATTAACAAATCTATTTTCTGATTCTACCCAGAACTTATGGGTGTGTAGGTTAGGAAAAAACTTTCTCTTTGTTCTATTATTGGCATGAGAAACGTTATTCCCAGACTGAGGTATCTTTCCTGTTACTTGACATAATTTACTCATAGAAACGCGATTTTATAGATAAGTTGTGAACTTATCAATACTATATAGATATTAATTATGAAAGAGGTATTTTTTTTAAGACATGCAACGGCATCTTGGGCTGCTGAAACAGCATTTGATATAGACAGGCCTTTGACTCTTGAAGGTATTAGCGAAACAAAACTAATTGAAAATTATGCTTTGAGTAATGATATTAAAATTGAAAAAGTTTTATGTAGCCCATCCAAAAGAACCAAAGAAACATCAGATTTAATATTTACAGGATTTAGATATGATATTAATGAAGTTATATACAAAGATTTTCTTTATAGTGGTAGCTCCAAAGAATTATTGAGTTTTCTTGAATTACAAGATGATTCTATAAATTCAATTTTAGTTATTGGGCATAATCCCATGCTTTCAGAAACCATTAGCCTTTTGACAAAAACAACAATAGATATTTATGAACCTTGCACATTAACTTCAATAAATTTAAAAGCATGGTCATCTATTCATGATTCTAAGTTAAAATTTAAAATTAACCCTAAACAATGCAATAAATGAAAGAAGTAGATATAAAAATTTTAAATCCATTGATGAGAGACAGCATATCACTCCCATCATACGGAACTGAAGGCTCAGGCGGCATGGATCTTAGGGCTTGTATTGATAGCCCAGTTGAGATATCTCCATCTCAAACAATCATGATACCAATGGGTTTTGCAATGCACCTAGGAGATAAAAAATATGCAGCCCTTGTTATACCTAGATCTGGCCTTGGATCAAAACACGGAATAGTTTTAGGCAACTTAGTAGGCTTGATTGATTCCGATTATCAAGGCGAAATGATGGTTCCAGCATGGAATCGCTCTAATAAATTATTTACAATCAATCCTGGTGATAGAATTGCTCAGATGATAATTGTGCCTGTAGCGCAGGTAAAGTTTAATATTGTGAAGGAGTTTAATAAATCTGAGAGGGGAGAGAAAGGATTCGGTAGTTCCGGAATAAATTGATAATTTATTACTTCTTGCCAAATCTCTCTTCAAATTTCTGTACTCTACCGCCTGTATCAATAATTTTCTGCTTACCAGTATAAAAAGGATGAGAGGCAGAAGAGATATCAAGAGTATAATAAGGATATGTTTTACCATCTTCCCACTCTTTTGTTTGAGTTGTTTCTAGTGTTGAACGAATTAAAAAGAACTTGTCAGCACTTGGATCATGGAATAAAACTTCGCGGTATTTAGGATGTATATCTTTTTTCATAATAAAATCAAAATTTGGATGAGAATCATAACAAAAAACCTCTTCTTTACAATGGAAAAATGAATTTTTTTTATTTTCAAATAGCAGTTCCAATACCTGTTCGAGAAGTATTTACATACAAGAGCAGCACAATGCTTCCAAAAGGAACGCGAGTTCAAATATCATTTGGCAGCAAGGTTTTGATGGGAATTGTTATCGAACAATTAAAATCCAAGCCTCCATACAAAGTAAAAGAAGTTTATAAAGTGCTTGAAAGCAACCCCATTTTTGAAAAACATATTTTTGACTGTCTCATTTGGGCATCAAAGTACTATCATCATCCTATAGGCGAGGTTCTTCATACATTCACTCCTAATTTACTCAGAAACGATAAAAAAAAACTACCCAATATTGAAAACATCCAGAAAGATGATTACAAGATTAATAATAATGATATGCATCAAAGCCTTACCGCACCCCAAGTTAAAGCCATTGAACAATTAGAAATTAATAATAGTTTTAATATTAGTTTACTTCATGGTGTTACTGGATCAGGGAAAACTGAGGTATATCTTAATATAGCTAGAAATTTGATTAACGATGGAAAATCAGTACTTATTCTTGTACCTGAAATAAACTTAACACCTCAGCTCCATAAAGTTTTTTCAAATAGGTTTAATGGCGAAATTGGGCTTTATCACTCAAGGCAAACTCCACTCCAAAGATTCAAGGTTTGGAGTAAAGCTAAAGCAGGTTTGATCCGCATAGTAATAGGAACCAGATCTGCAATTATGAATCCTATAAAAAATCTTGGATTAGTAATAATAGATGAGGAGCATGATCAATCTTTTAAGCAATCAGAAGGGTTTAAATTCTCAGCTCGTGAACTAGGCATCAAAAGAGCTCAAAAAGAAAATATACCAATCTTACTTGGTTCAGCAACCCCATCTTTTTCAATTCTTAAACTAGTTGAAGAAAATAAAGTTAATAAAGTTGATATGCCCGAAAGAGTAGATGGAAGAAAGCCACCCAAACTAATTATTTTAGATATAAACAATAAGAAGCTGGTTTCTGGTATTGCGCCAGAGTCTTTGGAGGCCATAGACGGAACTTTAAAAGACAATAAGCAAGTTTTAGTATTTATTAACAGAAGAGGCTTTGCCCCGTTGCTTCAATGTAATGCATGTGGCTGGACTGCGGAATGCTCATCATGTGAGTCAAACCTCGTCTATCATAAAGAAAGGAATAGACTTGTTTGTCATAGGTGCGAGTCTGCTTATGGAAATCCAGAATCATGCCCAAATTGTGCATCAAGCCAAATAGAGCTCCTTGGTCTAGGTACAGAAAAGGTAGAGGATTTTTTGATAAGGAGCTTCCCGCATGTAAATACAATAAGAATAGACCAAGATTCTACAAAGAAAAAAAATTCTATGAATCAAATATATGAAAGGCTAGATAGCAATGGCGCAGCAATTCTTGTTGGAACACAGATGCTTGCTAAAGGCCATGATTTTAGCAATGTAGCATTAACATTGGTAATTAATGCTGACAATGGCTTGATAAGTCCGGAAGTAAATGCTTTAGAAAAGGTATCACAATTGCTTATTCAAGTATCTGGCAGAGCAGGAAGAAATAGCAATGAAGCAAAAGTTATTATACAAACAAGATATCCTGAAGACAGAACACTCAATCAAATTAAGAATGGAGACTACCTGTCTTTTGCAAAAAGAAAATTAGCAGAAAATAGGCTAGGAGGTTTGCCTCCATATTCTTGCGCATCAATACTAAGATCAACATCTCCAACTCAACAAAATAATATTAATTTCCTTTCTAGAGTAGAGAATATCTTAAGAGGAAAGAAAAATATTTTTACAATTGGGCCGCTTCCTTCTTTTATCTCAAAAACAAAGGGTTCTTATAAACATTCGCTATATATACAGACTTCCAATAGGGTCTATTTAAATAGGGTTTTAACTTATCTAGCCAAGGAGATAGATGATTTAAAGGAATCAAAGAAAGTCAGGTGGTCATTTGACATTGATCCAGTCGATTTCTCTTAGATTTTCAGTCTAATTATCTGTCCAGGATATATAGACTTATTTTCAAGTTGATTTTCAATCTCAATAGTTTCTACTGATAGCCCAAACCTTACTGCAATTTCTGATAAAACATCACCCTTTTGAATTTCATACATTACGTGCTTGGAATCTTTTTCAAAGACACTATCTGCAACAGGCTGGTTTTTAAAATAATTATGCAATCCAAGAAATATAGATCTTGCAATCATTCTTCGTCCTGGTTTACCCTTGAGTCTTTCTGCATCGTCTGGGTTTGTCATAAACCCAGATTCTATTAGTACGGATGGGGTATCAAATGATTTAAGGACCCTAAAATCTGCAAACTCAATATTCTTTTTATGAAGCTTTGTATATGGATCTTTTCTAAGCTCAGATAAAATTTCATTACCAAGCCTTTTACTACCTTCTATCTTTAATTTATAGATATTAGGAAAATCCTCCCTTGCCTTATCTTCATCAAAATCATCAATAGCGATCTTGCCTATTTTTGAAGCTAACTCTTTTTTAGATAGATTTTCTGCAGCAATTGATGAGGCTTTTTCTGACCATATATATACTGATGCACCCTTAACCGATGAAAGTCTAAATCCATCTGCATGAATTGATATAAATATATCGGCACCCATTCTTCTAGAGGAAAGATATCTTTCATTTAGATCAATTAGCTCATCTCCAACTCTTATCATTTTTGGAGAATAACCATCAACATCTCGCAATGTTCTTTCTAACTCTTTTGCAATTAGCAATGTTATATCTTTTTCCAAGACATTGTTTGAACCAACTGCTCCCGGATCTCTGCCACCATGTCCGGCATCGATTGCAACAACTATATCTCGAGTATTTTTTAAATTTTTCCTATTTCTTTTTAACTTTAGTTTTAAAAAAATTCCCTCTGATGTCTTTTCTTGAACAGGCTTCTCCCAGTCGACGTATTCATAAAGGTCAATCACAAGTTTGGTTGTATTTTTATTTTGAGCAGCCCTAATTTGCTTTATTGGAAAATTAAAAGATCTTGTCTTTAGAGACTTTATATTTGAATCTTCAATTTCAAGAACAATTCTTGATGGCTCTTTAAGAGCATATGATCTGACAAACGAAACTTTATCTAATTTATATGAAACTTCTATCGATGAATCATTCAACTCTTTAACATCAACAAACGTAACTTCATTTGATGACAAATTAAATGCTAAAAAAAATATACAAATAAATAAATATTTTTTCATTATTTTAAAGATTTAGAGTTTTTTGTAATTCCTTTGAGTGAATCTTAACAGAAACCTCCCTCTTTTTTGATTTATGCTTAAGAAAAACCTCCATATCGGGGGCTCTTTTTGTTTTTAATTTTTCAGGCCATTCTATAACGACAACTTTCTTCTTTTCAGTCTCTCTGTCTATGTCTAAAAGATCTATATCTTCAATATCATCAGATCTATATAAATCAATATGAAGAAAAATAATTTTGTTTAATTCATATTCTTCACATAGTGTGTAAGTGGGGCTTTTGACCATCCCATCCCATCCAGAATTTGTAATTATTGATCTCGATATAAATGTCTTTCCTGCACCAAGATCTCCGTGAAGATGAATTTCAATATTTTTAGAATTGCAGTTTTTTATACTTTCAGCTAGCTTTAAGCCAAGTTTATTTGTTGCATCCTCGTTCTCTAAAATAATTTTCTTCATAAATTTATTATTTTTCTAATATTTTGTATTAACTCAGTAGACTTTAGGCCTATTTCACCAATCTCATCTTTGAAGTTACTTCCTGCTTTCCCATGAACTGCCACACCAATCCTACAAGCATCTTCTATGCTAATATTCTGAGATACCATAGCAGAAACTAGGCCAGCTAATACATCTCCGCTTCCAGGAATAGCAAGCTCAGGACCCCCTTCGAGAGATTTATATATTCTATTTGAGAAAATTATTGTTTGATAGCCTTTAAGTATCACATGAGCATTAAATTTTTTACCTATCATTTTTGCGCAATTAATCCTATTGCTCTGAATATAGTCAACATCTTTTTTTAGCAGCTCAGCTGCTTCTCCTGGATGAGGAGTAAGAATTAAATTTTTAGGAAGTTTAATTTCTTTAGCCTTTATATTTGCAAGTAAGCGAAGAGCCCCTGCATCTATAATTAAATTTAGTGATCTGTTTTCACAACACTCAATTGTTCGGATAAGCGCTTCTTCAGACCAATCACTTGCACCAAATCCTACCCCACACACAACCGTATCAATTTCTTTAAAATAAGAATGAAAATTCTCAAATTTTGAGGTACTAAAGGCCATTACCTCAGGCGTTCTTATTAATGATGGAGTTAAATTTTCTTCTTTTGTTAATAGAGTTACCAAGCCAGCTCCTGACATTAGGGCAGACTCTGAAGTAAGTATTGCTGCACCACCCATTCCAGTGTCACCGCCAATAACAAGGATCCTACCATAGTTACCTTTATGAGAATTTTTTAACCTTTTGGGTAAAATTTTTTTTATATCTTTATAGGTAAGACTATTTTCAAGCATAAATTTGTTATCTTATTGGCAGGTATGCAATCCTATCTGCATGAAAAGAGCCAATGTATACATAATTATCATGAGGCACTGCAACTGTTGGTAGACCAAATGCCGATTCTTTAATTTTATATTTACTAACCATTTTTAACGTATCTTTATCAAGCTCAATTATAGTGAAAGGCAAAGAGCAGGCTATTGATTCTATACAAGTTGATGAATCGCCAGGCTGATGGTTTAGTTCAGTTACCCATATAGAGCCATCTTTAATAGTTATATTGTCTGGGCTTTGAACAAAAAAAGCGTTTTTTATCTCTTTTTTGTTAATGTCATAGCTCTTTACATAGTCACCAGTATTATATGCAATGTAAAGAGTCCCAGATTCCTCGTCCAAGCTAATACCATTTGGCTGACTTCCAGAAGAGCCTTCAAGAATTGAAAAATCTCTACCATCCCAGTACTTAACATGCCCTGTATTGGGTTTAAAAAGGACATCCAAAAGCCATCTATTCCAAGTCAAGCCTCTATCAAACATATACGTTGTAAAGAAATTGCCATTTTTTAAGAATGCAATATCATTTAAATAAATCTCTGGATCAGCAACAATACAACCCCTCCATTCTATTTCCCAGTCTTTATCTTTTTTAACTAGCTCGAACATTTCGACCGTCTCTCTAGGCTTATGATTTATTACCCCTAGTTGATATTTACCATCATTTCTTTTAATAAGATCTATCCCATGAGTGTTAAAGCTCTCATTTTCATTTCTTTTACAATCATCTTGACCCCACTCATTTGTACCAAAGGTTAATTCAATATCAACGATTTTTTTAGCTTTAATGTTAAATAGCTTTAAGAATGAAGATGCATCCTTTCCAAAGGGATCAATCCCACCAAACTCGCTTATGAGCATCCATTCATTATCAGGGAGCACCACTATATCTTCAGGATTCTTAAACCCACAAACCACATCTATGATTTCGTCAGACTGACAAACTTCTATATTTTTTTCAGGCCCCAAATAATCACGAGAAATAATTACAAAGGCTAAAAATATAAGCACTGATGAGATAGGCACCATCCATTTAAAATAATGATTAAATATTTTTTCAAGCAAGCTTTTGATATGTTTAGCAAAAAATATTAAAGCTAGCCCACGCACTATAAGTAAAAGCCCTATTATAAATGTCACAAACATCCACATCGTTTGATACCATTCACTTTGATTCACTGCGACAGCGATGCAGGAAATGCCCAGAAGTATAGTCAGATAGCCTATCGGCTTAACATTTTTTAATTGTATAAACTTATTTGCAATATTTTTTGTTAGCGGTTTGATTAAAATTAATATAGATAAAGTTAGGAAAGCAATAAAGTAAAAATAATTCATAAATCTAAATCTTAGACTCTTTAAGTATTAATTCAATTAACTCCAAAGGCTTATCCAGTGGAACATGGTGAGCAGCATCTTTAAAATTTATAAATTTCATTTTATTTGAGTAAGCTCTCTTTGCATTCTCTAATAATTTGCCTGAAGTAAGAAGGCTATTCTCTCCATGAACAAAAACAGCAGGGCAACTAAATGAAAATTCATACCCAAATAACCTCTCCAGGCCAGTAAACATCATGTCATCAAACTTCCATCGCCATCCATCTATTGTATTTTTAACAGAGTGCTCAGCAATATATCTCAGGTACCAATCATTTTCACAATCTTGCTTGGGCATTAGTCTAAACCTTTCAAGCAAGCTCTTCTTGTCTTCATAGTACTTGATCATTCTTAGGGGTCCATTTTTTTTGTGCTCTGAATTATCATAGTTTGGTGGACGAATAAATGTATCTATTATCATTAGTCCATCTATCAGTTCCTTCTCTTCTGTTGCAACAAAGCCTGCAACATGGCCGCCCAACGAATGCCCAACAAGATAAGTGAAGGAGATATTATTAATAAGTTTTTCATGTCTTATAACGCTAGTTACGCAATCCCCAAAATCTTCTACTTTATAGCTTTCTCTAAAATCAGAGTCTCCCATTCCAGGAAGATCTATTGATATGACGTGTGCATTTGAGTTCAGACGAGGGGCAATTGGGAACCACCATCTTTTATGAGCTCCAGTTCCGTGAATAAGGATAATAAGGTTTGTTGTATCAGACTTTGACTTCCAAAATGAATAACTAATGTCACCTTTTTTGTCATTCAGAATCTTTTCCTCAGGATTATAATTGATGGCCTCATGGAACCATTCAGGAGCGTGAGCTATGTCATCATTAAGATTTCTAGAAATTTTCATAATATGTATTCTAAGGCATATATAATAATTTTATGAATAAAAATAGCCTTATACCAGCTGCGACTGTTTTGCTTTTTAAAGATTCCTTAGAAGGACCAAAAGTTTTAATGGTTAAGAGATCAAAAAGACCACCATTTGAAAATTTATATGTATTTCCTGGTGGAAAAGTTGATCAAGATGACGAAGGCAGTGAGATATCAGCACTATGCAGAAAATTAGATGATGCAGAAGCATCATTCCAGCTAAACATAGGCTCTGGAGGATTGGCTTACTGGGTTGCAGCAATAAGAGAATCCTTTGAAGAAGTAGGAATATTAATGGCTGAGCTTTCAGGGAGACAGTTGGGAGAGGACTCTTTGCATAACAAAAAACTTAAAGATTATAGGAATAGCATTAATAATGGTGAGCTATCATTCTGTGAAATGTTGGTGAAAGAAAAACTATACCTTTCTTTAAGCAATATCTGTCCATTGTCTCATTGGATAACTCCAGAAATAGAGAAAAGAAGATTCAATACTAGGTTTTTTGTAGCAAAAGTACCAAGTCTTCAGAATGATGAGCATGATGGCAAGGAGATAACAGATAGCCTATGGATAACTCCAGAAGATGCTTTAAAGGAAGCAAGCTCTGGTGGAATGCAAATGATCATGCCAACAATTAAAAATCTTGAAAGCTGCTGTGGCTTTAAATCAGTTGAAGAGTTAATTATGGCAAAAAAGAATATTAAACCAATTGACCGCCCATCAATACTCCCAAAATTTTTTAAAAAAGAAGGCACCTGGGTTGGATTACTTCCAGGTGATGAGGGTTACGAAGATGCTTGATGACGCGCTAATAAAAAAAATTACAGCTCCTAACGGAGGTGTTTTTACTGGAGGAGGAACCAATACATACATTATAGGAACTAATGACCTTACCTTGATAGATCCTGGTCCTATTGACGAATCACATACTAAAAATATTCTTGATGCTTATGGAGATAGAATAAAGAGAATTCTTGTTACTCATACCCATATGGATCATTCGCCCCTAGCAATGCCTCTTTCAAAAAAATTAAATGTTCCAGTAATGGGGATGACCATACTGGATAACATGCAATACCAAGATGAGAGCTTTGTGCCAACATTACACCTTAAAGACGGCGATTTAATAGAAACAGATGAGTACACCATTGAAGCGGTTCATACCCCTGGACATGCATCAAATCATCTTTGTTATTTAATTAAAGAAGTCAATTGTTTAATTACAGGCGATCATATTATGCAAGGATCTACAGTTGTTATAGCTCCACCAGATGGAGATATGAGAGATTATTTGCTTTCACTCAAAAAGCTTAAAAATTACAAAATAGATTTTCTTGCTCCAGGACATGGCGAATTTATAGAAAGGCCATTTGAGACAGTAGACTGGATAGTTAATCATAGGCTGGAAAGAGAGACTAAGGTAATTAATAAATTACAAGAAAAAGGAAAAATCTCTTTAGAAGATTTAGTTCTTTCAGTTTATGATGATGTTGACCCAAAACTTCACAGAATTGCCCTTGCTAGCTTGGAAGCTCATCTTCTAAAATTAGAACATGATAGGGTTGTAGAGCTTGATGGAAATCTTTGGCGTTGTATTAATTAATCTTCTCAGTAACTGCTTTTTCTATATTTTCAAATTCTTTTTTATCTGCTGCATCTTTAACTTCTTTTTTAAACTTACTGTCTGTATTGACCTGCTTTTTTACTTCAATCTTTTTCTTTTTTAATAATATGGATCTATTTATATTTTTTGTTGATAGTTCAGAGTCATTATTGATACAGTTTGTTACGCTCTCTGAACTATTTATTACAATACCTTTTTTTGAAGTTATTGATTGATGATTCATGGGTTTTTGCATACAGCCAATCATGCTTGATGACGAAATTGGTCCACTTGAATTAAAATCTTCAACTTTTATTGCACATCCTGACAATAAAGCCATTAAAAATAGTACTGCAAAGGTACACTTCATCAATTCAAACTTTGCTTGTTAATAATTAGATCATTCACTACGGAAGGGTCTGCTAGTGTAGAAGTGTCACCAAGAGAATTAAAATCTCCTTCAGCAATCTTTCTAAGAATACGTCTCATAATTTTCCCTGATCTAGTCTTAGGAAGCCCAGGAGCATTTTGAATAAGATCAGGTTTAGCTATAGCACCTATCTCTTTTCCAACAAAATTTCTTAACTCTAATCTTAAGTCTTCAGTAAATACATTTCCTGTCATCAAAGTAACATAGGCATATATACCCTGACCTTTAATAGGATGCTCAAAACCAACAACAGCCGCTTCAGCAACGTCAGGATGAAGAACTAGAGAGCTTTCAACTTCTGCTGTTCCTAGTCTATGGCCAGATACATTAAGAACGTCATCGACTCTGCCTGTAATCCAGTAATAGCCATCAGAATCTCTTCTAGCCCCATCACCAGTAAAGTAAATTCCATCGTACATTTTGAAATAGGTATCAATCATTCTTTTGTGATCACCATACACCGTTCGTATTTGGCTTGGCCATGAAGATTCAATAACTAAATTACCAGAATTATTTCCGTCCAATGTGTTACCTTTTTCATCGTAAAGAGCTGGCTTAACTCCGAAAAAAGGAAGTGTTGCTGATCCTGGTTTCGTGGGAGTAATTCCAGATATTGGCGAAATAAGCACTGACCCCGTTTCTGTTTGCCACCAGGTATCAACTATATCGCAATTTGAGTTACCCACTATCTTGTAATACCAATCCCAAGCCTCAGGATTGATTGGCTCACCAACAGTGCCTAATACTCTCAAGCTTGATCTATTTGTTGAAAGAACAGGTTCATTGCCTTGCGCCATCAATGCTCTTATTGCTGTGGGAGCAGTATAAAAAATACTGAGATCATATTTATCACATATCTCCCAGCACCTTGAAGCTGTGGGGTATGTAGGAACTCCTTCAAACATTAGTGTTGTCGTTCCATTTGATAAAGGCCCATATAAGATATAGGTATGACCTGTTATCCACCCAACATCAGCAGTACACCAATACTTATCGTCAGGCCTTATACCAAATATGTATTTAAAACTTATATGAGCTCCAAGTAAATATCCTGCAGTTGAGTGCAATACCCCCTTTGGCTTTCCTGTTGAACCAGATGTATATAATATGAACATTGGATCTTCAGCCGCCATAGGTTCAATATCACATATAGGTTTAACATCTTTAGAGACTTTTGAGTAGCAAACGTCCAAGGCATCATTCCAAGGTATTTTTGCTGATGTTCTTGTTACAACTAAAACATTTTTAACTACACTACATTTTGAAACTGCTTCATCTACATTCTTTTTAAGAGGCACAGACCTTCCTCCTCTCATTCCCTCATCAGCAGTAATAACTATTTCACAGCTAGCATCAATAATTCTGTCTTTGAGCGATTCTGGTGAAAAACCTCCAAATACAACTGAATGAATTGCGCCTATTCTTGTGCAAGCAAACATTGCAAAAGCAACCTCAGGAATCATTGGCATATATATACAAACCCTAGAGCCCTTTTTTACGCCTAAATTTTTTAATACATTTGCAAACCTACAAACCTCATCATGCAGTTCTTGGAATGTTATTTGTTTGGAGTTACCAACCTCATCTCCCTCCCAGATAATTGCAGTCTTGCTGGCATTTTCTTTTAGATGCCTATCAATGCAGTTATAGCTTACATTAAGCTCTCCACCTTCAAACCAACCTGTATCTGAAAATTTTCCGTTATGAGTTTTATCAAAACCTTTACTCCAAGAAAGATTGTCTTTTGCCAGTTCTGAAAAAAAAAGATTAGGATCATCAATTGATTGCTCATACATAGACTGAAATTCTTCCATGCTATTAAGATGAGGGTTTTTCGCATGAGATTTCGGGCTATATATTTTTTCTTTTGTCACAATTTAGATAATAGAAGGCTGAGGATTTATAAAATTCTTACCTTTTGGGTTTGATATAATTTTTGTTATCAAGGATTCATAATCACTATCATTAGATTCTAAGTTAATATCGGCGGCATTAATTATCAGCAGTGGAGATTCTTCATAATATAAAAAGAACCTTGAGTATGCATCATTAAGCCTTTCTAAATAATCTAATGTAAGAAATTGCTCATTAATGTTTCCTCTTTTAGTAATTCTTTCCTTTAAGACATCTATTGGAGCCTGAAGGTAAATAACTAGATCTGGAGTTGGAGCATCTATGGTCAGATGATCATAAACATTATCATATAAATTCATTTCTTCTTGCGACAGAGTTACTTCAGCAAACAATCTATCTTTCTGGATTAGAAAATCAGCAACCCTCACACTTTCAAATAAACTTCTCTGTTTGAGATCTTGAATCTGCTGCATTCGCTGAAACAAGAAAAATAATTGAGTAGCAAGTGCAGATTGACTTGGGTTTTTATAAAAGTTTTTTAAGAAAGGGTTTTCTGCTGGACTTTCCAAGAAAGCATCATAATTAAATGTATTAGCAATCTTATTAGCTAAAGTTGTTTTTCCAACTCCAATTGGGCCCTCAACAGCTATGTATTTTGGAAGTGGTGCTTCGTCGAATGCTGGGTTCATCTAAATAAAATTTATTTTCTATTAGATTATCTCAACTCCTCGGAGAATCCAAATTTTTTATATGAATCTTCATCACTTTTTTCTTTGATTGAGTCGATAAGTTTTCTTTTAAGGGCGTCATCATCCTTTTGAAATTTATCCCACCAGTCACCAGGACCAACTTTAATTTTTGCCGCTCTTTCTCTTACAAGCATAAAATCAAAAGCAGCTCTAAATCTTGGGTGTCTTATAAGCTTGTATGGCTGATTGCCAATTCTGCTATGGAGCTTGAGCTGAAGGATCCAAATGTCTTTTATGTAATTATAAAACTTTCTTGGTATTGCTGTTTTCTGTTGTTGATTCTTGAGAACTTTATCCATGGATCTAAAGAACTTCCTAATGTTTATGCCTTCTTTATTTGAACATTCCTTTAATAAAGCAGGCCAAAGAAGAGCAGCTATTAGAAATCCAGGGGTTTTTGACTGATTATTTTTAACTCTAGAGTCAGTATTCTTAACCGCTTCTAGCATAACCTTCTTGGCATAATCATTATCAGGATTAGTAGCAATGAGATATTTTAATAGACCAAATGACTCTAATTTATTAAGATTTTTTTCACCATCACCACCTAGAAATATTTTACAAAACTCATCAAACATTCTTGCATTAGATATATCTGCAAGCAAATAGCTTTTATCATAAATAGCATCTTTAACTGTGTTTTCTAATTTAAAATTAAGTTTAGAGCTAAATCGTATAGCCCTTATGCTTCTAACCGGGTCTTCTTCAAATCTTTTCTGCGGATCACCAAGGGAGACAATTATTTTTTTCTTTATATGGACTAGGCCATCACTGAAATCTTTTATCTCCTCTGAAATAGGGCAATAGTAGAGGGCATTTAGGGTAAAATCTCTTCTCTTGCAATCATCTTCAATGCTGCCCCAAATATTATCTCTTAAGATTTTTCCTTGATCATCCTTAACTATTTGATTATTGCTAGATCCAGCATCTGATCTAAAGGTTGCTACTTCTATTAATTCATTCCTATTAAAAACATGAACAAGCCTAAATCTTTTTCCAATTATCCTAGATGCTTTAAATACTTTTCTAACCTGTTCTGGAGTAGCATTGGTGGCTATGTCAAAATCCTTTGGAGACATATTGCACAATATATCTCTAACGCAACCACCCACAAGGTATGCCTCATAATTATTTTTCTGAAGTTCGTCTACAATTGAGATTGCAAACTTGCTGATTTTTTTGTTATCTAACAAATCGTCTCGTCAAAATTATCATATCCGTAAGATGATTAACCATTTAATTGCTTTTCTTTGATTTCATCTAGAGTTTTGCAATCAATGCAATGAGTTGCAGTCGGCCTTGCTTCAAGTCTTTTTATTCCTATCTCATCACCACATGAATCACACCAACCATAATCATCATTTTTTATCTTATCTAAAGAGATGCTAATTTTATTAGTCAGTTTTCTTTCTCTATCTCTTGTTCTCAGTTCAAATGCAAACTCCTCTTCTTGAGAGGCTCTATCAATAGGATCTGCATATGTTTCGCCTTTTGTTTTCAAGTGAGCAAAGGTTTTTTGCATTTCATCAAAAAGATGCTCTTTCCAATTCAGCAAAACAGCTGTGAAATGTCTTTTCATTGCAGCACTCATATATTTTTCTTTTTTCTTTGCTTTATAAGGAGCAATTTTTGATTTATTTGTAGTTGCTACAACTTTAAGTTTAGGCTTTTTCTTAACCACTGATTTTTTTGCAGGCGCCTTCTTTGCAGTAACTTTTTTTACCGCAGATTTCTTGGCCACTACTTTTTTAGCTG
>ERZ807291.290-NODE-290-length-83463-cov-10.408378_pt1 | contig 83463 bp, 93 predicted proteins | sample MGYA00521257_ERZ807291 | MGnify/ENA primary metagenome ERZ807291 (study PRJEB31413, sample SAMN03169783) | marine metagenome | biome: Marine; feature: Water; material: Subsurface seawater | place: North Sea | collected 2011-04-28 | depth 1 m m ... | reverse complement strand
CTATATTTTATGTATTTAGGTATTGTTTTTCTAGTCTATTACTTTTTTTACATCACGTGCCTTTAATAATTATAGTTTCATTTTTTGTAAATCATAAAATTAATTTTAGCGTATTGTATTCTTTACCTCTTGGTTTACTTATAATTTTTATAAATTCTATTTTATTTAGCACTAATATTGGAATGCTCTCGGCCAGATATAGAGACTTTAACCCATTAATAAAATCTTTAATGCCGCCAATGCTATTGTTAACTCCAGTTTTATGGAAGCCCGAAATGCTTGGAAGCTATGCATCTTATGTATACATGAATCCTTTTACCTATTTTGTTGGTATCGTTAGAAACGATATTATAGGCTTAGATTTTGATATTTATATATGGATGGGTGCCATACTAATTACTATTGTTCAGCTAATTTTATTTATAATGCTATATTCTAAAAAAAATAAAAGAATAGTTTTTTGGGTATAATTATGAAGTCAGAAATTACTTTAAAAGATGTTTATTTAGATTTCCCAGTTTATGACGCTCAGTCTCTCTCTATAAGAAATAAATTATTTGATATAAGAAGCACAGTTATGACGAGATCAAAAAAAAATATTTCTGGCACAAGAGTCATAGAAGGGCTGAAAAATATTAATTTGAAAATTAAACATGGTGATAAAGTAGCAATAGTAGGATCAAATGGATCAGGGAAAACCACATTACTAAAACTAATAGCTGGTATCTACTCCCCCACATCAGGTGAGGCGAGCTATAAAGGAGAATTAAGTTGCATGCTAGATATAGGTTTTGGATTTGAACCTGACGCAACAGGATATGAGAATATAGTACTATCTAATATTACGAGAGGATTGACAAAAAGAAATATTGATAAATTGATGCCAGATATAGCTGAATTTAGTGGTTTAGGTGAATTTCTAGATATGCCTTTAAGAACATACTCAAGTGGAATGCAAGCAAGACTAGCATTTTCATCAGCTATAGCAAGTACGCCTGGCATATTACTAATGGATGAGTTTTTTTCAACTGGCGACATTGAGTTTTCTAAAAAAAGTAAATCTAAGGTACTAGAAATGATGGATAATTCATCAATTTTACTTTTTGCATCGCACGATATGGGGTTACTAGAAAATATATGCAATAAAGCAATATTAATGAAGAATGGAGAAATTATTTTTTCTGGAAAATCAAAAGAAGTTATTAACTATTATAAAGACTCATATCATTTATGATTAATTTTATAAAAAAAAATAAAGAAAATAATTTAAATTTTAAGGTGAATCCAGAAAAAGACTGTATAAAATATATAAAGTCTAGCGCTGAAAAAAAATTTACAAATCATAAATACAGTGACTCTATTGTAAGGTCAGATTACTGTAATTGCTTAGTTTCTATTATATTCAATACAAATAATATAGAAAAAACCATTTCAACTTTAGAGAAATTTTTTGAAAAAACAAACAATCCTGAAAAAATACAGTTCTGCATAAAGATAGATAATAATGAAACTGAGTTTGTTAATAATTTTTTAGAAAAAATATCTAAAATACAGTTTAACTTTGTAATTATAGCTTCCCCAAAGGGGAGGGGTTTTATAGATCTTTGGCAATGGGTAAATTATTTATTTAAAGTTTCATCTAAAAATTCAAAATTTATTATTAATATCTCAGATGAAATGTGCGTTGAAGAAAAAGGCTGGGACAAAAATTTAAAAAGATATATAAATCTTGAAGAAGATAATTTATATAGACTAAGAACTTCTGTTTATAAAAATAGAAACTATAATGATTTGTGGGAATGTGGTTATGCACCAGATACTACAGCAATCTACACTAGAAAATATCTTAACCTACAGTCAAATTTTTCACCATGTTTTGGCCCAGACAATGGGCAACAAATAGTGGCTTATTATCTATCAAAATTAAATTACCCAAGGCATGTGCAGTTCCTTAGAGATAAAGTAATAAATGATATAACATTTAGTGGGCAAGGAACGAATATTGGTCTATCACATGAAAAATTAATTACTAGAAAAAATATTAACCATCTATTATGGCTAAACTTATTTTCGTTTGAAAATCAGACAAAATTATTCCAACGAGCTAGAAAAATACAGATAGAAATTATAAAAAATAAAGTTAAAGACATGAAAATAATAGAATTAAGAGAAAAATATATTCTTATGTACGATGAAAAAAATAATCAAGGAAATCATGTCAGTATAAAATTAACATTATCAAAAAGAATTTCATATTTGAAACTTTTTTTTTATAATATATTAAGGTTAGACTTTTTTAAATATAATACTGGATATGATCAAAATAAAATAATTTCGTTACTTATATCAATTTTTTTTCTTATAAATAAGAAATTTCCAGAAAATATGTTAAGTAAAAAAGAAGATACTTTTTTAGAATCTGTTAAAGTTTTAGAATCAAGAACAATATTAATATCAAGAACAAGATCAAAAATATCTTTTGCCCAAGAATTTCTTTTAAAATACCCTCAATTTAGCGGCACACTAAGGCCTATAATAAATTTCACAGAAAATATTAAAGTTTTTAAATTTATAGAATTTTATTCATTAGTATTTGCACAGTTAGTCTTTTGGATGTCAGTAATATTATACTGTATAATAATTTTTAAGAGAATTCCTTCAATCAAAACTATTTTAATATACCAATGCAATAGATACTTTTCTTCTGTTTTTAGAAAAAGATCAATAATTTTTGCAGATGATTCTGATCAGTCTAAATCATTTATAGTTAAGGGAGATTAAGATGAGACAATGCGTAATTTTAGTTGGTGGTAAGGGAAGTAGGCTTGGTAGTATTACAGAATATTGTCCAAAACCAATGCTTAAGATAAATGAAAAGCCATTTTTAATGAACCTTATTGATATGGCACAACGATTTAGCTTTAGCGAAGTTTTACTGTTAGCTTCACATGCTAATAAAGTATTGACTCAGTATTTTGATAATTTTTATAGTAAGGATTTTAAAATAAAAATTATTATAGAAGAAGAGCCATTAGGAACAGGTGGTGCAATAATAAATGCTTATGAGCATTTAGATGATACTTTTTACTGTATAAATGGTGACTCAATAATTGAAGGCAATTGGATATCTCTTAATCCTTTCCTGAAAGATAATTATAAGGCTGTAATTGGGCTTACCGAGGTAAGTAATCCTGGAAGGTATGGATCTATTAATATAAATAATAATAGAATAATTGCATTTAATGAAAAAGATGATAATTCATCATCAAATTTAATTAACGGTGGCATATACTTATTAAGAAAAGAAATTTTTAAAAAATATGAAAAAAATATCATTTCACTAGAAAAAGATATTTTTCCAGAACTGTTGAATGATGGAGAGTTAGCTGGTAAGAAAATTGATGGTTATTTTATTGATATTGGAACTCCAAAATCTCTAAAAGACGCAAAAAAAAAATTATGGGGAGCTAACAGGAAAGCTGTAATTTTTGATAGAGATGGCACATTAAATATAGATAATGGATACACATATAAAGTTGATGATTTGCTTTGGACTGATGGATCAAAAGATCTTATCAAATATCTTAATGATCTAAATTACCTTGTATTTGTTGCCACAAATCAAGCTGGTATAGCAAAAGCTAAATATACAGAAGACGACATGCATAATTTTCATAATGCCATGCAAAAAAGTTTGCTAAATACTGGAGCGCATATAGATAAATTTTACTATTGCCCATATCATACAGAAGGAATTATTAAAGAATATAAATTTGATAGTAATGATAGAAAGCCAAATACTGGAATGCTAGAAAAAATAATGTATGATTGGAATTTACCAAAAAAAAATATGCTTCTTATTGGTAACAGGTTGACTGATGTAAAGTGCGCAGAAAATTTTAATATTCAGGGCTTTCTATATAACACAAATGATAATTTGCTAGACTTTTTTAAAGAGAAAATATTATAATGAATATAAGTTTTTTTGACGACAAGGGATATTTAATTCTAGAAAATATTTTTTCACACAACGAGTGCAATGAAATAGTTAAATTAGCTAAGGAGTATAATGAAAAAAACAACTATATTCCAATTATGAATATTCACGAGTTATCAAATACAATATTAAAGTATATGTCAAACTCAAAAATAATCTCATATGCTGAAGAGATTTTCAAAGGCGATGCTCTTGGATTACAGACAGAGTATTTTTTTATGCCCCCAGGAACAAAAGGATTTAGTCCGCATCAAGATAATACATATGTTCAAGCTGATCAGAATTCTTTTGTATCAGCATGGGTTGCACTCACAGATATAAACAGAAAGAATGGTGGTTTAATTATTTGGCCTGAATCACATAAAGAAGAGCAGTTAGAAAACAAAGAGAATGAGGATTTACCAAGCGAAAACCAGGACCCTAACGCGAGAAAAATGAAATCAATTATTCCAAAAAAATATAAAGCATTATCGCCAGATATTTCAAAAGGAAGCGTAATGCTAATACATAGTTGGTTGGTACATGCTTCAAATACAAATAACTCACTAAAAAATAGAAATGCACTTCTATGTACTTACATTAAAAAAGGTGCAGATTTTAGAGCTGGAAATTATGCGAAAAGAAAATCATTTGAGCTGTATAAGTAAATGAAGCCAAATATAGGACACATGGGATCTACAATTAAGTTTAAGTCTTTAAAAGATAAAAACTTATTTATGAATGACTTTAATTCTGAAAGAGAGCTTTTAAAAATTTTTAATAGTTGGAATTTCAAAGGAAGCTATGACACTAGCACAATTGATTTCAAGAGCGTTATAATTTCTGAATTAATATCAAAGAAAATTGTTAAAGAAGAAAAATTTAAAAAATATAATTATAATTTGGATGACCTACACTTATGTTTAAAAGATGATTTAAAATGTTTAGATGATTCGGAGCAAAATTCAATATCTGTAAGTTTTTATGAAACGTCAGAAAAAATTAAAGAAATGTATATTAAATTTATATCGAATATTATTTCTCCTATATTCCAGGATAAAATATATTATCAAATAATTCCTACTTTCCGTTTTCATTTTCCTAATCAGAAAGGTTATGAATGGAAAAATAGATATCATACTGACATTATGTTGGGCCACCCACCATATGAGTTCAATGTTTGGCTACCTTTTACAAATGCTTTTGACACAAATAGTATGAGATTAACATCACTAAATGATAGTGTAGAAATTTATAAAATATGTAATAATAATTTTGAAATTTTAGCTGAGAAATGCCAGTATGACGACGATTTTATTTCTCATTTGAGTTCAAAATCGTCATCATTAGAGATGAAATATGGTGAATTTATTATTTTTGACTCAAAGTGTCTTCACTGCACTCAGCATAATGTCACTAATAAAACTAGAATAAGTATGGATATAAGAATTATGCTAGAGAATAATTTTTCAAAATATTCAAGGGAATATAAAACTACTGGTAGAAAAAAAATGCTTTTCACACCTGGAAATTATTTTTCACAAGAATCTGTATAAATGAAAAAAAATTTTAATACAAAATCAGCTTATTATTTATTTTTACTTATAAGAAAAAGTGAAGAAAAAATAATAGATTTATACGATACAGATAAAATTAAAAGTCCTGTTCATCTTTCTATTGGACAAGAAGCAATTGCCGTTGGAGTAAGTTTAGCATTAAAGAAAGAAGATATTGTATTTAGTAGTTATAGAGGTCATGCTCATTACATTGCCTGTGGTGGAAATCTTAAAGAAATGTGGGCAGAATTATATGGAAAGATAGGCGGATCTTCGCGAGGTAAAGCTGGTTCTATGCATTTAAGCGATTGGTCAGTTAATTTTATGACAACTTCAGCAATAGTTACATCAGCAATTCCTGAGGCAGTGGGATACGCGTATGCGCAGAAGTATAAAAATCAAGATGGTGTAGTTATATGTTATCATGGCGATGGTGCGGTAGATGAAGGCGTTTATTGGGAGTCCTTAAATTTTGCAAGCTTACATCAACTTCCTATCTTGTTCGTATGTGAAAATAATAAATATGCTATATACACTCATCAAAATAAAAGAATGTTGGGAGATTCAATCGTAGAAAGGGCTAATTCTTTTGGTGTAAAATCATTAAGAGTAGATGGATCATCAACAGAAGATTTTTATAATGCTACAAATAACTCTCTAGATAAAATTAGAAGTAATAGCGGACCTATGCTTATAGAGTGTTTGACAACTAGGTGGAGAGACCATGTTGGCCCTGGAGAAGATAGACATATTAAATTTAGATCCGATAAAGATCTTGATTACTCAATTAAGAGTGATGATTTACATAATTTAGAAAAATTATTATCAAAGAAAGAGGTTGAGAAAATTCAAAGTGAAGTTGACACTAAATTAAGTGAAGCAATTAATTATGCTGAAGAATCTACTTTCCCAGAAATTTCAGAAATAACGGATGAAGTATATGGATAATTTAAAAGATATTAATTATGGGGAAGCGTTATATGATGGTTGTTACCAAGAAATGGAGAGAGATGACTCCGTTTTTGTTTTCGGTCTTGGGGTTGATGATCCAAAAGGACATTATGGTACATCAAAAGATTTGCATAAAACTTTTGGATCGAAAAGAAATTTTGATATGCCTTTGTCTGAAGATGCAATGACAGGTGTTGGAATAGGGGCAGCTCTAGCAGGCTTAAGGCCGATTTATGTACATCAAAGAATGGATTTCCTTTTACTATGTATGAATCAATTAGTTAATATGGCTGCTAAAATTAGATATATGTCATCGGGCGAGCACTCAGTTCCGTTAGTTGTTCGAGCAGCTATAGGAAGAAGCTGGGGTCAAGGAGCACAACATAGTCAGGCATTCCATTCTTACTTTATGCATGTTCCTGGAATTAAGGTTGTAGCACCAACCACACCACATGATGCCAAAGGCTGCTTAATTGCAAGTATTAGAGATAATAATCCAGTTATATTTGTAGAACATAGAATGTTGTATTCAAATACAGGATTAGTGCCAAATGAATTATATGAAGTTGAATTTGGTAAAGGTAGAGTTCTGGTAGAAGGCACGGATATTACTTTAGTTGGGGTAAGTTACACAGTTACGGACTGTATTAGGGCAGCTTTGGCTTTAAAAAAAATTGGAATTAGCGCTGAAGTAATTGACCCTGTAAGTTTATCTCCGATAGATTATGAGATTATCAGAAAATCAGCAAATAAAACAAAGAAAGTATTGGTCGTAGATAATGGGTGGTTAACGTGTGGTTTTTCTTCTGAAGTTATAGCAGACCTAGGTATTAATTGTTCAGATCTTAATCTGGATAGAATGGGTTTTTTAGAATCACCTTGTCCAACAACTAAAGTTTTGGAAGATGGTTTTTATCCAAATCCTGAAAATGTCGCTATAAAAGCAAATCAGATGTGCAATGGTGATAAAAATTGGAACCCAGGAAAAATTTCTAGAGAAGAAATAAACTCATTTAAAGGACCCTTTTAATTATGAAAAATAAAAAAATTTTAGAGAATGCAATAAAACAATGTTGGGATGATAATCCTTCTAATGATTTCAATATAGATAAGCCTATAGTAAGATTGCACGAGCCTACTTTTAACGCAGATGAAATTATTGCATTTACAACTCAAATGCTAACAACAAAAGTGACAATGGGTGCAAAAGTTACGGAGTTCGAAAAAAAATATTGTAGTAAATATTCTTATGCTCATGGTGTTTCAAATAATTCTGGGTCTTCAGCAAATCTATTAATGCTATCTGTCTTAACAAGTAAGCTCACAGAAAATAACTTGCAGAAAGGTGATGAAATTATATTACCGGCTTTAACTTGGTCCACAACTGTTTGGCCCGTAATACAAATGGGTTTAATTCCAGTTTATGTTGATTGCGATTTAAGTACTTTTAATATGGATAGTAATAAAATAGAAGAGGCTGTGTCTGCAAAAACAAAAGCTATTTTTTCTGTGCCAATTTATGGTAACCCTTGCGAAATGGATGATATTTTATCAATTTGTAAAAAATATAATTTGATGTTGATTGAGGATTGCTGCGAATCAATGGGGGCTAAATATAAAGATAAATATGTAGGAAGCTTTGGAAGAGTCGCAAGTTTTAGCTTTTATTATTCTCACCATATTACAACATTAGAGGGTGGTATTTGTGTTACTGATGACCATGATTTATCAGAGATGATGAGGATTGTGAGAGCGCATGGGTGGGTCAGACAGGTTGAAAATAGAGAAAAATGGACTAATTTATATAAAGATTTTGATCCAAAATTCTTGTTTGTTAATGACGGTTATAATTTAAGAATAACAGAGCCTCAAGCGGCTATGGGCCTATTGCAGATTGATAAAATTGATAATTTTATAGAGTCGAGGCAAAATAATGCAAAGAAATATTTTAGTGAATTAGAATCATTAGGAGATTTTTTTAGTTTTCAAATTACCACAAAGAATGCAGAAAACTCACATTTTGGTTTTCCAATGATACTAAAGAATAATACATATTTTAATCGAGATGAGATATGCGCTTTTTTGAATAAGAATGGAATAGAAACAAGACCGATTATTGCTGGAAACCTAGCAAGGCAGCCAGCAAATAATTTATTTGAACACAGGGTATCTGGAAAACTAAGTAACTCAGATTATATTATGGATAATGGTTTTTCAGTTGGAGTGCATCAATCGCTTTCAAATGATGCAATAAATTATGTTGTAGGTAAAATAAAAGAGTTTATTAATATGAGAACAAAACAGTGAAAGCATTTATTACAGGCATAACCGGCATGGTTGGCTCTCATTTAGCAGATTATTTATTAGAGAATACCGATTGGGAAATTCACGGTCTAATAAGGTGGAGAAGCCCATTAGATAATATTGAGAATTTAATAAAAAATATTAATAACAAAAATAGAATATATTTACATTATGGTGATTTAAGAGACCCTCAGTCAATTAATAAAGTTGTGTCAGATATCGTCCCTGATTATACATTTCATCTTGCTGCACAAAGTTATCCTAAAACAAGCTTTGATGCCCCATTAGATACTTATGAGACAAATATTTCTGGAACCTCAACTTTATTAGAGGCGTTAAAGATATATTCAAAAAATTCTTGTATACACGTTTGTGCTTCATCTGAGGTTTTCGGAAGAGTGCCAAAGGATAAGATCCCTATTAATGAAGAATGCTCTTTTCATCCAGCATCACCATATGCAATCTCTAAAGTTGGAACAGATTTAGTGGGTAGATTTTATGCTGAAGCTTATGATATGAAAATTATGACTACTAGAATGTTTACTCATACAGGACCCAGAAGAGGTGATGTATTTGCAGAATCAACATTTGCAAAACAGATTGCTTTAGCTGAAGCAGGCTTTATAGAGCCTGTAATAAAGGTTGGTAATATTAAATCTATGAGAACAATCGCGGACGTAAGAGATGCTGTAAGAGCTTATTATATGTTGGTAACGGTTAATCCTACGGGCGGAGAATATTATAATATTGGTGGTAGTTATTCATGTGAAATTGAGAAGCTATTAAATGACTTAATAAATCTTTCTACGATAAAAGAGAAATTAAGTATTGAGACTGATCCAGAAAGGTTAAGACCAATAGATGCTGACTTACAAGTTCCAGACACAACAAAGTTTAAAAAACACACGGGATGGGAGCCAGCAATTCCATACGAAAAAACAATATTAGATTTACTAAATTATTGGAGAGAGCAAGTGGCTAAAAATAATGGAAATTATTTAACACGCTAAAAATTATTATGAAAAATTCAGAAATTATTAAAAATTTAGATAAAAAAAAGCCTTTTTTAGATCATAAGAATGCTGTATTAAGTGCCCCAATACGACACTTGTTTATGATTGGAGTAATAGAGTATCTAAATAAAGATGATGATAGAAATCAAACAGATATTCTAGAAATAGGTTCTTGGTTTGGAGCTTCAACACTATCTTGGGCTCAAGGCGTGTCATTGTATTCAGGTGAAAATAGTTCAATTACATGCATCGATGCTTGGGAGCCATTTTTTGACATGGATATACATAGTGAAAGTGATTACGCTAGGGAGATGGAGGAATTACTAGAGTCTGATTTTGCCTACAATATTTTTTTACACAATATGAGAACTCTTCAAGGAAAAATGATCACGCAGCATTTTAGAGGTAAAAGTGAGAATATTCTTCCACACATTAAGGAGTCAAAGTATGATGTTATTTTTATAGATGCGGACCATACATATGAGCCAGTACGAAAAGATATTAATAGCTCCATGAGGCTAGTAAAAGAAGGAGGGGTAATTTGTGGTGACGACCTAAACCTTCAACTACATGAAATTGATAAAAATAATGCTATTAATAATAAGCATAAAGATTTCATCCGAGATCCTTTGACAGAAAAAAACTATCATCCAGGAGTGACTGTAGCTGTACAAGAAATTTTTGGAGAAGTATCATCTTGGGGTGGGTTTTGGGCTATGCAGAAAAAAAATAATAAATGGGAAAAGTTTTCATTAAAAAATATGGCAGTAGTTTACCCAGAACATTTCACTGAGTTACATACCGAAAAAGCTAAATCACATTTTAGCGACATTAAGGATTCTTTATTCTAGTATCATGAGTGCTGAAAAATTAATTTCTATTCACTTAAATTCTAATAAACCAAAATCTTTCGAAAAATTTATTTCATCAATAGTTCATAATTCTCAAAATTTGGAGAATATAGAAATTTTAGTAAGTATAGACAAAAATGATATAAAAATGATTGATGCAATTAAGCAAATAAATTGTAATGAAAAAGATTTGATCAGATATATTGAAACAGACTTAATAAAAACATTTGCTGATGCGTGGAAGCCATTAAACTTACTTTTAGAGAAAACATCAGAGTCAGTTAAATTTATCTCATGCATGTCTGATGACATTATTTTTAAAACTAAAAGTTGGGATGCTATCATACTTAAATACGAAAATACTTTTGAAGATAATATTTTTAGAATTAGATGCTCAAAATATAAAAATGAAGTATATAAAGATATTTGGGAGTGTGGCTATAAACCAGATTCTTATGCTTTTTATACAAAACGATGGTTAGATATAGTTGGACAATGGAATCCATGTATAGGGCCAGATACATTTCAAGAATGTATTTCATATTATATGAATAAATATGGTGAAGAATACAAAAGGAATATTATAAGTAATGATATTGAATTCGAAGGCGAAGATGTATCAACAGGTTTGATTTTTAAAGAAAGAATCGAAAGATCGAGAATATATTATAAGGCTTTCTTTAAACTCATGTCATACAAAGTACAGAAGGAAGCAAATGAATCATCCTATAAAATAATTTCTGTTATAAATAGTGCTAAAAATATGCCTAATTATCAACCAATAAACAGAAATAAAATATATATAACAAATTTATTCAGGAGATTTAATTTTTTTTATCACAGAGGTTCTCCAAAACACATTATTAACAGTAAAATTAAAAATATAATTTTTATGATATGGTGTTATTTAAATTTTCTAGATAAATACATAATTATGATAGTAATTTTTCTTTATAAGAAAAAATATTTAAAAAAAATTATTAAAAATAAAAAAAATTTTGAGCAAATTGAGTACATTATAAAAAATGAAAAATCTTCCTAAGATAACTATTATTATTCCTGTTAAAAATGCAGGTCTGACTCTTCAAAAAACTTTTGATTCGATAAAGCTACAGAAATATAAAAATCTTGAAGTTATTGTCATGGATGGACTTTCAACAGATAACACGATGGAGATTATCAATAATAATTTAGATATAGTAAGCATTATAATTTCTGAAAAAGATGAAAGTGGTGCCGCTGCTTGTAATAAGGCAATAGGCATATCTAAAGGAGATGTTATTGGATTTTTATATGGTGATGATTACCTAGCTGCAAATGCACTAAGTTTAATCTCTGGTTTTGTTAGTAGCAAAAAAGATATTGATGTTTTTTCTTATGGTTTATCAATAGAAAATCTTGATACAAAAAAAATTATACTTGAATCGAAAAGTAAAAAAAATATTTCATTAAATCTAGATAATATTTTATTTAAACATGTCTTGAATCATTTTTACAGAAAGAGTATTTTTAAAAAATATGGATATTTAACCCATCTTTATTATGACAATACTGTATTTTATTCAAATGACAGAGAGTTTTTAATTAGACTAGCGCTAAATAACGTCAAGAATTTTGTTATTGAAAAAATATTATACAAGATGACGCATCATAAAAACTCTTATAGTGGAAGTAGATCTGGAATAGTTAAAATTAGAGAAGAACATATTGGTATAGCTGATTATTACCTTAATAAAAATAATCTTTCTAAATATAAGAAAACTAAATTAATACACTTTAAGGCGCACAATCTTTCTCTTCTACTGGTTTGGTATTTATATAAGATAAATTATAAGAAATTTATATACATATTTAAAACTGGCTTAAATTTAAGAGGGCCATCTTGGTTCGTTGATATTATTAAATGCCCTGTATCCGAAATATTCTATAGAATTTCTGTAAAAAAATGGTTATAAAAATTTATTTAGACTATAATGCAATAATATAATAATAAAAATATAATTATACAATGATTGTATCAAGATCACCTTATAGAATTTCCTTTTTTGGCGGAGGAACCGATTATGAAGATTGGTTCTCTGACAATGGTGGTTCATTTCTATCAATGGCAATTAATTACTATACCTACATTACGTTGAGAATTAAGCCATCTCTTATGAAAAAAGAATTCAGAATACTTTGGAGGTTAGCAGAAGAAGTAGATAGTATTGATCAAATTAAACACCCAATAGTTAGAGAAACACTTAAATTATATAATTATGATAAAGGTTTGGACATATCATATATTGGAGACTTGCCTGGTGGAAGCGGCATGGGTTCAAGTTCGGCTTTCACCGCTGCACTTGTAAAGTCTTTATACGAAGATATGAAAAAGGATATAAATCCATATGAACTTGCAAAAATTTCCTATGAAATAGAAAAAAATAAGTTAAATGAGACTGTTGGAATACAAGATCAAATTGCAACTTCTTTTGGAGGTTTTAATAGTGTTGATATAAATAAAGATGGAACTTATCAAATATCTCCTGTAAATTTATCAACGTTAGGTCTTAAAAGTTTTATGGATAGATTAATCTTGGTTAATACAGGTCAGACTAGAAGAGCCTCAGAAATTGCAACTAAACAAATTGAAAATATAAAAAATAAAAAAAATGAATATCTTATTTTGCAAAATATGGTAGCGGCAGCTAAAAATTATTTATCTAATAATGAAATAGATAAGTTTGGTTTATTAATGCATGAAGCTTGGGATATAAAGCGAAATTTATCATCTGCTGTTTCAAATAAAAATATAAATGACTTATATGATTTTGGTATTAAAAATGGGGTACTTGGTGGAAAAATATTAGGAGCTGGCGGCGGCGGATTTTTATTATTTGTCTGCAAAGAAGGTATAAGAGATAATTTAGTAGGTAAATTAAATTTAAATAATATAAAAGTATTTCCTTTTAATATATCAACCACTGGAACGAAGATTATTTATTCAGAGGAGCCAAGATAAAATGAGTTTTTTCAAAGATAAAAACGTTCTCGTTACTGGAGGAACAGGGCTAATAGGGATGCCCTTAGTAAGAAAATTAGTAGATCTTGGAGCAAATCTTACCGTGGTCTCTTTAGATAAAAATACAAGTCTTGATGAATCAATAAATTTTATAAATTTAGATTTAAGAAACTTTGATAACTGCTTAAAAGCCTGTGAAGGCCAAGAAATAGTTTTCAATTTAATTGGTGTTAAGGGTTCCCCTAAAATGACCCTTGAGAATCCTGCAAGTTTTTTTATCCCTACAATAACTTTTTCAATTAATATGATGGAGGCCGCAAGATTATCAGGCGTACAAAGATATTTATTTACTAGCAGTATCGGAGTTTATCATCCTGCCGATATATTTAATGAAGATGATGTCTGGTCCACCTTCCCCTCAGAAAATGATAGATTTGCTGGATGGGCAAAGCGAATGGGAGAATTGCAAGCACAAGCTTATGAGATACAGTACAAATGGGATAAAATTTCCATAGTAAGACCAGCAAACGTTTATGGGCCGTATGATAATTTTGACCCAGAAAATGCCATGGTAATACCTAGTTTAATCAATAGAGCATCTTCCGGAGAAAGACCATTAACTGTATGGGGAGATGGTAGCCCGATCAGGGATTTTATATATTCAGAGGACGTAGCAGATGGAATGATAGAGGTAGTAAAGCAAGGTTACAATAAACCAATAAATCTTGGTAGTGGGGCAGGTGTAACTATCAAAGAAATTGCAACATCTATATCAAATAAGATGCCTGATAAATGTGAGATTGTTTGGGATACTTCGAAGCCAGCAGGTGATAAAAAGAGAATTATGAACACTAATAGAGCTGAATCAATAGGAATAAAGCCAAAAACATCATTAGATAAAGGCATAGACAGCACTATTAAGTGGTACAATAAACATAATGCTAAAAATTCAGGTAGGTACAACGCATTTAAAGATAAACTGTATACTAGTTAATTGATATTATTGATAAACTATGAAATCATTTAATAAATTAAACAGCAGATTCATATAGAAAAGGGAGATTAAATGTCAAAAAAAGCATTAATTCTTACATGGGAGAGTTATCAGGACCATGAAGTCGTGTATCCATTTTATAGAGTTCAGGAAGAAGGTTTTAAAGTTGATATTATGGCAAATAAAATAGGGAGAATTTTTGGTATTTTGGGAACTTATAATGAGTGTACGCAATCCGTATATGATTTAGATGACCAAAAATTATTTGATAAGCACATGAATGATTATGATTTACTCATAATACCTGGTGGAGTAAAAGCACTAGAGTATTTAAGGCAGCATAAAAGTGCTCTTAAATTCATTAAGGAATGGGACAGTAAGAAAAAAACAATTGCATGCATTTGTCATGGTGCGCAGCTTTTAATATCATCAAAGATTACATCTGGAAGAGATGTGTCAGGTTATTATAGTATAATGGATGATATTTCAAATTCCGGTGCAAATTATGTAGACGGACCCGCTGTTATATCGGAAAACTTAGTGAGTTGCCCACACTATAAGTGGATGGGCGAATGGATGAAAGCAGTTTTTCAGGTTTATAACAATGAAAATGGAAAATAAAGAAAATTACTATAAAAATATTGTTGTAAATAAGCCATGGGGTTACGAATACTTAGCTTACGAAAACGAACATGTCGGTTTGTGGTTTTTACATATAGAAAAAGATCAAGAGACATCATTGCACTGCCACCCAAAAAAAGATACAGGATTAATAGTACTTGAAGGTTCTGTTGATGTCTGTTTCCTTAGTAGTACAAACTGGCTTGGAACAGGAAAGAAAATAATGATAAGGAAGGGTCTGTTTCACTCAACAAAAGCTCTTGCAGAAAATGGAGCTAATATTTTTGAAATAGAAACTCCTAAGCTAAAACATGACTTAGTTCGTCTAGAAGATAAGTATGGAAGGAAAGCTACGCCCTATGAAGGAAAATCAAGTGAGCAAGAAAAAAATAAAGAATGTATAAGTTTTAAAGATCCTAAACTTAACGAAAAAGACTCTTATATATTTTCAAACTGCAGGATAACACTAGAGAGTATTACAAGTAAGGAAGCTTTTTTATCAAAAGAAGATGATTGCAATATAACTTTTCTTAAAGGTGGAATTTTAGCAAATGATGAAAAAACATGCATAGCTTCGCCCGGCGATATTATAATATCTCATATTGTAAAAAGACTTTTAAAGACATTTGAAAAAATTCATAAAGAAACTATTATTATGATCATTAAACCATTAAAAGAATTAAACTAAAAATGGCTGACGTAAGTTCTAATCATGTTCCACCTGGATTTGAAAATGAATTAAATAATATAGCTATAGACTTTGATGGCGTCATACATAATTTTGATAAAGGCTGGCACGATGGAACATGTTACGGTGACCCATTACCAGGCTCGTTAGAGGCTATAAAAATTCTTTCTAAGAATTACAGTATTATTATTTTTACTGCAAAAGCAAAAAGTAATAGGCCATTGGTTAATGGAAAAACTGGTACAGAGCTAGTTAAAGAATGGTTAGAAAAATATAATGTTATGCAATATGTTCAAAATATCACAAGTGAAAAACCAAGAGCTAAAATATATATAGATGATAATGGTTATAGATTTAGCTCGTGGGGTAAAACTTTAAATGATCTAAAGGAAATACTTTGAAGGATCTCAGATTAGAAATTTTCAAAAAAGCTTCATTGTGTAGAAACTTTGAATTAGAGCTATTTAATAAAGTTCAAGAAAAGATTATAAAATTTCCAGTTTACTTATCTGCCGGCCAGGAATTTATAGCTTCCACGATTGCAGTAAAAATGAATGAGATAGGAGTGCGTCCAGATATATTTATCCAGCATCGAGGACATTCAACATACTTAGCATTTGGTGGAGATATTTTTCAACTAATAGACGAAATGCTTGGTAGAAAAAGTGGTTGTTCTTTTGGCATGGGTGGGTCAGCCTCAATACAGTCTAAAGAAAAAAATATATATGGGCACGATGGGTTAATGGGGAATCAGGTACCAATAGGAGTCGGCGCATGTTTTGCAAGCAAACTCCCTACAATAGTCTTTGTTGGTGATTCTGCTGCCGAGGAAGATTATTCACTAAGTGCGATAGGATGGGCGTCCACAAAAAAATTACCAATTCTATTTATAGTTGAAGATAATAATCTCTCTATATTAACAGAAAAAAAAGTTAGGAGAAATTGGGAAATGCATGATGTTGCAAATGGCATGAAGGTAAAAAGTTTTAATATTCCTGATGACCCTATGCTTATACATAAACATCTGGAAAATTCCTTTGATGAGCCTTTGCTATTGAATATCAATACAATAAGAAAGTTTTGGCATGCTGGAGCAGGAACTGACGGAGAAAATTTTGATAGATATGAAGATGAAATGAAATTTTTTGGGGACGAAGGAAAACAAATTGACGAATATAATAAAAACTTGGTATTGGAAGCATGGGTAAAACAGTTAGGGAAACAATAAAAGAAATAGTTAGAGTTCATCTTGTTGAAGAAAAGAGTATGTGCTTTGGTCAATGCCTAACGGCTGTGGGTTGGGTTGGTGGAACTTTGCCAGAGTTATATGAAGAAGATGGAATGATAGAAGTCGCAACCTCGGATGTTGCAAACGGTGGATTTGTTGTAGGCGCTGGTCTAAAAGGAATACGCCCTATATATGTTGTTAGGTATCAAGGTTTTCAGTGGTATAACGCTCCTATAATAGTTAATTACGCCTGTAAAAGTAAAGAAATTTGGGACGTACCATGCCCCATATTCATAAGAAGTATTGCAATGGAGGGAGCGATCGGACCTGTGGCAGGATCCTCACATCACTCTTTATTTCAAAGAATGCCAGGAAGTAAAATAATATCACCAATGACACCTAATGAATATAAGTATGCATATAATGAGTTTATGAAAGATAATGATGTTTATTATATCTCAGAACACAGAAAAAGTTATGATAACAGTGAAGAATTACATAATGTAATTAATAAAAATTCAGACTTTACATTATTTCCAATATCTATCACTCGTTTTGACGCAGAGAAAGCTAGATTAATTTTAGAAAAAGAAGGGTATAAAATAAATATAATCCACCAATTATGGATAAAACCATTTTTATTTAAAGATGAATGGAAAGAAGCCCTGAATAGAAGTAAGTATGGCGGAATGGTGTTAGATGATGATTATGAAGAAGGTGTAGCATCAAGTATTGCTCACACTATGATGATTGCAGCTAATAAAAAAGTACATACTATGGGATTAGATCATAGAACTGCAGGTTTTCACCCTGATACAGATAATCTTCCTCCTACACCAGAAGCAATTGTAGAAAAAGTTAAATTAATAATAAACGAAAAATTATAAATTAGTTATGTTTAAAGATAAAAATATTTTAGTGACAGGCGGAAGTGGAATGATTGGGCGACAGCTTGTTACAATATTATTAGCAGAGGGAGCTAGTGTGCATGTGGCAGATCTAAATAAGCCAATTAATATGTCAGAAAAAATTATTTATCATAATGTGGATTTAAAAGATTTGAATAACTGTAAAGAAGTTTGTAGAAACATGGATTTTATATTTAATTTAGTTGGAATTAAATGTTCCCCAAAAGTTTGTTTAGAAAGGCCAGCAGAGATAATGGGGCCAATGATGCAATTTAATACAAATATGCTAGAAGCAGCAATGATTGCAAATGTTGAATGGTATTTGTATACAAGCACGGTTGGAGTTTATGAGCCAGCCGAAGAGTTATTTGAAGATGATGTTTGGAAAACGCAGCCATCTAGAAATGATTGGTATGGAGGTTGGGCAAAAAGAATGGGCGAGCTTCAGTGTCAAGCATATGAAAAACAATATGGAAAAGGGCGTTGTTCAATAGTTAGACCTGCAAATGTTTACGGCCCTTATGATAATTTTGATCCTGAAAATGCAATGGTAATTCCATCACTAATAAGAAAAGGCTATGAAAATGATATTCTTGAAGTATGGGGAGATGGCTCACCAATAAGAGATTTTATTCATTGCAGAGATGTTGCTAATGGCATGGTTCATCTTGTTAAAAATAATACCACAGTGCCCGTTAACCTTGGAAGTGGATCAGGAATATCGATAAAACAAATAGCCGAAATAGTTTCAAAAAGGTTTGATAAAGAAATCGTGTGGCTAGCAGACAAACCTATGGGTGATAAAAGAAGAGTATTTAACGTTGATAGAGCAAAAGATCTTGGTTTTAATGCAACGGTAAGTTTAGAAGATGGAATAAATGAAACAATAGATTGGTTTCTTAAAAATAAGGATATCATAGATGATAGATACAATGTCTTTAAGTAAAGTTCTTGTTACAGGCTCTAGTGGTGGCCTAGGGTTCTATATAGCAAAATATTTTTTAGAAAAAGGACATGCTGTTGTATTACATGGTCGTAATAAAGAAAAATTAAATAAAATAAATGAAAATTTTTGTAATAAAGGAAGCCAGTCAAATTTTATTATAGGTGATTTAAGTAGTACAAAAGATATAAAAAAAATAGCGGAATATGCAATTGAAGAAAAAGTTAAGATACTTATAAATAATGCTGGACTAATTTGTCCTGGACTTGAATTTAGTAAAATTACTAATAAAATTATTCACACTATGATTGATGTAAACTTAAAAGCACCAATATTACTTTTAAATGCTCTTCAAGATCACATACACCAAGTAATTAATATTAATTCAATGGTTGGAATGGAGTCAAAAGTTAATAGGACAATGTATGCATCATCGAAATGGGGTTTAAGGGGATTTTCTGATAGTTTAAAAAAAGAGGATGTGAAATATAATATTCTAGATGTTTATCCAACAAATATTAAAACATGGCAAGATAGAGAGAATGCTATGGAAATAGACTTTGTTGTTGAGAAAATTTATAATTCTATGATTGATGGTAAAACTGAATTAATTCTTGATGGAAGAAAATAGGATGCTAGCATCAATACATTTAAATTCAAATAAACCTGAAAATTTAGAAAAGCTTTTTAATTCTTATGAAAGCAAGGCTAAAGACCCATCAAATTTCGAGTTTATTATAAACACTGATAATAATGACATTGCCACACATAATTATTTAGATTCTCAGATAAAAAAAAGAAAATTTAACTTAAAATATATTAAAGAGCATGAAGGGGACTACTTCTCAGGACATTTAAATGCAAATAAATTATTAGAACATTCTCACAAGTCAGCATACTTTATTGCTAATATAAGTGACAGAGCATTAGCATTAACAGATAACTGGGATAGTATATTGCAGGAGCATAAAAATACTTTTTCTGATAATCTATTTAGAGTGAATTGCTCATCTTTTAAAAATAGAAAATATTATGATTTTTGGGAACCATTATTTGCACCTTCAAATGTTTTTTTTATTACTAAAAAATTTCTTAGTACTATGGAAAACTGGACACCGTGTTTTTCCCATGATGCTTTTCAGCAATGCATTATGTATTATATTGAAAAACATGATTCATTTAACTCAGCTCAAGTTAATAGAGATATTATAGAAAATAATATAGTTTTTTCGGGCCAGTCTCCCGAAGAAAAAAATGTTAATGATAATTACAATAGGATCCATGGCCAATTAAAGATGTGGAATATAATAACCTCTCCCAAAATTCAAAGAGAAGCAAAAAGGAGAGCTATGATTATTAAAGCAAACATTCTTTATTGCGATAAGTGTAATGATGTGCAAGAAAATTATAAGATTTATGATGATAATAAAAATAACATTTGTATCCAAGATAATTTAAATAAAAAAATCATAAAATATAATTATAGTGTTAATAGCTTAAAAATATTCTTTGTTAATTTTTATAGAAAATTTTCTTACCTAAATTATTGTGGTGGTGGTTTTTATGAAAACAAACAAAAATTAATTTTTTCCCTATTTTGGTATTTAAATTTTAGATATAGATCCTTCAGAGGTATTAAGGATTGGTATAATAAATATTTCTCTTAGATAAAGGCTATTAATATGAAAAATAATCAAAAGACTTTTTATGATGATAATGGGTATGTGATTCTTGAGAAAATTTTTAGTGATTCAGAGGCAGAAACTTTTAATAGTTTTATTAGAAGACATGCTAATGATGGTTTTGCAGCTATAATTAATCCTGATAGATATGAGTCGCTTTTAGAGCAAGATAAAAGACCCAAATCAGATCTTACATTAAAGGAAATTGAAGAAACTTCAAGTATGGCAAGAGCTATTATGACTGACAAAAGAATGTCTGATATATTAAATTTTTTTCATGAAAAAAAATCTGTAGCTTTAAGTAGTCAATTTATATTTAAAGAAGCTTATTCTGATTACAGCTCCCAAGCATGGAAACCTCATCAAGATAATTTTTATCCAAAATCAAAGAATTCTGCTTATGTAACTTTGAATTGGTTTTTAAAAGATGCAGATAAAGAAAATGGTACCATATACTGTTATCCTGGTTCGCACAAGCTTGGTTTATTGCCAGCAGAAAATAATATTAGTTTTAGAGAGAAGGTAGGTAGTAATCCAGGTAGTGAATGCCAGATACCCAAAGAGTTTTTAGAAAAGAAAACAGATATAATAATTCCTGAAAATTCTATAGTAATTTTAAATGGAAATTGCATTCATGGATCTTATCCAAATAAGTCAAATAGATCTAGACCATGGTATTCATCTTGTTATATATCTGAGGGAGAGGATTTTATAGTTGGAAAAAATAGTAAACGAATTAAAACAAATCTTGAGGAATAAAGTAGCAGTACTATCTTTTAAAAATGAAAAATTATAAAATTATTGCATTACAGAACTATGGTCCAAGTGGAACGACACTAATGCATAGCTTGCTAGACAATCACACAAAAATAATCTCTTTGCCTTGGTTATATGCGCTTCCATTATATTTCATATGGGATAATAATATGTTAAATCGTGAGGCAACTCTAAAAAATTTAAAAGATGTCATAAGTAATAGTTTAGAGGTTTTATTTGACCCGTCTTTAGAAAATGGTGACCCAAGTTTATTGAGAATGGGCAAAGATGAAGATGTAGTTATTAGAGTAGATAAAAATATTTTTTTTAACTATTTTGAAAAATACTTTAATTCAGTAGAAAACTTTAAAAGAAGAGATTTTATAATAGGAATATATGTCTCATTTAATAAAGTTTACGGAAATAATTTTGATGAAAATTCTTATATTTCTTTTCCAATACATGACCAACCAAAAAAACATGCTAAGTATTTGATTGAGGATTTTAAGGACGTAAAATTTTTACATTTGGTAAGAAATCCAATTCAAACTATTGGCTCAATAATAAAGCATATAAATTTTAATCAGCAAAAATTCTCATTATTTAAAAGTGTTTTAATGTGCTCTATATCAAATATAGTTTTAGAAAAAAGAGAACACTGGGAAGAAGGTTTTACGAAACTATATGGAAAAACACCTTATTTTGCAGATAATAATGATGTTGAGACAAGATATATAAAATTAGAGGATGTGCATTTAAAAAATACATTAATAATGGAGCAAGTTTGCAAATGGTTAGAAATATCATATGAAGAATCTTTATCTGAATCAACTTTTATGGGATATCTTTGGCACAATAGAGCTGAATCAGTAAAAAGCTCTGGCATCAGTAAAAAATCTATATCTCAAAGACATCAGCAATATTTATCAAAATTTGATAAGTATCGTATTAAGCTAGTATGCAAAAGTGAAAATAATTATTTTAATTACGAGACTTACAGTAGTTTTGACATCGTTGTACTATATTTTTTACTTCCAATACTAATTATATTACCATTTAAGTGTGATTTTATAATAAGAAGGCAAGTTTTTAGACTTAAAGCTATGCTAAAAGAATTTTCAAATGATAGGCACCCAATATTGGAATGGATAATTTTTGATTCTATGAGAAATACTCTTACAGGATCAGAGTTAATAAAAATTAAAAAAAAATACAATAACCAATATTTAGCTTTAATATCACTAGTGATTTCAATCCCAATATATTTAGTTAGGTTGATATCTAATTATTTTTCCTTACGCTACATGATTACAAGGATTTGGTTTGCAATTATATTTAAGAAAAATAAACGCATCAAAATTTTGCCACTAGAGTAAATATTAATACTACTAATTACTTTTTAATAACAATATAATAACTAAAAATTACAATTAAAACTCATGAAAATATCACACGGAAATTTCGATAAATTAGCGGATAATTACGACAAGTATAGGCCAGGATATTCCAAACCTGTAAAAAATATTATTTTAGATTATGTAAATTCAGATAATATTAATTTTGCAGATGTTGGTGCTGGCACTGGAATATGGACAAGAATAGTAAATCAAGATAAAAGAGTGTTAAGTGCTACAGCGATAGAGCCATCTAATAATATGAGAGAGTTTGGGAAAAATCATAATGATAATTCTGATATTAATTGGAAAGAAGGAACAGCAGAGAATACAAATCTCCAAGACAGCTCCAAAAATTTAGTTACCATGGCCTCTTCATTTCATTGGGCGAATTTTGATGATGCTACAAAAGAGTTTCATAGGGTACTTGTTAATGACGGTGTATTCTGTGCATTATGGAACCCAAGGTATATTTTTAATAATCCAATACTTGTAGACATTGAGAATAAAATAACAGAATTAAACCCCGATATTAAAAGAGTCTCGTCTGGGAAATCTGATTTTGTGGAGAATTTGACGAGTAAATTTAATGATAATGAATATTTTAAGGATCTTGTGTTTCTAGAATCAAGACATACTAAAGAAATGACAAGGGAGCAATACATTGGAGCGTGGTTATCTGTTAATGACATACAATTTCAGTTGGGCATAAAGTTTGATTCCTTTATAGAATACATCAGAGATAAAATAAAAAATGAAGATATGATTTGTGCTAGTTATTTAACAAGAGCATGGCTAGTAAGAAAAAAAAATTAATTCAAGAATATTTTTTTATTGAGTAGTAAAATGCACTTAAAATTTTCAACAAAATCAAAGAATTTATTAAATCTTAAAAAAAATCTTAAGAGTGCAATTGTTCTTGATCAAATTGCTTTTACTGTTAAGCAATACAGTAAAAATAAAGAAAGTATTTCATCTGAGATTAATAAAAAAAAATGGCATAATAAACCTTTAATTATAAGAAGTTCGGCATTATGTGAAGATTTGGAAATTAGTTCTGGAGCAGGAGAATTCCTTACAATTAGCAATGTAATGGGTGTAAGTAATATACATAACGCAATACTAAAAGTAATTGATAGTTATAATGATAGAAATCAAAACAATGAAGTATTCATTCAAGAATATTTAGATAATGTTAAAATATCTGGTGTTATATTCACAAGGGATATTAACAATAATTCGCCATACATAAAGATTAACTATGATGATAGTTCTGGGAGAACTGACACTATAACTTCTGGTGGAAGAGTAAGAAATAAAGTTTTTTATTACCATAAATCTCATAATAAAATTATTAGAGGATTTAAAAATAATTTAATAATATTGTGTAGGGAATTAGAAGATATTTATAATAATGATGCTTTAGATATTGAGTTTGCGATAGATAAGAAAAATAATCTCTACCTTCTTCAAGTAAGACCCCTCTTGATCAATGCTAAAAAGACTATTGATGACAATGAACACTATAATATTTTAAAAAATATATCAAAAAGAATCAAACCGTGGTTAAAAAAACAACCAAATATCCATGGAAAAAATGGTATGTATGGACTAATGCCTGATTGGAATCCTGCAGAAATAATAGGTTGCAAGCCAAAACCGTTATCACTATCGCTATATAGAGAGTTAATTACAAATTCAATATGGGCATATCAAAGACATAATTATGGATATAAAAATTTAAGAAGTTTTCCACTTCTTATAGAAATTGAAGGTATACCATACGTTGATGTAAGGGTAAGTTTTAATTCATTCGTTCCAAAGAAACTTGAAAATAATATTTCTGAGAAACTAGTTAATTATTACTTAGATAAGTTAAAAAAAAGGCCTGATCTACATGACAAAATTGAATTTGATATTATATATGCATGTTATACATTTGACACAAAAAAAGATCTTTTAAAGTTAAAAAAACATAATTTTAAAAAAAATGAAATTAAAGAAATTAATGATTCATTACTTAACCTTACGAACAATATAATTAATAAGAAAACAGGGTTATGGAAAAAAGACCTAGAGAAAATTAAAATTCTAGAGAAAAATTATAATTTAATTGTTAATAGTAAATTAGATAGTTACGCTAAAATATATTGGTTGATAGAGGACTGTAAAAGATATGGAACCTTACCATTTGCAGGACTTGCAAGAGCTGCATTTATATCTGTAGAGATGCTAAAAAGTTTTGTAAACCAAAAAATAATATCTACAAAGGATTATAATTCTTTTTTATCAACTTTAAGCACAGTAAGCAGCCAACTTCTAAATGACTTTAATACGCTAACTAAAAAACAGTTTATAAAAAAATATGGTCATCTCAGGCCAGGAACATACAATATTTTATCAAAATCATACAAAGATGGGTTTGAAGAATATTTTAAGTGGAATTCAGAGAAAAATTTAAACTCTAATATTAATTTTAAATTTACTAAAAAACAAATGGATGTTATTAGTTCTCATTTAAGGGCAAGTAAATTAAAAATAAGTGCAAAGGATTTATTGGAATTTATTAAGGCCTCTATAGAAGCTAGAGAATATGCAAAGTTTATGTTCACAAAAAATATTAATGAAATATTAACAATCTATGAAAAAATATGTTTAGAAAAAGGTATATCAAAAAATGATGCAGCTTATACCCACATAGGATCTATAATGTCATTAAATAGCGTTATTTCTGATTCAGAAAAAATTATTCAAGCTTCTATTGAAAGACGTAAAAAGAGATTTGAGTTTACAAAGATTGTTAATTTGCCAAATTTAATAACCCATTCTAACGATATATTTTATTTTTTTGAACCAGATTCTTCGCCTAATTATATTACTCAAAAAAATATAACTGCTGATATTGAGATTATTAAAAATAATGAAATTAGAAATATAGATAATAAAATTGTATTTATCGAGAATGCTGATCCTGGCTATGATTGGTTATTCTCTCATAATATTGCAGGTTTAGTTACAAAATATGGGGGTGCTAACTCTCATATGGCTATAAGAGCCTCTGAGTTGGATATACCGTCTGTAATTGGCGCAGGATCTCTATATGATAGAGTTATTGACTCTAATACTATAGAGATAAACACTTTGGAAAAAAAAATATTAATTATTAATTAGAATGCAGTATGGATAAGAAAAATATATTTATAACTCAAAGAGAAGAGGTGATTTCTGGCGAAACTAGAGATACCTTAGATATAAGGTGGTCATTTTTTTTAGAAAAATGTAATATTTCTCCAATTATCATCCCAAATAATAGTAAAATTATAAAAAATTATTTGTTGAATTACCCTTGTGATGGTGTTGTTTTAACTGGAGGTGGTTTAATATCAAGTTTAGGCGGATTAGAAAAAAGAGATGATATTGAGAAATTTTTAATTAAATATTCAATAGATAATGATAAACCATTAGTCGGCATATGCAGAGGCATGCAGCAAATACAGTCTTATTATGGTGTGAATTTGAAAAAAATTAGTGGACATGTTGATAGAAAATTCCTAATAAATTTTCAAAGTCACGAAAGAAAAATAAATAGTTATCATGATTACGGTACAGAAAATAGTTGTGATGAACTAATAGTTACATCTCGCTCAAATGATAATATTATAAAATCAATTACACATGATAAAAATAAAATTTATGGCATTATGTGGCATCCTGAAAGAAATAATCCGTATGATGAGTTAGATATTCAGTTGTTTAAAGATATTTTCTTATGAATGCTATTATATTAGCAGCTGGACGAGGCTCAAGACTAAAGAATTTAACAGATGAGATACCAAAATGTCTTATTGAGATTAATAAAAAATCTTTATTAGAACGTCAACTTGAAGTTTTAAATTCTTGTAATATTAACAATATAGCTATTGTGAAGGGTTATAAAGAAGAGAAAATTTTAGACAAGAGAATTAAAAATTATTTTTATAATAACGATTGGAGTGAAACCAATATGGTTCACTCTTTAAAATGCGCAAATGAACTATTAAAAAATAATTATAATATAATATCTTACGGTGATATTTTTTACGAAAAAAATATTATTTATAAACTCATTGATTCACAAGATGATATTGTTATCTCATATGACGTTAATTATAAAGACTTGTGGAGTAGAAGATTCGAAAACCCGTTAAGTGATTTAGAAACTTTTGTAGTTGATAGCAACAACTATTTAGTCGAGATTGGAAAAAAAGCAACAAGTTATGAAAGGATTAGCGGGCAATATATGGGTTTGATTAAAATATCTCCAAAAGGCTGGGCATTAATAGAAGGTATATTGATTAATTTAGATTATAAAAATTTAGATATGACAAGCTTATTAAGTATATTGCTAGAACACGATATTAAAATTAAAACAGTTGAGAATTGTGATAAATGGGGTGAGGTTGATACACCTGATGACGTATCTTTATATGAGAATGAATTTGAATTATAGTGAAAAAAAACTTTTTGACATGATGTATGAAGCAGGAGAAATAGCTAGAGAGTATTTTATGTCACATAAAGATATAGATTATAATATTAAGAAAGATGATACGCCTGTTAGTGAGGCTGATATAGCTATAGACAAGTTTATAAAAATCTATATTAAAAACAACTTTCCTACTGCGAGTATTTTGTCTGAAGAAGATAGCGAAGATAATCAGTTAAAAATTATAGATAGTGACGAGTTGTTTATAATAGATCCTATAGACGGTACAGATTCTTTTATTACTGGTGGTAAATATTTTACTGTTAATATTTCATACCTACATGATAATCATCTGATTTTTAGCGTAATTTATGCACCGATGTTAGATTTAATGATGTATGCAGATGAGCACTCAACATATGAAATTAGTAAAAAAAATGATAATTACCAAAAAAATAAGATCACTAATGATTCAATAAATAAGAATATTAATCAAAAACTTAGAATAATTACAACAAGAAGAAGCGATGAGATATTAGAAATAAAGTTATATCTTAAGAGTCTAAGAATATCTTATAATCTCGTTCATTATAGTAGCTCTATAAAATTTTGCTATATTGCAAATGAAAAAGCTGATATGTATGTTAGAAAAGCAAATATTAGGATTTGGGATGTTACTGCTGGATTTCACATAGCTAATAATTCTGGTTGCTGCATTAAGGACATGAGAAAAGAAAATCTTTATAGTTATTTTTTACAAAAAGACTATTTAAAAAAAATATCTTCAAATAACTTTAGAGTGGAAGAATTTGTAATAGCTAAAAAAGGCTTATTTTAATATAAATTCTTTAATATATTTATTAATTTCATTTTTTTTAATATTTTCAACTATAAATTCTGGATTTTTTGGATATTCAGCTGGAATTTCATTTCCTACAACATTATTATTTTTATACACAAGTTTTTTATCGTCCCTAAGAATATCATTCATATCTCTCTTAATTAAAATTTCTTTATAGCCACTTATATTTTCTCTATTCCACTCATGAATTTCATTAAATAGAGAAATTGTTGACACGATGGTCGTTACGCCTTGTTCAGATATTAATTTTGCTAATTTTGAATATATCCTTGCAACCTCTAACCTATCATCTTTTGTGTAAGAATATTTATCATTTAGTAACTTTCTAATTTCGTCTCCATCTATTAATATACTGTTTATTTTTTTTTCTTCTAACTCTTTTTTAAGTATATTTGCAAACGTTGATTTACCAGATCCAGAAACTCCTGTTACCCAATAAACATTTTTTTTTGATTTTAGCATATTATTTTTTTACAAATAATTCTTCTTAATGATCTTTGAATTTTTTTTAGATAATCATTAAAATAATTAATATTATTAGGTTCGATTTAAAATTTATTCAAAAAATTAATTATATATTTGTCATTGTCCATTTTTTTCAACTTGATTTATTAATGGCACAATCTACTTGTAAATATTATATTTTAAAAGTTAGTAAAATGAAACAAGTAATAAAATTAATACTTAATAAACAGTTTTATCTAGCTAAATTAAGAAGAACAGGACTATTTAAATCTGTCACAGCATTAGCTATAAATTTAGAAGAATACAAGCATAGTGGCGAAGAAGATAAAACGCTATCAAATTATCATAAAGTTAGAATATTTATTGTTGAAAATTTTTTCTATTATAATCATGTATTTTATGAAATAAAGATATAGTAGAGCATACTTTATTTACATTCTGTGAAACTATTAGTTTTATGAGATTTGAATATATATACAAGCACTCTTAAGTCTTGAGTTTTTGTCATTTCCAAGTTCTAGTCTTAAAGCCTCTTTTACATTATCATTGTCAATTAAAATTCTAATAATTATCAAAAAATTAATTTTTATCAAATATTAAAAATTAAAAACAAAGAAAAAAACTTTATATAAGTAATTTTTCATGAGATTATATATTTTAAATAAAATTATAACAAATCATATATTATAATACTTATATAGCTTGTTTACAGTAAATACTAAAAAGTTTAAATAAAATAAGATAATATGGCAAATAGAAAAAACTGGAAATTATTAAAACGTAACTTAGTTTATGACGGCTCTCCCTACATTAAAATTTTTAAAGATAAGGTAATATTGCCATCCAACGAAATAATTGATGATTATCATAGAATTGAAGTGAATGATGCAATAATGTTACTGATTCAAGATAGTAAAAAGAATCTAATGGTGTATAGAGAATACAGACATGGAATAGGAAAGGTGTCTTATACTTTACCAGCAGGTGGAATAGAGGAAAATGAAACAGCGTTAAAAGCTGCAAAAAGAGAACTTTTAGAAGAGACAGGGTTTAAGGCTAAAAGTTTTAAATCTATGAAAAAATTTACGGTAAGCGGAAGTTATTGTTTTAGTAAGCTTCATTATATTTTGGTAACTGATTTGATAAAACAAACAAATCCTTTAGAAAAGGACTTAGAAAATCCAGAAATAATTTGGCTTTCAAAGAAAGAAGTAAAAGAAGCAATAAAAAAAGAAAAATTTATAGGTTTAACATATGCGACTGGAGTATTAATGTGGATACTGGAGAATTAAGATGTCTAATAAAAAAATATGGATAACAGGCTCAAGCGGTATGTTGGGAAAAAGACTATGCCCGATCTTAAAAAGACTTGGTAATTCAATTTTAGAGGGAAACACAAAAATTTTTGATCAAACTATCCAAAAGAATGTTAGAGATTGGCTAAAAATTAATATGCCAGATGAAATAATAGTTACAAGTGCCTTAGTAGGCGGTATTAATTTCAATTTAAGCAACTCCACTGAGTTTTTATATAAAAATTCAATGATTGCATTAAATATTATTCAAGCAGCTCATGATTTAAATATAAAAAGTTTAGTTTTTCTTGGCTCGAGTTGTATGTATCCAAAAAACGCAAAACAACCAATAGAAGAGAGTTCTTTAAATAAAGGAGAAATTGAATTTACTAATGAAAGTTATGGTATTGCTAAAATACTTGGCGTAAAGCTTATTGAGAAAATTAACACGCAGTATAATAGAAAATATTTAACTATCGTCCCAACTGCGGCATTTGGGCCAGGGGACATATATGATAAAAAAAAATCTCATGTTATTCCAGCAATGATAATGAATTTTCATAACGCAAAAGTAAACAACATAAAAAAAATCACATTTTGGGGAACCGGGGAAGCGAAAAGAGAGTTTATTTTTGTTGACGATATGGCGGAAGGTATTTTATTTATCAGGGATAATTTCAAAGGAAATGAAATGATAAACTTGGGAACCGGTATAGAGGTTAAAATAAAAGAATTGGCATTTATAATTGCAGAGATTACTGGCTACAAGGGTGAAATTATTTTTGATAAATCCAAACCGGAAGGAGTTATGAGAAAAATATTGGATAATAAAAAAATAAAAGATCTTGGATGGAAGCCAAAATATAGTTTAGAAGAAGGTCTTGAAATTACATATAAAGATTACTGTAAAAATATATAACTTGTTGTTGCTTTTTATGAGTCTTATTTTTATTTAAAAAGTTGTTGGTTCTAAATCAATAAATACTGGAATTAAATTAAATTGAAATATTAGTCACATAAAGATGGGTCAACTTAAAAAGATATTATCATATCAACTTAGCTGAAGACTTTAAGCATAGCTTCACACTTACCTTTTCTAATAGTATTATTATCTAATAGTATTTTTATTTTTTTGATTATTTAAAGATCCAAAACTTCATTAGAATATAATTTATGACAGGAATAATTAATGTTATCGAAGTAACAACAATATAATTTGGTACCCCAAAATCTAATAATGAACTTAGCATAAAAGAAGATACGCAAAAAGTAACTAATACTTGAAAAATAAATTTTTTTAATTGATTAGATGTATTTTTATTAATGTTCCTAAAAGTAATGTATTTATGACCATAAAATGACATTAGTGAGCTACAAGCTAAAACAATTATGTTTGATAATTGATGATGAAAAAAGTTAAATTCTAATAAAAAAAATAAAGATAAAGAATAAAATATTGTAATAAATATTCCAACAAAACCAAACTTTATCCATTCTAATACAAGGGACTTTGGTAATAATTTTAGAGTGAATGGCATATAGTTATAATAATTTATTAGGACCTCTTCTGTTGAGGACTTCCACGTTACATGATTCAGAAATAATAAAGTGTGGCCTTCCTTTAACTTCCTCATATATTCTTCCTATATATTCTCCTAAAATACCAATTGCCATCATATTGAGACCCCCTATAAACAACAATAATACTGTTATTGTAGGAATACCCATTGGATAATTTACACCATATATAATTTTATTAAATAAAATATATATTATTCCAATAATTGATATTATAAATACAATTATTCCTAAAAATAAAAGAAAGGTAAGTGGAATCGTTGAGAAACTAAATATTCCATTAAAACCAATTTTTATTGATCCAGTATATCTATTATAGTTACCTTTTCCATGTATTCTTTCTTCTCTGTCATATTGAATTATTTCTTGTTTAAACCCTATAATGCTATTAAGACCTCTTAAGAAACCATGTGTTTCTTTATGATGTCTTAATTCCTCTATAACTTTTCTACTTATGAGTCGAAAATCGCCAGTATTTTTTGGAATCTCTACATTTGCTATTTTATTAATTAATTTGTAACCAAATTTTGCAATAATTCTTTTTAAAAAAGACTCGCCTTTTCTTGATATTCTTTGGGCTAAAATAGTATCATTACCTTTTTTATAAAGATCATACATTTCTTTAATTAGTTTCGGAGGATCTTGTAAGTCAACATCTATTATTACACAAGCATCTCCAGAGCAATTAAGAATACCAGCCATAGTCGCGGCTGGCTGACCAAATCTTCTACTAAAAACAATCATTCCTAATTTATCGTCTTTTTGTAATTCTCTTTGAATCTCTTCATATGTTCCATCATTCGAAGGATCAAGGCAAAATATGACTTCGTAACTATTAGTAAAATTAACAGCTTTTTTAATTGCAGCAATAAAAGGGGCAATATTATTTTTTTCATTGTACACAGGAACAATAATTGACAAATCTTTTTTTTTATTCATTTTTTGATGATATATGTTATATACTTAGCATTAAAAAAATAATTATAACCTATATAAATGAAAAATTACTCAAAAATTTTTATAACTGGCGGAGCTGGTTTTATTGGCAGCAATCTTGCAGATTACTTATTAAGTTTAGATAAAGAAGTTACAATTATTGATAATTTTTCAACTGGTAGAAGAGAATTTATAGAGAAAGCTCTTAGAAACGATAAATTTCATTGCATTGAGTCTGACATCTTAGATTTAGAGAACCTAAAAAACGTTATTAAAGGTCACGATTTCGTATTTCATTTGGCTGCAAATGCAGATGTAAGGTTCGGATTACAACATCCAAGTAAAGATTTAGAACAAAATACTATAGCGACATTTAACGTTCTAGAAAGCATGAGAACAAATGATATTAAAAATATAGCATTTTCATCAACTGGCTCAGTATATGGTGATGCAAATCAGATACCGACCCCTGAAAATTCAAATTTTCCTATTCAAACATCTCTATATGGTGCATCTAAGTTAGCATGCGAAGGAATGATTTCTGCGTATTCTGAAGGTTATGACATAAATAGCTGGATTTTTAGATTTGTTGGAGTTTTGGGAGAAAGGTACACGCACGGGCATCTTTTTGATTTCTATAAGAAGCTTAATGCAAATAAGGAAATTTTAGAAGTATTGGGAAATGGAAAACAGAAAAAATCATATATTTATATTAAGGATTGTATTGAGTCTATGATAACAGCAATTAATAAGCATGATAAAAAAATTAATATATATAATTTAGGATGTGATGAATATATTGAAGTAACTGACTCAATAAGAATTATTACAAAATTTCTTAACTTAGACCCAAAAATTGTTTATGAAGATAAAGATAGGGGTTGGGTTGGAGACAATCCTTTTATATTTCTTGATACAAAGAAAATTAGAAGTGCAGGATGGAAAGAGAAAAACACCATAACTCAGGCAGTTTCTAAAACTATTGAATGGCTAGATAAGAATAATTGGGTTTTTATTAATGAAAAAAAAGTTAAATAATAAAATTGCTTTAATTACAGGCGGTAGCAGAGGAATAGGATTTGCAATAGCAAAAAAATTTCTTTTAAATGGTTCTTCACTAATTCTTGCAAGCCGAAGAAAAAAAGAACTAGGTGAAGCATTAGACTTATTAAATACTTACAAAATTGATAGCAATCAAAAAATATATTCTCATAATGTTGATTTATCCTTATTAGAAGAAGTAAAAATATTTTGTGAAAAATATTTAAGTAATCATAAAATAGATATTTTAGTTAATTGTGCCGGCGTTGTTGGAGATTATGGAGAAATACGTATTGAAAATATTGATGCTTTTCAGAAAACTTTAAATGTAAATTTAATTTCACCAATTATACTATGTTCATATATTGCTAAAAATTTTAAAGATAAAAAATATGGAAAGATTATAAATATTTCTGGTGGAGGCTCAACGAGCCAACTTCCAGAGCTAAATATGTATTCATTAAGCAAAACAAGCCTTGTAAGATATACTGAAAATCTTTCGGAACAACTCAAAAAATATAATGTAGACGTTAATGCATTAGCGCCTGGAGCTGTTATGACAGATATGAATAAAAAAATTCTCGAATCAGATCCTTCTGAAGTGGGAGAAAATTATCATAAAAAACTTAAAAAAATACTAAGCAATGGTGGCGCTAATCCAGATATTGCAGCTGAATTAGCAGTTTTTTTAGCAAGTAAAGATAGTGATGGACTATCAGGAAAGTTAATAAGTGCATTATGGGATAATTGGAAAGAATTAGATATTAAGCAAATCATGAATTCAGATATTTACAATTTAAGAAGAATAGTTCCCTCAGATAGGAAAATTAAATGAAAGTTTCAATTATAGGATGTGGGCTCATAGGAAAAAAAAGAGCTTTGGCAATTAAAGATACTGATGATATTTTATTTTTATATGACATAGATAAGAAAGCGGCTAAAAAATTGTCACAGGAGATTAAAGTAAAAGTAGCAAATAGTATTGATGAGGTCTTTAATTCTGATTCTGAAGTAATTATTATTGCTACGACACATAATAAACTTGCAGAAATCTCAATTAATGCCTTAAAAAATGGTAAAAATATTTTGGTTGAAAAGCCTGGTGGCTGCAATCTAGAAGAAATAAAGGATATTAAAAAAGCATCTGTTGAAGTAAATAAATTAGTAAAAATTGGTTTTAATCATAGATTTCATCCTGCTTTTCAAAAAGCAAAAGAATTAGCATTAGGGTTAAATACAGGAAAATTAATGTTTATAAAAGCATCATATGGTCATGGCGGAAGATTAAATTATGAAAAAGAATGGAGAATGAATAAATCAATTTCTGGGGGCGGTGAACTTTTAGATCAAGGATCTCATTTAATGGATCTAGCGGCTTGGTTTATGGGAGAATTAAAACTTGAATATGCAAACTTACCTACTTATTTTTGGGATACAGATGTTGAAGATAATTGTTTTTTAGCGTTAAGTAATGATACTAATAAGCTTGCTTGGCTAAACGCATCTTGGACAGAGTGGAAAAACAGTTTCTTGTTTGAGATATACTATGAAAAAATAAAATTAAAGATTGACGGCCTTGGAGGGAGTTATGGCAAAGAATCGCTATCATGTTATACAATGTCCCCAAGTATGGAACCTCCAGCCATTGAAACATGGGATTTTGAAAGTACCGATATTTCGTGGGAAGATGAGTTTAAAAGTTTTAAAGAATCAATACAATATGGAAAACCTATTTGTGGTAATATAAATGATGCTTTAAATGCAATGAAACTTATAGACACAATATACAAAAAATAAATTTATGATAGTTACAAGAAGTCCTTTAAGAATCTCTCTAGGTGGTGGTGGTACAGACTTACCATCATATTATAAAAATCACGAAGGTTTTTTGATTGCTGCCGCAATTGATAAGTATGTATATATTACTATTCACGAAACATTTAATGAAGAAATCATCATCAAGTATTCTGAGCTTGAAAAAAGAAAATCTATTGGAGATATAAAGCATCCAATAATTAGAGAGTGTTTAAAATTATTAAATTATAAAAAGTTATCGATAGAGATTAGCAGTATGGCTGATATTCCTGCGGGTACAGGCCTAGGTTCATCTGGTAGTTTTACAACAGCGTTATTAAAAGCTCTCCACTATCATAAAAAAAACATCATTAGTTCAGAAGAAATTGCTGAGCAAGCATGCGATATAGAAATTAATAAATTAAAGGAGCCAATTGGTAAGCAAGATCAATATATAGCGTCTGTTGGGGGCATAACATCATTTAATTTTAAAAAAAATGGCAAGGTTACATATTCACCTCTAAAAATAAGCAAAGATACACTTTATAATTTAGAAGACAACTTAATGTTATATTTTACAGGATATTCACGAAAAGCCTCAAATATTTTAAGAGATCAAGATAAAAAAAGTAAAAGTAAAAATAAGGATATGATAGAAAATCTTCACTTTACTAAAGACCTTGGAAAAAAAAGTATGGAAGCAATTTTAAAAGGAAATCTTGATGATTATGGAAAAATAATGCATGAGCATTGGATGCATAAAATTAAAAGAAGTAAGAATATGAGTAATAAAAATATTAATGATTGGTATCAATTTGCACGCAAAAATGGAGCTGTTGGTGGAAAGTTAATCGGTGCGGGTGGAGGTGGATTTTTAATGTTCTACGTAAATGATAAAAAAAATTTTAGAAAAGCTTTTAGTGAAACAAAATTAAAAGAAGTAAGATTTAAGTTTGACTTTGAAGGAAGCAAGGTAATTTCGGGGTGAGGCAAAAACTACCAGCAATTATAATTTTGTGCGGTGGTCTTGGGACTCGAATAAAAAGTGTTTCTAAAAAACTTCCAAAAAGTATGATTGATATACATGGAAAACCATTTATTCAATATCAATTAGAGCTATTAAAAAAAAATAACTTTAATGATATTATTCTATGTGTGGCTCAAGGTGCAAGTATTATTGAAAATTTCGTAAAAGACGGAAAAAGTTTTGGACTTAATGTAAAATATTCTTATGACGGTAGTAATTTATTAGGTACTGGTGGTGCTATAAAAAATTCACTTCATAATGTTAATGAATATTTTTTTGTAATATATGGAGATAGTTATTTAGACATAAATTACAAAGAAGTACACGATTATTATTTGTTAAATAAAAAGAAATCTGTCTTAACAGTGCTTGAAAATAAAAATCTCTGGGACAGAAGTAACATAATATTTAAAAATAATAAAATATTAAAATATTGTAAATATAGTAATGAAAAAGAAATGACTTATATTGATTATGGTTTGAGTATCTTAAATAAAAAAGATTTTATAGACTTTGACAGAGAAGATAATTTTGACTTATCAAATCTTTACGATACACTTGTTAAAAACGAAATGCTTAGCGGATTTAAAATTAATGAAAGGTTCTATGAAGTTGGTTCTATAAAAGGTATTAATGATTTTTCAAAATATATGGAATAATTATGAGTGATTACACTGAAATGTATCTTAAGGAAGTTATAGATATTACAAATTTAATTGATAAGGATCAAATAGATAAAATGGTATCTATTTTATCTGATATTTCTTTAGTAGGCGGAAGAATATTTTTTATTGGTGTTGGTGGTGGCGCAGGAAATGCTACACATGCTGTTAATGATTTCAGAAAAATTGCAAATATAGAATCTTATACGCCCACAGATAATGTTTCTGAGCTAACTGCGAGAATTAACGACGACGGATGGGATAGTTCGTATGAAAAATGGCTCAAAGTAAGCAGAATAAATAACAAAGATTTACTTTTTATTTTTTCAGTTGGTGGAGGTAATCTAGAAAAGAATATTAGCGCAAATATTGTTGAATCATTAAAACTTGCAAAAAAAGTGAATGCGAAAGTAGTTGGTGTTGTAGGTAGAGATGGCGGATATACTGCTGAAGTAAGTGATGCCTGTGTAATTATACCGACAGTTAACAATGATACCGTCACACCACACACCGAAGCTTTTCAAGCAGTAATATGGCATCTTATAGTTTCTCACCCACTACTTAAAAAAAATGAAATGAAATGGGAAGAAGTAACAAATTAAACAAAGCAGTATTTTTTGATAGAGATGGCGTCTTGAATAAAAATATTTACTATAAAGACACGCGTGAGTGGGAATCTCCTAGATTGCCAAAAGATCTAAAAATATATGCAAATATTTATGAATCTTTAGGTATCCTACAAAAATATAACTATAAAATATTTATTGTTACAAATCAGCCTAGTTATGCTAAGGGAAAGACAACTTTAAAAAATTTAAAATTAATCCAAAAAAAAATCAATAAATATTTTAGAGAAAATTCAGTCAGAATTTCAAAAGTTTATTGCAGCTATAGACATAAAGACAGTATATACAAGAAATATAAGACTCCATGTAGTTATAGAAAACCTAATATTGGATCATTAATTGAAGCAAAAAATAAATATAATTTAGATCTATCAAGGTGCTGGATAATAGGCGATAGAGAGACTGATATAGAATTTGGAAGGAAAAAAAATCTTATCTCAATAAGAATAATTAATAAAAAAGAGAATAATAAAATAATAAGAACAAGTGCAGATTTTATAGCAAAAAATACGAAAGAAGCAACTAAAATAATAGTAGATTCTTGTCTAAAATAGATATAATATAAAAAGAAAAAAAATAAAAAAATGAGATTAAAACTATTTCTTGACGGTGCTGATATACAGCAAATGATAGAGGCTTCAAAAAACCCACAAATATCTGGTTTCACCACAAATCCTACTTTAATGAAAAAATCAGGAGTTTCTGATTACGAATTGTTTGCTAGAGAAGCAATTGAATCAATAAAAGATAAGTCGATATCATTTGAAGTTTTTTCTGATGAGCTAGATGAAATGTATAAAGAAGCTAAAGTAATTAAAAGCTGGGGTGGTCTTACTTATGTAAAAATTCCAGCCATGAATACAAAAGGAGAGCCCACATATGATCTCATTAAAACTCTATCTGATGAGGGAGTACCTTTAAATATTACTGCAGTATTTACATTAGACCAAGTGAGTAATATTTATAATAGTCTGCATAACAACGTAGAATCAATTATATCAATATTTGCTGGCCGTATAGCTGACACCGGCATTGATCCAGTACCCGTAATGAAAGAAGCAAAAAAAATCATATCCCCAAACAAAAAATGCGAATTACTTTGGGCAAGCCCAAGAGAAGCATTAAATATAATTCAAGCCGAAGAATGTGGGTGTGACATTATCACTGCAACTAATGATTTAATAAAGAAAAGTTTAATATTCGGAAAGGATTTAGAAGAATTTTCAAGAGAAACAGTTCTAATGTTCTATAACGACGCAAAGACTGCCGGTTATAAACTTATTTAATGACAAAATATATAAGATCTGATTTTATAGTTTTTTTGTTTATTTTTATATGCGTATTTTTTTCTTATAATACTATAGTAAATGCATACTATTTATTTCATGATGACTGGACTTTATTTTTTTTAGAAAAAGAAAATTTAATAGAAACAATTAAAGATCATAGATATAGAGCTGCTCATACGGAAATGGGAAGACCACTAGGCCATGCTTTTTTCGCAATGGGACCCTTTTTTATAGAAAAATTAAATGATGGAAATATTGTAAGACTATTTTCTTTGTTACTAACGTCAGTATTTGGCTATACAATATTTAAAATTCTAAATTTTTTAAATTATGAAAAAATTTTTTCAATTTCTTTTGTAATTTTATTTTTACTCACACCGCCTTTTTATATACTTAACTACCAAATATCGGGCCAATATATTTTAATTTGTCTAATATTTTCTTCAATTTTTATGTTATTAGTTATAAATTATTTTCAATTCAATAATACATTATTGGAATCAAGAAAAAATAAAAAATTAGCCTATATATTACTTGCCCTCATACTAATTTTTGGATGTTTAGTAAATCCAAGATTTTTTATATTTAGCTCTATTTATCTATTTATTTATTACATTATAATAATTTTTTTATGCAGAAAAAATTATATTAATAGAAAAGATACTTCGACAATTATTATATTATCTATTCTGCTATATTTTTCTTTATCAATATATGCAACAGCTGCATTAATAATTTATTCATTAGCACCTTTAATATTATTTGCATCTAATATAGATAAGACCAATAGTCAAAAAATAAATTTTATTTTGCGCTACATGATTTTTATTACATCAATAATTTTTTTATATTTTATATCATTAAAAACTTTTATATTTTTTGAAGATGCACATAGTGGGAATATAGGTAGAGCAATTAGTATAGATTTTAATTTTATTAATAAAATCATATTTTATTTTACTGATGTATTTCCTAATGCTTTATCATTGTGGAGAATTGATACAAAATTCATTTTAGTTTCATATCTTTTAATTCCGCTAGTTTTATTATCTTATTTTATTCTAGTATTGCGTAGTGTAAGCATTAGACATTCATTATTATGTATTTTTATTATTGTGCTTTCATTGATTTTAACAATTGCACCAGTTATCTTCATTGAAGATAATTATTTTGCACCTTATAGATCTATGATAGGTCATATGTTTTTATTATATTTTCTCTTAATTTTTTTATTTTTTAATTTATTTAATCAATTTAAATTTTGGAAATATATTGTTATATTTCTTATTACATATTTTATATACTTATATGGAAACTGGCCAAATAACATTATACGCGATAAAGTTATTCAACCGACTGAAAAGGAACTACATTTTATTAATAATAAAATTAAAAATCTTAATATAGCTGGAAAAATTAAAAGCGGTGAAAAAATAACAGTTTATTTTAATAAACTTAACACACATAGTATTAACAATAATGTTATTCAAAACATACCAGTTCTTGCAGCTTCAGGAAGAGGTAGTCCATGGATTCCAGAAATAATATATAGTTTATTATATGACAAACATGATATAAAATATAACTTAAAAAGGAGCGACTTAAAAGAAAAAATAGTGTACGAATATTTAAATAAGGAAAAAATTCAATGTATATCTGTAAGCTTTCCATGGGGCATTCTAATTTATAGTGATAATGTCCAGGTTTGTCAAAAAAACGGTAGCACAAATTCTTTATTAATCGATATGAATAAAATGGAAAAATAATTTAAAATGGAAGAATATATAAAACAATATTTTAAAAATGTTAGCAAAAATTTTTTAGAATTACTAAACCACAGTAAATCTATTGATGCTGCAATAAAAATAATTTATCAATCTCTAAAAGAAGATAATAAAATTATTTTTTGTGGAAATGGTGGATCAGCCTCTGACTCGCAACATCTTGCTGCTGAATTAATGGGACGATATAAAATCGATAGAAGTCCTCTCGCAGCTATTTCACTTGCAGTTGATACATCAGCATTAACGGCAATTGGAAATGATTATGGTTTTGACCATACTTTCTCTCGACAACTTGAAGGTATAGGAAAATCTGGTGATGTATTGGTTGCTATTTCAACAAGCGGTGAAAGCAAAAATGTCTTACGAGCAGTTGAAAAAGCAAAGAAGATGGGTATTTATACAATTGCTTTCACAGGAGAAAAAATTACGTCTTTATCAGAAATTTCTGATTTAACTATTAATACTACTAGCAGCGAAACAAATCATATTCAAGAAATGCATATTGCAATTGGTCAGCTAATATGTGGTGTTGTAGAAGATAAGTTTTTTAATACAAAAAAATGAACCAAGTTGTTTATTAATGTTCTTATTTTATTATCTCTTGAATAGCTTTTCCTATATTATTAGAGTGAATTTCTGCACCTTCTGGAAGAAGATGCCATGGGTCTGCAAAATAATCTGAATCCCAAGTTGTAATTAAATCAAAGGGAATATAAACATAATCCCTTACCCAGCTCTTGATAAGGAAATATGCCATCTTTTCCAGAAATCACTTGGGTTAATTGCAAAATAAGGGGTTAAAAAATTTCGCTTTAATCTTATACCAAATAATCTTGCTGTTCCTCTAGCAATATCTGAATAGGCGCTAAAATCACAATATATTTGAAAGGCAAAAGCAATTACTAAAATAAGACCAACACCAGGCTGGGCTATATTTTCCTGACACCTTTCAACCAAATGGCCAAAATTATCGGCAAATACAACTTTTTTAAATAATCCCCAAGATATTAAGAAGAATGCTGATTCGGCAACTTTACTTGATATTCTTTTTCTAAATTTAACTAATTGAGGAAGTAAATCTTTAGCTCTTTCAATTGGGCCAGCAATTAATTGAGGGAAGAATGCAACAAAAGTCAGGTAATTAAAGAAACCACCTTTTGGAGAGAATTGTTTTCTATAAATATCAATAGTGTAACTTAAGGTCTGAAAAGTATAAAAGGATATTCCTGGCGGAACATTTATATTATGTTTGAACTGTCTTAAATCAAGTATTGTTTGCCCATCATAAGTTATTAGAAATACTTCCGTTAGCCAATCCCAATATTTAAAAAAGGCAAGTAATCCTATGTTAAACAATATACTTAATATTAATAATCTTTTTCTTTTTCGGTTAATTTGTTCAATACTTGCCATTTCGGTAAGTGGCTCGAGATTTATATTGTGGTCATGAATCTTTTTTCCGATAAAGAAATCAACTATTGAGGACGATAATAACATAAGGGCTAAATATGGATTGCCCCAAGCATAAAAAGTATAACTTGCAATGATTAGGATAATATTTCTATTGATTGAATGAATATTTATTCAAATAATAAAGAATCAGTACAACTGGAAGAAAAATAAAAACGCAGCTAAATGAGTGAAAATGCATGGCTTTTAAAATAAAAATTTGTCTTTTTTGAAGTTAAAAATTTCACTATTACTATCTCCTGTTATTGGTAATGAAAAGCTAAAAGAGCTATCAATAAAAGACATATTAATTTGATTAAAAAATAAGTTTATAGGGTATGCAATATTTAAATTCCCAATTTTTAAATCATTTCTAAATTTCATTTCTTTATATTTTTTCTCCACCAATTAATACTTTTTTTTATTCCTAAATCAATATTATTTTGTACTTTCCAATCAAGGTCTTTTTTTGCTTTATTGCAATTTAGATACATATTGAAAGGTATAGATGGCTTTGCTTTATTGAAAATAATTTTCAAGTCTTTACCTGATATCAAAATAATTTTCTTGCATAGATCTTTTACTTTTATTGGAATCCCTGAACCGCAATTATATATTTCGTATTTAGTCTTCTGTTTCTTTATTGCAAGTTTTATAAAATTTATAAGATCTTCTGCGTAAAGAAAATCACGAATTTCATTTCCAGTTCCCCAGACCTCTAAAGTATCTTTTGCTCTCATTACTTTTGTTATAGTAGCTCCAAACACGTGGCTCTTATCTAGATCATATTTATCATGCGGACCATATATATTTGAGTGCCTAATAATTGTAAATCTTGTATCACCTAACATAGAATAAAATTTAGCAATTTTCTCAAGATAGACTTTAGTTTCTCCCGCGCCCTTGTATTTATCAATAATTTTACCATTATAATCACTTTCTTTAGTGGGTTTTTTTGACGAAGGGTACATAACCGTACAACTTGGAAAAATAAAATGCTTAATTTTGTGTGCGTAGCTAGATCTGAACATATAGGAATTAATTACAGCATTATCTGTTACATGAATATATGGTTTTGAGACGATATCTTTGGACCCTGATGTTGTGGCAGCTGCCTGAATTACTATATCCATTCCTTTTATTAATTTATCTACAGAATTCGGATTTCTTAAATCTGCTTTATGCCATTTTACATTGCTAGGAGTTTTATAAGCAGGTCTTTTGAATCGAACAGCATGAATCTCATAATTTTTATTTACCGCTAGTCCAAGTGTAATATTTTTACCTATAAACCCTGTTGCACCACAAATTAATACTTTTTTCATCACTTTCCTTTGTTTTGTTGTACTATAATGATTAAATTTTTTACCAATATATCATAATGAAACTGAATTTTTTCAATTTTTCTTTACCCAAAAGTCATATAGCTCAATCACCAAAAAATATTAGAAGTGATTCTAAGCTTTTGGTTATAAATAGAAAAACAGATGAATTGATAAATGAGAAATTTGAGAATATACATAAATATTTTTCAAAAGATGACTTGCTTATAATAAATGATACGAAAGTTATTCCTGCGCGCGTATTTGGCAATAGAAAAAAAACGAATGGAAAAGTAGAAGTATTTATTGAAAGAATCATAGATGAGAGAAGTTTTATTAGCCAGATGAAATCAACAAGAAAATTAAAGTTAGGTGATATAATTATGGTTGGTCAAATTGAGCTTAAAATAGATAATTACGATGCAAAATTGTGTAAAATGGTTGTAATAAATTCTTCCGTTAAAACGCTATTAAATAAATATGGCGATATTCCATTACCACCTTATATAACGAGAAAGCCTAACAGCAAAGACAAAGAATATTACCAAACAATATTTGCGGAAAAAGATGGGTCCGTGGCCGTTCCTACGGCAGCTCTTCACTTTGATAATAGAGTATTGCAGAAAATTAAAAATAAAGGCATTTCAATATCAAATATAACTTTGCATATTGGAATGGGTACTTTTTCAACTATAAAAACTCAAGATATTGAGGAGCATAAAATGCATTCAGAATTATTCTGTGTGCCTCAGAGGACGCTAGATTTAATAAAGAAATGTAAAGATAATAATGGCAGGGTAATATCCGTTGGTACGACAGTGGCTAGAGCTTTAGAGAGTTTTCATAGTAATGAATATGAGGCAAATAAATTTTACGAAACCGATATATTTATTAAGCCAGGATATAATTTTAAAATTGTTGATAGCTTGATAACAAATTTTCATCTTCCACAGTCAAGCCTATTAATTATGGTTGCAGCGTTTTATGATACTGAGAGAATACTTGAAGCTTATAAGTACGCTATAAAAAATAATTATGGTTTTTTTAGCTATGGTGACTCTACCTTAATATTATAATGATTAATTTTACTTTAAAAAACACTATTGAAAAAGCAAGATTAGGAACATTAGCTGTAAATAATCATATTATTGAAACCCCTTGCTTTATGCCAGTTGGAACAGCAGCCACAGTAAAAACAATGGCAGCATCAGAAGTTAAAAGTTTTGGATATAAAATAATCTTAGCTAATACTTTTCATTTAATGCTAAGACCCGGGGTTGATATCATTGCAAAGCATAATGGTATACATGATTTTATGAATTGGGATGGCGCAATAATTACTGATTCTGGAGGTTATCAAGTTTTTAGTTTGGCAAAATTAAGAAAAATAACTAAAAAAGGAGTGCACTTTAATTCTCCAATAGATGGCGCAAAAGTTTTTTTAGACCCTAAGAAATCTATTTGGCTTCAAGAGCAATTTAATTCTGATGTAATTATGCAGTTTGATGAGTGTACACCTTATCCTGCTGATAAAAAAACAGCAGAATCCTCCCTTGATCTATCGCTTATATGGGGAAAACAATCAAAACTTTCTTTAACAAAAGAAAAAAGTAATTTATTTGGTATCATCCAAGGTGGAATCTATGATGATTTAAGGGATAAGTCACTAGATGGTTTAATAGATATAGGGTTTGATGGGTATGCAATAGGAGGTCTGTCAGTAGGAGAATCGGCAGAAGAAAGAAACGCAGTCTTGGATAATATAGCTCACAAAATGCCAAGTGATAAAGCAAGATATCTTATGGGTGTTGGAACACCGGAAGATATTGTAGAGGCGGTGAAACGTGGAGTAGATATGTTTGATTGCGTGATTCCAACAAGAAATGCTAGAACAGGCTTCTTATATACAAAAAATGGCATTTTAAAACTTAGAAATGCACGTTATAAAGATGATATGCGACCAATAGATGAAGATTGTCAGTGCTATACATGCAGAAATTTTACAAGATCATATTTGAAACATCTTGATAATTGTAAAGAAATACTTGGATTAAGACTAAACACCATTCATAATTTGTATTATTATCATGATCTAATGATGAAAATCAGAAAATCAATCCATGAAAATAAATTTGATGATTTTGTTAAAGAATTTTATTATTTTAGAAATCAATAAATTGGATTATTAATAAACCTAAATTTTAAAGGAAAAAAGTATGAATATAATAAACAACGCATATGCACAATCAGCTAGCCCAGCAGATGGTGGAATGAGTATGCTAATAATGGTAGGCTTATTTTTCATAATAATGTACTTTATGATAATTAGGCCTCAAAATAAAAGAGTTAAAGAGCATAATAAATTAATTGATTCGCTCTCAGTTGGAACAGAGGTTGTTGTTTCTAACGGAATTATGGGTAAAATTATAAAAATCAAGGATGATATTATTGATCTTGAGATTTCAAGTAATGTAATTATTAAGGTGAGAAAAAGTTCTGTCACAACAGTCTTACCAAAAGGTTCTATATAAAAAAATATATGAAAATATTTTCTATTAAACAAATACTAGTGATTTTTGTTTTAGTATTCAGCGTTATTTATTCGCTGCCAACATTTTATAGTGAAGTGCCTTCATGGTTAACATCTATGAATGCAAAAAAAATGAATCTTGGTTTAGATTTAAAAGGCGGTGTTCATTTTCTGATGGAAGTAGATTTAGATGAGGTTGTAAAAACTAAGTCAAAAAAATTATCTAACGATATAAGATCTCAACTTAGAAAAGAAAAAATAAGATACAAAAAATATTCTCATCAAAATAATAATATTTATATAGAATTTAACGATAATAGTTTTTATGAGAGAACGGAAGATTTAATAAAAACTAGTTACCAAAATACTTTTGATATAAATAAAATTAATATCAATGAAATGGAAATTACTATATCTGAGGATGCTCTTAATGAGCTGAGAATAGCGGCAATTAAACAAAATACAACAACACTAAGAAATAGAGTGAATGAGCTAGGGGTGGCAGAGCCTATAGTGCAACAGAGTGGCAAAACAAGAATTGTTGTAGAGCTTCCTGGTATAAAAGATACTACAAGAGCTAAAGATATAATTGGTGCAACTGCAACTCTTGAGTTTAAAATGGTGGACGAGGATTCAGATGCTTATGCTGCTGAAGACTCAAATCAGATCTCTTTTAATGCAAAACTTTATTATGATGACGCAGGCCAGCCAGTCTTGCTTAAAAGAAATGTTATATTAACAGGTGAAAACATTGTTGACGCTTCTTCTGGATTTGATAGAAATTCGAGACCATCTGTAAATATAACTTTAGATGGTCCTGGAGCAAAAAGGTTCTCTAAAACAACAGATGATAATATTGGAAAATTAATGGCAGTATTATTTATTGAAAGTAAGTCTGAGCAAAGAATTATTAATGGGGAAAGTAAAAGAGTTACCAGAAAATACGAAAAAATAATTAGTCTTGCCACTATACAAGAAAGACTTTCAAAGTCTTTTCAAATTACTGGATTAGATAGCCCAAAACAAGCAAGAGATCTTGCGCTTTATCTTCGAGCTGGATCAATGGCTGCACCAATGTATATTATCGAGGAAAGAACTATTGGCCCAAGCTTGGGAGCTGACAATATAGAAAAAGGTAAAATATCAGTAATAATTGGTTTAATTTTAGTATTGGTTTTTATGGTTTATTATTATAGAGTTTTTGGTTTATTTGCTAACTCTGCGTTAATTATAAATATTTTAATCATCATATCTATTATGTCATTAATACCAGGAGCAACTTTAACATTACCAGGAATTGCAGGTATTGTGTTAACAGTTGGTATGGCTGTAGATGCTAACGTTTTAATTTTTGAAAGGATAAAGGAAGAGATTAAGAATGGCTCAACTCCACTGGCCTCTATAGAATTAGGATATAAAAAAGCATTCTCAACTATTGCTGATGCAAATATAACAACCCTAATTGCGTCAATAATATTATTTATATTTGGAACAGGCCCAATTAAAGGGTTTGCTGTAACTTTATCCATAGGTGTAATTTCATCAATGTTTACAGCTATAATTGTCACAAGAGTTTTAGCTAATTTATTATACGAGAACAAAACAAATTTAAAAACAAGAAAACTAAATATATGAGAACAATAGACATTAACTTTGACTTTATGAAATGGCATAAAAATGCTGTTTATGTTTCTTCTTTTTTAATTTTAATTTCGCTTTTTAGTATTTTTACAAAAGGATTAAATTATGGTGTAGATTTTAATGGTGGAACTGTAATAGAAATTGGCTTTGAAAATAATGCGCCAATAGAAGATATTAGAAATCATTTGGTAGAAAATAATTATACAAAGTCTTCAGTTCAGTATTTTGGATCAAATAAAGATTTATTGATAAGAATGCCAAATATTGTTTCGTCTGACGAAGCTACTCTCAGTAATACTCTAGTGGCAGAATTAAACAATAAATATAGTTTTTCTTTAAAAAGAGTTGAATATGTTGGAGCTCAAGTAGGAGAAGAGCTAAGAGATCAAGGTATTACCGCAGCTTTAATAGCATTGCTACTTATAATGATATATATAGCACTTCGATTTGAATATAGATTTTCTATTGGAGCTATACTTGCTTTACTTCACGATGTTTTTTTAATAATGGGAATTTTTTCAATAACCCAGATAGAATTTAATCTAAGTGTATTCGCAGCAATATTGGCTGTAATTGGTTATTCTTTAAATGATACTATTGTTGTATTTGATAGGATTAGAGAAAACTTTAAATCTTCCGTTGCTGAGAATACTGATACTATTTCAATTACAAATGAGTCTATTAATCAAACTTTATCAAGGACCCTTATAACATCTCTGACTACTTTATTAGTTTTAGCATCATTAATATTTTTTGGTGGTGAAATACTTTTTGGGTTTTCTTTTGCTTTAATTGCGGGTGTTTTAGTTGGAACTTATTCTTCTATATATATAGCAAGTTCAACTCTACTAATGATGAACATATCTGCTAAAGACATAACTATAGAGATTGACGAAGAAAAACCTTAGTGATTATATAAGATTTTTTTGAAGTTTTTCAATCACATCTTCATGTAAATTAATATTTGCTGCCAAAACATTCCCTGTTTCGAGATAATTTTCATTACCATTTATATCACTAATGTGCCCACCAGCTTCTGATACAATAATTGAACCTGCAGCAATATCCCAAGGCTTTAGATTGAATTCCCAAAACCCATCTAGTCTTCCAGAAGCAACATATGATAAATCTAATGCTGCGGCACCAAGTCTTCTAATACTTCCACATCTTGCGTCCATTAAAGTCCTAAGAGTCTCAATATATACACCTGAATGATCTTTTTTTCTATATGGAATACCTGTTCCAAAAACTGCCTTTTTTATCGAACTACACTTTGCTACTCTAATTTTCTTTTCATTCATTAAAGCTCCTTTCCCTTTTTCAGCACAGAAAAGCTCATTTTTGAATGGATCATAAACAACTCCTAAAATAGGAACTTTATCTTTGCATAGTCCTATGGAAACAGCGAATTGTGGAATGCCGTGAATAAAGTTTGTTGTTCCGTCTAGCGGATCTATAAACCATTCGTATTCTGATTTAACATCATTAGAACCACTTTCTTCGGCAGTTATTTTGTACTGCGGATAAGCTTTCATTAATGCTTCGGTAATAATTTTCTCTGCTTCTTGATCAGCCTCAGAAACATAATCATTAAAACCTTTTGACATCACCTTTAAAGTTTCTAATCTTGAATAAAAACGCATGATTGATTTGCCAGCAAGTAATGCCGCATTTGCAGCGATATTTAATTGCGGACTATATGAATTATACATAATTTCTTACTTTAAGATTATTGATTGATGATACTATAATACATAACCAGCATATAATCATAAAAATATACATTTTATAAATGATCAAATTTTCAAAAGTTAAAATCGTTTTAGTTGAAACAAGTCATCCAGGGAATATTGGGTCTGCAGCCAGAGCTATGAAGACTATGGGCTTTAGTAATTTATATTTAGTTAATCCAAAATGTGAAATCAACGAAATTTCTTATGCCATGGCGTCCCATGCCGGTGATATTTTAGATAATGCACATGTGTCAAATAACTTATCAGAAGTTTTAGGTAATTGTAATTATATTATAGGCGCTACTGCCAGACAGAGAGATATACCTATAGAAATATTAAACCCTAGAGAAATTGCAAATAAAGTAAATGAAGATTTGTATGATGAAATTGCAATATTACTTGGTAACGAGGCAAGGGGTTTAACAAACGAACAATTATCATTATGTTCAGTAGGTTTGCATATACCTTCGAATAAAGAGTATACGAGTTTGAATCTAGCATCGTCTTTACAGATTATATTGTATGAAATACTTTTTAAATCGGAAAATGATGCGTCATTTATAAATAAGATTGATAAGGAAGATATTGCTTCCAATGAAAAGCTTTCAGGATTTCTAAATCATATGAACAAAGTACTTAAAGATATTGATTTTATTAAGGACGATAGACCAATGATAGTAAGGAAAATCGATCATATATTTAAAAAAGCCAGTCTTTCTGAAGAAGAGATCAACATTTTAAGGGGTGTACTTAGTGCAATTGAGAATCATTCTCAATAAAATCAATAACATATAAGGAAATAATAGTTGACAACTTTAGTGGGTTTAATCATTATTACAGTATAAGTAAATAATGACTTAATGAAATATGAAACTAACCACAAAAAGTAGATATGCCGTTACTGCAATGTTAGATATTGCCTATCATGATCAAGGTAGTCCAATCTCTTTACCCGAAATTGCCGAAAGACAAAATATCTCACTATCATATCTTGAGCAGTTATTTTCTAGGTTAAAAAAGAGTGGGCTTGTTGAAAGTATTAAAGGACCTGGTGGAGGTTATAAGTTATCTAAGGATGCAGATGATATAGTAATATCAGATGTAATTCAGGCTGTAGATGAAAATTTAGAAACTACAGCATGTAATGGTAAATCTAATTGTCATAATAACCAGCAGTGCTTATCACATAATTTATGGGAAGACTTAGGTGCTGAGATTAAAAATTTCTTATCAGATGTTACCTTGCAGCAAGTGATCTCAAAAAATAATAGTAATATTAAAGAGATTAAATTATCGGAGTATTAAATGAAGAACTTGAAAACACCAATTTATTTAGATTACGCATCTACAACACCAATAGATAAAAGAGTTGCAGAAAAAATGTTTGAATATATGACAATGGATGGCAAATATGGGAATCCTGCTTCAAGATCGCATAGTTTTGGTTGGGATGCAGATGATGCTGTAAGCCAAAGTAGAAAACATGTGGCAGACTTGATAAACGCAGATCCAAGAGAAATAGTTTGGACTAGCGGTGCAACAGAATCAGATAATTTGGCAATCAAAGGTGCAGCTCATTTTTACAAGAAAAAAGGCAAGCATATTATAACTGTTAAAACAGAGCATAAAGCTGTTTTAGATGCATGTAGACAATTAGAAAGGGAAGGTTTTGAGGTTACATATATGGAACCAATGTCTAACGGTCTCATTGATCTAAAAGTTCTTGAGTCAGAAATAAGAGAAGATACAGTTTTAATATCTATAATGCATGTAAATAATGAAATAGGTGTGATTCAAGATATTGAAAAAATTGGAGAAATGGCAAGAAGTAAAAAAATTATTTTCCATGTTGATGCAGCACAAAGTGCTGGAAAAATTGAGATAGATTTAGAAAAAATGAAGGTTGATTTGATGAGCTTTTCAGCACACAAAATTTATGGACCAAAAGGTATTGGAGCTTTGTATGTTAGAAGAAAACCTAGGGTAAGATTAGAAGCTCAAATACATGGAGGAGGACATGAAAGAGGTCTTCGTTCAGGAACACTTCCTACACATCAAATAGTTGGAATGGGTGAAGCCTTTAGAATAGCTAAAGAAGAGCTGGATAAAGATTTTGAAAATGCTTCCCAACTAAGAAATAGATTGTGGAATGGGGTTAAGGATATGGAAGAAGTTTACTTGAATGGTGATTTTGAAAATAGGTATCCAGGAATTATGAATATTAGTTTTAATTATGTAGAGGGAGAGTCTTTAATTATGGCCACAAAAGATATAGCGGTTTCAAGTGGTTCTGCCTGTACATCAGCATCTCTAGAACCAAGCTTCGTACTTAGAGCGATAGGTAGATCTGATGAATTAGCACATAGTTCTTTAAGGATGTCTATAGGAAGGTTTACAACTGCAGAAGATATTGATGCAACGATTAAAACAGTTACAAAGGCAGTAGAGAAATTAAGAGCACTATCACCTTTATGGGATATGTATAAGGATGGTATTGATATTAGTAAAATTGAGTGGGCAGCTCATTAGAAGTTAATTATAGGAGAGAGAAAAATGGCATATGGAAAAAAAGTTTTAGATCATTATGAAAACCCAAGAAATGTTGGAACATTAGATAAAGATGATAAGTCAGTTGGTACAGGTATGGTCGGAGCGCCAGCTTGCGGTGACGTAATGAAGTTACAAATAAAAGTTAATGATGATGGTGTAATTGAAGATGCAAAATTTAAAACCTATGGTTGTGGCTCTGCAATAGCTTCATCAAGTTTACTTACTGAGTGGGTTAGAGGTAAAACTGTTGCCGAAGCCGGAGAAATAAAAAATAGTGAAATAGCAGAAGAGCTAGCTTTACCTCCTGTGAAAATTCATTGCTCAGTTTTAGCGGAAGATGCAATAAAAGCGGCTGTGAATGATTATTATGAAAAAAACGACAAAAAACAAAAAACAGCTTAAATATATGTCAATTACAATAACTGAAAACGCTGCAGATAGAGTAAAAACGTTCCTAGATAATAGGGGAAGTGGCGTTGGTCTTAGAGTGGGTGTGAAAACAACAGGATGCTCTGGCATGGCCTATATAATCGAGTTTGCAGACAATATAGATAAAGATGATACGGTATTTGAAGAGAAAGGTGTCAAGATTATAGTTGACCCAAAATGTTTACTATATTTAGATGGAACAGAATTAGATTTTACTAAAGAAGGGCTTAATGAGGGTTTTAAATTTACTAACCCAAATGAGAAAGCAAGATGCGGATGCGGTGAAAGTTTTAGTGTCTAAGATAAAGAAATAAATATTAAATTTTTTTACTAGGAATTTCACATGGCAATAGATTTTAATCAAAATTTTTTTGAACTTTTTGAATTAGATTACTCTGTAGACATCAATAGCGAAATCCTTGAAAAAAAATATTTAAATTTTCAAAAAAATTTTCATCCAGATAAATTCGTAAATGCTAGTGATTATGAAAAGAGAATGTCTTTGCAAATTACTTCCCACATAAACGAAGCATATAAAGTGCTAAAAAATGATTACTTAAAAAGTATGTATTTATTAAAGATAAAAGGATATGACATTGATAATCAAAATAGCACAATTTCAGACCCTAGTTTTTTGATGCACCAGATGGAATTAAGAGAAGAATCTGATGAAATTATGTCAAAAAAAAATAAAAATTTAAAAAAAGATTTTTTTATAAAACTCAATAGCCTCAAGAAAAAATTTCAAGATGATTTTAAAATTAAATATGAGTCTGAACTATTTGAAGAGGCTTCAGATAGCATTAAAAAAATGAAATTCTATATTTCAATAGAAAATGATCTAAAAAGGAATGGTTGATACTTATGGCATTATTACAAATATCTGAACCTGGGAAATCACAAGATCCTCATCAGAAGAAATATTATGTTGGGATTGACTTAGGAACTACAAACTCATTAGTTGCTCTTATAAGTAATGGCTTTCCAAGAGTTCTAAAAAATAAAGAAGGAAGTGAGTTATTTCCCTCAATAGTTAGCTATAAAAAAGATTCCGTAATTGTAGGAGAATATTTTAATGATAGTGCGTCCATAACATTTAGTTCTATAAAAAGAATGATTGGAAAAAATATAAAAGATTTAAATAGTAGTGATTTTTATTCTCCTTGTGAATTTATTGGTGATGATAGTATTGTAAAATTTAAAGTTTTTAAAAATCTTTTAACACCAATAGAGATTTCATCAGAAATATTAAAACATTTAAAAAATATTACTGAGCAAACATTAATGGGTGATATTGAAGGGTGCGTTATAACAGTCCCTGCATATTTTGATGATGCACAAAGACAAGCTACTAAAGATGCAGCATCGTTAAGTGGTCTGAAAGTATTAAGATTATTAAATGAGCCTACGGCAGCAGCTATAGCATATGGGCTAGCAAGTAAGAAAATATCAAAAATTATGGTTTACGATCTCGGGGGAGGTACTTTTGATATATCAATTTTAGATTTAAATGATGGTGTTTTTAAGGTTTTATCAACTGGAGGAGATAGCTCTTTAGGTGGAGATGATTTTGATTATCTAATAGTGGACTATATTCAAAGTAAATTAGATATTGAATTAGATAGCGAAAAAAAACATATTCTTTACCTTTACGCTAAAAAGATTAAAGTTGCCCTTTCCGAAACTGAAATAGTTGATATTGAGCTGGAAAAAATTGGATTAGAGAATACTAAATTAACATTTTCAAGAGATGATTTTAATTTATTAATAAATGATTTAGTGCAAAAAACTTTAAAAATAAGTAGCGAAGTTTTATTAGATGCAAATTTATCTGTTAATGATATAAATGAAATAATTTTAGTTGGCGGATCAACAAGAACTCCTTTTATAAAATATAGTGTTAAAAATTTTTTTAATAAAGAGCCTTTATCTGATATAAATCCAGATAATGTTGTAGCTATAGGAGCCTCAATACAGGCGGATATATTATCTGGAAGTTCAAAAGAAGAACTTCTCCTACTTGATGTTATACCGTTATCTTTGGGTGTTGAAACCATGGGAGAGCTTGTGGAAGTTATAATTCCAAGAAATAGTACAATCCCAACCAGTAGCAGTAAAGAATATACAACATTTAAAGATGGTCAAACTGCTATGAGTATTCATGTTATTCAAGGAGAAAGAGATCTAGTAAGTGATTGTAGGTCGCTTGCAAAATTTATAATTAAAGATATACCTCCAATGCTTGCTGGCGCGGCAAGAATTAAACTTGAATTTCAAATAGATGCTGATGGTATTTTAAGCGTTAGTGCAACAGAAACTACAACTAATAAAGTTACATCTATAGAGGTGAAGCCTTCGTATGGAATTAATGATTCACAAATAGAAAAAATGTTAAAAGATTCGTTTGATAATGCACATACTGATATTAAAAGTAGGCATTTAAATGAAGCTATTGTTGAAGGAAAGAGGGTTATACTTTCTATCAATTCGGCATTAAAAATTGATGGTTCAGATTTACTTAATGAGAAAGAACTTAAATATATTTATAAGGCAAGAGACGAGCTAGAAGAAAAGTTAAATAGTGGGGAAAAAGAAAGTATTATTGACGCAGTAAAAAATTTAGAAAAAGTATCTGAAACTTATGTTTCAAGAAGAATGAATTCTAATATACAAAAAATTATGAAAGGAACAGATATCAAGGAGTTTAATTAGAATGCCAAAAATAACATTTTTACCACATAAAGATCTTTGTCCGGATGGTCTGGAAATAGAGGTTGAAGAAGGAATTAGTATTTGTGATATAGCATTAAAAAATCATATTGATATAGAGCATGCATGCGAAAAATCATGTGCATGCACAACTTGCCATGTTTATATCAGAAAAGGCTTGGAATCTTTAGAAGAATCAACAGAAAATGAAGATGATATGCTTGATAAAGCGTGGGGTTTAGAGCCTGACTCAAGATTAAGTTGCCAAGCTCTTACTGGAAAAGACGATTTAGTTATTGAAATACCAAAATATACTATTAATATGGTTTCAGAGAATCATTAGGAGTTATGACTATGAGTTTAAAATGGGGGGATAGCCTTGATATAGCTATTGATTTACTAGAGAAATTTCCTGATACTGACCCACAATATATAAGGTTTACAGATTTACATGATTGGGTATGCGCTCTAGAAGGTTTTGAGGATAATCCTGAAAATTCCAATGAGAAAATTCTCGAATCAATACAAATGAATTGGATAGAAGAAGCTAAATAATTAAAATAAAGGAGCAATAAAAATGTCAGTAGAGAGAACATTGTCAATAATAAAACCTGATGCAGTTGGAAAAAACGTCATAGGAAAAATATTACAAAGATTTGAAGAAAATAATTTAAGGATTGTTGCGTCTAAAATGATTCATTTAACACAAGAAAAAGCCGAAGGCTTTTATGATATCCATAGAGATAAACCATTTTTTCCAAATTTAGTAGAATTTATGACTTCAGGGCCAGTTATAGTCCAGGTATTAGAGGGAGAAAATGCAGTAAATAAAAACAGAGAGATAATGGGGGCAACAAACCCAGCAGATGCGGCTATAGGAACAATAAGAAAAGATTTTGCAAAAAGTATAGATGAAAACGCTGCACATGGTTCAGATGCACCTGAGACAGCCAAAGTTGAAATAGCGTATTTTTTCAATGAGGACGAGATCCTAAAAAGAACCAGGTAAATTAGTTATGGAAAATCTTGATTCTCTTAAAATAGCAAGCAATCTGTTGAGATCTCATAGAGAAAAGCTAAATTTATCAATAAAGGAGATATCATTAGAGCTAAGATTAGAAGAAACCATAATAAGAGATATTGAGAGTGCAAATTTTGATAATTTTAGTAGTTATTTATTTTTAAAGGGCTATCTTAAAAATTATGCAGATTTTCTAGAAATTAAGATAAATCTCCCTGAGTATAAAGAGAGAAAGAAACCTAAAATAAAAAAAGAAAAAAATAAAGTTGTTAGAAAAAGTTATATTAATTACATATTAGCTTTAGTAGTTTTGGTATTAATATATTTTTTTCTAATAGAAAATAATAAAATAGTTGCAGAATCTGAAAATAAAACAATTCTTATTCAAAAAGATAGTGTTTCAAGAGACAAAGATGATGCAGAAAAAATATATAAAGAAGAGAAAACCGATAATATAATCACACCTTATAAAGAAACTATAGAGTCGCTTTCTAAAGAAATAGATAGTAAATTAGAAGTTATTATTGATGACTCTAAAGAAAATTTAAATGAAAAAAGCACTGCTGACTCTAATGAAAAGCCTTTAGAGCTAATCCAAGATCAAATTTTAATAATAAAATATAGTGACGACTCTTGGACTGAGATAATTAATTCTAATGGTGATATAGTTTTTTTTGACCTTGTTAAAGGTGGGAAATCTATAAAAATTAAAATTTTGACACCATTTGAGATATTATTAGGCGACGCAACAGCTGTAAATATAAAGTACAATAATAAGGTTGTAAAAATTCCATATTTTAATCCTGATAATAATGTTGGAAAAATTAAAATAAATAATTAAATTATTATGAAGAAATTTCAATCAGTAAGAGGAATGAAAGATATATTGCCTAATGAGTCTAGGTTCTTTAGGAATCTTGAGAACGTACTTATATCTGCTGCCAATCAATTTGGATTTAAAGAAATTAAAACCCCGATACTGGAAGATACAAATTTATTTATTAAATCAATAGGTGATGGTACAGATATTATTGAAAAAGAAATGTATACCTTTGTTGATGCAAAAAACAATTCATTTTCAATGAGGCCAGAAGGAACAGCTTCTTGTGCTAGAGCTTTAGTTGAGCATGGTCTAAATGATTCTATTAATAAAGTATGGTACTCAGGTCCTTTTTTTAGACACGAAAGACCTCAAAAAGGAAGATATCGTCAGTTTCACCAATTTGGTGCTGAATTCATAGGTGTAGAAAGTTATGAGGCTGATGTAGAAATGATTAGTTTAATTAATTTTATATGGAAGAGTCTTGATGTGGATCCTGTATTAAAGATTAATACTATAGGAGACATACAGGATAGAAAAAAATATATATTAGTTCTTTTAGATTATTTTAGTAAATATAAACATGACTTTAATGAGGCAGAAAAAAATAAACTCAAGGTAAACCCGTTAAGACTTCTGGATTCAAAAAATAAGAATATTAATGAAATCATTGCACAAGCACCAAAAATCACCGACCACATTTCCATGGAGTCAAAATTACATTTTGACAATATATTAAGTATATTGGATAAAAAAAATATAAAATATGAGCAAGATGATAAATTAGTGAGAGGCTTAGATTATTACAATAGAACTGTTTTTGAATATATAGACAAAAATCATGAGTCTCAGAATACTATATGCGCAGGAGGCAGATATGATTTTTTATTTGAAAATTTATGTGATAAAAATATACCAGCTTTAGGTTTTGCAATAGGAATAGAGAGGCTCTTAGAATACATGAATTATAATTTAGAAAGTGAAAAATCAAATATATTTTATATTGCAGTAATGAATGAAGGCAACTATTTATACTCGCAAAATATTGCTAATATAATTAGAAAAATATCCAAAAATTATATAGTTTCAAATAGTTATAGCTATGTAAATTTAAAGGCCCAACTAAAAAAAGCTAACAAATTATCAGCTGACTATTGTGTTATAATTGGCGATGAAGAATGTAGCAATAATACATGCCAAATAAAAAATATGGATTCAGGTTATCAAGATGCAGTTGATTTAGATAACATTGAGACATATCTTAAGAGTAATATAGATGATGGGAATTAAAAAATGAGTGATGAAAAGTTAGATCTTACAAGCAAGATTGTTAAATGGGCCACAGATAATATAAAATTTATATCTATAGGGGTGGTTATAGGAATATCTATGCCTTTACTATGGAGTTATTCTCAATACTTAGAAGAGAAGGAGAATTTAGTTGCCTCTGAATTATATTATGATCTTATTGATTTAGGTAATTCATCTCAAGATACCCAAGAAGCGCATAATAAAATTATAGATGAACATGGGGGCTCAATTTATGAAGTTCTTGCAAAGTTTGTATTATCAAAAAGAGAGTTTGAAAACAAAAACTATGATCTTTCAAAAAAGTATTTAGATGAAATAATAGATATAGATGTTAATGATACATACAGTAGTTTAGCAAGAATTAAAGTCTCCTTGATTCATATTGAAAATAAAGATTATGATATGGCTTTAAAAAATCTTAATAAAGTAACTATGAAAAATTCATTTAAGCAAATAATATCAGAAATCAAGGGAGATATTTTTAAGTATAAAGGTGATAAAGAAAAATCTCTTGAATTTTATAATGAGGCTATAGATGCATCAGCTATTAATAATGAAAATTTATTAATGAAAAAAAATTCTGTTAAAAATTAAAACTCATTATGAAAAAGATATTATTACTAGTATTTCTTTTTACAAGCTCATGTTCCACAACTAAAGAATTTTTGCCGGGTTTCGTGCCTGATTTTGTTGTAAATTATTTCACAGAAGAAATTAAACCTTATAGTAATCTTCCTGACTTTATTAAGAGTGTTGAAACATATTTAGTTTGGGAAAAAAAAATTTCTGGGGAAATAATTAGTGAGGATTCTTCTTTAAATTTATACAAGTTTAACGAAGAAATGTATGTCCCTACTAGCGATAGAAAGTTGCATATAATTTCATTGGAAAACGGCGAATTAAGAAAGTCTATTGATACAGTATTGGATATTTTTTCTAATATAATAGTAGATTCAAAATTATTTTATTTCGGCTCAAAACAAGACACTGTTAATGCAATCAATCATGTAGATGGTACCTTACTATGGCAGCGTCTAATGAGTAGTGAGATTATGTCTATATCAAAATCTAGCGATAGTGATGAAGTTTTATATGTTAGAACAAACGACAGTAAAATTTCTGCGATAGATGTTAATACTGGAAAATTTTTATGGGTAAACTCACAATTACCACCAACACTTTCTATTAGAGGAAGTAGCTCTGTATTACTAGAAGATGATAAGGTTTTTGTAGGATTTGATGACGGAAAGATTGTTGCATTTGATTCTGAGAATGGCGATACAATATGGCAATCTCAATTGTCTGCAGTTAAAGCAGAAACAATAATTGATAGACTAAACGATATTGATGGTTCTATGATAATCGATAACGGCACACTTTTTGCTATTTCTTACCAGGGAAGTATTGCTGCGATAGATAGTTTTTCTGGTCAGGTGATGTGGTCTAGAGAAGCTTCATCATTGTATGGACTTGCAGAAAATGATGACAATATATTTTATATAAACGATGATGGAGTTTTATGGTGTGTGGACAAATTTTCTGGAAAACCAGTTTGGAAGCAAGAGAAATTTTTTAAAAGATTAACTGGAGATCCAGTTTTTCATAATAATTTTATACTTGTTAAGGATGTTGAAAATTATTTACATATAATAAATGCAGAAGATGGAGATATAATGGGTCGAATTAAAAATAAAGACCCAATACAATCTATATATTCAGAATACGATTCAATATACTTATTAGAAAAAAATCTTTCATTAAAGAAATACCAAATTAATACAATTCTAAAACAGTAGAACTAACATAATGAATAATATAATTACTTTAGTGGGAAGACCAAATGTAGGTAAGTCCACAATATTTAATAAGCTTACCAAAACAAATAATGCTATTGTTGCTGATGTACCAGGTTACACAAGAGATTGTCAGCAGGGTACATGTAAATTTGAAAATAAAACTTTTTTTATTGTAGATACAGCTGGATTATTTTTTAATGATGATGAGGTAAGTAATATATCTGAGGCTAATACTCTCGAGGCTATAACTGAGTCAGATTTATTGATGTTTGTAGTTGATGGAGAAGAGGGCTTAGTAAGCTCCGATATAGAGATTGCTAATAACCTAAGAAAGTTACATAAAAAAATTTATTTAGTTGTAAATAAAATTGATAAAGTTCAAAAGGATATTGTATTAAGTGAGTTTTCAGAACTTGGGTTTGATGACATAACTTTAATTTCTGGTAAAAATGGATCTGGTATTAAAGAAATATCTGGAAAGATAGTTGCTAATATAGAAGAAGATATTGGATCTGATATTGATGAAGATTTAAATCTTGCGATATTGGGGAAGCCAAACGTTGGAAAATCAACTTTAGTTAATTCATTTCTTGGTAAAGATAAGCAAATTACTCAAAATAAGCCTGGTACGACGAGAGACTGTATTAAGATTCCTGTTACCAAATATGGGTATAAATTTAATATTGTTGATACACCTGGTGTAAGAAGAAAAAGCAAAACAAAAAATCATATAGAAATAATTGGCGTGATTAAAACTTTAAAAACTATAGAGGCATCTGATGTAGTTATTATATTAATAGATTCCTTAGATGGTATTACTGATCAAGATCTATCTTTAATAGGTACTGTAATGGAGCTTGGAAAGCCAGCCTTGATAGCGCTTAATAAGACAGATGCTGCTGATGAATACCAAGAGCATTTATTGACATATGGAGTAGATACTAAATTAAAGTTTATAAACTATATTCCTATACATAAAATTTCAGCTTTAAAAGGTATTGGATTAAAGAAACTTCTTAGCGCTGCTATGAAGATTTATGATAACAGCAGATTATCAATAAATACGTCGATACTTAATGACATTATGCAGAAAGCTATATTTGATCATCAACCGCCAGCTTATGGAGGTAAAAGAATAAAAATAAGATATGTTCATCAAGGTGGTAATAACCCAATTAGGCTTATAATACACGGTACTTATGTTGATAAGCTTTCGAAAGACTATTTAAGATATTTATCAAGCTATATAAGGAAAAAAATAGAACTAACTGGGATTACTATATTTTTTGAATTAAGAAACAAGTTTGAAAAATAAAAAATATTTTATTTTTCATGCGTAGCACTAATAGAAGTATAAACACCACCTCTAACGTTCCACTCAGCATTGATATTCATGTATTTAGGGTCTAGTAGGCCAACTAGATCATCTAGGATCTTATTTGTAAGATCTTCGTGAAAACCCGGTTGGTCCCTAAAAGAAACAAAGTATAATTTCAATGATTTTAATTCCACACAAAGTTTGTCTGGTATATACTCAATCAATATATTGGCGAAATCTGGTTGTCCAGTTTTAGGACAAAGACTTGTAAATTCAGGTATCTCAAAATTGATAGTATATTCCCTATCAATCTTTGGATTTTCAAATGTTTCTAATATATTATTACTCATAGTTAAAGCATTATATGTAAGTATTAAAACAAAACAACATATTATTATCGACATAAGGAAAGATTTTGAGATTAACAAATATTAAGATTTCTGGATTCAAATCTTTTGTAGACAAAACTGAAATTTCATTATCCGCAAAAAGGACCGCTATAATTGGGCCAAATGGATGTGGGAAATCTAATATTATAGATGCTGTTAAATGGGTCCTAGGAGAAACATCTAAACATATTAGGGGCGATAGTATAGATGATGTTATTTTTAATGGAACAGATACGAGAAAGCCACATGATTATGCAAATGTAGAATTATTATTTTCAAATACAGAAAATAGAATTGGTGGTCAATACGCACAATATGACCAAATTTCAGTAAAAAGAGAAGTTACAAGAGATGGTGCGTCAAAATATTTTTTAAATAATAGTCACTGCAGAAGAAGAGATATCCTAGATATATTTATGGGAACAGGTCTAGGTCCAAAAAGTTATGCCATTATAAACCAAGGAACCGCGTCAAAATTAATAGAATCAAAACCAGAGGAATTTAGAGTTTATTTGGAAGAAGTAGCAGGAATATCAAAATACAGAGAAAGAAAAAGAGAGACAGAGAATAAAATTAATCATACTAAAGAAAATTTAGATAGGTTGAATGATGTAATTAGCGAAGTATCAAAGCAACTAAAAACATTAGAAAGGCAGGCAATTCAGGCAGATAAGTATAAAAAATTATCGGAAGAAAAGAAATCTATCAAATCTGAAATTTTAGCAATTAGTATAAGAGATTTTCAAGAAAAAATAGGAAATAAAAACATAAAGATTGAAACTAAAAAAACAAAATTAGAAAAAAAACAATCCGAGGCGAACAGTTTAAATACACAAACAGAAAAGCTTAAAATTTCATACCAAGAATTAAATGAGGAAATGAATGAGACCCAAAAGCAATATTATGATGCGCTAAGTGAGGTCGGACGAACTGAGCAAGCAATAGAGTATGAAAAAGATGGTGCAAAACGAAACAAGCAGCAGTATGAAAACGCACTAGAGTCAATTGAAAATATAAGAGCTAGATTAAGCAGAGATAATAACGAATTATCAGAATTTACAAAAGATATGGACGAGTTAAGTAATAAAAAAAATGAAAGTAAAAAGAAAACTATAGGTTTAGAGAATGATAAAATTAACTTAAATAATGAATTATTAGGAAAAAAATCTATTCTAGATGATGATTTGAAAAAACTTTATGAGTCAGGACAGAATATAAAAAATAAACAAGAAAAAATAATTAATTATAGTAATGATATTAAAAGAATAAAAAATGACATCGAAGCTTATTCTAAAACATCACAAAAAATATTGACTGAGTTGAAAAAAATAGAATCATATGAACTTGATATAAAAATAAAAGAATACAAAAATGAGACAAATATATTTAATGATCTTTTGAAAAAAACAGACAATAACGAACTAATAGAAAGTTCTAAAAAAATAAAGGATATATTGGAAAGCATAAAAGAAGTTGTTAAAACTATTCAGTCAAATGAGTATGAACTAGCTAAAAAAAATGAGCAAATAAAGAATGATATAGATAGCAAAATATCTTCTGAGACCGACAGATTGGCTGAAATTATTTTAAATTTAGAAAGTTCTAAAGAAAATATAGTTTTATTGAGAGATGAAGTTGGAAATCTTGAGGAAATCACAAAAAAATCGCAAATAGAAATTATGCAGATTAGTAATAAGTTTAGCGAGATTAGTAAATTATATGAACAAGAAAAAAATAATCTACATAACTTAGAAGTAAATAATGAAACAAAAAAAGTTAAAATTAGTAATTTAATAACTAATATTGAATCTAGTAATAATGAACTCAAATCAATGTCTGGTAATATTGAGCTTCTTAGAACTAATAATGAGTCACCGGACAATAAACTTTCGCAGCTTGAAGAAAACTTAGAAGGTAATCTAAAAGTTCAAAATATTAAAGATTTAGAATTAAAAGAAGTTAGGGTAAAAATAACTGAGCTTACGAATAAAATATCTTCTTTAGATAAAAATAAGTTAGATATTACTAGTCATATAGAAGTTATAAGGCATGAGATTTCTGAAGACGAAAAAAATATACAAGAAGTTATTGGTCAAGTTAAGAGTATAAAAGGACAGTTATCTGAATTGGGCGTAGATAATAAATCAATACTAGATGCAGACATAGATTACGACCTATCTAAGTGGAAAAAAAGAGAAAATGAATTATCTTCAGCTATAGATAGAATGGGTCCTATTAATTTAGCTGCGATTGAGCAGTTTAAAGAATACGAAGAGCGAAAATCATATTTAGTCATGCAAAAAGAAGATCTGATGTCAGCTTTAAATTCTCTTGAAGATGCGATTAAAAAAATTGATCAAGATACAAAGGAAAGATTTAAAGACACATTTGAAAAAGTTGACAAAAAGTTGCAAGAGATTTTTCCAAAATTATTTAATGGAGGAAAAGCATATTTAAAAATGACAGAAAATGATCTTTTGAAAACAGGGGTTGTAGTATATGCAAGCCCTCCTGGGAAGAAACTTACCTCGATAAACTTATTATCTGGCGGAGAAAAAGCATTAACAGCATTATCACTAGTTTTTGCATTATTTTCTCTTAATCCATCACCATTTTGCATGTTAGATGAGGTTGATGCTCCATTAGATGATGTAAATATAGAGAGATTTTGTAAATTATTTACTGAGATGAGCGAAAAAATACAATTTATAATAATTACTCATAAAAAAATTACAATGGAATATGTTGAAAAGCTTATTGGTGTTACAATGGGTGAAAAAGGTGTTTCAAAACTAGTAAATGTAAGTATGCAAGAAGAATCATAGAAATTTTATAGGTCATAATTAGTGTGATTGATAATGAATATACAGTAATTATAGTTTTAATAGGTTTTTTTATTATTGTTTATATTATTTTTTCTAATAAAAATAATAGAAAATATAAAGTATATAAAACAAAAAACTATGATATTAAAAAATCTATTAATATAAAAGAAAAAAAAATTTCTAATCCTCAAGAAAATAATATTGACATAAGTATTACAAATACAGAAAAAAAAAATAATTTAAAAGAAGAAGTTATATTTGTTGAAAAAAAACAAAAACAAATGACTCTTTCTTTAGGATTTGAAAAAGAGAGTCAGTATATAATAGTTAATTCAATAGCTAAAAAATTTTATACAATAAAAGATATATATAATTTTATGGATGATAAAAATATATTTCTAAACGAAAATGGGTTTTTTAATAAATATCACATTTATAAACATAATAGATGCATAAAATATTCAATAACTAATGTTTCAAACCCTGGATACTTAGATAAAGATAAGATTAGTAATTTAAAGATAAAAGGGTTGAGTTTTATTATGCAATTACCAATAAATATAGACCCAATGATTGCTTTTAATGAAATGATGAGTGATGCTAAAATATTTATAAAAAAATATGGTGGGGAGTTATATGATTCAGAAAGAAAACCTTTGAGTAAAAAAACATTAAAAAATCTTAAGAAGACTGTAGAAATTTATAAAAATGAGTATTAAAGACGTAAAAAAAGTAAAACAAGATTTAAAAAAATTAAGAAATAAAATTAATTCTTTAAATTATAATTATTATGTTTTAGACACTCCTAAAGTATCTGATCATGAGTATGATATCCTATTTAAAAAATTATTAGCTATTGAAGAAATCTTTCCAGAGCTTGTAACAAGAGAATCTCCATCTCAAAGAGTTGGCTCTTTACCCTTGTCAAAATTTGAATCTGTAAGCCATAAGCAACAGATGCTTTCTTTAAATAATGTCTTTCATTTATCAGATTTAAATTTGTACATGGAAAGGATAGAAAAAAAATTATCAGTTAGCTGTGATGAAATAAAATTTTCAGCTGAGCCTAAACTAGATGGTCTCGCTATAAATCTTTTATATAAAAATGGAGTTTTGGATTTGGCTGCTACAAGAGGTGATGGTCTCACAGGCGAAAATGTAACAAAGAATATTAAAACTATAAAATCAATACCATTAAAATTATTAGGATCAAGTTTTCCTGAGAGTATAGAAATTAGAGGGGAAGTATTTATCTCTAAAAAAGGTTTTGATGATATAAATTCCTCAGGTAGCTTAAAAAAATTTGCGAATCCTAGAAATGCAGCAGCGGGAAGTTTGAGACAACTTGATTCAAAAGTAGTTGCTAATAGGCCTCTAGATGCTTTTTTTTATGCAGTTGGGTATTGTTCTGATAATCTAAGTCTAAATTACCATACAGATTTAATAAAAAAACTATCTAGATGGGGATTTAAAACATGCGATTTGAATCAACAAGTAATTGGTCAAAATGGATGCGAGGCTTTCTATAACAAAATTTATTTGTTAAGAGATGATCTGCCATATGAAATTGATGGTATCGTATATAAAGTAGATGATTTGAATAACCAGAATATATTAGGATCAATTTCTAGAGCACCTAGGTGGGCTATAGCACATAAATTTCCTGCAGAAGAAAAATTAACAACAATAGATAGTGTGAGATTTCAGGTTGGAAGAACCGGTGTTTTAACTCCCGTTGCAAGCCTTAAGCCTATTGAAGTTGGAGGTGTAATAGTAAGTAATGCAACACTACATAATATGGATGAAATTATTAAGAAAGACATACATGTAGGAGATACCGTGAAAGTTAGAAGAGCTGGGGACGTGATCCCAGAGATTGTAAAAGTTGTTAAGAAAGATGATTCAAGAGAAAAAATTATCCTCCCTAGAAAATGTCCTGAATGTAATTCTCTAGTTAAAAAAGTAAAAGACATGTCTTTTGCAAAATGTACAGGTGGGATGATATGCCCAGCACAAAAAAAAGGAGCAATTTTACATTTTGTCAGTAAAAAAGCTATGGACATACAAGGTATAGGAGAAAAACTTATAGTAAGGCTAGTTGACGAGGGAGTTATAAATAATATCTCTGATTTATATAAATTAAATAAAAATATTTTAGAAAATTTTGTTATGAGTACAGCTACTAGAGAAGATAGTGGAAAAAAATATGAGATTACTTTAGGTGAAAAATCTATACGTAACATTTTAAAATCAATAGATGATAGAATGGAAGTTAAGCTAAGCAGCTTTATATATTCTTTAGGCATTGGTGAGGTTGGTGAGGTCACAGCAAGGATACTATCTGAAAAATATCAGTCCATCAAAAATTTAGAAAAAGCATCATATAGTGATATTATGGAACTAAAAGATATAGGGCCAGTTGCAGCATTAAATATTTGTAATTTTTTTAAGAAAAAAAGTAATCTTGATATAATAAGCAATATATTAAAAAGCGGGTTATTATTAAAAAGTACAGATAGCAATATATCTAATCTATTAAATAAACAGATATATGTTATAACAGGAAAATTAAAAAATATATCTAGAAAAAAATTAGAAGATCTTATTATTGCAAATGGAGGAATTGTTTCAAACTCTGTCACAAAAAAAACATTTTCATTGATAGTAGGATTAGATCCAGGATCAAAATTAGACAAAGCTAAAAAACTTGATATAAACATTATGAAGTATGAAGAATTATTAGAAATTTTAAAATTATGAAAAATAAAATTCATGAGACAGCAATCATAGACGATAGTGCAATCATTGGCAGCAATGTAAATATTGGTCCTTACACAATAATTCATCCTAATGTAAGAATAGGGAATGATACTTCAATAGAATCACACTGTGTATTCTACCCTGATACAGAAATTGGCAATAATAATATAATATATGACCACGTGATTATTGGTTCTGATCCACAAGACTTAAAATTTAATAAAAGTCGTAGAACTTTAGTTCAAATTTTGGATAATAATATTATACGGGAGTATGTATCTATACATAGATCAACAAAAGAAGATATGCCAACAAAAATTTTTAACAATACTATGATAATGGGTAACTGTCATATAGGGCATGACTGTTTAGTTGGTAATAATGTAATTATGAGTAATGCAAGTATGTTGGGCGGACATACAATGCTGGAAGAATATGTTGTTTTAGGTGCAAATACTTTGATACATCAGCACGTAAGAGTAGGAAAACTTTCAATGACAGCTGGTGGATCTAGAATTTCAAAAGATGTAATTCCATATATGCTAGTTGGTAGAAATCCAGTCAAACATTATTGTTTAAATAAGATTGGTATTAAAAGATACGGTGTAAATAATGAAAATTATAATGTTCTGGAAAAGGCATTTAGAATATTAAAAAAAGGTGAGGATCTTAGTAGCATAAATCCAATAACCGAAGACTTGCAATATTTAATAAGTTGGTTTAGTGTAAAAAGCGAAAGAGGATATCATTCGTTTATATAAATTTTTACGGAAAATAGATAAATGTTAGTTGTAATATCACCAGCTAAAAAATTAGATGAAAATTGTGATTTAGATGTAATTTCAAAATTTACAGTCCCACCTTATTTGGAAAGCTCAAAAAAAATCATAAAAGCTTTAAGAGGATATTCTGCGGATAACTTATCTAAGTTAATGAATACAAGTGAAAAAATATCTGAATTAAATTATAATAGAAATATTAAATGGTCGCTTCCATTTAACAAGAGTAATTCTCTACAGGCTTTACTGATGTTCAAAGGTGATGTTTACAAAGGAATATCAGTCAAAGACTTTAATAAAGATGATTTTTTATTTGCACAAAAATCTTTACGAATACTTTCTGGATTGTATGGAATATTAAAGCCACTAGATTTAATTCAACCTTATAGACTAGAAATGGGAACGCAACTACAAATTGGAAAACATAGAAATTTATATGATTTTTGGGGAGATGAAATTACAAATATATTAAATAGTGATAAAAATAATGATTATTTGATAAACCTTGCTTCAGTTGAGTATTTTAAATCTATAAACGTAGATAATCTTAAGTCAAAACTTATTAATGTTTCCTTCAAAGAAAAAAGAGATGGAAAATATAAAATTATCGCTATTTATTCGAAAAGAGCTAGAGGGTTAATGAGTAGATATATCATTAAGAATAAAATAATAGACCCAAAAAGTTTAAAAAAATTCAATTTAGAAGATTACAAGTTTAATAAAACTCTTTCTTCAGATTCTGACTTAGTCTTTACAAGGTAATAAATTGCATATTCATATATTAGGAATTTGTGGGACGTTTATGGCTGGTCTTGCAGGCTTGGCTTTAGAGAAGGGCCATAAAGTTACAGGTCAAGATAAGGCATATTACCCTCCAATGAGTGATCAGCTAGATCAATTGGGAATTAAGCAGAATAAAACTGAAGAAACAACTGAGGATTTAAAGAAATGTGATGCAGTTATAATAAGTAATTCACAGTCAAGAGGTATAAAGTCTGTCGAATATGTCTTAAATAATAATTTGAAATATTTCTCTGGTCCAGAATGGATTAAAAAATATATATTGAATGATAAATTTGTATTTGTAATTTCTGGCACGCATGGGAAAACTACAACAACATCAATGCTAATAAAGATTCTCCAAGAAAGTAAGTTAAATCCATCATATCTTCTTGGTGGGGTATACTTGGAAGAAAAAATTAGCTATAAGTTCACTAACTCTAAGTATTTTATTATTGAAGGAGATGAATATGATACCTCTTTTTTTGATAAGAGATCAAAATTTGTACACTACAAACCAAATACTTTAGTTATAAATAATTTAGAATATGATCATTCTGATATTTTTGAAAATATTATTCAAATACAAAAACAATTCCATTTTTTAATTAGGTCTATGCCAGGAAATTCAAATATCATATATGATGATAGTGATGAAAACGTTAAAAAAATAATATTAATGGGTTGCTGGTCTAAAAAAAATATTTATAAAAAAGTTGATAAAATTGAAAATATAATTGGTGATCATAATTTAAAAAACTGTGGTGCAGCAATATCAGCTGCAGAGACAATCGGCATAAGTAGAGAAAATTCCACTAAAGCACTAGAAAAATTTTTGGGTGTAAAAAGGAGGTTAGAAAGAATCAAGAGTAAGAATTTTATTCTTTACGATGACTTTGCACATCACCCAACTGCTATTGCAGCCAGTATCAAAGCACTAAAAGAAAAGCACAAAAAGGGAAAAATAAATGCTTTTTTTGAGATTAGCTCAAATAGTATGATTGAGGGAACACATAAAGATAATTTCCTTCATTCCTTCTCAGACGCAGATAATATATTTATATACTGCAAGAAAGATGTTGCTTGGCTAAAAGCTATACCAAGCATAGATTTATATAAAGATATTGATTTAGTTATTAATAAAATAAAAAGTAGTACAGAAAATGTTGATATTGTTATTTTAATGTCAAATGGTGATACTACACACATAATTAATAAACTAAAATAATATGAAAGAAAATATTCCAATATTTCCATTAAGTACAATAACCTTCCCAGGCGGTTATGTCCCACTTAGAATTTTTGAAACAAGATATATTGATATGGTGAAAAACTGTGTTAAAAATAACACTGGGTTTGGTATTTCTCTTTCCAAGCCTAATAATGACGGTTTTTATAACGTGGGAACGTATTGCAAAATAGCAGATTGGGAACAAATGGATGACGGTCTGCTTGGAATTACAGCGAGAGGAAAATATAGATACAGAATTTTAAATTCTAGAATAGAGGCTGATGATTTAATTACTGCAGATATTGAAACTATGGAGGAACCAAAGTTTAGTGATATTCCTAAAGAACTAATGCCGTATTCAGACTTTTTAAGGAATTTATTAGATCAATATCCTAAATTCTATCACGATGATGCACCTAAGTATTATAGTGAATCAGGGTGGGTTGGGTCTAGACTTACAGAAATACTTCCAATGCCGACTCAAGATAAACAAGTCATTTTGGAAACTGAGGATTACTTAGTCAGACTATACAGAATAAAAGATTATATTGACTCAAAAAAAACAGTTTAAATTGAAAATTTAATTTTTTTTGAAATTTCTTTAAATGATTCTTCAGCTGCTTTTATTGTATATTGAATATCTTTCATAGTGTGCCTACTTGAAATAAAACCAGCTTCAAATAAAGATGGAGCAAAATATATTCCTTTTGACAGCATTAATTTGAAAAATTTTTCAAAAATTAATTCGTTACAGTCACATACCTCTTTAAAATTATTAATTTTTTTCTTATTTGTGAAAAAGAAACCAAACATGCCGCCGGCATAGGATATTTGAAATCCAATATTATGCTTCTCTGCAGATTTTTTTAGTCCCATCATTAGTCTTGTAGTTTTCTTTTCTAAATTTTTGTGGAAATTATTTTCAGATAATATTTCTAGGGTTTTAATACCTGCAGTCATCGCAACTGGATTCCCTGAAAGTGTGCCTGCGTGATAAATAGGCCCATCTGGAGATAGTAAGTCCATGTATTTTTTGCTGCCACCAAAAACTCCTACAGGCATACCTCCACCTACAATTTTTCCTAAAGTGGTAATATCTGGTTTAACTTTATAAATCTCTTGTGCTCCACCTTTCGCAACTCTAAAGCCAGTCATTACCTCATCAAATATAAGAATAGATTTATATTTATTGCATAAACTTCTTATTTTTTTTAGAAATAATTGATTTGGTAAAATACAATTCATATTTCCGGCAATTGGCTCAATAATTACACAAGCAATATTTTTTCCATTAACCTTAAAGCATTTTTCTATTTGCTTTATATTATTATATTCAAGAGCATAAGTATGTTTGCTTAAATCTTTCGGGACTCCCGGAGATGATGGTGTTCCAAAAGTTGCGGCGCCAGACCCTGCATTTACGAGAAGTGAATCAACGTGACCATGATAGCAGCCTTCAAATTTTATTATTTTATCTCTTTGGGTGTAACCTCGAGCTAACCTTATGGCACTCATTGTTGCCTCAGTTCCTGAGCTAGTCATCCTCATCTTTTCCATGGATGGAAAATTTTTTTTAATAAGTTTTGCTAATTTTGTCTCAAGTAAAGTTGGGGCACCAAAACTAGTACTTTTTTTTATTACTTTCCGTATTGAATTGATAACTGCTTTATTAGCATGCCCTAGAATCATTGGGCCCCATGAACCAATATAATCTATATATTTATTTCCATCTAAGTCATATATATATGCGCCATCACCTTTTTCAATAAATATAGGGAGAGAATTAACGCTTTTAAAAGCTCTAACTGGCGAATTCACACCACCCGGAATAATCTTTTTAGATTCTAAAAATGCTTTTTTAGATAGTTTTGTTTTATTCATAATAAACGTTTGAAATATATTCTAATTTATCATTAGATGATAACCCTTTTGATATAGCAATTAAATCAGAATTTAGCTTAATTACATAATGTATATTACCTGAGTTAATTCCTCCTATAAGACATATAGGAATACTTAATACTTTTTTCGCACTTACAAACGTAATTTCATTAAGGCTAGTAGCATTTCTTTTAGTTGAAGTATTATATAAGCTTCCAAAAGATACATAGGATGCACTTTTTTTTTCAGCAGATAAAGATAATTTAATATTATTGTAGCAAGAGACCCCAATAATTTTATTCTTGCCCAAAAAACTTCTCGCCGACGCAATATCAATATCTTTTGATCCAATATGTAAGCCATCTAAATTCAATTCTCTTGTTATATTAATATTATCATTTAAAACTAGAGTAGACTTATGAGTATCGCAAATTTTTTTAACTTTTTTAATAATCTTAATATGAGAATTTGAAAAATTAGATTTAATTCTAATCTGAAACATTTTAATATTTTTATTAATCATTTTAAAAACAATATTATCTAGATCGTCAAAATTATAATTATTTTCGTCTAGAATAGCATAAATCCCTTTCATAATTTTAAAAACTCCTATTTAAAAATGATTGTTTCTTCCCGGATATACTAGATTTTTTAATTGCATCTTTCATATATGAGACTGCTATTTTAATAGATGTAGGAAGCGTTTTTTTTAAACCAATGTTACATGCTAAAGCTGTTGAAAATGTACATCCTGTACCATGATAATTTTTACTATATTTATTTATATAATAATATGAATTATCTTTTTTTATATTATTTTCAAGTTTTAATTTAATATTTTTATTTGTGATTTCATAATCTGTAATTAATATTTTTTTAATATTTTTTTCTTTAAAATTATTGCTAATAATTTTTATCTTACTATATTCATACATATTTGGCGTGATTATTGTAACCTTTGGATATATATTTTTAACTAAAAAATTTAAATTAGTATTAGTTGTAACTGTGTTATTGCTGCCAGTTTTAATAATAGGGTCTATAATTATCGGTACGTTCTTAATTTTATTATTATTTATTATTTTGTAAATTTCTTTAGAGGACTGCACTGACGGCAATAAACCAATTTTTATCACATCAATTTTAAATTCTTTAATAATTTCCTGAAAACTTTGATATATATAGTTTTTTGGCATGTGATTAATTTTAATCATTTTATTTGTATTTTGTATAGTAGTACATGTGAGTATTGATAAGGCATGTAGCTTAAAATTTGCTGCAGTCTCTATATCTGCAACTATTCCTGCACCACCAGTTGGATCATGTCCACCAATTACTAGTATTATTTTCTTTTTTTTCATTTTTTTGTAAAAAAACTTTATATATTTAACTCATAGTATATTATAGCTGAAATTAAATTAATAAATAATTCTGGAGATTTTATGACAGCAGTAGTGTGCGGCTCTTTTGCTTATGATAATATTTTAAACTTTGAAGGTAAATTTGAAGATCATTTAATTAGCTCAGAATTAAATAATATTAATATCTCTTTTTTATGCACAAATATGAGAAGAGAATATGGTGGTTGTGCTGGAAATATTATTTATAACCTAGTAAGTATAGGAGCAGATGCTTTTTCAATAGGAACTATGGGAAGTGATGCGGGGCCTTATATAGAGTGGATGAGAAAAAATAATATAAATACAGATTATATTGAAATTATAAAAGATAGTTACACTGCTCAAGCGTATATAACAACAGATCGAAATGCTAATCAAATTACAACATTTCACCCAGGTGCAATGCAATACTCAAATCAAATTAAAATTCCTGATAATGATTCTGTAACACTAGGTTTAATATCTCCTGATGGTAGAGACGGCATGATTGATCATGCGAAGCAATTGATAGAAATGAAAGTACCATACGTTTTTGATCCAGGACAAGGCATGCCAATGTTTAATAAAGATGAATTAAATTTTTTCTCAGATAATGCATCATGGATCATAATGAATGATTATGAATTCAAAATGTATAATGAAATAACAGGGCATACTCCATCAGATATAATTTCAAATAATAAAGTTTTAGTTGTAACAGATGGTGACAATGGCTCAAATATTTTTACTATAGATAAAAAACTAAATATATCTACACCTAAAGTCGAAGACCCAAAAGATCCAACAGGTTGTGGAGATGCTTATAGAGCAGGAATTATTTATGGGATAATGAAAGACATGCCTCTTGAAAAAATTGGCGAGCTTTCCTCTGAATTAGGAGCTTTAAAAGTCAAAAGCTTTGGGACTCAAAATCATACTATCGACAATAATATTAAAAAACTTCTATAGAACTATCTTAGGCTTATGATTTCCCAGCTATTCTTTACACAAATTCTATTTAAAGTTTCATCTGGGTCTACAGCAACCGGTTTTGTGCAATATTCCAAAAGCTTCAAATCATTATGCGAATCTGTGTAAAAATAAATTTCATCGTGATCTGAAAGATTATTTTTTTTAATCCATTCTTTGACTTTGTAAACTTTTCCTTCTTGGAAGCACGGCTCGCCTTGTAAATTTCCTGTAAATTTATTATCAATAAATTCTGGTTCACTTGCTAATAAATGTGTTATTTTAAAAAAATTAGCTGACACTTTAGATATAAATGAATTTGTTGCTGTAACAATAGCTACAATATCTCCATTTTTTTTATGGTGATTTACAAGATCTATAGCTTTAGGAAGAACTAATGGAAGTATTTTCTCATTAAAAAATTTTTCCCTAATTTCTAATAAAGTTTTGTAGCTATATTTTGTTAACGGTTCATATGAAAATAAAGCAAATTCCTTAGGGCATAAGGTGCCTTTCTTGTATTTCTCAAAAAACATATTATTTTTTTCTTTGTAAGATTTTGAATCGACATAATTATTTTCAACTAAATAATTACCCCATTCGTGATCACTGTCGCCTTTAATCAGAGTGTTGTCTAAATCAAAAAGTGCTATATTCATAATCTTTATTTTATAACATATCTAATATAATATATATTTATAAATTAATAATTTTAAGTAGTGATTAGTATGATTGATAAAGATGGTTATAGAAAAAATATTGGAATTATCTTATGTAATTCAAAAAATGAATTATTAATTTGCAAGAGATTAAAAGAAGACTCTTGGCAGTTCCCTCAGGGCGGTTTTGAAAAAAATGAGTCATCTGAGAACGCAATGTTTAGAGAGTTATTTGAAGAAATTGGGTTGCAAAAAAATGATATTGTTATTCTCGGAAAAACAAAGAAATGGTTAAAATATGATCTTCCAAAAAAGTATCAAAGAAAAACTAACAATCAGCTTTGTATCGGTCAAAAACAAATATGGTTTTTATTAAGATTAGTATCTAACGACCAAAGTATAAATTTGTGTACATCTAAAAAGCCAGAATTTGATGGCTGGGAATGGGTCTCTGCAAAAAAGCCTTTAGAAATCGTTATTAGCTTTAAAAAAAATGTTTATATTAAAGCTTTAAATGAGCTTTTACCAATTATCAAAAATTAAGTAAAAGGTTTATAAACGACCAATATAACAACTAATATTAATATAACTACAGGGAACTCATTAAACCACCTGAACCAAATGTGAGAATGTTTGTTTTTATTTTCTGCAAAATCTTTATATATATTAATGCACCATATATGGTAAAAAATTAAAATAACTACTAATATAAATTTTAGTGCAAGCCATGTTTGGTCTAAATAAGCAGGTAAATAGAAGTAAGTCAGAAAAAAACCAAAAGCAACAGTTAAAATCGCGCTAGGAGTCATGATTCCATAAAGTAATTTTCTTTCCATAATGACAAATCTGTCGAGACTTAATTTGTCCTCAGTCATTGCATGATAAACAAATAATCTGGGTAAATAAAAAAGACCAGCAAACCAAGCTGTCATAAAAATTATATGTAATGTTTTTAGTAGCATCATATTTATCATTATATGTATAATTACTAGTAAATTAATAGGCAAAATTTAAAAAAAAACTAAATCTTAGTAAATTGTTATTTTGACAAAAAAATGGACGTATTGAAAAATGAGAAGAAATGAGCGCGCTAGGCTAATTTTGAAAATTTTAAATAAGATTTACCCGAGAACTCCAATTCCTTTAAATCATAATAATAATTATGAGCTACTGGTATCTGTATTGCTAAGTGCTCAATGCACAGATGAAAGGGTAAACGAAGTTACGCCAATTTTATTTAAAGAGGCAAACAATGCTTTGAAAATGAAGGATATATCAGTTGATACAATATATAACATTGTTCGACCATGCGGACTTGGTCCTAAAAAATCCAAAGCTATTAAAAATTTATCGTTAATTCTCGCAGATAAATTTCATGGAGAGGTTCCAGAAAGTTTTTTGGAGTTAGAGAAATTACCGGGAGTAGGTCATAAAACCGCAAGCGTAGTAATGTCACAAGGTTTTAATCACCCAGCTTTTCCTGTAGATACACATATACATAGATTATCTCAAAGATGGGGTCTAACAAGCGGGAAAAACGTTGTTCAAACAGAAAAGGATTTAAAGATGTTGTTTCCAAAAAAATCATGGAATAAATTACACCTCCAGATAATTTTCTACGGAAGAGAATTTTGCAAAGCTAGAAGTTGCTATGGGATACAATGTCAAATATGCACTAAGTGCTATCCGAATAGAAAAAAAGCCTTTATAGCAAAGAAAGCTTAATTATATATAAAATAAATACATAAAGTAAAATTAGATGATTTTTTTAATAGCATCATGCTTGGCATTATATGTATAATTATAATTAATTTTTAAAAAAATATTAATGCGAGATGTGTAAAATGTTAAAAATAGCGGTCATTGGTGCTTCAGGATTTACTGGAGTCGAACTAGTAAAATTACTAAAAAAACATCCAATGCAGAGAAAAATTGATTTATATTCATTCGGTAATGCGGGAAAGAAAATAAAAGATTTCTCTGATCAATTAAGTGATTACGAAGATATTCTTAAAGATTTTTCAAAGATTATTTATGATGATTATGATCTTGTTTTTTTTGCGTGCCCCAATGGAACTGCAATGAATGCGTACAGTGATATAAATAAATCAAATGTAAGGATGGTAGATTTAGCTGCAGATTACAGATTAGATGATGGTAAAATTTGGGAGAAATATTACAAGATAAAACACAAGAGCCCTGAAATACTCTCTAAAACAATATATGGATTAACTGAAATAAATAGAAATGAAATTAAAGATGCTAAGATTGTTGCAAATCCAGGCTGTTACCCAACTGCAGCTATATTGTCTTTGTATCCGCTTCTTAAAAATAATTTAATAAAAGAAGATAGAATAATCATAGATGCAAAATCTGGATATAGTGGTGCAGGAAGAGAAAAAATAGAATCTGGTTTGAGTGAAAAGATTAAAGATAATTTTATCCCTTATAATTTTTATAATCACAGGCATTTTCCAGAGATTACGCAAGAACTTAATAAGGCTAGAGATAGCAATATTGAGGTAATATTTTCACCACATATTTTGCCAATATATAGAGGGATTTTGGAAACAATATACGTAGACCTAAAAGATAATTTTAGTCATAAAGATATTATTAAAATTTATAAAGATTTTTATATAGGAGAAAATTTTGTAAAAATAGATGAATCTGGCTTTACAGATATTTCTGATGTTATTAATACAAATAATATTAAGCTTTCTTTCCATCTTGGAGAAAATAATAAACTTACTATTATTTCAGCAATAGATAATTTACTAAAAGGCGCGGCTGGACAAGCTGTACAGAATATGAATGTAATGTTTGGGTATGATGAATTAACTGCGCTTACAAATGAGTAAAAATTTTTTAAAAAAAGATGTTTTATATGTTTTAAGTAAAAAAACTATTTATATAAGATATATTATTGTATTCATTCTAGTAATTTTTTTATCTTATCTTTATACTATTTATGAAAATAAAAGTATTATCGATAACTCAAAGATTGTTCACTATAGAAATATAGAATTAAATAAAAAAATTACATTATTAGAGAAATATTTAAAAGAAAATGAATCTAAGATAATAAAGTATAAAAAAGATAATCATGAGCTAAATAGTTTATTTAATAAATACACAGAAGCAATAAAATTTAATTTAGCAACTGAAGAAGAGATAAAGTATTCCTTGTTTTTAAAAGATGAAAAAATATTACAACTTGAAAGAGAAGTTAATTATTATAAATTTATTGCTAGCTCTAAGAATAAAAATGATACTATTTCAATTGAGAATTTTAAAGTAAGTTTATCCAAGAAAGATAATTCTATTGATTATAATTTTTTATTATTATCAAATAGTAATAAGTCAAACATTTCAGGAACCTTCAGCTTTTATTATGACGCCATAATGTTAGATTCTAATGAAAAAATTGTAAGAAAAAAACTTATTATAAAAAAAACAAAGTTGAATTTCAAAAATTATTTACGGTTAAATGGTAAAATAATAATTCCTGATAATCATAAAATTAACGTTTTGTATTTAGATGTTAAATGTAATGGTAAGATATATAATCATAAACATGAATTTATAAAGTTTTGAGGTAAAAACTATATATGTCGAATAAAATTAATACTCTAATTGGCTCAGATATCGTTATTAAGGGCGACATAATATACAATGGAACTGTACATGTTGAGGCTTCTGTTGAAGGATCTTTAATATCTAGTAAAAATAAAGAATCTAAACTGTATATCAACAAATCTTCTGTTATAAGAGGTTTTGTAGATGCTTCAAATGTTGCTATAAATGGCACAGTTTATGGAAATGTCTATGTTTATGATCTTCTACAATTAGGCTCAGATGCCTTTATTAAGGGAAATATCTACTATAAATCCATAGAAATGGAAGTGGGTGCAAAAATTGACGGTAGATTAGTAGTTTGTGATTCAAAAGAAGAATTGGACCTACACAAAATAGATATTGAATCTAAGGGAAATAGTACTACAATTAAGGGTAATTAAAGAATTATTGGAGAAAGAGAAGTGTCAGAATCATCACAAGTAGACTTAACTAGTTACGAGAATAGCGATTTATTAGTATTTACAGATGCAGCAGCTAGTAAAGTCAAGGATCTAATAGAAGAAGAAAGAAATGATGCCTTAAAACTAAGAGTATTTGTTTCTGGTGGTGGATGCTCGGGATTTCAATATGGTTTCACTTTTGATGAAAAAATTCAAGACGGTGATACTAAAGTTGAAAAAAATGGCGTGACACTTTTAGTTGATCCCATGAGTTTTCAATATCTTACTGGAGCAGAGATAGACTACAAAGAAGATCTTGAGGGTTCTCAGTTCGTAATAAAAAATCCAAATGCAACTACAACTTGCGGTTGTGGCTCGTCATTTTCTACTTAGAAGAATAAATCTTACCTAGGATACTAGTTTTATTTGCACCAGTTACTTTTCGGTAATCTAGTATTCTATTTTCTACTCTAGACATTGCAAGCCATGCAAATAAAGAGGACTCAACAACTTTCGGCGGCAAACCAATTTTTTCAGTAGTATCAATAGTAATATTATTTGAAAAGATTTTATTTATTTCAGAGTGAATCTGAGAAACCATAGTTTTATTAAAAGCTCCGCCCCCACATACATATATTTCTTTACAGCCTGGGCAAAAAACTTTAATACTTTGGGCAATAGAAAAAGCAGTTAATTTTGTTAGTGTGGCAAGGATATCGCCATCACTAAAATCTGAATTTGCCAATTTTAGCTTAGAATTAATCCAATCATCATTGAAATATTCTGTAGAAGTGCTTTTTGGAAAATTTTTTTCAAAATATTTATCATTCATAAAAATTTCTAATAATTTTTCCGAGCAACTATATTCGCTAGACAATTTACCATCAATATCATAATCCTGATTATACTTCTTGTTAATCCAGGAATCTATTAAGGTATTCCCAGGACCAGAATCAAAACCAAATAAATTATTTATCCCATCAGTCAAAAAAGATATATTTGAAATACCGCCTATATTAATGATTATTCTCTTATCTTTATCGTTATGATTAAAAATATAATCATGAAATATTGGCGCCAGAGGAGCTCCTTCACCGCCATTAGCAATATCGTCTTGACGAAAATCAGATACAACTTTTATATTTGTTATTTTATTTAATGTTATTGGGCAGCCTAACTGCAAAGACATATTTTTATTATTATGCTTCCCATGAGAAATTGTCTGCCCATGCATACCGATTGCAACAATACTATCCTTCTCAATATTATTTTTTAAAATTGTTTTATTTATAATATCACCATAAACTTCAGAAAGTTCTTTGTGAAGTATGTTATTTACACAATCTCTCTTTAGATTTTCATAGTTTTTTCTTATTTTACTTTTAAGATCATCTGGATAATTACCCTCATAAAAAGAAATTATTTTACAATTATTATTGTTAAAACTAAAAATTCCACAATCAATCGAATCCATACTTGTGCCAGTTAGTATGCCAATATATAAATTATCTTTTCTCATAGTCTTTATTTACATAGTTTTATTTAACCACAAATAAATGGGTATATTTTTTTGGTGAATGCTCTTCATTTTATTAATAGTTTTCTTATTAAGTCTTTTACCCTTTTTAAATTTAATTTTTAATACATTTTTATGAATACCTCTAACTCTAAATTCATAATGAACATGTGGCCCAGTTGCGTAACCTGTTGACCCAACATATCCAATTATTTCTTTTTGTTTTACTTTTTTTCCAACATAAGTTCCTTTTTTATACTTAGAAAAATGTGCGTAAAGTGTTGAATATATATTTCCATGTTTAACAATTATAGTATTACCATATCCACCTTTTCTTCCTTTGTAAATAATTGTGCCATCACCAGTAGAATATACTGGAGTTCCTTTAGGTGCAGCATAATCAGTTCCTAAGTGGGGTCTTACTGTTTTAAAAATAGGGTGTAATCTTTTTTTATTAAAATGTGATGATATTCTATAAAAATCTACAGGTGCTTTTAAAAATTGTTTTTGTAACGAAACACCTTTGAAGTTATAGTATTTTTTTTTGTATCTATAAGCCTCAATAACTTTTTTTTTATTTTTAAAGACTGCATATTTAATATCACTACCAATATATTTTTCCCCTAAAAATCTTCTATCAATCACAACACCAAAACTATCACCTTTTCTTATTTCTAAAGAAAAATCTATATCCCAACCAAAAATATCGGCTAAGGACATTATTTCATTAGGTGATAACCCAGACTTTAAAGCGGATTTATAAAAAGAATTGTCTATGTTATTAAAAAATATGTATTGTTCTATATCTTGATCTGCCTCTAAATTTTTATTAACTTTTTTTATTGAATTATCTTCAGTTTTATAAATACAACTTATTGAATTATTTTTTCTTTCTATGGAATATAGCTTTTTGCCTTTACTTTCTATAGTAATTTTATCGTTCACGTATATATTGTATAAACAATTATTTTTTTTCTTTTCAAGGATTTTATTAGGTGTTTGTATCCCTACCTTTTCTAGAATATATCCTAAGTTTTGATTTTTTTTAACATAGAATATTTTTTTTTCTATAGAATCATTGTTATTAATAGTTTTTTTCATTTTATCTAGATAAAAATCTTTACTATTTTCTGCGCTTTTTTTGTTTATTTTCTGCAAATAGTTAATGTCATACAGACTGTATGGTTTGTTGCTGTAAAGAAAAATTGATAAAAAAATAATAATAATAGATATTATTATTTTTCTGTATTTAATAATTAGTTCTTTCATGAGGTGTTTATTCTAGGTTTTAAATCCTGTTTTAATTTAATTTGTTAAAATGTTTGCTCAACTTAACATATATTACTATTATGGTTAATCACAAACTATAATTAAGAACATGACTAGCAAACCAATAGATATCATTAAGAAGGGAGTGGATGAGATTATCAACGAGGATTTGTTGATAAAAAAACTTAATTCTTCTAGACCCTTAGTTATTAAAGCAGGTTTTGATCCTACGGCGCCAGATCTTCATCTTGGACATACTGTTTTACTTAGTAAACTAAGGCAGTTTCAGGATCTGGGCCACAGCATTATTTTTTTAATAGGTGATTTCACTGCAACTATCGGGGACCCAACTGGAAAAACAGAATTAAGGCCAGTATTATCAAACGCAGAGGTTAAAAAGAATGCAGAAACATACAGGAAGCAAGTTTTTAAAATTCTAGATGAAAATAAAACTATTATTAAATTTAATTCGGAATGGCTAGGAAAATTGTCAGCAGAGGAGTTAATACAAATTATTGGTTCATATAGTGTAGCCAGAATGCTTGAGAGAGATGATTTTAAAAAAAGATTTAAGTCTAATAAGAATATTTCCATAAAAGAATTTATATACCCAATTTTGCAAGGTTATGATTCTGTAGCTCTTAAAGCTGATATAGAGCTTGGTGGAACTGATCAAAAATTTAATTTGCTGATGGGGCGATATTTGCAGTCAGTAAATAGCCCAAATAATGAAGAGGCAAAACAAGTCGTTATAACCCTTCCTTTGCTTGAAGGCTTAGATGGTGTCAAAAAAATGTCAAAATCTTTAAATAACTATATAGCGATAGATGATAATCCAAAAGAAATGTTTGGTAAAATTATGAGTATCTCAGACGATTTAATGTGGAGATATTTTGAAATTTTAAGTTCTATTGGCGCAAAAGATTTAGCTAAATTAAAAAAAGATACGGAAGCTAATAAAATTAACCCAAGAGATGTAAAATTTGACCTAGGAATAGAAATTGTAACTAGATTTCATAATAGAGACGAAGCGGAACAATCTAAAAATGATTTTTTAAATATTTTTCAGAAAAATAAAAGCCCTGAAGATATAGATTTGATTGAAGTTAATCCTATGCCACTACCTAATCTTTTGAAACATATTGGTTTTGTTTCTAGTACATCTGAGGCAAGAAGACTAATCACCCAAAAAGCTCTTAAAATTAATGATAATGTTGTTAGTTCTATCGATGAAAAGCTCACAGATGGAACATATTTGTTAAAATTAGGGAAAAAGAAATTTATTAAAGTAAAGATTACAAGTATTTAAAAAAAAACCATTTAAATAGCTAGATATACCTTGACGTAAAGCTTTGCAAGTATATACTCTCTCTTCTCGCAGCGGTCTTTTATTAGATCCTATAAAAAGTCTTTTACATCTTTATTTTCAATAGATGTTACTATTTATTTGTGAGGGTTACGAATTAATGTCGTAACTGATATATAAAAATTTATTAGACAGATTTGTGCGGGTGCTTGCGTTAATTAAATACGTAATCACCAATTTTTACGGAAGCAAGGTGGTATAGCAATATATTGAAGGCTTCCAAAAAAAAGTTTTGTCAATTTTATATTGGCATAATGGATTAAACTGAAGAGTTTGATCCTGGCTCAGATTGAACGCTGGCGGCATGCTTAACACATGCAAG
>ERZ807291.286-NODE-286-length-84051-cov-17.906805_pt1 | contig 84051 bp, 62 predicted proteins | sample MGYA00521257_ERZ807291 | MGnify/ENA primary metagenome ERZ807291 (study PRJEB31413, sample SAMN03169783) | marine metagenome | biome: Marine; feature: Water; material: Subsurface seawater | place: North Sea | collected 2011-04-28 | depth 1 m m ... | reverse complement strand
TGGAGCCGTTGATATCAATAGCGGTGCGTTCACTGTTGATGGTTCAACGATTTCCATTGACGGCACGGACAATTCAAATTTGACGATGACTGCGAATGATGCAGGGACGAAGACATTGACGATTGCTGCTTCGAATTCGGGTGCTGGCACAGGAGCCATTAGTGTGGATGCTGATGGAACGCTGACCATGGATTCCGATGGAGCGCTTACGATGGGCGGTTCTTCGGTTGATGTTGATGCCGATAACGGAACACTTTCACTAGACGGTTCAACCGGTTTGAACATCGGAACGGCAGCAGACGTAGCGATCGACATGGATGCTTCCACGTTGGACATCGACGCGAGTGGTGCCGTAACAATTGACGCTTCTGGTGCAAATGCAATCAGTATAGGAGCAGAAGCAAATACCGGTGCGATCAATGTGGGTACAGGCGCATCAGCAAGAGCTATTCAGGTGGGTAATGCTGCTTCAACTTCTGTTGGCATTGATGCTTTGGCGGTAACAATTGAATCTGTAAATGCTCTAAGCTTAACAGATGGAACAGCTGATTTGGCATACGATGGTTCAGGTAATGTAGCGTTAACCTCTGTTGCTTACGCTCACACCGCTACGGGTGCCATTTCGATTGATGTTGTCGACAATACGGCATCTGCTTATTCAATTGGTTCAACAGGTAAGGCTGACATTTTAAAAGTGGTGTCAACGGATGCCGGTGAGGGCGTCACTATGAGCGGAACGTTAGGTGTACTCGGTTTGTCTAGCCTGCGAGGAATTGACAACGCGCACAATGGTATTACGAACGTAGGTGCCTTGAGTGAAGTGAGCAGCATAGCATCAGCTACGGCTTCACCTACAGCCTTGGATATCGATGCTAGCGGTATTCTTCAGTTGGATGGAGCAGGAGGAATTACAATCGGTGTTGCTGCGGATAAAGCCATCGACATGGACGCTTCTACGTTGGACATCGATGCTAGCGGCGCTGTGACAATCGACGGCGCTTCAACAATCCAAATCAATGCGGTTACTTCGACCACGTTTACGGGCGACGTTAAAGGTCCGAGGGCAACGGGGGATGATGAATTCGTCACTTACTGGCAATTGGATTCGTTGGCGAATACAGCGCCTTTCAATGAGACATACAAGGTAAACAATACAGGCGCGTTCGATCAAACTCTCAGCAATGGTACTTTGACACGCGTTACACTCACAGGGTTACCTGGTTATGGAACGGAGAATTCAGATCCTGCAATCAATTTTGTTACTGCTCCGATTACATTGGAATCTAGTGGAGGACCTGGACCTGAAAATGGAATAAATAATCACTTCAATTTGAGTGATAAAGGGGTGTACCACGCTGAGTTGACTCTTGAATTGGACAATACGGGTACCGCGGATGCGTTTGTGCAAGTGTTCTTAATGAATAATAACCCTAGTCCTTCAGCAGGTGAGATTAATCCAAGGGCTCTGGCTACGGCTACGGAGGTGGTTTATTCTGATTGGAGCAGCGTTGGAGCAGGATTGGGTTTGACATCCCACGTCAACATGAGTATGACTTTTGTTACGTTGGTAGATGATGAGGATGTCTACGTGGACATTAAAGTAAACAACGGATCCGGAGGTACAGCTGATGTTGACATCAAAACGCTGTCATTCTCTGTTTCTCGTGTAGGAGAGAAGTAATCAATTCGATACAGGAAAGAACTGGAAAAAAGGCCCTCGTGAAGAGGGCCTTTTTTACGTCTTTTAGGAGGGCTTTAAGGATACATTCGCCCCTAGCACAGCGAGATCATCGAAAAACTCCGGATAGCTTTTGGCGACGCATTCCGCATCTTTTACGATAACGGGGTGGTCCCCTGCTAGGCCGATGATACTTGCTGCCATGGCAATCCGATGGTCCCCATGGGGATTGATGGCCATTGCAGGGGAGAAATCGCGTTCCCTTGGATAAACAACAAGCTCGTCGCTTGTATGATCATGTTCTACGCGGATCCCCAGTTTCGCCCATTCAGATTGGATGGTTTGTGCCCGATGGGACTCTTTGTGCTCCAACCGATGCACTCCCTTGAGCCGTGAAGGCTTTTTGCCAAAAGCGGCCAAAGCGGCCAAGGCAGGAAATAAATCGGGCGACTCGGTTAGGTCAACATTAAATGGTCGCACCGGCCTTTTTGCAACCTGTATACCTTCTTCTGTGCCCGATAATGCACCTCCCGCAAAGAGCATAGCACCTCGTATGGCCTCATCAGCCTGCATGTATTGATTGTTTAAGCCTGATAGTTCAATGGACGACTCAGCGCACAACATGCCGGCCACGGCCAAAACTGCTGCACCTGACCAATCCCCATCAACCACAGCATCAATTGGCGAAAACGATTGGGATCCTTTGCAGGCGAATTGGGTCCGTTCATTGTTTGCAATCATTTCGATTCCAAAGTCTTCGATCACCTGCAACGTGAGGTCGACATACGGTAGGCTAACAGGCTCGAGAACGGTCAATTCGCTATTCAACTTGGCGCACGGCAAGGCAAAAAGCAAGCCGGTGGTGAACTGCGAGGATATTTGCCCGTTCAACGTCGTCGTTCCACCTTGCAATGGCCTTTCAATCGAGACAGGGAAGGAGCCCCCCGTCGTTTTTAGGATGCCCCCGAGTTGATGGAAAATCGATTCAAATTCCTCCATGGGACGACCTTGCAAGGAGTTTTCGGCCTCTACAGATACGCTGACAGTTCCAAGCCCTGCTATCGGCGTGAACAAGCGGGCTGCCAGTCCAGATTCACCAGGGGTGAGTATGGTAGAGCGCGGAATGATGTTTCCGCCTGTGCCAGTGATGCGCACATCGGTTTCTCCCAGTTCAATTTCCGCACCCAATTGGGATGCTAACAACAGGGCCGATGTGCAATCGTCGGATTGCGATATGTTGTGCAGGTGGCTCGTACCCTTGGCGAGGAGCGCACCGGCAATCAAGCGTTGCATCACTGATTTGGAGGGGGGAGCCGATACGTGGCCCGAAAGCCGAGATGGATAAACGCAAATGTTCACTTCAGTCCGGTATAGATGCTTGCAATTCCCCCCGTGAGACGAATCGCTTTGCACTTTTTGTAGCCGCAATCTTCCATGATTCGCAAGAAATCTTCCCCTTCAGGAAAGGCTTGCACGCTCTCCGGTAGGTAAGAATATGCTGCTGAATCGTTGGACACTAGCTTTCCTACCGTCGGCATGAGAAAGTGAAAGTAGAAATGGAAAATCTGCTTGAGCGGAAATGCTTTCGGCTTGGAAAACTCTAGAACTACTCCCAACCCACCTGGTTTCAGGGTGCGCTGCATTTCGACTAAACCGCGTTCTAGAAACTCAAAGTTGCGCACGCCAAATGCGACGGTGTAAGCATCAAAGGTGCCATCTTCGAACGGCAGTTGAGCGCTATCCCCCTCGATCAACTCGATGCAATGATCCAAGTGTTTTCGCTTGATTTTTTTGCGTCCAACGTCCAGCATACCCGGAGAGATGTCCACGCCCGTGACGCGAATATTTGGAATGTTCGACCGGGCAGCCTCCAAAGCAAAATCGGCGGTTCCTGTAGCCATGTCCATCAAGTGGATTTCTCCTTGCTTTTCAGCGAGGTGCTTCTTGAGAATGCGCATGGCGCGTTTGCGCCAGAGAACGTCAATGCCGAGAGAGAAGAAATGGTTCAAAAAATCGTAGCTGTGCGCGATGCTGTCGAACATCCGAGCTACCTGCTTTTTTTTCGATTCCTGCTCCGGTTTGGAATAAGGTGTAATTCGTGTTCCCATGTAATCACCCGACCATGGTGTGGCCCTCTGGGTATTTGATGTGAGTCTTTACCGCTCGGCCTCCGAGTGCATAGGCTACAGTGAGTGTTCCAATCCGACCGATGAACATGCTCAAGATGATGATGATTTTTCCATAATGACTCAGCATGGCCGTGATGCCCGTGCTCAAACCGACTGTGCCAAAAGCACTAACTTCTTCAAAAACTAAATCCATCAAATCCCGATCGGCCATGTTTAAAATGTGCGCTTCAGTAATGGATAACAGAAAGATGGCGACGGTGTTCCCTACCAAGAAAAAGAGCAAAACACTGTAAGCACGAGAACGCAATACTTCTGGAACGGTGCGCTTAAAAAGCTGCACGTGGTCTAGATTCCTCACGGTACGCCATACATCCGCCATGACAATGGAAAGCGTGGAAGTTTTGATTCCTCCGCCAGTGGAGCTTGAGGATGAGCCGATGAACATCAAAATGAGCAGCAAAAACAGGATGGGCAGTCCCAGGGTGCCAATGTCCACCGTATTGAAACCACTCGTGCGAGTGGCGCTTTGAAATACCGCGGTCGTCAATTGACCAAAAGGGCTCATACCGGCCAATGCGCCATCTTGTTCAAGCAACCAAAATGCACAAGCGCCAAGGACGACCAGTCCCAATGAAAAGTACAAGGCGATTTTTGTGGCAAATCCGATGTGCTTCCACGGTTGCGCCATGCGTTCCTTCATTCGACTGATATCGAACAAATCAAAGATCGCCACCATGCCCAAGGCGCCGAAAAAAACCAGGATGGTAACCACCCAATGGAGTGTGTAGTGGTGTGCAATCTGTTCGTTTGCTAGGCCATCTGTAAAGAGGGATATGCCGGCATTGTTAAAGGCAGACACGGAATGAAATATGGAGTAGAACCACTGTTTTCCAATGCTTAGGTCGGTGAGTGTGTCACCCCACGAGATATGCATGGCCGCCGCTCCAAGCCCTTCAATGGCGAGACACCAAAGGATCACTTTTCCTAACAGCCCTGAGCTTGCGTTAAACGTGTCACGGTTTACAAAGTCCTCAATCACATCGTGCTGGCGAATCCCCAGTCCAAATTTCGAAGCGAGTACCAGAAAAGAGCCAAATGCAATGAGGTTGAGGCCGCCAAGTTGAATGAGCATTAACAAGACAACTTGCCCTTTAAAACTGAAGAAGGTCACCGTGTCGACGACCATCAGTCCAGTGACACATGTGGCGCTGGTCGAGGTAAACAAGGCATCCAAAAAATTCATGCTTCCCAATTGCACAGTCATTTCTGGCAACATTAAGAGCACAGTCCCGATGGAAATCAGACCGAGAAAGCTGATAATGAAAATCACCGCAGGGTTGAGTCTGATGCGAGGTAATACCCTTCCTCCACGAAGCAGTTCTGTTGCAACGATGGTGAAGAAATACCCTTGGATGAATATTGTATAAAAATCTGATATAGAGTCAAATCCAATTGATTGAGTAAAGCGACCTATAAGTAATTTCCCAGTCAATAAATCGCTTGTTCCTTCAATGAGGAGGACCGCCATGACAGCTGCCTCAAACCACGTTTTTCGAATGAATTCTCCAGGCTGAAAATCATACAGGATGCGCATGATATAGTGGAAGACATAAAAGCCAAAGCTAAATTTCACGAAGCCTAATAGCTGGGCTGCGGTATCGGATTCATTCGGGAATCCATAATAAATCGCAAGAACGAACAGCGCAGAGGCCGAGACCAAAAGATTCAGCCGTTTGAGCAATCGCAGGACACGGTCCTTGGAACCGTACAAAATTACATTGGCTCGTTCTCGAAATTCTTGAATGCTCATTTGCTGGACATCAGGGATTCCATCGCTTCTCGGTGGGTTTCCCATTCCGATTGAAGTCTTTCAAGCTCCACAGGGACGACTCCTACTTTTTCACAAACGAGTCCGCCAGCTAAGTTTGCGACAGCGGCAATCTGCCAAACTGGAACATCGGAGGCTAAGAGGACCGATGCGACCGCGATGACGGCGTCTCCGGCTCCGCTCACATCCGTGATTTCCCTTTCAAACGCTGGAATCCGCTGAAATGCTTGATCCTGATGCTTATCGGAAATGCACACACCGCGTTCACTCAATGTTACCATGGCCACATCCGGATCGAGTTGCTCCATTAACCTGTTGACCGCTTGTTGCAAGCTTGCATCGGAATTTTTGTGGATGGCGATGCCCAGTCCTTCTTGCAATTCTTTGAAATTGGGTTTGAACAGGGTGACGCCCTGATACGCATTGAAGTTTCTAAACTTGGGGTCGACGGTAGTCTTGATTCCGCGTGCCTGACATGCTCGAATCAACCGCTGAATCCCATATTCGGTCAAGGTTCCTTTGTTGTAGTCTTCGAAAATGACGACGTCAATGGACTCTGCATCGAGCAGGGCCTCGCATTGCTCGCAAAGCGCCAAGGCAGTGGCCTCCTCCAGGTCGTTGGTATGTTCTTCGTCCACGCGGAGCAATTGTTGACCGTTGCTAATAACGCGGGTTTTCACCGTAGTGGGTCGGCTATCTGATCGGAGCAATGCGCGTGTGCCGACATTCAGTTCATCAAATAAATGTGCGATGTCTTCGCCAGCGGCATCATTTCCAATCACTGCAGCGATATGGACCTTGGCGCCCAAGGCAATGAGGTTTTTAGCAACATTCGCGGCGCCTCCCAATCTGCGATCGCGCTGGTGTACGTCCACAATGGGAACCGGTGCCTCCGGTGAAATACGGTTGACGTGGCCCACGAGGTATGCATCGAGCATGACATCTCCCACGACTAGCGCCGTGACGTGATTTGCGTTTTGCAAGGCTGCTTGAGCATCCATGTTACGAAGGTAACGCACTCAAGCCTATTGCAGGGCAGCGACTGCTTTTGAAATCCGAGACAAGGCTTCTTTCAGTTGAGATTCTGACGCGGCATAAGACAGTCGAATGCACTCAGGAGTTCCAAAAGCATTTCCCCCGACCGTGGCTACGTGGGCTTCTTCGAGCAAGTACATCGAGAAGTCTTCTGCATTTTGGATTGTTCTAGGCCCGGCGGTTTTTCCAAATAAGGCGCTGACATCTGGGAACAGATAAAACGCACCCATGGGCTTGTTCACTTTTAAGCCCGGGATGAAACTCAACCCCTCAATCATGAGGTCGCGCCGAACCAGAAAAGCCGATCGCATGGTTTCAGCGATGCGGGGATCGGCAGAAACAGCAGCTCCAGCGGCGACTTGTGCGATACTGCAGGGCGCTGAGGTGACTTGGCCTTGAATTTTAGAGCATGCCTTGGCAATCCACTCTGGAGCGCCAATGTAGCCCAAGCGCCATCCGGTCATAGCAAATCCTTTGGACACTCCATTCACGGTGATGACCCGATCTTTCAACTCCTCGATGGTTCCTATGCTGCAATGCTTTCCTGTGAAATTAATCAACTCATAAATTTCATCGCTGATGATATAAACCTGCGGATGCCGCTTCAGCACGGCCGCGAGTGCTTCAATCTCCTGCACCGTATATACCGATCCGGACGGGTTGCAGGGAGAAGAATAGATCAACAAGCGTGTTTTCTCTGTGATCGCAGCCTCCAATTCGTCCGGTTGGATTTTAAAGTCGTGTTCAATAGACGTGGGAAGCACACGGTGTGTTCCGCCGGCAAATGCCACCATGTCCGCATAGCTTACCCAATAAGGAGCGGGCAAGATGACCTCTTCTCCAGGATCAACCAAGGACAAGACCACGTTGGTAATGCTTTGCTTTGCACCATTCGAAACGACGATTTGACTAGGCGCATAATCCAAACCATTGTCCCGCTTGAATTTTGCGCTAATGGCTTCTCTCACATCCGGTAAGCCAGGAACCGGTGTGTAGTGCGTGATGTTGTTTTTGATCGCTTCTATGCCCGCATCCTTGATCAATTCCGGCGTGTCAAAATCCGGCTCTCCGAGCGAAAGGGATATGACGTCGACGCCGGCACTTTTAAGTTCGTTGGCCTTGCGCGCCATGGCGATGGTGGCCGATTCGGAAAGCCGATTTAAAAGTTGGGAAGTGCGTTGCTGCATGTCAAGTGGGTTGATCCTCTGTAGAAAGCACAAAAATACTTCCCGTGGACAATGCCCAAGCCGTCCGCGGTAGAAAAAATCAGCCTTTTTTTGAAATAGCCCACAGCCCCAAGAAGCTAATCAGTCCATTGACGGGCAGCAAGGCGAATCCAAAACTGAAATCCCAAAGGGCGTTCAAGCTGGTTTCGAGTCCATAACAGCAAGCCGGGCTGAGCAATGCAACTGCAGGAATCCAACGATCTCGCGGCTTGCAGGTGGTCGCCAATCCAAAAGCAAAGAGGCCAAGCAACGGTCCATAGGTGTAGTTCGCGGCGGTGAAAATCGCGGAGACCACGCTGGTGTCACTGACGCTGGAAAAGAGCATGATGACGACAAACAGCGCAATAGCGACTCCAATATGGACGCGCTTTCGCATGCGCGTTGCATATTCATTGGACTGTCGCTCAGTTTTCAATACGTCTACGCAAATTGAAGTGGTTAGCGCGGTCATTGCACTGTCTGCGCTGCTAAAGGCCGAAGCGAGTAAGCCAATTAAAAAGACCAATCCCAATCCCCAGCCCAGTGTTCCGCCTAGGGCGACGGTAGGGTAAAGAGAGTCTGCGCGCGCAATCGTCAGGGCTTGTGCATCGGCCCATGTGTAGAGCAAGACGCCAAGTCCCAAAAACAGGATGTTGACGAATACAAGGACAACAGAGAAGGAGCCCATGTTCAAACGGGCTTCCCGCAAATTGCGGCACGCCAGATTTTTTTGCATCATGTCCTGGTCCATTCCCGTCATGGCGGTGGCCACAAATGCTCCGGCTAGGAAGTGTTTTACAAAGTGGTTGGGGGCTTTCCAATCGTCCCACACCCACCAATTACTCATGGAGCTACCTCGAACCTGATCAATCATTTCCCAACCTGTCCAATCCAGCGCTTGGGCGATGGCACATGCCGAGGCGATGACGGCAATCATCATCGCAGCAGTTTGAAGGGTATCGGTCCAGACAATGGTTCCCAGCCCGCCTTGACGTGTATACGCCCATATGACTCCGAGAATCGCCAGTATAGAGAGGGCATACCCACCTGTAAAATCCCACCCCAGCGGCTCCAAAACAAACATTTTTAGAACGAGCGCCACCAAAAAAAGACGAAAAGCGGCGCCAATGGTTCGCGATAAAATGAAAAATCCCGCACCAGTTAGGTAGGCACGCGGGCCAAAACGCTCCTCGAAGTAACCATAAATGCTGGTTAAGCCCAATCGGTAGTACAGGGGCAACAAGACGGCCATGATGAAACCGTATCCCACGAGGTAGCCCAGGACCATCTGCATGTAGCTAAACCCTTGCGATGCTACCCACCCAGGCACGCTGATGAACGTGACTCCGCTTAAGGAGGCTCCCAACATACCAAAGGCGACCGCGTACCATGGGGCAGATTTCCCAGCCACATAAAAATGCTCATTGCCTCCCAATTCACGTGATTTTTGGGACGTGAGCCGAGCAATGACTAGCAAAAGAGTCGCGTAGCCCAAAAAGACGCAAAGAACCAAAGCAGGATTCATGCACCAAAGATGGGTCAGCGCCTGTAGATTTGCACCATGGAACTTCCTTCAAAATTGATTGAAGCTGCTGTGGATCAAATGTCCTCTCTACCCGGTGTGGGTCGCAAAACGGCTTTGCGGCTTGTTCTGAACATGTTGGGAAGGTCGGAAGAACAGGTGGAGGCTTTTTCGGAGGCCTTTCTGCATATGAAACGAGGGATTCATGCATGCAACCAGTGCCATAATCTGACAGAGATGGAGGTCTGTTCGATTTGCCTGGACCCGGCTCGGCAGGGTAATTTGGTTTGCATCGTAGAAGATATTCGAGATTTGTTGGCGCTGGAGGCGACAGGACAATACCGCGGTAAATACCACGTTTTGGGGGGTGTGATCAGTCCCATGGATGGAATCGGACCGAATGATTTGAACATTGCTTCCTTGGCGGTGCGCTTGGAGACATTGACGGGTTCATCGGACAAAGTTGAAGTCATTTTTGCCTTGCCCGCCACGATGGAAGGCGAGACGACCGCGTTTTACATTTTTCGCAAACTCGCTCCCTTGGCTGTTGAGGTTACTGCAATTGCTCGCGGTCTGGCGGTGGGAGAAGATTTGCAGCATGCCGATGAAGCGACGTTGGTGCAGAGCCTCCGTCAACGCTTGCCTTACACATCTTAACCTGTTACTGTGGACGTATCCGTCATCATTGTCAATTACAACGTAGAGCATTTCTTGGCTCAATGCTTGCAATCGGTTCGACAAGGGATGGAGGTGTTGAAGCGTTCGGGATATTCGGGAGAAACGTTCGTCGTTGACAACCATTCGGTGGATGGGTCTTGCGCCATGGTTCGGGCGCAATTCCCTGAAGTGGAATTGCTCGCATTGGAAGAAAATCTAGGATTTTCTAAGGCCAATAATTTGGCGATCCTCCAGGCCCAAGGCCGGTGGGTGCTGCTGTTGAATCCGGATACAGTGATTCAGGAAGACACCTTGATCAAATGCCTGGAATATGCCGATAACCAACCTAAACTTGGAGGTATGGGGGTTCCCATGGTGGATGGGAACGGGGTATACTTGCCCGAGTCCAAGCGCGGAATTCCCACGCCCAGCGCGGCATTTTGGAAAATTTCAGGATTGTATCGTTTAGCTCCACGATCGGCAAAAATCAACCGCTATTACCAGGGTCATCTCTCCCAAGATGAGACACATTGCATTGAAATTCTCAGCGGTGCCTTCATGTGGATGCGCAAGGAATCCTTGGATGCCGTGGGCGTCCTCGACGAGACCTATTTCATGTATGGTGAAGACATTGACTTGAGTTGGCGGTTGATTAAAGGCGGCTGGGAAAACCATTATTTTGCCGAGACCTCGATCATTCATTACAAGGGAGAAAGCACGAAAAAAGGTTCGCTCAATTACGTTCTGGTGTTTTATCGTGCGATGCAAATCTTTGCAAAGACTCATTTTTCTGGTCCCGGCGGGCAGGTGATGCACGCGGTCATTCAATGGGCCATTTATGTGCGGGCGGCGCTCGCCATAGGGTCAAGGATTTGGAAAGCCATATCGCTCCCGCTTATCGAATGTGCTTTAATGTGGGGCGGTTTAGTCGGATTGCTGCAGGCGTATGGAGCATGGAAGTCGATTGTCTACGACTGGAGCTGGGCCTTGCCGGCGATGGCGGTGTATGCTTTGGTTTGGACGGGTGTGATCAAATTACAAGGTGGCTACGATCCTCCTTGGCGGTGGAATTCGATTTTAAAGGGCGTCGCTCTGGGATCGCTGGTGCTTTTTGCTTCGTACGGATTGTTGCCAGAGGACGTGCGTTTTAGCCGGGCCATTTTGGTGTTGGGGACGGCAATGGTTCCCCTTATTTTGGTCTGTACTCGCTTCGTTGCAGGGAAATTGACGGGATCCTCTGGTGGGGGGCAAGTGAAACGGCTTTACGTTTCAGGCCCAGAAGATTTGGACCGGATCAAAGACTTGATTCGTTCTATGGACGTTCTCGAGCCTGTTGAATTTGGCGTTGTTCATGCGATTTGTCCCTATCCACAGGTGGCCAGTCAAACCGCTTCGGACGTTCAGTGGCTCGGGGGCATGGCAGAATTGGACGAGGCGATTCGGGTGCACGGATTCAATCAAATCATCATGAGCGGCAGGGATGTTACAGCATCTATGATGATTCAAGCCATGACGCGGGTAACGCAAAGTGCTGTTCGCTTTCGCATTGCATGGACCGATGACGGACAGATTGTCGGAGCCGGTGGGCCTGAGCGGGGTGCTATAACCGATCTCAACGGGGCGATTTTTAAGCCGCGAGCGCGCCGGTCCAAGCGGGTCTTTGATGTCGTTGCATCGCTTCTGGTCCTGGTGATTTTCCCAGTTTTCTTGGTCAGGAGACAAAGCAGATGGCTTGGGGCTGCCCTTTCCGTAATGGCGGGTCAAACAACGTGGGTCGGATTTACTAATATTGGTCCATCGCAGGTTCCTTATACCCATCGATTTGTTTTTCAACGTGTTGAAGATGTGTCAGATAGAGTCGGACAGCGGACGCTATTAACGTACGTTCGTGATTATCGTTGGACAATGGACCTTCAAGTCATCTGGGAAGCCTTAATTTCGTATCGCGCAATACACCGCCATGGCCATTATTGAAATTCTATTACCGAAGATGGGTGAGAGCGTGGCAGAAGCCACGATCACCAAGTTTGTAGTGAATACAGGGGAACAAACTGAAGCGGATGAGCCGCTCGTTGAAATAGCCACCGATAAGGTGGACAGCGAAGTTCCTGCCCCAGAAGACGGTACGCTGATCGAATGGTTGGTGGGAGAGGGCGATGTGGTAGCTGTAGGGCAAGCGATTGCGAGGTTTGAAGTGGCGGGCGGAGACCAGTCTACTTCGGCAGCTCCTGCGGCGGCGGCTCCAGCTCCAGTCCCAACTCCAGAGGCTGCGTCAGTTCCAGAGGCCATGGATCCGGCGGTTGTTGAGGCGCTCGAGGCTCCCTTGCATGTTCCGTTTGCTTCTTCTGAAGATACCGAACCTTTAGCTGACGCGCCGGGCCGGACGGGAGCAAATGGTCGCTTTTATTCCCCGCTCGTTCGAAGCATCGCTCAATCTGAAGGAGTGACATCAGCTGAATTGGATCAACTCCCTGGTTCGGGTGCAGAGGGTCGCGTGACCAAAAAAGATATTCTCGGATACATCGCTCAACGCAGTGGAACAACCAAGGCCCCCGCTGCCGCAAAAGTGGCTAGTGCATCGTCCGTGCAAGTATCTTCTCGACCAACAGTTTCTGTTTCAGGTGAGGATGAAATCATTGAGATGGACCGCATGCGTAAGCTCATAGCGGATCATATGGTTCGCTCTGTGCAAACGAGTCCACATGTGACGAGTTTTGTAGAGGCGGATATGACACCCATCGTTGAATGGCGCAAGCGCAACAAGGATGCGTTTGAAAAGGTGCATGGGACCAAACTAACTTTCACCCCACTTATTGCGGAGGCCATCATCAAAGCCCTGAAGGATTTTCCAGGTGTCAATGCCAGTGTCGACGGCGATAGAATCATCATCAAAAAGCAGATTAACTTGGGCATGGCTGCTGCTTTGCCCTCAGGAAATTTGATTGTCCCGGTGATCCACAATGCAGATCAGCTGAGCTTGGCGGGGTTGGCCCACCATGTCAATGATCTCGCAGGGCGAGCTCGCGAAGGCAAGCTCAAGCCAGACGATACGGCGGGAGGCACCTACACGATGTCCAACGTAGGAACGTTTGGCAATGTCATGGGCACGCCGATCATCAACCAACCTCAAGTTGGAATTTTGGCATTGGGTGCCATCCGCAAGAAGCCAGCAGTCATTGAGACGGAGCATGGAGACCTTATTGGGATTCGGCACATGATGTTCTTAAGCCACAGCTATGACCACCGGGTTGTCGACGGCATGATGGGAGGCAGCTTTGTGAAGCGCGTTGCAACGTATTTGGAGGAATTTGACATCAATAGATCCATGGTTTAACCTATGAACACATCAGCCCTTCACCTCAAGCGACCGCTGGTCATTTTTGATCTTGAAACCACGGGGACAGATCTCTCCAAGGACCGCATCGTTGAAATTGCCATGATTAAGGTTCATCCGAATGGTACGGTAGAAAAAAAACCAGAACACCGTGGAGCGGCTCACCGTCTCTTGGTCAACCCGGGTATACCTATTCCGCTTGAAACGAGTCTGATACACGGAATCTACGATGAAGACGTGCAAGACAAGCCGACGTTCAAACAGTATGCGAAGAGCATGGCCGAGTTTCTGGAAGGCTGTGACTTAGGAGGGTACAATTCCAATCGGTTTGACGTTCCTTTTCTGGCGGAGGAATTTTTGCGTGCAGGGACGGAATTTGAGTTGGAAAGCCGAAACCTCATTGATGTGCAGAATATTTTCCACAAGATGGAGCAGCGCACGTTGCGTGCAGCCTATTCATTCTATTGTGGTAAAACTTTGGAGGGAGCGCATGAGGCGTTGCCAGATACCGAAGCCACATTGGAAGTGCTGCTCGCACAGTTAGAGCGCTATGAGGAGACTGTAGTCCCGGTGTCAGATAAGGAAACGGTTGGACCTGTGCCGAAGGATATGGAGGCATTGAGCGCCTTTTGCCAACGCCAACCTTTTGCCGATCCTGCGGGTCGCTTTATTTATGGGGAAGACAACGAAGTGCAATTCAATTTTGGACAGCACAAAGGAAAGTCAGTCAAGGAAGTGCTGGGGCAAAATCCCGGTTACTATGGCTGGATGATGGGGGCGGACTTTCCCGCATACACAAAGAAAGTTCTGCAGCGCGTTCAAGAATCCATGAACGGCTAACCCGACGTTGAGATGGGGAAGCGCATTGCGGTCTTGGTCTCCAACGATTTAAACCACGATCAGCGGGTCCTAAAAACGTGCGAAACGCTGGCCTCACTTGGGTGGGAGCCTTACATCATCGGAAGAGAAATGCGTGATTCTGCGGAACTGCAGATTCCTTTTAAAGGGCATCGGGTCCGCTTACCTTTTGAACGCGGGTTGGGGTTTTATGCTGCGCTCCAATTGGCGCTTGTTCGAACCCTCTCCGGCCAGTCATTTGATGCTATTTGGTCCAATGACCTGGACACCCTGCTTCCAGGATACCTCGTGAGCCGCTCCAAGAAGATTCCGCTGGTATACGATAGTCACGAATACTTCACAGAGGCTGCGGGCTTGACAGGTCGTCCTTTCCAACGAGGAGTTTGGTTGATGCTGGAACGTGTTTTATTCCCTCGGGTCCGATCGGTCATTACCGTGAATCATGGCATCGCGGAAGCATACGCTGATCGTTATCCCACAGCACTGGGTGGCACGCCATTTGTTGTGCGAAACATGCCTCGCCAGCAGGTGCCGGCCGTCGCTGAACGAGCGAAATGGAGGAGCCGATTGGGTGTTTCGGAAAGTCAATCTTTGTTGATTTTACAAGGTGCCTTTTTAGATAAAGACCGCGGAGTGAAACTGGCCGTCGACACCCTTCGGCTCCATCCCAGTTGGTCTTTGGTCGTCGTTGGTGCAGGTTCGGAGTGGGAATGGGCCAAGGATCAGGTTGATTCCTTATCAGGTCGATTGATTTGTTTGCCTAAAATGGCATTCGAAGAGTTGCGAATCTTGACGGCGTCCGCAGATATCGGGCTCAGTTTGGATCAAGGCAATCATGGAAATTATTGGATGAGTCTGCCGAACAAGCTCTTTGATTATATCCATGCGGGCATTCCCGTTGTGGCGAGCCCCATGCCTGAAGTAGCGAAAGTGGTGAACCACTATGGAGTGGGGTCGGTAGTGGAGTCCATGGATGTAGAAGGAATTGGCAGGGCAATTCAACACGTGTTGCAACCCGGAGCAGCGGATTGGAAAAAGCGGTGTCAACAAGCAGCATTGGAGCTCAATTGGGAAGCCGAAGAAAGCCAAGTTCGCGCAGCGCTGCTACAGGCTGAAAAACCTTAACGGTTAATCCCCGATTTTTTGAAGCTGTATTTTAAGATCAACCAAAAAGGTTGAACCCACAATCGCCAGCCCCTCAGCACGCTCCGCTTAAAGCGCCATTCCTCGAAGTAGAGGGACGAAGTAAATGCACGGGAGATACCGCCAGATGCTACTTGGGCCCAGGGTGCATGGTTCAACTTGGCTGCGTTTCCATTGGACCAAAGTTTGAGGTGCAACGCATAATCTGCGAGAACGTTGATGTTGGCGTCGAAGTGTTCTGATTGAATCAACTCCCGAGGGTACAAAACACCTTGGTGATGGGTGGTGTTTCTCCAGCACATGGAGGCATCCCAGCGGGCAGGGTATTGATCCGGTACTCCAGTTTCTCGGGTCTTGTCCAGCATAACTTGAAAAACGTGTAACTCGTCAGTTTCATCAGAATTCTCGACCTCCAACTCGTCGGAATTCAGCCAATCCTGCCAAGTGGAAGCAATCGGCAGATCGCCAGCTCCTGCGAACCAAACCCAATCTCCGTTCGCACAGGATTTCCCATAATTCATGGCGCTATAAATGCCCTGGTCATCGCTTGAGCGGATGTGGTCGATATGTTCTTGGTTCTCCAGCAACCAGCGCTTGGTGGCTTTGCAACCTCCTCCATCCACCACAATGATCTCGATGCGGTGAGGATCAATGGATTGAAGTTGCGTGACAGTCGCTTTCAATCCGTTCAAGTTGGCTTTGACCGGAATGACAGCGCTGATGCGAGGTCGCTTAGCTTGCTTCATTGTGCAAGGACGGAGTCGCGTTCGGAGATGCGGCCGCTTTCACAAAGCAAGACCCTTCCAGGAAAGCGTTCAAACGATCGGTGGTCGTGAGTTGCCATGATGACAGACCGATCGTTTCGAACCAGGTCGTGCAGGAGTTGCATGATTCCGTCGGTCGTCTCGGGATCTAGGTTTCCTGTCGGCTCATCGGCTACAATGAGGGGGGGCTCATTCAACAATGCACGAGCAATGGCCAAGCGTTGCTGCTCGCCACCGGATAGTGCATGAGGCATTTTATAGCCTTTGGTGCCCAGCCCCACAGACTCCAGGCAGCTCTTGATCCGACTTTGCCGCGCCGCCCCCTTACTCCATCCGGTGGCATTTAGAACAAAGTCCAAGTTGTCGTGAGCGGTCCGGTCTTGAAGCAAGGCAAAATCCTGAAAAACAATCCCGAGATCACGTCGCAGTTCATGGACGTTTGCGCGATGGGTTTTTTGAAGGTCATGTCCGCAAACTATTCCCTCTCCACTTTTCAATGGCAAGTCACCATATAAAGCGCGCAACAGAGAACTTTTTCCGGACCCCGTCTTTCCGATGAGGTAGACCAATTCACCAGGTAAAACTTCCAGGTTGACATCTTGAACGATGAGGTGCTCCTCCTGGGCTACAGCTGCTTTGTTCAGGTAAATCAGGGCGTCTGGATTCATTCCCATGAGTAAATGGATTGATCGATTCGAGGATTTAGGTCAATGGATTCTATGGTAAAATCCATTCGTTGGTTGTTCGAGCGTCTTGCAATTTGCGTTGGAAATGTCAACCCACCAAAGGTTCGGTAATCTTCGTATTCGATGGTTAGGATGATGGGTCCCGTGGGGCCTGTGCGTTCTTCCGTTGTGCTCATAAGCAAATGAGTTTGTGTATCGAAGAACAACGTTTGTTCGAGCTTGCCATTGTGGCGGAGTTCCAAGACAAGCAACTCTGCTCCATTGCGCTGCGCTGTTCCGACCACTTCACACGCAAGGCCGAGGTCTTCGAGATGGAGTAAATACCCCGCATAAAGCCCTTGTTCATAGCGGCGATATTCGGATGAATTCATGGGACGTTGTTGGCCCATTTGGATGGATATGCCTTGGCCTGGACGCAGGATGTACTCCATCATGGCTTGACCTTCAATGGAATAACTGGTTCTATTTCCTACACCATACGTCTCCGAGATTTTCACGTTCATCTGCATGGCTCCGCCGGCGACCATCGTACCCTCGCGAATCGCAGAGCGGAGGCTCTCAAAGGAAGCTACACCGCCGCAGGCTTCATAGAAGCTATCAATAACATCGGCCGCTAGCAATCCTGCGGGCACCGGACCATAATTGCTCATTTGGCGTCCCTGAGGATTGAAAAATAGAAGTTCATCCTCTGGACTGAATTCACGAGCGACGGCCTCTAAATCACTTCGGTTACCATCTAAGATGAGGTGCAAGTTTTTTGGCCTTAGATAATTAATTGCTACACGCTGGAGATCGCTTGCTTGAATCGTTTGGACTATCGAATCCAGGTCATTCACGTTTTGAACCCAAGTCACATCTTGGGGAGCCATATCATGGACGGATTGTTTAGGCCAATCGAGATTGAGCGCAGTTTGACTCAGTAAATATGAAGCGCGTAATGAGTCCATGGCGCCTTCGCTCAGCGAACCATTTACCCTTTCTCGCATCGCATTCAATACGCCACGCACTTCACGGGCTGCCACCGATGGAGTTGAATTCCATGCAATAGAGAATGAACCCATCAAGGGGTCAGCGTCGATTTCTACCTCGGTTGTGGTGGATTGACTTAAGAGGTGTCGAATCATATCCAGTGCGGTCGCATCCGGGTGATCGGGTTTCATCCTCAAAATGTGAGCTAGGCAAACGCCGACAGAATCTGAATTTCGATCGATGATGGCCGACTTGATGCTCCGAGGTCGGCCTGGAGCAGTGACAGCCGATGGTTGTACTTCACGGGATTTCCAGCTCTCAAGTTGGGTCACCCAACTGCTGGGAATGTCTTCAACTTCCATCGGAGTAAACCAATAAAATTGACTGTTATTTGGATGCCAGTAGTCCGTGTGATAAGCTCGGATTTCCGAGGCGGAGATCGCTTCTATGGTGCGTGGAAAGTGAAGTTCACCATAGGGGTGCTGTGGGCCGAACAGCAGGTGTGATTTCACCCGGGCAATAGCGGGCATGACAGGGGTGTTTTCTGCATCCCATTTTTCCAACCAGTGTTCTTGGACCGCAGGCCAAATTGCTTCGAGTGGAGGGTGCATAATGGCATCTAAAAAGTCTTGATTCCAGCCGGACAAAGTGGAATCCATCGGCCCTTGAATTACAGCACCGTCAGGATGGATCTGCCAAGTGGCCGCTTCTTCCCATGCCACGCTGTCCAAGGAGAGTTTTTCAGAAATGCACCGGGCTAGACCATGGCCCTTTCCTGCTAATTCTAACTCAAGCGCTGGTTTGAACGACCACCGGGCCACGAGCGTAGAAGCAGTGAATGCTTCCGACCGGACGTGGATCAACTCGAGGTCGTTGGCCAACGTTCTGTATTCAGTAAGAACATGGGGTGAGCTAGTAACGACCGGAGACGCCTGCATATCGTGGTTTTGCCCTCGTGTAACGGAGATGGATACGAGCGTGAAAAAGACGAAGAAAAGGACCAAGAATTCGAGCCTCATGAGGGGAAGTGCTATTAAGCTTCGAAGATAAGGTGAGTGGAACGGAGGCAAGCGCATTATATTCGGGAAGTGAAATCATTTCAATTATCAAAAAACCGATGGGACGTCCAGGAGGTTTGGCGCTTGGTGCGTCAATCACCGCCCATCTCATTGGCTTCGGATACGGAGACGGCCATTGCAGATTGTAGATCGTTTTTGGATGGTCTTTTGGATTCGGACCAGGCGCGCGTCATCTATGGGGTGAACACCGGATTTGGAGATTTGGCCCATGCACGCGTGGGAGCATCTGACCTCGGGGAATTGCAGCGAAACTTGCTAATTTCTCATGCCTGTGGCGTCGGTGAAGATGTTCCAGATGCTGTGGTTAAAGCCATGCTTCTCCTAAAAATAAAGGCGCTAAGCCAAGGGCATAGCGGTGTGAGACTCGAAACGGTGCACCGATTGATTGCGCACTGGAATGATCGATTGTATCCGGTGGTTCCCTCTCAAGGGTCCCTTGGAGCGAGCGGAGACCTTGCACCATTGAGTCACATGGTTTTACCGCTTATTGGGTATGGTGAAGTGCGGGTAGACGGAGTGCCTGTTCCCGCCAAGGATGTGCTTCAAGCAAAGGGCTGGGAACCGCTGAAGTTAGAAGCCAAAGAAGGATTGGCGCTAATCAACGGAACGCAATTAATGCTGGGTTATGGCGTGATGGCGATGGAACGCTTGGAGCGCATTGCCGATTGGGCGGATGCCCTTTGCGCATGGTCCTTGGAGGCTTGGCACGGTCGGTTGGACGCATTTGACGCGGACATTCACCGCATTCGAAAACAACCCAATGCAGAAGCGGTCGCGCGAAACGTGACTGATTGGTTGAAGGATAGCGAATGGCAGAAAATTCCCCGGGTGCAGGTGCAGGATCCGTATTCATTTCGATGCACGCCGCAAGTCCACGGGGCTAGTCGAAACTCACTGGAGGCCGCCCGTGGTGTATTGGAAAATGAAATCAACGCGGTTACAGACAACCCCTTGATTTTTCCAGCATCTCAGAAAATTGTGAGTGGGGGAAATTTCCACGGACAACCGCTGGCGATGCAATTGGAGGCTTTGGCGCTGGCCGCCCATGAGTGGGGGAGTATTTCCGAGCGCAGAACCTTCAAGATGTTGTCCGGTAAACAAGGTCTCCCACCATTTTTGGTGGCCAACCCAGGGTTGAACAGCGGGTTTATGATTCCGCAATACACCGCTGCTTCGCTGGTATCGCAGAATAAGCAACTATGCACCCCCAGTGTGGTAGATACGATTGATAGCAGCAATGGGCAGGAAGATCATGTGAGCATGGGCGCTAATGCCGCTCTCAAATTGTGGAAGATTTTGGACAACGTTGAGCAAGTGCTGGCCGTGGAATGCATGACGGCGGCGCAGGCCTGTGATTTCCGTGATGCACAGGGGATGGCACCAGCGCTAGCAGCAATGCAACGTTCATTGCGCAGAGTTGTGCCTTTTCTCGAACGAGATGACTTTCTCCAACCGCATATGTTGGCGACTCGGGACTGGATGTTTTCACAGGATTTGTCGGATTCAAGCGCTTCCGAGGCCTAAGTCTCGCGTATCTTTCCAACGTGATTGAATTACACGGTATCCGGAAGTCTTATCAGTCTGGTGCCCAGACACTGGAGGTGTTGAAAGGCATCGATTGCACCATCAACAAAGGAGAGCTGGTAGCGATTATGGGGTCAAGTGGCTCAGGAAAATCAACGCTGCTCAATGTTTTGGGTCTGCTCGATGATTTTGACGGTGGTTCATATCACTTGGATGGAAATGACATGGGAGGGCTCGGTGAAAAACAAGCCGCTCGGTACCGCAGTGAGTTCTTAGGTTTCGTGTTTCAGAGTTTTAATCTGATTGGGTATAAAACCGCCTTGGAGAATGCAGCCTTGCCGCTTTACTACCAGGGAGTGAGTCGAAAAGAAAGGCAAAAGCAAGCCTTGCACTACCTCACGAAGGTGGGCATCGCGGATTGGGCAGAACACTTACCAAACCAAATGAGCGGCGGACAAAAACAACGCGTAGCCATTGCACGTGCACTGATTGCGAACCCCCGCGTGATTTTGGCGGATGAGCCAACCGGTGCGCTCGATTCGGTGACGTCGGATGAGGTCATGGGGTTGTTGAAAGAGATCAACCGCGAGGGCATTACCATTGTTGTCGTGACCCACGAAAATGAAATCGCTGCACAGTGCGATCGAATAATTCGCCTTAAAGATGGTCGGATAGAAAATCCCCAAGCTCAGCACCATGTTTGATCGCGATGCCTGGCTGGAGATTTTTCATACGGTACTCAGTAACCCACTCCGCACGGGGCTTACGGGTTTAAGTATTGCGCTGGGAATTTTCATCTTGGTCGTAATGCAAGGCCTCGGCGCGGGATTGGAGGCCGGTGTGGCAAATACGTTTGGTGATAAAGCCTCGAATGTGATGGAAGTGCGCACTGGAAATGCACAATTGGCCTTTCGCGGACGCAAGCCAAACCGACGGGTAGCACTTCATAATCCGGATGAACAGGCAATGAAGGAGCAGTTAGACACGATCCCAGCGTGGAGCCGATTGGTTTTTCGGTGGGGGTCTACGGTGCGCTATGGAAATCAGCAAGGCTCGTATAACGTTCGGGGAGTAGATCCGGACCAGCGAGAAATAGGTCAAGTTTCGCTTACGTCCGGCCGGTTTCTATCCCCCCGAGACCTTGCACAGAATCGGAAAGTAGCCGTCTTGGGTGCGCAATTGGTACAGGACCTTTTTCCCAAAGGAACCAAGCCGTCTGACGTGGTTGGGGAGTTCATTCAGCTCAGGGGCATTCAGTTTGCTGTTGTCGGGACATTTAATCAAGCGGGCTCCCGGTGGGAAAATCGCAGCGTTTACGTGCCTTTTTCTACCGCGCAAAAGCTGTTTCAAAACGACGATGTCGTAGGGAGGGTAACCATTGGAACAGGCGACGCAGCCATCGAGGATACGCGGGAAGCGTCGACGGGTTTGCTTTTTTGGCTCAAGGACCGATTGGTGGTACATCCAGATGATGCCGAGGGTGTATGGGTGAATAACGAGAATGAAGAAGCAGAGATGTTCCGGCAAATTTTCAGCGGAATTCGACTCTTTGTGTGGTTTGTGGGTCTGATGACCTTGCTCGCGGGAGCGATGGGTGTGGCCAACATCATGGCCATTGTTGTGCGTGAGCGAACCAAAGAAATTGGCGTGCGCAAGGCCTTGGGTGCCACCAGCCATGCGATTGTGGGGCAGATTATTCAGGAGGCGGTGTTTTTGATGTTGGTGTCGGGATGCGTTGGCCTCCTCGCTGGAACGTGGTTGTTGCATGGTATTGCACCGCTGGTTGAGCACGATTTTTTCAGTAATCCTCGGGTTGATTTTTATTCTGCCTTGCTCGCATTGGGGATCTTGATTTTAGTTGGAGTTGCCAGTGCCATTGGTCCTGCTGTGCGAGCGGTCACGATTCGTCCAGTTGAAGCCTTGAGAGATGAATAAGAGGCAAGAAAATATCCGCTGGCGCCCCGATTGGGATGGGTTCTTGGAATTGGTTCAAGTCCTGGTCCAAAGGCCGTTGCGCACGGCGCTGAGTGGCCTGGGGGTGGGATGGGGGCTTTTCATGATCATCATAACCATCGGTTCTGCCAATGGATTGCAAAATGGAGTTTCCCAAGACTTGGGAGACCGGGCCAAGAATTCCATGTTTATGTGGACCCAATCGACCAGCAAGGCTTATAAGGGCTTTCAACGGGGACGTCCCATTGAATTAACCATTGGCGATGTTGAATACCTCGCAGCCAATAGCCAGACACTTGATGCGGTGGCGCCACAGAATCAATTGGGTGGGTGGCGAGGTTCAAATAATGTTACGCGCGGAATTAAAACGGGTGCGTTCACGGTGTTTGGTGAATTCCCTGCGCAACTTAAGATTGAGGCGCGGCCCCTGCGTTCCGGACGTCACATCAATGATCGCGACATCGAAGAGAACCGCAAAATAGCCGTCATTGGAGAACGCGTTCGAGAAATTCTGTTTACTTCGGATGAGAACCCGATTGGGGGCTCGGTTCGAATTAACGGTGTGAATTTCACTGTGGTAGGCGTTTTCGGGTCTTTGCGTTCTGGTGAAGATGCGGAAGAGGACTTGCAGAGCATCCGGATTCCGTTTACGGCATTCAATCAAGCATTTCACCGAGGAGATGATGTCGGATGGCTTTGCCTGCTATTCAATGAATCAGTGCATGCGGATTCAGCAGCAGCGGAGGTGATGTCCATCTTGAAGTCGAGGTTGTCCATCCATCCGGATGACGATCGTGCGTTTGGTCATTGGACGGTAGCGAAGGAATTCGAAGAGATTCAGACGGTATTCTCAGCTATTCGCGGAGTGAGCTTTGTTTTTGGTGGGTTGGCGCTCTTGGCGGGCATCATCGGAATCATGAATATCATGCTCATTACGGTGCGGGAACGAACAAATGAACTCGGAGTGCGTCGTGCATTGGGAGCAACTCCCGGTGTGATCATCCGGCAGATTATGGGAGAAACCCTGTTGCTTACGGTTTTATTTGGATTGGTCGGAGCGATTTTGGGTGTAGCGAGCATCGAGGCGATTGATGCGTTGTTGGAGTCCATGCCTGCCATGGACGGCGGGAGTTTCCGGAACCCGGAGGTGTCAATTGAAATTGTTGTGCAATCTTTGGCTATCATGATCGCAATGGGTGCAATTGCCGGTGTTTTGCCGGCATTTCGTGCAGTGTCCATTCGACCTGTAGAAGCCATACGAACTGAATGATGCGATGAAAAAAGGACGTGTATATGTGTTAATTGCAGTAATTGTAGCCATCCTTGCGGGTGCAGCCTACACCTTAAATTTCCTCTATTTACAGGGGGAGGAAGAGGAAGCAAGTTATCGAACGGAGATGCCTCGCATGGGTGATATTGTGATTAAAACAGTCGCAGCAGGCTCCATTCAGCCGCGGCAAGAAATCCTCATCAAACCTCAAATTTCTGGCATCGTCCGCCGGGTATTGGTGGAAGCGGGTGAACTCGTGCAATCTGGACAGGTCATGGCAGAAGTGATGGTGGTGCCGGACATGGGAGCATTAAGCAATGCGGAAACACGACTGGAACGTGCGAAAATCAGCCTGGAGGATGCGCAAACAAATGCTGATCGAAACCAACAATTGCTCCAAGACGGCATCATCTCAGCGGCGGATTATCAACGCTTTAATCTTGCGTTAAAACAGGCACAAGAGGAATTTTATGCCTCCGAGGATAATCTTCGCATCATTCAGGATGGTGTAGCAGCGAGAAGCGGTCGAACGTCCAACACGCTCATCACAGCAACCATTGAAGGGATGGTGTTGGATGTACCCGTGAAGAAAGGGAACAGTGTGATCGAAGCGAATAATTTTAATGAAGGCACGACCATTGCGGCTGTCGCCGATATGATGGATCTGGTGTTTGTGGGAAAGATTGATGAGTCAGAGGTGGAGAAGCTTTCGGTGGGCATGGAGATTGAATTGACGGTTGGTGCGATTGAAGGGCTGAAGATTCCCGCAAAATTGGAGTACATCAGTCCCAAAGGGCTTGAGGAAGCCGGCGCGATTCAATTTGAGATCAAGGCTGCTGTTCAATTGGATGAAGGCCAGTTTCTTCGTGCAGGATATTCGGCCAATGCCAATGTTGTGTTAGACGAAAGGAGAGACGTGCTTGTCATACCAGAAATGCTGGTTCAATACGACAAAGGTGAGACGTTTGTGGAAGTCTTGATCGGCGAAAACCGCTACGAGAAGCGCACGATTAAGCTTGGGCTATCCGATGGTATCACGGCAGAAGTGCTGGAGGGTGTGGTGCTGGAGGATGCCCTGAAAGTCTGGAATCAGCCCCAATACTAAGTCGTTAAGCGTCTTAGGTCACGGCGGCTTTGCGCACAATGCGTCGCATGAGTCCTGGAGCGAATCGATTGAGGTAAGCACCGACGAGCTCAAAACGCCCAATCAACACCTGGGCTTTGTTGCGTTCTACAGCACGAATCATACGTTTTGCGCAAGTTGCGGGGCTTAGGCCGGCCCCGGTCTTTTGGTCCATGGTTCCTTGTTCAGATCCATCTCCAACGACGGCATTCAAGGAGATACGGGTGCGGATAAATCCAGGGCAGACCATGGTGACTTTTAATCCGTCATCGTAGTGTTCTGCGCGGAGGGCTTCAAAAAAGCCATGCAAGGCATGTTTCGCTCCACAATATCCTGATCGTAAGGGAGAGGAAAATAGCCCCATCAAACTCGTCACGACTACGAAATGTCCAGTTTGTTGTTGAACGAAATAGGGCAGAAGGGCCTTGGTGAGCGCTACCGTTCCGAAATAATCGATTTCCATGACGCGCCGATCCACTGTGAGGTCGGTGTCGATGGCTCTTGAGCGTTGACTGATTCCGCCGCAGTGGACCATGATGTCAATGCGGCCTGCCCATTTGATGGCCTCGGAAACTTTGGCCTCCAGGGTATCAGCTTGCGCAAGGTCCAATGGAAGGACCAGCGATCGATTTTGAGCTTCAGGTGACCAAGTGGATTGTACCTTTTCGAGAGCGTCTTTCTTTCTAGAAGACAAAATGACCCGGGCTCCTTTTGACGCCCATTGCGTCGCAGCAGCCTCTCCGATACCACTGCTGGCCCCGGTGACCCAAACCGTTTTTGGATTTAGCTCAGATGTCAATGTTAGCGTATTTCGCATTCTCCTCGATGAATGCCCGCCGCGGGGGTACTTCGTCGCCCATCAGCATGGAGAACACGTGGTCCGAAGCTGCAGCATTTTCAATGGTGACTTGTCGCAACGTTCGGTTCTCGGGGTTCAAGGTCGTATCCCAGAGTTGCTCTGCATTCATTTCACCGAGACCCTTGTAGCGCTGAATTCCGATTCCCGTATCGCTGCCTGAACCCGATTTAAACTGTTCGATCAATCGATCTCGCTCGTTATCATCCCATGCGTAAACCTGTCGAGATCCTTTCTTAACCAAATAAAGAGGCGGAGTTGCGATGTAGATGTATCCGTTCTCAATCAACTCTTTCATATGACGGAAGAAGAAGGTGAGGATCAAGGTTTCGATGTGACTGCCATCCACATCCGCGTCGCACATGATGACGATTTTGTGGTAGCGAAGTTTGGTCAAATTCAAGGCGCGTTCGTCCTCTTCCGTGCCCAGTGATACGCCCAGTGCAGTATAGATGTTCTTAATCTCTTCGTTCTCGAAGATTTTGTGCTGCATGGCCTTTTCTACATTCAGGATCTTACCACGAAGTGGCATGATCGCTTGATTGTTTCGATCACGGCCTTGCTTCGCTGTTCCACCAGCGGAATCTCCCTCCACTAAAAACAATTCACACAAGGCGGGATCTTTTTCAGCACAATCCGCCAATTTACCAGGCAATCCAGAACCGCTCATAACGGTCTTTCTTTGCACCATTTCACGGGCCTTGCGAGCGGCGTGCCGTGCTTGTGCCGCAAGAATTACTTTGCTAACAATGGTTTTAGCATCGCTCGGGTGCTCTTCCAAATATGCTTGCAGCATGTCGGACACAGCTTGGCTGACAGGCGCGCTTACCTCGGCGTTGCCCAGTTTGGTTTTCGTTTGGCCCTGAAATTGCGGCTCAGCAACCTTGACACTGACCACCGCTGTAAGTCCTTCACGGAAGTCATCTGCTGAAATGTCGAACTTGAGCTTATCCAGCATTCCACTGGATTCAGCGTACTTTTTCAAGGTGAGTGTTAGGCCGCGCCGGAAACCGCTCAGGTGTGTTCCGCCTTCGTACGTGTTGATGTTGTTGACATACGAGAATAGATTTTCAGAGAATGACGTGTTGTACGTCATTGCGACTTCCACCGGCACGCTGTTTCGCTCTCCGCTCACGTGAATGACCTCTGAAATAAGGGGTTCCCGGTTGGAGTCGAGGTAGGTGACAAAATCTTTTAGCCCTTCTTGAGAAAAGAAAGTCTCACGGACAAAGCCTTGATCATTTCCTTCGTCATCGACTACCGTGTTGCGCTCATCGGTCAGGGAGAGAGTCAATCCTTGGTTGAGGAAGGCCAATTCTCGTAAGCGGTCTGCGAGGGTATCGTATGAAAAGACGAGCGTTTCGAAGATTTGTTCGTCCGGCTTAAATTCGACGGTGGTTCCGTTGCTAGTGGAGGTGCCAATTTCGCGAACAGGATACGATTCCTTGCCTCTGCAATACTCTTGTTCATACACCTTGCCATCCCTGTGGACTTCGGCCCGGAGAAGACTCGAAAGTGCGTTGACACACGATACCCCAACTCCGTGCAACCCACCAGATACTTTGTAGCTGTCCTTATCAAACTTTCCGCCCGCTCCAATTTTGGTCATTACGACTTGCAAGGCCGATACGCCCTCTTTCTCGTGGATGTCCACCGGAATTCCACGTCCGTTGTCAATAACGCGGATGGCGTTTGATTCGGTGATGGTGACATCAATGGTATCACAATGCCCCGCGAGGGCTTCATCGATGGAATTATCAACGACCTCGTAAACAAGGTGGTGTAATCCTCGAACACCCACGTCACCAATGTACATGGAAGGCCTCATGCGCACATGTTCCATGCCTTCCAAGGCCTGGATATTGCTTGCGTCATAAAGATTGGTGCCCTTGGGCTTGTTTACGTCCTCGTTCTGGTTTTCTTCCGCCATAATTCGCGTCTTTCAAGTTGGTCTGAGCTTCCACTCAGTATAATCCTTAAAAATACGGGAAACGCTAATAATTACTGAGGTTTCAGCTGAATTAATGCCGGCAGTTTTCCACAAGATTTACAGGGTTCCTCACAAGTGCGCTTGCTCCCTTAAAATGCGAAGCTAAATCCGAGTTGAAACCGGGTGCCTTGGCCATTGTAACCAGCGAATGTGGGATTGGCTTGGTTCAAAAGATTTTGTCCGGATACCCAGGCGTTTAATCGGGCATTGTAGAGGTAATCGATCCGCATATCCCATTGCAGAAAGTCGTTCATCTCATAGGCATACCCCCAAGCAGTTGCCGAACTAGTTTCAATGACCTCGGGGTCATTGACGTCCAATGTTGCGGACTTCAACCCTCTTCTGCCAGTTTGCACGTTGAGACTTGTTAGGATGCGGAGCTTTTGCTTAATGGTATGTTGCACGGATCCGTTCACTTCGAATGTCGGGAGATTCCATGCGCTCATTTCATTGAAGGAGGAATCGCGCACGGTGTAGGTGTGCTGTTGAACTTCTCCAGTGAATTCGGTGGATTGCCCCAATTTCCAAGTGGCATTCGCTTGGAGGGTTGTAATGGACAAGTCCTGGTACAAGGGGCGGAAGTAAGCTCCATCACCAACGTGGGTGTTTGGCGCCCAAAATAAATGCTGATTGCGACGGCTGTGTTCGGCACTTACGTGGAAGGCGATGGCCGATGTGATGGAACCGCGCATTCCTGCTTGTAGATGGATTGTTTCGTAGGTATTCTGCCAAGTTTGTCCGGAGTCCGCAGGCGAGGGGGAGGGGACGAAAGGGTTCTCGGCAAGCACGGTCTCGTAGCGATTTTGGTCGATTCCCCCTCCGAGTTTGACATACGGAACAAATAGATTTTGGAGCAGTCCAATGGACGCTTCAATTTCCGGTACAAACAGGAACGGTTGTTGGCCTTGGGCATCCACCCACATTCCAAAGCCAAACGACGTCTTCAGTTGCTTAAAGTCCCGCATTGCACGGGTGTGGAGGTCGAAAACGGCTTGCTTCTGCGGTGTCAAAATGAACCCTTCACTGTTTCGGTTCAACCGATCGATGTTGGCGTGCATGACTAAAGAAACCGGTGTTTCCTCCAGTGATCCTTGCATTTGAAAGTGAACATCAAGGTTCTGTTCTTTCACGTTCTGGTCATTCCAGAACACACCGTAATCTAAGGTCGATTGATGCTTCCATTTTTGTCGGCTTTGATCTTGACTACCGAATTCAAGTTGCGCATGCCAAGCGTTAAAGACCACCGAATCACCGCTGCCAATGGAAACAGAGTCGATGGTATGAAACCCCTCTTCACGTCCATAATAACTCACAAGATTGCGCGTGTAATTGGACTGGGCTGCGACGTATGTTTTTTTCAAAAATCGTTTGTACCAACCGGCCCATTCGTTGGTGCTGAATCGCTGCGGTATGGGAGAAGATTCGAGTAAGCCAATGAATCCATCTCGGGTTGAACGATGACTCGCCTCCGTACCCCAGGTCTGATTTCTTGAACGCAAATCGGTGTAGCTGACTAACATGGAGGGGCTGAGAAAATTTCCCATTCCCACTTCTCCAAAACCACGGTAGAGCAATGGCAAAGGCTCTTCGATTTTAAGGCGTTTGGGGCGTTCTCTCTCCCAAACTGGCTGAACGTTTTTGCGGGTGGGCAGCACGCTGTAGGAAAAGTCGGCTTTTGAACGGGTTATCGTGGCGGGTTGTGGCCAGTGCATTTCTTTATGTGCATCTCGAAGTAACACTTCGCGAACGCCTGTAAACGTGACATTTAAATCTAAGGTGTCCGACGATACGGTGGACGCGAGCGAACTGCAAGGAATTGCCACTGCAATCAAAAGTTTAGTCCATTGATTTGGCATCATCATTCGGTGATTTCAGGGGTGGATGAAAGGCTGTCTTGAGCGGACGTGGAATCTGAAGGATTGAGTTCAGCTAATTCAAGGCGGTCGATTTCGAGCAGTTTGCGCTTCGCTTCTTTTCTGATGTCTTCATTTTCGACGAATTCCAAAATGCTCTCTGCAGTGGCTCGAGCTTGAAACCAATCTTCTAGAGCGATGTAGGTGTCAATGAGAAGCAGAAAAGCTCGGTGCTTCCAGTTACTATAATTGGCGAAGGCGGAAATAAAGGCGAACAGGGCAGACTCGGTCTCGGCATAGTTTCCTGCGATGAATTCCATTTCGCAGAGCAAGAACTGACATTCAGCACCTCGTGTGCCTCCCAAGGCGCTGACGGCTTGCAAATCCGGTCGCGCTGTATCGTAGAGTTCAGCGTCGTAGTTGATTTTTGCTCGCCAATATTGGGCCGTGCGTTGAATGTCCGTGGGTGTATTAGCATTGCTGATGACCTGATCCGCATAGGACAGGGCCTGTTCCGCCTCGTCTAACAAATAATGACACCGCATTAAACCTATGCGCGCTTCAAGAACATTCTCTTGCAAAAAGCTCACGCTTTCTAAGGTCTTATAATGCATTTTGGCACCAACTAAGTCTTGGCTGTTCCAGGCGATGGTCGCGGCTCCGAGAGCTGCAGGTTCGGTGTAATCATTCACAGGTTCGGCAAGCACCGTTTCAAACGCTTGCCGCGCAGCGTCAAAACTCGCTTGGTCGTACGCACAATTTCCCAGAAAAAAATGAGCTTCAACCCAGAATGCACCGCGGTTGTAGTCATTGATGTATTCGGAAAGACGCATTACGGCTTTGTCGCAATTGCGCTCAAGAGCTGCTTCCCGAGCAGCATTGAATAGCCGCTCTTCGATTTCATCTGTATTCAGCCCGACCCCTGTAGGCAGATCGCCAAGGAGTCCTTGGTCAATCAAGACCGGTTCCACAATATTATAAGCATCACTCGCAATGCCATCGCTTCCATATTGCGTTCGGATAATGTCCCACAAGCGCAGTACTTCCTCTGGCTGGTTTGTTTTCATGGCAATTAAGCACAAGTCAACCAGGGCATTTTTGCTTTTGAGCGCCTCTGGAAATTCTGTTCTCAAGCGATTGAGATGGTCTAGAGCAGCTGCCAGCTGATCTGATTCAATCTCGGCCCTCGCAATAGAATAAAGGGCCTCTGGGAGATAACTTGTAGGAGTTTGCGTGGCGATCAATGCACTCAGTTCAGCGATTTGGAATTCTGGCTGATTGAGCGAAGCGAAACATTCAGCACGCTGGAACCTGGCATAGGCCTCATCTTTTTCGCTCGAGGCAATTACTTCACCATAATAACGTGCGGCAGGATTGAATTCTTTGTTCACGAAATAGCAATCTGCGACCCGAAGCTTTGCGTCTGCATGGTTGCCAGATTCTTTGTCCTCTGTGCTTTTCAGGTATCCACGAAAAGCGCTCAGGGCATCGAGGTAAAGACCGCGCTTGAACAGGGCGTAACCGCGAGCATACATCCCGTTGGCATAATGGACGCTTTTGAACGCGCCGGGTGCCGATTCAAATGCTGCGTAATGCGCCGTTGCTGCGACATAATTCTCTTGTAAGTAACTCGCTTCACCTTGCCAAAAGTGAGATTCAGCTGCTAAAATAGGATCGTAGGGGTAGGTGCGCGCTGATTCGAAATACGCATGAGACTCTTCGTACGCTGCTGCGCGGAAAAGCTCGACACCGCGGTTGTACGAGACCAATTGATACGCTTTTTTGACTTCGGGTGTTTTGGTGCCAATTTGCTCCAATGCTGCCAACGCTCGCTCGTAGTTTTTGGATGACATATATACCTCGAGTAAGAAGCCATATGCCTCGTCATTGCGACGGGAATTAGGGTATTCAGCCAAATACCGTTCAATCGCTACAACAGCATCATCAAAAGGATTGAAGGTCAATTCATACGCGAGTTTTGCATAACTAAAAAGAGCGTCTTCTTGCACATCGGAGTCAAAGCCCAATTCAGATGCTTTTTTGAAGGAAGTTTTGGCCTTACTCTTTTCATCCAGCGCTAGATAGCACGCTGCAGCATGGTAATGAGCCAGCTGAGCCATGTCATCGGTATCGCGCACGACCAGAGCAAAACACGTCAGGGCTTTGAGATATGACTCAGCCTGATAATAAGTGTATCCCATCTGGTAAGAGAAATCCCTTGTTCGTCCGGATCCACGAGCTTCGTGATAGGCTACTTCCAGGTAGGGCAGAGCTGATAAGAAGTCTTGCATTTTATACAAAGCATCTCCAACAAGGCGTGAAATATCCGCCCGCTGGGAGTCTTTCATTTTGATCTCATCCGAAAACACGACGGGTGCGTAATCGATCAACCGGTCGTATTGCTCTGTTTCATGCAGCAACTGAGCAATGTAGATGGGCACAACGTTTTTTAATGCGGGATCATCCGCTAGGGATTGGAACCCTTCCAAGGCAACTTGCGGCTGGCCTTTGATGTATGAGATGTGGCTGAAATAATAGCGCGCCGGTTCACGAAACTTGGTCAACGCATCTTCCGCCTCCATGACAGCAAACAAATCCAGTCGTGCTTCCTCATACTCCTCCAATTCGAAGTAGGCGTGGCCTCGCTTGAATTGCCACTCCAGTTTTTGAGCGGGCTTCATGCGCAGCGTGCTCAACCCATCAAAGGCGGCTGCCGCATCTTTCCAATCTTTTTTGCGGTATAAAAAATTTGCAAAATCCCACTGTGCCTGTCGACCAAGTGGATGTTCGGGGTACCGTTTCAGGAATCGCTCAACGCGTTGCTCGGCATCTTGATGCTGCAGTTGAATTGCACACGACGTGGCTCGGTATTCGGCCAAAGCCAATTGAGAAGCAGGAGCCTCGTTGTTGTGGACTCGCCATTCATCATAATGATGCTGTGCAGCACTGAGCTTATTGTGTTCCCAAAAGTGGCTGGCGCGCTCCCAATCTGAAGGATTGGAGGGTTGACCAATCCCAAAGAGGGGCAGCAAATGAACGCAAGCAACGGCGGTCAGGAGGGCGTGGAATCGTTTCATGAACTTCAGAAGTCTTACCTACCGAAGGTACCGAGCATGGCCTCCTTCGCTGGATCAAGTTGGTGAAGTTCTCAACGCACTGGTGTGCCTTTTTCTGTTGCTCTTTTTCACAAAAAAATGCATCATCGACCGCTTTCTCCTGAAGGAGGATGAGCGGAGTTTACTCTTCGTCTCCTGCCATGGGGGCTCCTGAAGGAACGTCAGCGATCATCACGCCTGCGGCTTCAAAGGCCAATTCAAATGCAGGTTCAGTGACGGCATTGATTTCTTCTTGTGATGCCCCGGCATCTTCGAGCAGGTGCATCTGCATTTCCACCGACACCGTGTCGTAATACGCTTCGCCTGAAAAGAAGGCGGTTTTCCCTTGAAGGCTGTCTTTGGGGACGAAAAACGCGTGGTCTTTCATGAAGACCAAAACAGTGTCATCGTATGGTCCTTTTACACTCATCCAGCATCCCATGGTCATGCAACTTTGCACAATTTCAGCTTCAAATAGCCCTGCAACGGCTCCTGACTCATCCAGTTGAGCGGCGGCAGATTGCATCGAAATCCGGTCTTCATAAGCATGAATGGAGTCTCCATAGAAGGACCAAGAGGAGGATTCGATTGAAGCAGGGTTGGCTTCAGAATTTGATTGGCAAGACGTCAACGCCATGAGCGAGACCAGAAAGGAGAGAAGGGCGGAGGTACGGATCATGCGATAAATTTCGCTATTCTAGGGCGGTATTCGATGTTGGAGCTCAATTTTTTAACTCTATCTCGAACTCTGTCCGCCTATTTAAGCTGCGCCCTTCGGCAGTGGAATTGGATGCGATAGGGCTCGATTGTCCTAGCCCTTCGTAGGTAACCTGTGCGGAGGCGACCCCATAACCGATGAGCGACTGGGCTACTGCTTGGGCGCGCTGCTCCGAGAGCAGTTGGTTTTCTTCCGGGTTTCCCCGGTCATCAGTATGCCCTTTAATTCTTACTCCAACTGCTTCATTCCGAAGGAGGTATGCCGCGAAAATCTCGAGCATCAACTCGCTCGTGCGATTGATGGTAGAGGAATTTGTTCCAAATTGAATGTCTCCGATTTCGAAGGGCTCTCCATCTTTTGAGGGGGCAAGTTCAATGTCGGTTGAAACGCGATCTTCCCGCGGCGAACTGGATTCGTGATCATAGATTACTCGCGCCTCAAAAGCGATCCCATCAGCTTCTGCAACCAGCAGAACATCTTCTTCTGAGCTTGCTCTTACCACGGAGGCAAAATGTCCATCACGCCCATCGAATTTTATTTCTTGTACTTCCTTGGATTGAGCATATTGAAGATAAAGTCGCGCTCCATCAGGCACTTCTTGGTCTGGATCGTCTAAACTGCCTTGAACGATGAATACATTCTCTGGCTTAAATTCTGGAGGCACTTGAAATCGAATGATATCCATAGCTTTCGTCCCATCGCGGCGTCCAGCAAAGTAGGCCTCACGTCCATTGGTGCTCACGACCAGTCCATGCTCGTCGCCCTCTGTATTCAGCGGAGTACCAAAATTCACTGCAGCCCCCCAGGCACCGCTCGTATCCTTTTTGCACATCCAGATGTCATAACCACCGCCGCTGGGCGTTCGATCACTCGCGAAATAGAGGGTGTGCCCGTCGGGATGCAAGAATGGAGCCTTGTCATTAAAATTAGAATTGACCGGACTGGGAAGGGAAGTGGGAGTTGTCCAGTCGCCAGATTCATTGCGAATGGACCACCAGATATCCATGGTGGGGTTGCCATTTTGGTCGGTACGGCTGTTCGCATTGACACCCGCAAAATAGAGTTCCTTTCCGTTTGCACTTAGAGCTGGCTGAGCCTCCCACCCGTCCGGTGTGTTGATGGCATCAAGAGGCACCAGAGGTTCCCAAACATAAAAGAATGCACCGTCGTCATCTCGGTCGATAATTTTATAGGAGGTGAAAAACAAATCGATGTTATCCGGGTATTTAGAAGTTGGATTTGCGGCTGCGATATAGAGCTCTCTGTTGTCGACAGAAATGCTTGCACCGCCGTAACGGGTTCCGGTATTGAAGGGGCTTTCTAGCGGAATTCCCGCGTCAAAATCTTCATCTGGTTCGCGTTCGGCGACATGAAAAACTTCAGACTCCGTTGAAACCACATCTCCCTTGGCTTTGTAGCGCATACGCCGCGTGAAAAACAGCATGGACCCATCAGGCGAAAGTGCGGGCAGAAATTCGTCGGTTGACGTGCTCACAGGTTGAACGGGCTCTGGGGTATAGCGGCCTTCATTTTTTTGGAAGTCCATGTAGAAAGAAATCAACGGCATGACCTCTTCCACTTCGAGCATTCGCTTGGTTCGATGTTTGCCTAAGACTTCTTCGGAAGCAGCAGGAAATCGAATGTATTCAGTGAAACTCGATAGTGCTTTGGCATAATCCCGGTCGGCATAGGCGATCGCGCCTACCATATACCAGGCGTCTGCGCGATAATAGGGGCAGCGGTCCACCAGTATTTCCAGCGGGATTTGAGCAGGATAAAAACTGCCGCGAGAGCGTTTGATGCTATTGAATTCGAGTTTGCCCCATTCGAACAGGCAGGCCATGCATAATTCATCCTCCTCAAATGCCGCTTCCAGGAATTCCACACGTTCTGAGCGCTCGTATTTGGAGCCATTTTGGCCTTTTTGGAGCCATTTCATCGCCTTTCCTTCGGGAACATGATCGCATTCTGGTTCCTCATCGTCCCATTGAGCGAGGGAAGAGGTGCATCCAATAAAAGAGAGTAGAGCGATAAAAAGCAGGCGACACATGAGGGAAAATGATCTTATTCAGCAGGCGGCGACAGCTCCCCTTCGGAGGCAGCTATAATGGATGATACAGCGCCATCTCCGGTGACATTGACCACGGTACGGCACATATCCAAGATGCGGTCAATGGGGAAGATGAGCGCAATCCAAGCGGGGTTTAATCCCACGCTTTCGAGCACGATAATCATGAGAACCAATCCCGCTGAAGGCACTGCCGCAGCTCCGATTGAGGCGAGCGTCGCTGTCAAAACAATCACAGCCTGTTGGGTCCATTCCAATTCAACCATGTGAAATTGAGCAAGAGCAACAACCGCAATGGCCTGGTACATACTTGTTCCGTCCATGTTGACGGTCGCCCCAATGGGAAGTACGAAGGACGATGTTCGGGTGCTTACCCCCAGCCGTTCATGAACGCATTGCATGGTAACGGGCAGTGTTGCCACCGAACTCGACGTTGAAAACGCTGTGAGTTGCGCATCTCGCATGCCACTTTGGAACCGCTTCCAGGTGAGTTTTTTAATGGACAGAGCGACGAGCGCGGGATAAAAAACGAACACCATGAATCCAAGGCCTAGTACCACCACAAGGCCATACCGCATTAAGAAACTCAGCAACTGTTTCAGCATTTCGGGCTCAGAACCTGCGGCCTTTACAATTTGCCCAGCCATCAAGGCAAACACAAAAAACGGCATGGCTTTCATTACGACCCAAACCATCTGAATAAATACTTCGTTCAACGAATCAATCGCCCGGGTAAGCGGTGCCTTTTTTTCATTGGGCAATCCGACAACCACAACGCCAAAGAAAATGGCGAAGAAGATGATTTGCAGCATGCTCATATCGACCAGTGACCCAAAAATGTTTTTTGGAACGACGTCCACCAAGGGTTGAAGGGGCCCCGATTTTTTCGTCTTGGAAGCCTTCGTCAGTTTGTCCGTCACCCACTCGCTGGATGCGGCTTCTTCTTGCGCAATGAGCTCTACCAAAGCGGCGTTGGATGGATCATCCACCATGCGGATGTCATCGAGCGCCTGGATTCCATTCGCGTCCCGCCAAAGCTCATACCGTATACGGTTTGCGTCCAGTAATTCTGGGTCCGCGCCAGCCCCTGGTTTGAACATGTTGACCAAGATGAGCCCGATGACCACGGCGACCATTGTCGTTAAGACGTAGGTCACCAACGTTTTGATGCCCATCCTGCCCAGCTTTTGGATGTTGCCCAAACTGGTTACCCCACTGATGATGCTGAATAATACGAGCGGCACGGCAATCAACTTCAATAAATTGATGAAAATGTCGCCAAACGGCTGGATATAAGCCAAGGTGAAATCATTCCAACCCAATGTCACGCTCATCCAAGCGTATGCCACTCCGAGTATGAGGCCGATAATAACCTGCCAGTGTAATGCCAATCCCTTCATTGGACTAAATTAAGGACTGACCGGGCTCCTTCCTGCCTGATTTTAGAGCCGAGACGTGCGGTTTATCAACCAATGGTCAGCCAATACTAACAACGCCATGGCCTCAACCAGTGGCACGGCACGGGGCAAAACGCACGGGTCGTGCCTTCCTTTTCCTTCAATCTCTACAGGGTCTCCTTCGATATTGATGGACTGTTGAGGTTGAATGAGTGTTGAGACGGGCTTGAATCCCACCCGCAGGATCAAGTTTTCGCCATTGGTGATGCCTCCCTGGATGCCGCCGCTGTGATTGGATTGGGTTCGAGGATTGCCCTGCTCATCGGTGGTCCAGGGGTCGTTGTGTTCAGAACCACACATGAATGTTCCAGCAACGCCAGAACCGATTTCCATGCTTTTGACAGCAGGCAGGCTCCACATTGCTTGTGCAAGCGAAGCTTGAAATTTATCGAAAACAGGGCTGCCGAGTGCGCTCGGCATGTTTTGGCACACCAGGACGACGGATCCTCCAACGGTATCCCCTGATTTGCGCATCATTTCGATGCGTTCCTGCATAGCGACCGCAGTCGAAGGGTCAGGGCATCGGGTGGGATGGGAATCCACTTTATCCGATGGGATGTACGTTGGTTCAAAGGGGACAACGAGGTCTTGAACACGATCAACGTATGCGCTGCATGCTAGCCCCGTAATCTTGAGCAACTGCCGTGCCACAGCTCCTCCAACCATCCGACATGCGGTTTCACGAGCGGAAGATCGGCCGCCCCCGCGGTGGTCGCGAACGCCGTATTTGTTATCGTAAGTGTAATCTGCATGTGAGGGACGGTAAGCATCGGCAAGGTGATCATAGTCTTTGGACCGTTGATCTGCGTTGCGGATGACAAAGCCTATAGGCGCGCCTGTTGTGCGGCCTTCAAACAAGCCGCTCAACCATTCTACGGTGTCAGATTCTTTGCGTTGCGTGGTGAGCGAAGACTGACCGGGCCGTCGTCTGTCTAGTTCGCGCTGTACCGCTTCCTTATCCAATTTCAATCCAGCGGGACACCCGTCAATTACGCCACCAATGGCTGTCCCATGGGACTCACCGAACGTAGTCAATTTGAACAAGGTGCCGATGCTATTTCCTGCCATGGTCCAAATTTACGCAAGCAGCGAGGGGTTTGCTACCTTGCAGGCATGCGAATGCTATGGAAGAACATCAAAGGACTGGTTGGGGCATATGAATCACCGCCAAGTCGACTTAGTGGAAGTGAAATGGCGGATTTTCCGGTGCTCCAAAATGCTTGGTTGGCTATTGATGCAGGAAAAATTGCTGATTTTGGCCCGATGGAAACCTTTCCTGGCATTGTCGATTGGACCGGTCTGGAAGTTGTGGATTGCGAAGGTCGCTATGTTCTGCCTGCTTGGTGTGACAGCCACACTCACTTGGTTTTTGCCGCTCCGCGTTCCAAGGAATTTTTGAGCCGACTGCAAGGGAAAACGTACCACGAGATCGCGGAAGCAGGGGGTGGCATTTTAAACTCAGCAAGGGCTTTACAATTGATGCCGGAGGATCAGCTCTTCGAGGAGGCTCTGGTCCGATTGAAGCGGGCGATTCAAACGGGAACAGGAGCGATTGAGATTAAAAGTGGATATGGCTTAGACGGTGAAGCTGAATTGAAAATGCTGCGGGTGATTCAGCGACTGAAGGAAGCTGTGAGCATTCCAGTTCGCCGAACGTTCTTAGCGTGCCATGCCGTTCCGGAAGGGAATTGGACCGCTGAATCGTGGACGCGCTATGCCGTGGAGGACTTGTTGCCGCGGGTCCAGGCAGAGGGGCTGGCGGATTATGTAGATGCGTTTTGTGAAAAGGGCTATTTCGGTCTGGAAGAGTTGGCCTTGTTACTTGATGGAGCGACCCAACATGGCCTTGCAGCGAAGGTGCATGTGAATCAATTCAATGCATTGGGTGGTGTGGCATTCTGCGCGAATGCCAACGCGGTGTCGGTGGATCATCTCGAAGTGTTAAACCCCGAAGATGTCGAAGCGCTGAAGTCCAACGCTGCGTCAGGCACCATGGCATGTGCTTTGCCGGGTTGTTCGTATTTCCTCGGAATCCCGTACACCCCGGTTCGGGAGTTGATCCAGGCAGATATTCCGGTGGCTATTGCGACGGATTTTAATCCGGGCTCTGCGCCTTCTAGCAACATGGAGCGTGTAGTCCAGTTGGCCATCCTCAAGATGAAGATGTTACCACTTGAAGCCCTTGCCGCTGCGACGCTCAATGGAGCGGCCGCAATGGATGTGTCCGACCGGGCCGGCGTGATTGCTCCGGGGAGGGCGGCAAATATTTTGGTAACCAAGCCCATGGATGGCTTGGAAGGGTTTGCTTATGATTTTGGTGAACATGCGGTGGAAAAGGTGTTCATCGATGGCATAGAAGTTTGAATTGATTCCGCGCGGCCACGCGTATTTTCGGAAGGTAAAAAAGTGAAAACAATGCAACGTTTGGTTGAATGCGTGCCCAACATTTCAGAAGGGCGCAACAAGGCCGTTATTGATGCGGTCGCTCAGGTAGTTGAAACAGTAGAGGGCGTCCGCTTGCTGGACGTGGATCCGGGAAAATCGACCAATCGAACGGTCATCACATTTGTGGGTCCTCCTGAGCAAATTGGTGAGGCAGCGGTCCGCCTGATCAAAAAAGCTGCAGAATTGATTGACATGCGCAAACACCGGGGCGAACATCCCCGAATGGGAGCCACCGATGTGTGCCCGTTTGTTCCCGTGAGCGGTGTGACTATGGAAGAATGCTCGGCAATCGCCCATGAGGTTGGGAAACGCGTAGGAGAGGAGTTGGGCATTCCCGGGTACTTCTACGAGTCGGCGGCTAAGGTTTCGACCCGCAGAAATTTGGCATATTGTCGAAAGGGTCAATACGAGGGATTGGCCAAATTGGAGAGTGCAGACGGTGCTCCGGACTTTGGTCCTGCCGTTTGGAACGAGCAGACTCAACGAACCGGCGCAACGGCTATAGGAGCGCGCGATTTCTTAATTGCGTACAACATCAATTTAAACACGACCAGTTCTCGCCGCGCGAACGCCATCGCCTTTGACATCCGCGAATCTGGAAGGGTAAAGCGAGTCGGCGGACCGGGGAGCGAAGTAGCGAAGGACGCTCAAGGCGACCCCGTTCGTATTCCGGGTTCATTGAAAGCGGTGAAGGGCATAGGCTGGTACATCGAAGAGTACGGAATTGCGCAGCTCTCCCTGAATCTGACAAACATCCAAATTACGCCTGTTCACATCGCTTTTGATGAAGCATGTTCGAGGGCTTTAGCACGCGGAATTCGGGTGACGGGTTCAGAATTGGTCGGGCTCTTGCCACTTCGCGTGCTCACCGATGCGGCGGATTACTTCTTGAAGAAGCAACAGCGGAGCTTGGGCATCCCGGATGCAGAGAAGGTCAAAATCGCCGTAAAATCCCTGGGTTTGGATGATTTGGCGCCTTTTGATGCCAACAAACGAGTGATTGAGTACTTGATTGCTGACGCAGGACAAACCCCTTTGTTGGATTTGACATTGGGAGCATTTGCTGAAGAGACTGCGTCGGAAAGTCCTGCACCGGGTGGAGGCTCGGTTGCTGCTTATTCGGCGACCATGGGGATTGCATTGGCGACCATGGTTGCGAATTTGTCCGCTCATAAACGTGGGTGGGATGATCGCTGGCAGGAATTCAGCGAAGTGGCGGAAAAAGGAATTAAACTGCAGCAGCAGCTCGCGGTGTTAGTCGACGCGGATACAGCTGCATTCAATGCAATTATGGAAGCGTATGGAATGCCGAAGAATACGGAGTCCCAGAAAGCTGATCGGAACGAAGCCATTCAATCAGCCACCAAAAACGCAATTGAAGTTCCTATGCAGGTGGCGCGATTGGCGGCAGAATCCATGGAGATTGCGCATCAAATGGCCCTGACTGGAAACCCCAATTCTATTACGGATGCAGGAGTAGGGGCGATGGCCATTCGCACAGGAGTGAAAGGAGCGATCCTCAATGCCCGCGTCAACATTCAAGACTTGCAAGACGAAGCGTATTCTACACAGGTGCAAAAGGAGTGTGCTGAACTGACCTCATCCATCGATGCAGCAGAAGCGGAAATACTTCAGCGCGTCGACGACGTGCTCAACGGCTAGTGCATGGCCAGCTTACATGTCCGGATTACTCCGGCATAACTCAAGAAAAAAGGCCTGCTTCTAAGCAGGCCTTTTTTGGTTTAGTGAGTTAAGCAATTCTTTTATTTGGCAACATTCCGGCGCTCCTTGATGCGCGCAGCCTTACCAGTCAATTCACGCAAATAGTAAATTCGCGATCGGCGAACTTTACCGCGCTTATTCACTTCTATGCTATGGATCATTGGAGAGCAAACAGGAAAGACCCGCTCTACTCCAACGCCTGATGCCATTTTGCGTACTGTGAAGGTCTCAGTCGTGCCAATCCCGCGACGTTGGATAACAACACCTTGGAATTTCTGCAATCGCTCCTTGCTCCCTTCTATAATCTTAATCGTTACCGAAACGGTATCCCCGGCACGGAAATCCGGCCATTCTGGGGTTTCGACCAACTTGCTTGCAATATCCTTGATGCGGTCCATAATCTTCGCTTTTTCGACTCCCGTGAATTGGGGTGCAATATTACAAATAATCCTTGTACGTTCGGAATACTTTTTCAGGAATCTTTATCTAATAAATCCGGTCGCCGAGATTTTGTCCGCGCGTAGGCCTGTTGCTCCATCCATTTTTCAATGGCCGCATGGTCGCCCGACCGCAATATTTCGGGCACTTCCCACCCGTTATAATTGGCAGGCCGAGTGTAAATCGGCGGAGCGAGCAGGTCGTCTTGAAAGCTGTCCGTGAGCGCGCTTTGTTCGTCTCCAATTGCTCCAGGGAGTATGCGTACAATCGCATCTGTCAATACGGCTGCTGCGAGTTCTCCTCCGGATAAGACGTAATCTCCAATCGAGATTTCGAGTGTGACAATGTGCTGGCGAAGTCGTTCGTCGATGCCCTTGTAATGCCCGCAGATCATGATGATGTTTCCTCCAATAGACAACTGGTTTACCCGTGCTTGCTTTAGCTGCTCTCCATCTGGAGTGAGGTAGATGATTTCGCTGTAGGTGCGCTGTTGCCGCAGTTCATTGATCGCATCCAGGATGGGCTGGATGGTCATGACCATGCCCGCGATGCCTCCGAACGGCTCATCGTCTACCTTTTTATGCTTGTCTTTGCTCCAGTTGCGAATGTCATGCACGCAGATTTCGACCACTCCACTGTCCTGGGCACGTTGAATGATGCTGTCAGCAAATGGACTTTCCAGCAATTTGGGAACAACCGTGAGGATGTCGATGCGCATGGTGATTGGATTGAATTCAAATTTACGGTAAGACGGATTTGCTCGCCCGTGAAATCAAAGAAACTCGCGCTCAAGTTCTACCTTTGGTATTCAGTATGAAAAGATGAGGGATAGAAAAGAGTACAGCGCAGTTGTCAGCCATCCATTTCATGTGTTTAACGGAATCTTTTTGACCTTGCCGTTGGATGGAATTCGGCAAACGGGCCTGCGGGTTCCATTGCTTCAAGAGGCGTGTGATCTCGGACTGGAGGCGGCGAAGACTCCCGAAGAAATTTTGACTGGTTTTTTCGCATCTCAAGGGTTGCTTGACGCAGCAGGTCAATCGGATTTGTTATTCCGAATCATTCAGTATGTGGAGCGGCAGGTCGTTTTGGTGGATGCTTTAGAGGATGCGAGGTATGCGCAATTGAACGATCTAGGAGGAGCGGAGTCATTGCAGAGTTTCATGCAGCGCATTCGTCGCCATAGGAAGGAAGAGGACCTCAAAGAGTTGCTCAATGAATATGCTGTTCGCGTCGTATTGACCGCTCATCCTACGCAGTTTTATCCAGGAAGTGCCCTCGCCATCATTACCGATTTGGCCAAAGCAATGGAGGAAAACGATTTGGTGAGCATAAGGAAGTTGCTGCATCAATTGGGGCTTACGCCATTTTTCCAGTCGGAACCACCGACCCCATTTGACGAGGCGGTTCGCCAAACCTGGTACTTAGAGAATGTGTTTTATCACGCGGCTCCAGAGTTGTATGCTCGTGTGGCACAGACCTTGGAAGATCCGTCAGGTGCTTCGCTCAGCGAAGGACTGATTACAATTGGTTTTTGGCCAGGGGGTGATCGCGATGGCAATCCATTTGTGGATGCTGACACCACATGGAATGTGGCTGAGCGGTTGAGGTTGACATTGCTTCGGTGCTACCGGAGAGAGATTCGTGATTTGCGCCGGAGGATTACGTTTAAGCATGTGGCAGCCAGGCTCGACCAATTGCAAGACCGAATTGAATTTGCGATGCTCCACCCTGAGAAAATGTCGTTGTCAGTGACGGATCTGTATAACGAGCTGGATGAAGTTGCCGATTGGGTATCGAAGCACTCCAATGGATTGTTTATAGAGAAAATTCGGGGTTTTCAGTTCAAATTAAGGCTCTTTGGTTTGCATTTTGCGAGTTTGGATATACGTCAGGACAGCCGAGTGATTCAACGAGCATTGGACGAGGCTCTCACCGCATGCGGAGAGGATGTGGAAGCATTTCGGGCGCAAACACGAGAACAGCAGGTGGATGCGCTGCTCAGTGAACAATGGACGGGAGGCGTGGATCAGTTGGAAAATGAGCGACACAATGACATCATTGCCTCATTTCGTACGATGGCCAAAATTCAGGCACATAACGGCGTGAGGGCGTGTCACCGCTTCATCATCAGCAATTGCAGAGGTGTTTTGGACGTTGCGGCCCTGGCGGCTTTGGCCAGAATGGCTGGGGTGAGTAAGACCGTCGACTTGGACATCGTTCCTTTGTTTGAAACCATTGCAGACTTGGCCCGTTCAGAATCTGAAATGCGCGAGATGTATGGTCATCCGGCCTATCGGGCGCACCTGAAGGCGCGTGGAGATCGACAAACGGTTATGCTCGGTTTCTCGGACGGAACAAAAGATGGCGGCTATCTCCAGGCCAATTGGTCCATCTTTGAAGCGAAGCGAAATCTCACGCGGTTGTCCCGTGAATCAGGCGTTACGGTCTTTTTCTTTGATGGTCGCGGTGGGCCTCCGGCTCGCGGGGGTGGAAACACCCATCGCTTCTACGCTTCACTCGGAGCAGACATTGAGAACAAAGAAATACAAACGACGATTCAGGGGCAGACGATCAGCTCCAACTTTGGGATTCCAAAATCGGCTGGCTTCAATCTTGAGCTATTACTCACGGCTGGGTTACAGAGCCGCATCTTTGATGATCCTCAGACGCACATCGACCAGAATCAAGGCAATCTCATCGGGCTTTTAGGTTCGAAGTCATTTGCCCATTACACGTCACTCAAGGAGCACCCCGAATTCATGAATTACCTCACGGAGTGGGGAACCCTCAAGTATTACGGGGAAACCAATATAGGAAGCCGTCCGACCAGCCGATCCAAGGATGGACCGTTGTCTTTCAGCGATCTTCGAGCTATTCCTTTCGTGGGTTCTTGGACACAATTGAAGCAAAACGTGCCCGGATTCTTCGGACTCGGTTCGGCTTTGGAATGGTTGGATTGTGAGGGCAGGATTGAGGAAGCGATTGATTTATACCGCGACAACGCATTCTTTCGTGCACTGATTGAAAACAGCATGCAGAGTATGATGAAGAGCGATTTTCGATTGACGGCACATCTTGCATCAGATCCTCAATATGGTGGCATTTGGACCATGATAAGAGATGAATTTGACCGCTCAAAGAAATGGGTGCTGCTCATTTCAGGTCAATCGACGTTGATGGAGCGAAATCCGCACATCCGTGAAAGCATTGCTTTGCGGGATGACATCATCCGTCCATTGTTGGTCATTCAGCACTTTGCTCTTGGTCAATTGGCTTCGAAGGAAGGGGCTTCCGATTGGGATGCCAAGGTGCTTAAGCGCCTGGTTGTCCGCTCCATGTTTGGCATCATCAATGCCAGCCGTAACGCCGTTTAGGCCGGAAGATGAGAAACAAAAGCGGCCCTTTTCGGAGCCGCTCAAATTTTCGAATCAGGTGTTGATTAGCTCCTCTTTTTACTGCTTCTCGTCTTCTTCTTCCTTCTGTTCTTCTTTTTCGTGCGTAAACCGCTGACCAGGTCCATTTCTTCAATCAAGTTGTTGGCTCCAGCAAACTTGTCAAGTATCCACATGACATAGCGGATGTCAACGGAGATGGTCCGTTGCAATTCAGTTTCAAAGGCGATGTCTCCGCTCATAGCTTCCCAGTTGCCATCAAAAGCGCAACCGATGAGGTCACCGTTGGCGTCGAGCACAGGAGAGCCTGAATTGCCGCCTGTGATGTCCGTACCGTGAATGAAGCAAACCACCAATTCACCCGATTCATCAGCGTACGGACCGAAGTCCCGACTGCGAATTAATTCATCCAATGCATCCGGCACGATGAATTCAGGGTTGGAGTTGTCCTTTTTTTCCAGCACGCCATTGGCCGTGGTAATGAAGTCATAATGCACCGCGTCCGCAGCCTTGTACGGAGCCACAGCACCGAAAGTCAACCGCATGGTGGAGTTTGCATCGGGCGCGATGGATTGGCCGGCATCCATTTCACGGAGGCCTTTGACGAACAAACGGTAGCCGCGGTTAAATTTATCTTCCGCAGGATTGGACATTCCAGCGAAGTAAGTTTGGATGGCACTGTTACCAACGATGATTCCGAGATCCTTATCCAGTTGTTCTTGGTCGGGATTCGCAATGAATGCAGCACAACGGCCTGCATCGACCAAAAAGCTTTGGGCATACATCTCATCCGCAAAACGATTGAAGTCATTTTTGTATTCTTCAGCAACCGTTCCAAAGAAAGAAGGGTGATAGGCTGGGTCGATGTCGTCACGGAATTTGGACATCAGCTTTACAAATAAATCTCGGTCCGTCGATTGGTCGTATTCTTTGAAGAAACCATCGGCGAAGTCGGTCATAGCCGCTTGTGTTGCCTTGACATCTTCAAGGTTGTCATTGAACAAACCAGCTGACATTTGCGCAAAGCGAAAGGCAAACAACGAAATGTCACAGCCAATGAGTCCTGCTTCCAATGCGTAAACCTTGCCCTGAACGCTTGCATCCGTGTCTTCGTAGTACGATTGAATTAAGTCGAGCGCTTCTCCGTATTCCGTTTTGCGGTCTTCGTTTTCGTTGACCCACTTGGTGAATCGAGCTTCCAAAGTGGCTTTCTTGGATTGGACATCCAGACGTTTCAATCCATTGGACTGACCGATATAGTACTTCCAGTAGTTTGCTGTTTGCGCATATTTGGCAGCATATTGGATGCGCACCGCAGGGTCAGCGTCCATGTGCTCCTTCATGGTCGTCAATTTTAAATCCCGGATGTCGACAACAGAAGGGTTGTACAGGCGAAGTGCTTGATCAATACCCCAGCTGCTTAAAAATCGGTCTGTGCTCCCAGGGTAGCCCATGATCATGGTGAAGTCCCCTTCAGATACACCGTCCATCGAAATGCGCAAGTGACGCTTGGGTTGGTAAGGAACATTCGATTCACTGTAATCAGCGGGTTCGTTATCAGCGCCTGCGTATATGCGAAGCATGGAGAAGTCTCCGGTGTGTCTTGGCCACATCCAGTTGTCGGTGTCACCTCCGTATTTTCCTACACTTTCAGGCGGAGCCGCAACCAAGCGAATGTCCCGGTACGTCTTGTATTCGAACAAATAGAATTCGTTGTCGTAGTAGAAACTCTTCAGTTGAAGTTCCTTCTCGCCATCGGGGTTCATTTTCTCCATGAACGCCTTTCGGGATTCGTCTATGGCGGCGTTGCGCTCCGCCTCATCCATCTCCATGGTTACATTTTGGAGTATGCGATCGGTGACATCATCAATGCGCACGAGAAAGCTGATGACAAAGTCATCGATGTGCATTTCTTGTGAGTGCGCTTTAGCGAAAAACCCGTCGGTGAGGTAATCGTTTTCGGTCGAACTGAACCCTTGAATCGCATCGTAGGCGCAGTGATGATTGGTCAAAACCAAGCCTTTGGATGAGATTACTTCTCCCGTGCACGACCCACCATTTAACCGTACAATGGCATCCTTAAGGCTCGCGTTGTTGATGTCGTAAATTTCTTCTGCGGTCAAGTTCAGCCCCATGCCTTGCATTTCGGCCATGGTGATGCGGTTGAGCATGTTGACAAGCCACATGCCTTCGTCGGCTCTCGTCGTCAATGCAGTGCTGAGCATGCTAATGGCCAGCAATAAAATTGTTGTTTGCTTCATGTTACTTCCGTTGTGTGTTCGTGATAGGTTGCCAATCGAGTGAAGCCATGGCTTCATCGAAAACGCCGTACAATGTACTCAATTCAGGGCCTTTGTACCGGTTCGTGACCAATTTGCCATAGAGGGTGGTCTTGGTAGAGGGCAAGTCCGTAATTCTTGGATTGTCGTAGAGCTCTCTCAATTCGAGGTATGCCGTCTTGTCAATTGCAGATTCGATTTGACCATTCCAGTCTGATGCAGAGAGAAGCATAGCTGCTGTATAGCTTCCGGTTTTTAGCTGTTCCAGCGGTCCTTCGCGAAAGGGGCGCGTTATTGTCATTTCACATTGTCCATTGGGTTGGACATGAAAAATGAATGCGGGACATGGACCAAAGCACAACGTCTTTTCGTAGAAAACCTCCTCAAATGCAACGGCTGCTGCATCTTGTTGGACAGAGCAGGCGGAGAGTGCGCACGCCAAGCCAAGGACGGTTGTGAATGTCAGAAAAGCACGGCTCATTTCCGAGATGATTTCTTGGCTTTAAGCTCCTTCGTTTTTAAATTCTGTTCTTTCTGAATCTGCTCTAAACGCTCTTGAAAACTGGACTTTTTCTTTGGCTTCGCTTTGTTCGCGTCAATTTTCGCGCGGATTTTGTCTTCATCGATCAAGAACTGCTTTATAAGCAACATTTGCCCCATGCTGATGACGTTAGCCGTTAAGTAATACAGGCTTAATCCAGAGGCGAATTGATTAAAGAAAAACAGCATCATGAAAGGAAAAATCTGCTGAATTACCTTCATGTTTGGCATGCCAGCTTGCTGCGGCTGGGGCGGCTGATTGGCCATGGTCATTCGCATATAGAAGAATGTACTGATGGACATCAATAACGTAAATCCGCTGATGTGCGCGCCGTAGAATGGAATGGAAAAAGGAAGGTCAAAAATGCTGTCGTATGCGCCCAAGTCATCGGCCCATAAAAACGATTCGCCGCGCATCCCAATGTTGGATGGGAAGAAACGGAACATGGCATAGAGTACGGGCATTTGCAGCAAGGCCGGGATACAACCGGCCAAAGGATTGACTCCAGTTTGGCGATACAAGGCCATCGTAGCTTGTTGCTTAGCCATGGCATCGTCCTCGTGTTTTTTATTGAGTTCTTCAATCTCCGGTCTGAGCACTTTCATTTTGGCCGAGGACATAAAGTTCTTCCACGTAATGGGAGTAAGGGCCAGCTTGATAATCAAGGTGATGATCAAAACGATGAGTCCAACTGATGCAATTTTCGAGTCCAAGAAATCATAGAGAGGCAAGATGGCATTGCGGTTGACCCATCCAAAGATCCACCATCCGTAATCGATGATTCGGTCGGCTTCTTCCAGCTCAAGCGCTTCCAATGCACCCTGCTCATTCGGGCCGAAGTAAAATTGGAAGTTGCTGGCTACAGCCGTTCCAAGTCGCTGAGGTTCAAACGGAAGACGTGCACTATAAAGCATAGTTACAGTCGAATCTTCCTCTGGAACCGTGGTAATGAGCTCTGCTCCTGGTAAGAAATTGCCCTCGTGGTGTACGAGTGCCGAGAAGAAGTTTTGTTTGAAGGCCATCCACTCCAACGGTTCTTCTGTGATTAGATCTTTGCTTTGACCATCTGTCAAATAATCCCGACCCAAATCGGCTTCTTTAAAATAGATGCTGCTGTGTTGTCGTTCCCAATCTAGCCCTTTTTCATTGGGTATTCCGGCTGCGTCCCAGGCCAAAGTAAACGATTCACCGAGTTGGGTTCCAAACCCCTCGAAAGAAAGGAGGGAGGTTAATTCGCTTCCATTGAGTTCGTGCTCCCATCGGACAACCTGACCGGCGACCGATCGGCTGACCAAGGCGATGCTGTTCTCTCGATCGGCCTCGATTTCGAAATGCAAATCGCTCAGGTGCATGACCCCATTGACTTCGTCGAACTCAAATTCAATGTCCATGGCACTCGCCTCCGCATTCCAGAGTGATACAGGGGTATCGGAATTGTACCGATTGTACTGATTCAGCTGGGCTTCAACAGGCACGCCGCCGCGGCTGCTGAAGGTTAAGGTCGTCGCGGTACTCGCTAAGGTGTAGGTTTGTTCTTCGCCTAGAGCGGCGGTTGCTAGCCCCCCGAATCGCTGAAGCAGGTTGGGGTCCATTGAAGCGGAAAGGCCAGTATCGAGGGCCGTTTCAGTTCGAAGTTCTGCTTGAAACGCAGCCTCTTTGGCAGCGGAAATGCTGTCCAAGCGTGCTTCTTCGACGATGCGTTCTTGTTCCGCAATTGCGGCCATTCGGTCTTCCTCCGTAGGTGCAGTGTACCAGATGTATCCGACGTACAAAAGGACCATCAGGACGATGCCTGTGATTTGATTTTTATCCATTTTCGGGTGCGAAGTTAGGTGAATTAAAGGGTGGGTTCATTACCAATGAATTTGACCCTCTCCATCCCAGAGTCCTTTGGCTTTCATAAAGGCTTCAATTAATTCCCGCACGCATCCCTTGCCTCCTGGAATTTCACTGACATGATTGCATGCGGAAAACACGTCTTGTGCTGCATCACTTGGACAACATCCGAGCCCTACCGCCTTCAACGCTGGAATATCGGGCATGTCATCTCCCATGTAAGCCATGTTTTCGAGCGGAATGCCAAGGCGAACAGAAAGGTCACGCAGAACAGCGAGTTTATCATGGCTTTTTAAATGCACTTCTTCGACCCCAAGTCCGCGCATCCGGTCTTCCACACTCGGCTCTTTACCACCTGTCACAATGGCCAAGGGAATGCCTTGTTTGCAGGCCCATTGCACGGCAAATCCGTCTTTTGCATGTCCCTGTCGCAACATGGTGCCATCGGAATCAATGAGGATGGTTCCATCTGTAAAGATGCCGTCGTAATCGAAGGCTAATAGTTGGATGGTTTCAAATTGGTCGGGTGTGTACATGAGGCTTCAGTCGGTGTGAGGGTGGTTGGTTTGGATGCTTTCGGTTAGCATGCGATAAAGCGCGGCCAAATCGGGGCGATTCTTCAGTGTTTCAAGGTGCGCATCAATGACCTTTTGGTCTTTTCGAATAGCCGGCCCCGTTTGATTCTTCGCCGAGTTACCAGCGAGCGCCCGTTGTGCCGTCATGGACACCAACGGTTGCAGTAATTCCCAAGGGATTTGAGCTTCTTCGCAAAGTTCTTGAGCCAATCCGAAGAGATGGTTTGAGAAGTTTGAGCCAAAAACAGCGGCCAAATGAGCACGTTGGCGATTGGATTCCTCCAACGGGATAACAGATGAGGAAATACGCGATGCAAGTTGCTGCGCATGCTCGAGAGCCAATGCGTTATGAGCCGTGACGACCAATGGCATGGAGTGAACTGCCTCCGGAGTCTGGGCTTGAACGCTTTGGACAGGCCAAATCACAGCACCGTTAACAGGATTGGGAAGGGAGCCGCTGAAATGAATTGAAAAGATTCCAGAAGGAAGCTGATCAATAATGGCCGGCACGGCATCATCGCTGACAGCAATCATGGCCACGTTGATATCACTCGGAAGTTGACTGCAATCTTCTACGCACAGCGCATCAAGGGTGGTGAATCCATCCGGGATTTCATGAGAACGGTTACAAAATGCGCCAATTGAAAGGCCACTGGATTCCCAGGCGCGACCCAAAGTGGTTGCTACGCGCCCTTTTCCAATGATTGCTGCGCAAATAGAGTCAGGCATGTTGGGATGCGGATTTTCGGTCTCTTTGATACCGGCTCAAAACGGCAAGCGCTGTGCCGATGGCCATAAGTATGCATCCGAACCACAGGACGTTGATGAGCGGAAACATGACTGCCTGCATCACCACAAAATCTCGGCGAACCGATTCGTGTTCCCAGACCGTCATTTCCAGCGATTCAGCGATGGGATCAAAGGACTCGATGCGCATTTTGATTCCGAATTCTTCCGCTTCGTAAAGATCTGGAATGAGGGTGCTATCCCGAACAATGTACAGCGGCTCGTGCAGTTGACGTGACGTTTTGTTTTTTAGCCTGACACATGCTGCGATTCCGATGTCCTTCTCCAACAGTCCGCGGGTTGGCTTCTCCGTATTTGCAATGGCCCGCAAGCTATCGATGGTCATGAGCGTGTGGCCTATGAGCATGCTGTCGCCAACTTGCATGGAATGGGTTCGGCCGCCCATCCAGCCTTCTTCATCCGTTTCCGGCGGCGTTACGCGGCCCCATTTGATGTGTGTGTAGAGGTCTTTGTAGAGCCAGTGACGTGTGTCCGGTTCAGGGGCGTTGCCCATTTGCTCGTTGAGTTGGATTCGGGGTTCCAGCGTGAACTGCTTCTCACCCGGTGTGCCAGACTTCCAAATTTGGGCCGACGCGGCTTGCCGTTCGTTGGGAAATGGAATGAACATCCAATGGTCTTCCATATCTTCAGAAAACTGTGCCGATGCGGAATGTTTTTCCAAGGCTTCAAAGACCATCCCATCAAAGAAAACGACATCCCCTGGTGAATAGACCTGCGGCTCTTTGTCAAAATAGTCCATGCGAAACTTCACATGGATGCCCTCCTGATACCGGTCTCGATAGCTCACAAAATAAGGCCCTAACGGGAGGGTGTCGCCCTCCATGATCAGCAAGTCTTCCCGGTTGTTGAGCTCTTCATTCAGCGTGCTGATGTCACCGATTTGGTTCTGGGAGATGATGGCTTTTTGGCTCGTGCTAAGGACTGCACCAAAAATAACCAACCCAAAGCCCACGTGTGCAAGGGGCGAACCAATTTGCCTCCAATTGCCTCGCACTGCTCGGATGAGATAATCCGCATTGGAAAACACAGCGAAAGAGGCAGAAAAGAGGAGCGCTACCCGAGGTAATTCCCACCATTCGAAAGGAAATGCTGCGATTAAACCACCTGTAGTAAGCACGCTTAATACCAAAGGAAGAACAAGCGATCTGCCTACTTGGGCCAAATTAGATTTCTTGTATTTGAGCCATTGCGCAAATCCCATGGCTCCCATAATGAGCACGGCCAAGGGAACTTGAACAAGGTGATAGGTTTGATCTAAGTCTGTTCCAGGAGCGAGGTTGTGTTGGCTAAGATCGGTCAGCAGTGCACTGTCAAATTGCGCTCCCAGTTTGGACAACACGGGGCTGAGTGGCTCCAGGAATTGGTTGAACACGGGCAAGCTAGTTTGCCAAGTGATATGGGCCGCACTAACCAAGAAAAGGAGGCTGCCCACAAACATCCAGAATTCACGGCTCCAAACGGATTCTTCCTCCGATGTGCGCACAAAATCATTGCGGTAAGCTTTGACCGATGTAAAGGTCAGTGCCAATAGGAATACTGCGATGGATTCAACGACATACCCCTTTAGAGCGATTACAGTAAGCAGGACAGAAAAGGCAGCCATACCGCGTCGCCAGTGCGCGGATTTGAGGAGTAAGATGTGCGCAAAACCAACAAAACTGAGCACGTACACGAGCAACTGCGGCAAGATTCCACTGTCGACAAAACTGTGCACTGAGGTATCGCCTAGAATACCAGATTTGGTCAAAAACGTGCTATACAGAACAAGAAGAAAGGAAATCAGCAAAAAGTAGAACGTGCTGAACAGGGCCATTGGTGATTTTCTGTTGCGATTGATCAGCAACAAATGTGTTCCAGCGACGAGCGTGAGCCAGGGAACCAGGGAGGAGTTTTCAACGGGATCCCATGCCCAAAATCCACCGAAACTGAGCGCCTCGTATGCCCATGCTCCACCCATCAAGATTCCTGTCCCCAAGATCCCAATGCCAAAAACGCTCCAGCGCAACGCTGGCGCCATCCAAGAACGATCGTCTCGTTGAGTCAAACCAGCAACGGCGTAGGCAAAGGGCACTGAAGTCGCCGCAAACCCCAAGAACAGGGTAGGAGGATGTATGGTCATCCAATAATTTTGGAGAAGGGGGTTCAGCCCTTGACCATCCTGAAACATAGGAAATGACGTTAAATAATCGGCACGTCCGGTCCACGGTAAGCCCCAGTTGCTTGGAGCATCACGAAGGAGTAAGAAAGGGTCGAGCCCAAGTTGGAAATCACCGAAGTAGATTCCAAGGAGCATGGACGATAAAAACAGCTCGACAGCACTCAAAGTCGCCATAACCTTTGCGCTCCAGCGAGTTGTGGTTCGAAGCAATATCAACCCGAGCACGTTGTGCCAGAACATCCAGAGTAGAAACCCGCCTTCTTGTCCTCCCCAAAACGCACTAAAAATAAAGCGCATGGGCATTTCATTGTTCAGGTGCTTCCAGATGTATTGAAATTCATAGCGATGCGCTCCAAACAATGCGAAAATGAGTGCGATGCTTGCAAAAGTGGATACCGCATGAAACTGAAATGCGCGTTTCCCGGCTCGTTCCCATCCCTTTAGAAAGCTCACTACGGCAACGAAAGAAGCGCCAAATGCGAGTGCAATCAGTGTCCTGCCTAACAGGGCTACTTCGGTCCATTCACCAATGTATTCTGGGGTCATTTAGGATTCGCCTTGGGTTTCCTCGGACAGGAGAACGTGGTTGTTTTCGTTGTATTTCGAAGGACACTTCATCAACATCTCTGTGGCGTGGAACTCCCCGCCTACGGCACTGCCGTATAGATCAATGGATTCACTGTTTTCTAGCCCGGTTGGCTTGGGTTGATTGAGGATAACTCGCTTGGTTTCTCCTGCAGCGTCTACCATATGGAAAACGGTTTTTGTCGGGTCAACTTCAGGCTCATAAACGACGGGATAATCCCGGTTCAATGTTCCCGAAACCTTGCATTCTTCCCCAGGAGTTGCAGCGGCTTCAGTGAAGTTAACGCTTCGGCTCGTGCTTGTGAAGGTCGCAATGAAGGAGCCGATCAACGCAGCGATGAGTAGCAGGCTAACGATGTGAGTGCGCTTCATGATGGCTGATTTTGTGCATCATTCAATCGTTGATCCAACGCATCATTTAAGCGCTGTAGACGCGACTCCATGCGAAACAACCAGAGCCCCAGGCCGATGAGAATGATGATTGCAACACCTGCAACGACCATGGCCTTCCCACTGCCAAAAAAGAACCCTTCCAAGGGATTGATTTGAAAAAACAAATGATTCATGTTATTGCAATTGGCGAAGTTTTCGTTCGATAGAGGAAGCTTTTAATCGGACGTGATACATCCATGTGCCGAGCATCATCCAGCCTAGAACAGCAGGATAAAAAACGGCGCGCAAAGAACTGTCCAAGTCATAGCTGTTGAATCCAGGGTTTCCTCCTTTGCCGGGGTGTAAACTCTCAGAGAATCGGGGCAAGACCATCAAGAGGATTATGAGAATGACAAACGCGAATAGGTTATAGACGGAAGACAAGCGAGCCCTCAGGCGGATGTTCTGAATCGTTGCCCGCAAGACGAGATAGCCAGCATATACCAAGACGGTTACCAAGGCTCCGTTCAATTGCGGGTCGTCTACCCACCACGCACCCCACGTATACCGAGCCCATAAACTGCCCGTAACAAGTCCCAACGCACCAAATAACAATCCGATTTGTACGCTGGCTTCTGCTTTGGTGTCCTGGTGCAGGTCATGTGCCGTGGACAGTTGACGAATAGATGCGACAAAGCTTATGCCCATCAATAAAAACATGGTGAACCACATTGGCACGTGCAGCATCAAGTTCCGGATGGTCTCCAAAATCTGAGGCTGATAGGGAAAGTGGAACGGCAGTTCCGCAGGATATTCCGCAATTTCTGGGTTCGCCCATTTGGTTTGTTCATCGATGAATCGATCTTGAAGGAAAACGCCATTTTCGAGGAGCAAGGTGCCGTCCACCGGGTGGGTCACAAGCACATCCCACGATTTTGAGGGTACCGTGTACGGCAGGTCCATTCCGACAAGGACATGGGTCGCATCAAGGGTCTCGATCAAGGGCAATGAAGCGAGTTGAGTGCCATGACGCAACACCACGGTTAGTTGGTCCGGTGATTCCGTCCAATGCGTTCCAAAGCCAGTGAGAGCATAGACGGTCACTTTGCGGTCTTGGTCCTGAACGTGACCCGCCGACCCGGTGCTCGTGAACTCGAGCAAGCCCGGTCCCAGAGGCACGAAAAAGATCATGCAAAGCACATAACCCAAGAGGGCCAATCCACCTATTTTCCAGCTGCGTTGAATCATCGGGTCTTAGTCTCTCCAAAGGTAAGGGAAGAGGATGTACCCAAGAGCAGTAAAACCACCGGTTAAAGTTGCCAAAAAAAGCAAGTGATGGGCGGTGTCACCAAAGGCGATGCCCTTCATGATATCCATTCCATAGCGTGTCGAAACTAAAATGATCGGAATGATCAACGGCAACCCCAGGACAGCGATGAGGCTGAATCCACCGCCAGCACGAGCAGCCAATGCTTGAATCATCGCCAGAAGTGAAGCCAAAGCGAGGGCTGTTGCCTCGATTCCCAAGAAAAAAAACAAGGCTCCACTGCCAGTAAAAGGATCCATCCCCAAAAACAAGAGGAATGCAGCAAAGATGAGCGCTCCCAAACCTAGGAGCATGAGGCTGTAATAAAGAATTCGAGCCAGGAGCCAATCTTGAGGTTTTACCGTATGGAGTAGAAAACTTCGCATATTCGATGCATCGTCGGCCCAAGGTTTGGACACCGCATTGAATGCGGTAAACAGCAACACGACCCATGCTAGGGCATTCCAACTCTCGCGTTCAGCATGCATACCCGTAGCCTGGTAGCAGGTGTAAACAGCAGCTATAGCGAACACAGCGAGTCCTGCGATGCCGTGTTTATTGCGCATTTCAACGCGTATAGCGTGCCGGACCAAGTAACGGATTTGTGCTGCGCTGCTCACTTTTTCGAGACAGTTGAAGCCTTGACTAGCGCCATGGGTTGGGCGATTACCTGGAACAAGCGCGCCATGTTACGCGCGTCTTCTATGGCGCGATGCTGGGTTCCACTGTACGCTAATCCCTCCATTTCCAAAGCGGATTTGAGCCCAATTTGGTTCTTACTGCCCTTCCATTTGCTGTAGTGATGCTGCAAGCAAGCATGGTACCGAAGCCAGGGCAGGTCAATATTGTGTAAGTCACTGTCGCTCAATAATTGCCTCTTATCAAATTCTCCCCAGCTCATGAGAACTGCTCGGTTCACCTGAGGGTCGATCCAGTCTTCAAAGTCTTCGATGGCCTCATCAAAATGAGGAGCATTTTCTATGTCAGACTGGGTAATGCTGGTCAGTTGCGTGCAAAACTTGGAAATTTGCGGATGCAAGGTGGGGCGAACAAAAGCACAGAACTCGTCGATGATGTTCAGCGATTCATCCACCTTGACCGCTCCAATTTCAATAACCTCAACGCGCTTTGGCGCACGACTCCTCCAACAGGTTGCTTCGAGGTCATAAATGATAAATTGCCGATCGTCCATGCGAGTCCAAAGATAATTGATTCCGAGGTAGGCGCTATACCTTGCTCAAGCTATACCTTGCTCCTATGGTAACGTACACTCGCCCGGAAAGCCTGGTCGTCCTGACGGGCGCTGGAATGAGCGCCGAAAGTGGAATTGAAACCTTTCGGGGTGCGAATGGGCTCTGGGAGGGGCATCGCTTAGAGGAAGTGGCTACGCCAGAGGCGTGGAGGCGACAACCAGATTTGGTTAGGAGATTTTACAACGAACGCCGGAGGAATTTGATGCACTCCCTTCCCAACGCTGGACACGAAATTTTGGCACACTGGCAAGCGAAGATTTCCGTAAAAATCATCACGCAAAATGTGGATGATTTGCATGAACGTGCAGGCTCGAAGGATGTTCTTCATTTACATGGAGAGCTGATGAAATCGAGAAGTTGCGGCCCAAATGAAACGACAAGAAGAATGAAGGGTTGGGAAATGACGGCTCATGATCGATGCCCGGATGGTTTTCAAATCCGACCGCATATCGTTTGGTTTGGAGAAGCAGTGCCGAACATGAGTACCGCAATGGAACTGGTGAAATCGGCGGATTGTCTGGTCGTTATTGGAACATCGCTGCAAGTCTATCCCGCAGCTCAGCTGGCTTTTGAAACAGGTGCCGATGTACCCATTCACCTGATAGATCCTGATGCAAATAGCCTCAACCAAATGGGCGCAGAGGCTTGGCCCATGAAGGCTTCGGAAGGCTTGAAGAAATTAGATAATCGCTGGTTTGGTTCAGATTAATGCTGATTCCGGTTGCGCCAGGGGGATTGTGCATTGACTGGTTTGGGAGCCTTGGAGTTGGGTGATTCTTGGCTCGGGGCACGTTTTAGCAATGCAACGGCAAGCTCAGCGAGCGATTCTTTAGAGAGCGTTCCGGTCCTCTTGAGGGCTTCTTTATCAAAGTACTGTTCTACAAAATGGGTATCAAACGATCCAGATCGAAAGGCGGGATGGTCAATGGCAAAACGGCCAAAATCTAGCGTTGTATGAACGCCGCTGACGTGGTACTCGTCGATGGCGCGAATACACCTTTCAATGGCAGATGTTCGGTCGTCAGCGTATACCACGAGTTTTGCGAGCATGGGATCGTAGTGGATGACGACTTCTTGTCCTTCCTCAACTCCATCGTCCACACGAATACCAGGTCCTATTGGTGGTCGGTAGAGGGTCAGTTGACCCGTGTCGGGCATAAACCCTTCGCTCGCATTCTCGGCATACACCCGAATTTCAATGGCATGGCCCCGAATGCTCAGATCTTCTTGTCGAAAGGGCAGCGGGTGTCCCTCAGCAATGCGGATTTGTTCTCGAACCAAGTCGACGTTGGTAATGCACTCCGTGACGGGATGCTCTACTTGCAGCCGAGTATTCATTTCGAGAAAGTAAAACCGATGTTGGTCGTCCAGTAAAAATTCTACCGTTCCGGCGCCAACGTACTCGCAACTGCGGGCGACTTCCACGGCACTTGTGCCCATGGCCTCCCTAAGTTCTGGCGTAAGAACGGCGGAGGGAGCTTCTTCAATAACCTTTTGGTGGCGTCGTTGTATGCTGCACTCGCGCTCAAAAAGATGCACGACGTTCCCATGCTGATCGGCCAAGATTTGCACTTCGATATGACGAGGGTTGGTAACGAACCGTTCGATAAATACAGCGCCGTCTCCAAAGGCGTTGATGGCTTCTGATACCGCACGCTCAAAGCTATTCTCTAATTCTCCCGCCTCACGAACGATGCGCATTCCTTTGCCACCTCCTCCCGCACTTGCTTTAATCAGCAAAGGATAACCAATGGACTCCGCAACTTGTTGGGCTTCTTGTGGTGTTCGAACGGGATGATCAGTGCCAGGTACTAAAGGAACTCCGAAGGGCTTGACCGTTTCTTTGGCCGTTAGTTTGGATCCCATGGTTTCAATAGCATGAGGTCTAGGACCAATAAATCGAATTCCAGCAGCTTCTACATCAGCGGCAAATTGCGCGTTTTCGGAAAGGAAGCCATATCCGGGATGAATCGCATCTGCCCCGGTTGAGAGCGCGGCTTCGATGATCTTGGAGCCAACGAGGTAACTCTCTGAAGAAGGGGCAGGACCGATGCAAATGGCCTGGTCTGCAAAGCGCGAAAAAACCGAATCCTTATCAGCATCAGAGTATACGGCAACCGTTTTGATGCCCATCTCCTTGGCCGTGCGCATCACTCTCAATGCAATTTCGCCGCGGTTTGCGATCAAAATTTTTCGAATGGGATGGAGGGCGATCTGATTCAAAATCAAAAGGAGGGAAAAAAGGGCAAGCGATTCCTATCGCACCGCTACAACCGTCTACCCTTGCTGCCTTCCGGCCCTGGGGGAGTCGACGGGAGCTGGTCGTAAGAGACTTGCCCCGTGCAAAGATACCATCAAAATAACGGTTGCACTACCTTGCGGTCATGAAAATCCCGATGTTCGCTTTACAACATGGTGCAGCTACTGGAGCTATCATCATTCTTCTGAAGTTGGTGGGTTATCTACTAGGTGTTGAGGCCATGATGAGTGGCTGGTCCGGGTTTGGTCAAATGGTTTTTGTGGTTGCGGGCATGTTTGTGGCTGTGGCAGCGACACGCAACGCAGAAGAAGGGTGGATTACATTTGGCAGAGCATTGGGGGTCGCTCTCCTGACTGCAGCTGTCGCAACGCTGCTAGCGCTGCTCATGGACATTATTCTTGGGACGCTTATTGACCCTGGTTTGAGCGAGAAATTGATGCGCCTGACGCGCGAAGAGCTGGACAGTTCAGGCTTGTTGATGCTTCTGCCAAAGGAAGATACGGAAAAATTCATGTCGGAATTGAAATGGGCCATGCAACCCATGGGGCAGAGCGTGAGTTGGTTGCTTGGCCTGATTTTTTGGTCGGGCGTAGCCTTGATCGTTGGGGCCATTACGAAAAGAAATGACCCACAAAAATTTTGAAACAAAAGGAAATTTTTGCGCGTAAAACCGGACACATGATAGACGGAGAAATAGACCTTTCAATTGTTGTTCCCTTGTTCAATGAGGAGGAGAGTTTGTCTGAGTTAAAGGCTTGGATTGATCGAGTTCTCGTGGGGCGCAGGTATGAAGTGATTTTTGTGGACGATGGCAGCCGAGATGATTCGTGGTCCATTATCGAGCAATTGGGGAGAGAGGATTCAGAACATGTGGTTGGAATCCGGATGGCCCGAAATTACGGAAAGAGTGCGGGGCTTCAACTGGGTTTTGAAGCGGCGAAAGGCCGGGTGGTCATTACCATGGATGCGGACCTGCAAGACTCTCCGGAAGAAATCCCTGAATTAGAGCGTAAGGTTCTCGAAGAAGGTTTTGACTTGGTCAGCGGTTGGAAAAAGAAACGACACGATCCGCTCAGCAAAACGATTCCGACACATCTGTACAATGCGGCCACACGATGGGTCAGTGGAATTGAATTGCACGATTTTAATTGTGGGCTGAAGGCGTATCGATTAGAAGTTGTCAAAGCCATTGAAGTGCAAGGAGAGATGCACCGGTATATTCCCATCTTGGCAAAGAGTGCGGGTTTTGATCGAATTGGCGAGAAAGTGGTTCAGCATCAGGCAAGAAAATACGGCTCCTCAAAGTTTGGTCTGGAGCGATTCATCAATGGATTTTTGGATTTAATGACCATCGGATTCATGACGCGGTTTTCGCGAAAACCGATGCATTTTTTTGGAGCATTGGGAGCGTTGATGTTTTTGAGCAGTTCAGGCGGGTTTTCTTGGCTTGCCGTGAATAAATTGATTTCAATTTGGGAGGGCAGTCCATCCCGCAACATCACGGAGATTTCCGCCTTCTATGTCTCACTCACAGGCATGGTCATGGGAGTGCAGTTCTTTTTGGCAGGATTTCTTGCTGAGATGACATCTCGAAACAATACCCAACGTCACGCATATGAAGTGGCTGAAAAGGTCAATCGAGCCTAGGAGGAGCGATTGAGGTGGACAATGTTACCTTACAACAATGGTGGTATGCGCCGACTCAAGCCCTTGGATTCCCACAACCTGGTACATGCCCGCTTCAAAAGATGAGGTGTTCAACACCCAATTCGCGGCGTTGCCATTGGGCACGAACGCGTACGTGTGGATGAGACGTCCAGCGATATCCCGAACTTCAATGTCGATGGGCAAGTGCTCGTCCCAACCTTCACCATTGAGGTTGGTTTCCAGCTCGGTCGGGTTGGGGTAGGGAGCAAATCCAATGGGGTCGGGAAATTCAAAGGGAGAGCCGCCGGTTCCAATCTCTTCGCAATCGACATTGATGCCTAAAGCCATGGTTTCGAAACCCCCGTCTTCCAACGTCGCAATGGTCATGAGCTCATTGTCCATCCAAACCTCAATCCAACCGCCGTTCCAGCCGTCGGCATTCAGGTCCCACATGGTCACTTCGTAACAATCGTCTGCAAGACATGCCGTGTAGGCGTGGGACGAATTGCTGGGATAAAAACTACCACCAATTGAGTCCCCTGCCAAATCTGTTTCGTTTCCGAGATTCCAACCAAGGCTGCTTCCATCTTCCAAGGTGACCGTCACAAACGTTACTTCATTGGTCGGACAGAAAGCAAACTCGCACGAGCCGTCGTCTTCCGTTGCTCCTGGGTCGTAATTGTTCGCCCCTGCATCGGTGCAACCTGCAAAAGGATCAGGTTCGTCACCGCAGTCTTCGCCAATGCCTATTTGAACTTCGTCGTAGGCACCATACTCTAAATTGAAGTCGAGCGCTTCATCCTCCCATGACAAGGTAAGTACCGAGCTGTCCCAGCCATCTCCAAAATCATCTAGCATGATGAGCGTGTAACATTGTGCGGGTACGCAGAATTCTAATGGCACGTTAGCACCCGATGTCGCCCCCGTCCCTTCCCAATAGACGCTACCGTCCGTTCCTAGAAGAATCCAACTGATTTCGGATAACCAAGAACCACCATTCAAGGTTGCTGTGACTGTGATGCCCTCATCACAATCAACTGGGTAATAGCATGAGCCGTCATCGATGGTTGCATCAGGATTGTAATTGAAGGCATCTTCACTTGTACATCCATATACCTCACCGCAATTGCCATCGAGTGAGAATTGGAAAGTTTCGGTGCTGGCGTCATCATTCAATGTCTCGTAAACCAGCTGTGAGAAGTTTGCATTGACATAAAAATATCCTCCGTACCACGACCCTTCACCGTTGATGTTGGTCATGGTCACTGTATAACAGGCAGAGTCGTCAAGGCACACATCCAAGTAGAGAATTTCCATGTCGTTGAATCCTTGCTGATCAAACAAGAGGTTTCCTTCCTCATCCTCAATGGTCAGGCCCACGGCGCTTCCCTGGGAAAATGTGCAGATATAGAGCTGACCTGGCGTTTCCCCATCTTCGCAGACGAAAGGATAGGTGCAAGTTCCATTGTCCTCCGTCGCATAGGGATTGTAATTCAGTGCTTCTTCATCCGTGCATCCTGGAACATACGGCTCGCAATCCTCCGTATCGACGCCCAATCCGTAAGTGATTTGGAAGACATCGGCAGGTAAATCGGTTCCCAAGTCAAACGTTAACGTGTCTCCGCCTAAGACAGCAATAACGCTTCCTTCTATTCCGCCAAAACCCGAGTTGTAGATGGTGAAATTGTAACAGCCATCTTCAATGCAGCCTTCGGTCATCCAGTTGCCATTCTCATCTGGGTACTGGATGTAGTCGTACCATGCGGAATTGTTGATGTCCGATATGTACCAGTTCACCCAAGGCAAATCGCCCCATGCATCATCACCGACTGTCACATCCACGTAAACCGAAAGCGGTGTGGCTTCCCCGCAGTCTAGTGGGTACAAGCAACCGGAATCAACCGTCGCTTCGGGATTATAATTCAATGCATCGGCATCCATGCATCCGTAAATTGGTTGGTCCGAACAATCACCTTCCCAATAGAGGTAGGCGCCGGAACATTCAAGTTCGCATAGGTTGTCATAGGTGATTAATTCACCTGTGATCCAGCTCAATCCGCACACCGGATCCAACGGTTCATCGTCGCAGTCGCAACTTGGCAAGCACGTCCCATCGTCCACGGTCGCCTCCGGATTGTAGTTCGGTGCGTCTGGATCAGTGCATCCAAAGATGTCACCACATGAGCCGTCCAATGAAAAGTCAAAACTCCATTCTGTTTGATCCTCTGGGAGGGTCGCATAAGCCACTTGTTCACCTCCGCTGTTGATGTAGAAATACCCATTGTACCATCCTCCTTCTCCAGCTGTGTTGGTCAATGAAGCAGTAAAGCAGCCTTCGCCCAGGCACAGATCAATGTAAACGATGGCCAGATCTCCAAAATTATCCCCGAGGTAGATAGAGGCTCCACTTTCATCCGTGATTTCAAGGGAGACATTTTGACCTTGGCTAAACGTGCAGACATAGAGCAGCGCTGAATCACCTCCATCCTCGCAAGGATAGGTGCAACTTCCGTCGTCCGTGGTTGCCAGGAAGTCGTAGTTCGAGGCTGCTGGATCAGTGCATCCGAAAACATCGTCATTTCCTCCGCCGTCTCCTCCGCCCGTTTCAATGTCTTCGCAGTCGGTTCCCAAAGGCAAAACAAATGCTGCATAATTACCAGAATCCAGCGTCATTTCACCGAACATCATGCCCGCTTCGGGAAAGTTGACACTTATTACGCCCCCGTTCCAACCGTCTCCAAATGAGTCAAACAGCTGTAAAATGTAGCATCCTTCTTCAAAACATTGTGTGAATGCTTCGGAATCATAATCGTTGTAACCCCCTCCTTCAGCAACGATTTCCCCTGCATCGGTAACAATATTCCAACTGATTTCACCGCTCCAGTTCGCCGTGTAGACCACTATTTGTCCCTCATATGCACAATCTGTTTGTCCTGAAACCATTGCGGTTGAAGCAAGGGCGAAAGCGGCGGCGATCATTGTTTGAAGCTGTCTTACCATTTCATCTTTCGTTTTGAGATTTTAAACATAACAAACTTACGCACGAAAGGTTGCTTTCCTTGATTGAGGTTCTAGGAGGCAATGACACCAGAACCCACGCACTCTGGTCCATCGTACCACGCCGCAAATTGGCCAGAAGCCACTCCTGATTGCGGTGATTCGAACCAAATGTAAACATAGTCTCCTTTTCGCTCGAGGATTCCGGTTTGTAAGGGCTGCCGATAGCGGATGCGAAATTGATAGGCTTTGGTGCTTGCGCCATCGGCCAACATCATGCTAGGGCGAATCCAGTGCGTCTCGGAAAGATGCATTCTCAATCCAGTACGCAACAAACCTGGATGTGTTTCACCCTGGCCAACGTATAAAGTATTCGTTTGCACGTTCTTTTCTATCACAAAAAGAGGATCTTTTTTTCCTCCCACTTGGATTCCTCGGCGCTGGCCAACTGTAAAATAATGAGCGCCGGAGTGCTCTCCCACGATTTGTCCGTCCTCCGCGTCCCATTCGAGAGGAATGGATGCATCCAATGATTCTGCTTTTTTCGCAGCTGCAGTGGCAGCGGATATTTCGATGATGGCACCTGTCTTGGGTTTGAGTTCTTGTTGCAAGAATTCAGGCAAGCGCACTTTTCCGATGAAGCAGAGTCCTTGGCTGTCCTTTTTGTCAGCGGTAGGTAATCCAATTTCAGCTGCAATTTCTCGTACATGAGGCTTGGATAATTCACCGATCGGGAATTGAGCTAAAGCCAATTGGGCTTGGGTAAGTTGACAAAGGAAATAACTCTGGTCCTTGTTGCCGTCTAAGCCGCTAAGCAGCTGATATTCCTCTATTCCATTCACATCAGTGATTGATTTGCGGCAATAATGACCCGTTGCTACAGCTTCCGCGCCTACATCTTGTGCAGCCTTTAGGAACACGTCAAACTTGATTTCTCGGTTGCAGAGTACGTCGGGATTGGGGGTGCGGCCGGAGGCATATTCGTCGAACATGTAATCGACAATGCGGTCTTTGTACTGCGCACTGAGGTCCAATACCTGAAATGGAATACCCAAATGCGCTGCAACAAGCATCGCATCATTGGCGTCATCGATCCAAGGGCATGCATTATCAATCACGACTGTTTCATCGTGCCAGTTGCGCATGAAAATCCCGACAACTTCATGCCCAGCTTGCTTTAATAACCAAGCAGCCACGCTTGAGTCGACTCCTCCCGATAATCCTACCACAATGCGCATGGTGCAAAGTTACCTCCCAACGCTGAGTGGATTGACATAATTATAGACAGGGCCATAAAAAATTCATGTACCTTGTTCGAGTCGGGTGAGAATCAAAGCAACCTTTGGATAATAAGAACGTCTTCACTTCGGCAGAGGCCATGTCTGAAAAGGAACTGCGATTACATATTGACGGCTGTAAGCGAGGCGACCGATTGTCACAGCAATGGGTCTTCGAGCGTTACTACCGCTTAATGTTCGGAGTTTGTTTGCGTTACACGAGTGATCAAGATCGTGTGCAGGACATTGTTCAAGAGGGTTTCCTGAAGGTTTTTACGAACATTGAAGGCTTCACCTCGAAAGGTTCTTTTGAAGGTTGGATTAGACGAATTATGGTGAACACGGCAATTGATGCGGTCCGTAAATGGAAGACAAGTGCTTTGGAATCTACAGAAGATAGTGAGCTGGAGCGCCTCAGCGGTTCAGAAGAGGAAGAAGAGCCCATGCTCGCGGATTCTTTCACTGTGCAAGAGGTTCTGTTGGCCATGAATAAGCTTTCACCAGCTTATCGGGCGGTATTTAACCTCTACGTCTTTGATAATTACAGTCACGCCGAAATTGCTGAGAAATTGCATATTTCTGTTGGGGCTTCAAAATCGAATCTGGCAAAGGCTAAACGGAAAATTCGACACCTGTTGGTGTTAAATTTGAGACAGAAGGTTGAGAAATGAAAGTTGCAAAATGAGTGAAAACTTGAATTGGATTGATCGGTTGCGTCAAAGCTTTGAAAGCTTTGAGCCCAAAGTGAACGGAAATTGGAATGCCATGCAGAAGCGTTTGGACGTTTCAGGTTATTCTGCTTCTGAGTTGGATATGGTGAGCCGCGTGAAGGCGGCACAACGGTTCGCTTTTGGAGCTTCTGTCGTGGCTGCGGGACTGGCTCTATGGATGGTGATTCCTAAAGTAGCTGAGCAGGACTTGCTGAGTACGGAGTTGGAAAACAGTTTGGTTGAAGCCAAGGAGCGAGAGAATGGGCTTCTAATCGAGGATGCTGAAGCAAACGCTCAGAATGTTCATGCTGCCATTTCAGATGAGCATCGCTCAAATTACCTTTCTGAAGGTTTGCCTTTGAAGCTGGATCCTGCGCTCATCGGGCGCTCCTACGACGCGGGTGCTGTCCAACTTGATCCTGATGTCACGGCGAGAACAACCACGACGTTCATTCTAAATCTGCCAGAGATGACGGTGCATGCGCGGCCTCCGGTTGAGATGAAGGAAGAGTTTACCGCCGCGGATGCCGAGATGAACAAAAGAAACGAAGAAGGGCCTCTTGCAGAAGGCGATCGCATATCAGCAACTGGATCCTTGGAGGGTGAAAGCGAGAAGGGTGCTGAGTCTGCTAATTCCACGTCTGCTAAGTCCAATCTTGAGATGACGGCAGCTGAAGAAGCAGGATTTAATATTTCGGTTCAAGAAGCGTGTGCGGGAACAGAGGTTTCGTTCGCCCTGAACGGCATGGACGAAAGGGCATCCGTGCTCTGGAACTTTGGTGATGGTGGATTTTCTCAGCAGGAATCCCCTTCTCATATCTACGAAAATGCAGGCACGTATGACATTACAGTTTCGGTGCGTGCTCCAGGAGACGGGACCATTAGGACGCGATCAGTGGAAAACATGATTGTAGTGCGTCCTAAGCCTGCTGCCGAAATGAGTTGGGAATTCGAAGAGTCCAATGCATCACGAGTCAATGTTCATTTAATCGATGAAACAATGGGGGCGAGCAGTAGCACATGGATTATGGGGCAAGAAGATATTTCTTCATCCGTCGCTTTGAAAATTCCGGGAGAGTACTATGTTAATTTGGTGGCGAGCAATGCTTTCGGATGTCAGGATGTTGCGGTAGAAAAAATTCAGTTGGGAGATCGCAAAGAGGCCATCGCACCAGCGATGTTTTCACCTGACGGTGACGGTCGATATGATACGTTCATGCCACTCATAGTCCTGGATTTACAAGATGATTGGACCTTGACTGTGTGGGATGGTATGGAGGTTGTATTCGAAACGAATGATGTCCGTGGTCCTTGGGACGGATCTCTGCAGGACGGTGGGCGTGCTGTTTCTGGGAAATCTTATATCTGGAAGCTCGAAACCACAAGCACAGCGGGTGACCGGTGTTTATTCGTCGATAATGTCCTCATAGACGGAGAATGAACGGAACCCGCGTAGGATATGCAGTTCAATTTTACTTTTCAGAACAAGGCAGTTAATTAACATTGCACCAAGCAACTGTTTGCTAGCACAAGGGTTATTACTTTGCTACTAGCTCACATCTGACGACAGAATACCTACCTCATGGAATTATTGAAGCAATTGGTTGTTCGCATAGGCATGATTTTATCCATCATTATGGTTGGTTTTTGGACTTTACCGGAAATCCAGAGTCAGGAGGATATTCAAATTTCTCTTGGCGGCGAAGTCATTATTTGCGATGGGTTTTTCTATGACGATGGCATCTTAGGAGCGGTTGATGGCGGCCCTTACACCGATCAAGACTATTCCATTACCATTTGTCCTGAAACGGATGGTGATGCCATTCAAGTCGTTTTTCTTGCTTTTGATTTGCAGACCAATGCGAACCCCAACAACAATGATGTGCTCTATGTTTTCGACGGAGACAACACGGGCGCGGAAATGGTGGGAGCTGGAACGAATAATAGCTTGCAGGGAGTCTCATTTACGGCTTCGACATTCAACCCAACGGGATGCTTAACGTTTCAGTTTAATTCCAACAATGGTGCAAGTGCGGGAGCCGCTGGTTGGGTGGGAGATATTAATTGTGTGACCCCTTGCACCTATCCGGAATCCGGGTATGAGCTTACAAGTCCCGATCCATTTGAGCCTGGTATACAGAGCGTTGGAGTCTGTCCAAACCAAGAATTATTCTTCGATGGGTCAAGTTCAATAGGTGATGGCGTTGGATTGGAATATTGGATATGGAACTGGGGAGATGGTACGGTTGATTCAACAAGCTCTCCTGCAACCTCTCACTCCTTTGAAGAACCGGGCGAGTACCTTGTGTCCTTGGTCGTATCAGACGAGAACAATTGCACGAGTGTGAACTTAGAGATTTACCAGGTGTTGGTAAGTACGATTCCTATTTTCAACGCAGATTTCTCATCACCCCTTTGTACGGAATCCCCCGGATTTTTGGATGGAAATCCAGTGCAAAGTATCACATGGACAGCACTTCCTCCTTTGGCAGTTTCAGAAGAACTGCCCATGCCCGACGCAACGGGTGCTTGGTTTGAATCTGAATTGTATATTGATTTCTTTGATGACGGTCAGGTGTTAGAAGATTGCGATGACCTTCTAGGAATCAATGCGCTTATGGAGCATTCTTTTGTAGGTGACCTGTCCATTCAAGTGGAGTGTCCAGACGGTACCCAAGTTTGGATCATGGAGAACAACAATGCTGGGGCGGATGATTGCAGCAATGGTGATGATCTTAATGGCTATTATTTAGGTGAGCCGGATGATTTTGATGGAACAACACCCAATCCAGGCGTGGGTTATTGGTACACCTTTACGGAGGATGGAGAGTATCTCCTAGACGGTTCTGACAACCCTGATGTGGAAGGGAACACCATCCCAGCTGGGGAGTATGGTTTGTGCGGAGATATTTGTGATTTTGAAGGCTGTCCGTTGAATGGAATCTGGACTTTTCAGGTGATTGATCAATGGGGAGCAGACAATGGCTTTTTGTTTGAATGGGGCATTGACTTTAATCCGGCCATCGTTCCTGGTGTGACCACGTTTACGCCGACGATTGGAGCGGATATGGATTCCAGTTATTGGCAGGTCTCGTCTTCCACCTATGGCGTAGAAGCCATTGAGCCAGAGGCAGATTATGTGGATTTAATGTTTGATGAGCCGGGTGAGTATGAATTTGTTTACACGGTAACCAACAACTTTAGCTGCACGTGGGACACCACGGTTGTGGTTGAAGTAATTCCGGGTTTAGGGAATTCTGTCACAGCGGGTGCTGATATGATTTTTTGTCAAGATCCCGTGCAATTGGAAGGAGCGTTTGTTGGAGGTGAGGTTTCCGCTTGTTCGGATGTGGAGGGTACCATTGCCCACTGTTATGGTCCTAACGCTTACGACGTTTTCACATACTGCCCAGATTCACCGGGAGATGGTACCATGATGACGGTTGATTTTGGCAGCGGTGTGATTGAAGCCTTTTGGGATCAAGTTGTTATTTATGATGGCGATTCTGATGGGGCACCGGTATTGGCAAACTTGGATGGAGACTTGACGGGGCTCAATTTTACGGCCACCAACCCAGATGGGTGTCTCACGGTTGTCTTCACCTCAGACGGTTGGGGGTCTTGCACCGATGGTTTTTATGATGAAGTGACCTTTTGCGTCTCTTGCGGTGGACAGGTAGAGTGCGGCTATCTCTGGACTTGGGATCCTCCGACCTACCTTGACGATCCCACATCTCCGAACCCGACGGTTATGGACTTCGACGGGATGCCCATAGAATATACGCTGCTGGTGGAGCCCATTGGAATGCCGTACTGTGGAACGGAAGATGTTGTTTCGGTTTTACCAGGGTTTGAGTATGAGGTGAATTTTGATCAGCCTTCTTGTTTGCTTGATGACGGACTCATCGCTGTTGACATCAGTGAACCGCCTTCGGAAGGCCCTTGGACGCTGAATTTATCGGAAGGCGGCACGTTAGTGGAGACGGTGACCTCCAATGGAGGGATTGATGTCTTTAATAACCTCACCGCTGGAGATTATGAGTTGGAATTGAGTGATCCTGCAGGATGCTTGTACTACATGAACATCGCCTTACTTCCTCCCGCGCCCATGGATTTTGAAATTACACCAGACCCAACAATTTGCATCAACGGATATGCTTCATTGGAAGTGAGTTCGGACATGGATCCAGCGGGAGAGTGGACCTACACGTGGGACAATGGATTGGGAACAGGAAATATGCAAGTTGTAAATCCAGTGACAGAAACGGCCTATGAAGTTTTTGCAACGGATCCAAACGGCTGCTCCTCGGCCTCTCAAACGGTGACGGTACAGGTTTATGATTCGCTGAGTGTCTCGGTTGAGGCACCGAACTTAATTTGTGGCGGCACTTTTGCGGAGCTGGAGGCCATCAGTTTTGATGGCGGAAGCGGCGCTGGTTATACGTTCAATTGGACCTGGGAGAATATGCCTGTTGGGGAGGGGGATATGTACTGGGTCGATTACCCGGCTGCTACGGGAACGTATTGCTTGACGATCACGGATAATTGCGAATCTCCAGCCGTTACGGTATGCGAAGAGGTGGTGATTGAGACGCCCATACCTGCTGACTTTAGTGTAGATACAACGAAGGCTTGTATACCCGGCGTTTTTCAATTTGAAAGCTTGGTAGACCCAGCGTTAATTTCTCAAACGGAGTGGTTCTTCGGAGATGGTGAGTTGGCATATGAAGCCAATCCAGCGCATGCGTATCCCAATCCAGGCGGGTACGATATTACGTTCAATATCACTTCTCTGATTGGCTGCCAATACACAACCTTCCAACCCAATATGCTGCAGGTGTACTCGCGTCCATATGTTGGATTCACGGCATCTCCGCAGCCAACGCGGGTGCCAGACACGGAGATTGAGTTCGAATCTGTCAACAGTTCAAACGTAGTCGATTGGTATTGGTTGTTTGACAGCATTCAAAGTTTAGGTGCCTCTGATTTGCCGCACCCGACTTTCGACTTTCCCATTGACATAGGGGGGGAGTATCCTGTCACCCTCGTAGTTACTGATGCAAATGGGTGTTCTTCTCAAATCACACGCATCATCGAGATCTACGATATGTTTGCGCTGTACATCCCCACCGCATTTACGCCAAATAATGACGGAGTAAACGATGCTTTTTTTGTTGAAGGAGCAGACATTGACCCCAACCGATTTGAGATGCAAATTGTCAATCGATGGGGCAATCTTGTGTTCAAGACGACGGATGTTAATGAAGTCTGGTATGGACCAGCTGCAGGTGAGTCTGAGCACTTTGCTCAAGATGACGTCTATTTCTACCGAGTGGTCGTCTATAGTTTGAGCAACCCTGCCGAACGCAAAGAAATCAATGGGTCAGTGCTCCTGACGCGTTAACAGGCGAGTTACAGTTTCTGTGCTTAATACCTCCACATTTGGGGCGTGGATTCGCTGCGTGTAGGTTGAAAGTAGAAAAAGTACGTGGGTGTCAACACCTGACAAAAATGAAAAAGCCCCGACTCATGTCGGGGCTTTTAGATTGCTTTTTCACTTAGCGACAAATTAGCCCGGCCAATTGAGTAGTTCGTCCATGGTGCCAGTCGCCACACTGTGGTAATGAGGCCTTGCGAGGGCATAGATGCGTTTGGCTAGATCTGCTTGGTCCGTTTCAATCATAGCTCCGTATAGCGGCGTTAAAAATTTTCTTCGTCCGATTTCAACTAGGAATGATTCAAGTCGGGCGTAGGACGGTCCATAATGGCTCCGAATGCTTTGTTCGAGCCATGCAAACAAAACTTCATTGTTGCCCGTTTGACTGATTGCCCATGCTTCATCCAGCTCAGCCAATCGATCTGCAGAAGAGTTGTCATCCAAATTGGACAAGAAGCGGTAGCGTTCTTGATAGACCCAATCGTTCCAAGGCAAATCGTTGGTTGACATGGCTCCGCTTTCCCAGGCTTGCAACGCGGCGTCCACGCGTTCGATTCGCTTTGAACCGACAGAAGGGCAGTTGGCCGGCAAGCCCGGTCCGAAAATCCAAGCGCTGAGGTCCACAGTCGCGAGTAATTCAGGCGTATTCAAAAGGTTCGTTTTCAAGTAATCGATGAATCTGTCGGTGTCCATTACAGAGAAGGAATGCGTTTCAAAATAGGTCTTCAGGAAGCTGTCAAACGTTTCACGTCCTACCGTCTCTTCAAGAAGACGTAAGAAAAAGTAGCCCTTGTCATAAGCAATGGCGGTCATACCGTCATCGGGATTGCGGTTTTGCAGATGAAGCTTGAGGTGGGTGTCATCAGGATTGGTGTCCATAATTTGGTCCACCTCGTCCACCAGCCCCTGATAACTCAGGGTCGCGAGCATCTCGGAAACCTCTCGGCCGTAGACGGATTCCATGATCCGCTGCTCGAAATAAACGGTAAAGCCCTCATTCAACCAAAAGTCATCCCAGGTGGCGTTGGTTACTAAGTTGCCACTCCAGCTGTGCGCCAGTTCATGTGCGACGAGAGCAACCAAGCTGCGGTCCCCAGCGATGATGGTGGGCGTTGCAAACGTCAGTCTGGGATTTTCCATGCCGCCAAAAGGGAAGGCAGCGGGAAGCACCAGCAAGTCGTAGCGTTCCCAAGCGTACTTTCCGTAGAGATTCTCTGCCGCGATCAACAGTTCCTCCATTTCAGCAAATTCATACGCAGCAGCATCAATCAATTCCGGCACGGCATAAACGCCTGTATGCGCTCCTACACTTCTAAATTCGACATTGCCAACGGCCAGTGCGAGAAGGTAGGAAGGGATGGGTTGATCCATCACAAAATCGTAGTGACCGTCCAATGCTTGTTCGGTCGGGTTTGTGGCACTCATCATGGCCATGGTCCCTGTCGGCACATCTACATGGGCTTCGTATGTGAAGCGAATGCCGGGTGAGTCTTGGCAAGGAATCCAAGTTCGAGCAAGAATAGCTTGACTTTGGGTGAATAAGAAAGGCTGTTCTCCTTCTACCCAGAGCAGGGCACCAGCATCCGGGGAGCTTTGATAGGAGATGAGGACTTGCTTGCTGTCCTTCGAGATGGGGATGCTCAATGGCTGACCCATGATCGGTTGAGCCGGACCGAGTTGCCAATCAACAGGAGCTCCGTCTACCACAACACCCGTGACATTGAGGTCTACGCAATCGAATAAAATACGCTCAGCATCAGCAGCAGCTTGTATGTCGTAAGCGGCTGTGGCTGTTATGATGCGGGTAGCAAAGTCAATGGAAGCCGTCCAGTTCAAGTGAGTGACCACCGCCTCTTCTGGGCGGCTATAGCTGTGGAAGTCGTTGGCTCGTTTCATTTCGAGGATGGCTTGGGATTTTCCAGATGGAAGGGTTTCAGACGTACAGCTCGTGATGGCTGCAGAAAAGATGGCCAGAAGGCCTAGTAGGATGAATGGGGTCGTGCGCATACTATTAGGTGTCGGTGGGAGGTTGAGAAACTTCGTTTAAACGAATGGTGGCAGAAGCAAGTCGTTGAATGAGGACGAGCGCTAAACCGCCAAAGGCGGTCTTGATGAGCAAACCGGGCATCAATCGTTCCACGGATGCCATCATGCCCTCTTCTACGGGAATGATCGCGTGGTACCAGAAGAGCCCCAATCCCAAAATAATGAATTGACCGGCAAACATGAGAAGGGCTCCGATGAGGACTGATTTGGAATGTTGCCATTGCTCCATCGCGTATCCGCTCAGCACAGCCGCTATGGGAAAAGCCAGTAGGAAGCCGCCTGAGCTTCCGGTAAATCGTTCCCAGCCAAACGTGCCGTAGGAAAAAACGGGTGCCCCCATTCCACCGACAATCAGGTAGGTAACGACTGCAGCCAAACCGATTTTCCATCCTAACAGAATGGGTAAGAAAACGACTAACATGGATTGAAGGGTAATCGGAATGCCCTCCGTCGTTGTATACGGAGTCAGAGGAGAAAGCCCGACCAATAATCCAAAGGCCAGGAGGAAGGCCATCCACCGGGCCCAAGCGGATTGTTGACTTAAGAGGTGTGTCAGCATATCAATGGCGTTCGAACAATCGCTTGATCTCTGGATCAAAGTCGACGAGGTTGTTTGAGCGGTCGGTATCAGCCGTCAGCCGATCGGCATCCAATTCAACGCGCAGCACTCCGCTTCCAGTAGGCACCTCCAGCGTGTAGGTGGGGTTCGTCCATGGCCAGTCAGGTAGCAGGACTTCTCCCTCGGCCAAGGGTCGGTGTCCCCGCATCATCACGAGCGGTGCGAGGTAATGTGCTACGCTTCCATCTAGGTACGTGACGGTGATGTTTTGTGGCATGGGCATGGCTCCTAAGCGAGAGCAATCGACCGTGGTGGTTTCTGATCCCTCTGCGACTCGGTCAATGGAATAGTCTATGGTGTGGGTGCTGTTCACGAAGTACTGAAAGTACCAATCCAAATCAAGCCCTGACGTCTTTTCCATGGTTCGTTTAAAGTCATTGATTCCAGGGTGTTTGAACTGCCATTCGGCGAAATAGGCCTTGAGCCCCTCATCGCGCAGATCGGACCCCATCACCGCTGCAAGTTGTGCCAACAGCACCTCGCCTTTCGAATACGCACCCACACCGTAGGCGCGATTGGTTTGATAGTGGTCGGCGTGGGTAATTAAGGGCTCTTCCATGCCACTCAATGCCTGACTGATGTAGCTGGCATAAGCTGAGCGGTGAGGCCGTTCGTCGCTTTCGGACCCTGCGAACAAATGCCTCATGCACAAGTCCGTGGCGTAGCTGGTCATGCCCTCATCCATAAATTCATACAAACTTTCATTGGTCGCCAAAACAGCTTGGAACCACGAGTGCGCCATTTCATGCACGGTCACACCTACCAAACTTTGTAAGCTACGCTTTCCAGTAATCAAGGTAGCCATGGGGTATTCCATTCCTCCGTCGCCTCCTTGGATAACCGAGTACTGCGGGTAAGGGTAGGGGCCAATAAGCTCATTTAAGAACGCCATAGCTTTCGCTGTATACGCTGGAAGCTCACTCCAATTCGCATCGTACTCTTCATCCGCTTGGTGGTAAAAGTGCAAAGTCACTTCGCCTTCTGACACAGATTCGTGGATGTAATCGGTATCGGCTGCCCAGGCAAAGTCAATGACGTTTTCAGCTTTAAACCTCCAGGTTCCCTCCGAACGAGCGTCTTCTCTAGATGATTGCAGGACTCCCGTTCCGCCGATATCATACCCCTTTGGCAAGGAGATGGACACGTCGTAGTCCCCCCAAATTCCATGGAATTCTCGACCGATGTATGGCTCAGTGTGCCAGCCGTCGTGGTTGTATTCGCACAATTTGGGGTACCACTGGGTCATGGAATATTCAACGCCCTCTTTATTCATCCAGCCGCTTCGCCGAATTTGCCTTGGTACCTGCGCGGTCCAAGCCATTTCAAAGGTGGCCTTCTTGCCCGCTCGTATGGCGGAATTAAGCGTTACATCGAGCAATGTTCCATCATGAGAAAATTCAACGGGTTTGCCGTTGACGTTGAGCGAGGCAACTTCAATCCAGCCCCATTCATCTTCGGGCAATTCAAAAATTCGAGAGCCGACCCGTCGATCGGGATCTGAGATGTTGCGGGAGCGCACGTCCATCATGCTTCCAGGTTGGAATGCATTAAAGAACAAATGGAAATACGCCTTTGTAAGGTCATCAGGGCTGTTGTTTTTCAGGGTGACGCGCATGGTGCCATCGTACTGGTGCAGCGCCGTATCCAACGCAATTTCCATGGAGTAGTCCACGGCTTGCTGCCAACCGGGGTATTGAGCCATACCAGCTGTGTGAAGGAACAGGAAGAAAAACAGGAGGGAGATATGAGGTCTGATCATGGTGCAATGCAAGTGGTTAAGGCAAGAGAGATTCAGCATGGTAAGCCATGCATTCCGGACACGAAAATAAGGCGCAGAAAGGGATTCGGTTTAAGGGCAGGCTTGATCTGTGGAAATTCGATAAATCATCCACCGCTCTATGGGATTGTGTGGGTTGAAAGAGGCCAAGAGTCGGTCCCATCTGCTGGGTGGAACTTGGCCGATATACTCCATTGAAGGGTAGGTTTCTTTGTATCGCTCGATTCCTTCGCCAAGGTGCTGTCTACCGGAAAATACGAGGTAATTCGGAAAAATGTACCGGGGACTGTTGCACATCACGTTGCGGTGATTGAGTTCGTCGGTGCTCAAGTCACTGGTCCAATAATGTGCCCAAGATCCGCTGTAAAATTGGGGCGGCATGGCGCCGCCATCGGTGTGAACTAACAAGAAATTTTCTAAATCACCCTGTTCGTAAAGCACGGTCATGGCATCTACGCGTGCTTGTTTGGGTTGAATAAAACACAGGCCAATTCCCAAAATTAAACTCACTGTCACACCCATTCCAACCAGAACTGACCTGAGGCGAGCATGGCGCTTCCAAAAAAGCGAGGATGCTTCAAAGGCCGCCCAGCCCACGCTCCCAGCGATGACAAAAAATGGGGCTGATGGCAGGATGAACCGTTCTTGTTTGTTGGGGAAATAGCTGTGAAAGACAAAAAAGGCCAAAGGAGGAAGCACCAATAAAGCATGTTTTTTCCAGACCTTGAACGTTCCAAATACCCAAGCGAAGGAAAAAGGAGGGATCAACAGTCCAAGCACAACCCAAACGTATTGATGCCAAAACCCCTGCGGGTAGCCTCCAGCATTTTCTGTGTTGTAGGCGATATAGGCTTGAAGTTGGGCAAAGGGCTCTCCCCAAATCCACCAGTCTTGTAATTGACCAATTGCGAAAGTGAGGAGTGCAGAAATACCGAGCAAAATCGAGGTTTTGAGGGCCTCCCAGCGATTGGGTTCATGAAGGAAAATGGCGATGACCCATCCCAATCCGAAAACCCCGCATTGATAGCGAAGGGCTGTCGCCAAGCCCAACCCGATTCCTGCGACAACCCATGTCCTTGGCGTTCTTAAACCTAGATCGCTTCGCAGTACTGTCCAAGCTGACCAGAGAAGGGGGGGGATGCAGACCACTTCTACCAATTGCCGAACACCCAAAATTGGAAACAGTCCAAAAGCAGCCAAGGCCAGACCACTCCAAATAGCCGGTTTTCGTCCTCCTATGCGAAAGGCGATCCGGTAGCCAAGGACAACAACCAGCAGGCTGAAAATTCCATGAAGCAGCCTCAACAAAACCATTTGCTTGTTGGGTTGGACCAGCCCCACAAAGTGACATGCTCGGAAAAAGACGCTCACAATGCCGGGGTAAGCGAGGTTGGCTTGGTGGGGCGATGGCGAGTCGATGCCATTTCGTTTTTGGCCTTCGGGAAGCCAATTGTTGTAGTCTTCACCCTCAGCCCAAGATGCGCCAGTTTCGATGACGAGGAAATGGTCGTCGTGCATCAAGTACCCCGGAGAATAGCATGAAGCCAGGATGCGCAGGAGGAGCCCCAAAACCAAGATGGCCCGCAGAGGCTTTGCTTCAATACGGGCAAAAATGGCCTTGGCCATGATTAGGAATTGTAAAGAGTAGACTTGAGCGCAAGCATTTGCAGGCACGCTACAGCGGCTTCAACGCCTTTGTTTCCGAGCTTTCCTCCAGATCTTGCCTTGGATTGTTCGATGTGGTCGTCCGTCAAGACACAGAATACGGTTGGGTTACCCGTGTCAAGACCAACCCGTAAGATGCCAGCGCTAGCAGCTTGGCAGACATAATCAAAGTGTGCTGTTTCTCCGCGAATTACGGCACCGACAGCGATAACAGCATCACAAGGTGTTGCGCTTTCCATGAGCCATTGAGCTCCCAGCGGCAGTTCGAATGCTCCCGGCACGCTGTGCACGACGAGGTTATCAGCGGTCACTCCGGCCGTTTTGAGCACCTCCAGGGCGCCGTCCCTCAGCGCATGGGTGATCTCATGATTCCACGCAGAAACAACAATGCCCACTCGAAAGGGGGCACCGTTGGGCAGCGAGGCTGCATCAAATTGACTTAAATTTTTTCCGGCAGTTGCCATGAAGCGTTTGTTTACCCTTCGATCAAAGACGCCGCAAGAGAAACAGAAGCATTCTTTTGCTGGCTTTTTGGATAATCTTCTACGATGCGGTCGAGGTAGGATTTGGCTTGCGCCAGGTCACCCAGTTCAATTTCTACCAAGGCAGCCTTGTAAAGGAACATGGGAGCCAAAACGGCTTCTGCAAGGCTTGAAGAAGCCGAGCTTACTGCAGTTTTAAAAGCAGCTTGTGCGCCTTCGTAATCGGCTAGCTCAACATAACAATCACCTATGTTTCCTGTTGCCAGTACCTGCACGACACCATCGTTGACGTTGACTTCTTCGAAAGCAGCAATAGCCGACTCGAAATCTCCCGCGTCACGGTGATAAACACCCATTCGGTAGGCCGCGCGCTGTGCAGCTGGCGTACCGGCGTGGTCCATCATTACTTCTTCCAGTCCAGCCGAGTAGCCATCACCAAATACCGCGAGATTTAAAGAATCTAGTTCGAAATAGTTTTCAGAACGCCAAACTTCCGTTTCGGCTGAAGCTTCTTTCGGTCCTACGATGAAACTTTGATAGCCAATAACGGCCATGATCAAAACGGCCAGGCCGCCTACTCCGTACGTCAGGCTTTTTCGATTTTCATCGACGAAACGCTCGGTTTTCGTGTACACTTCTCCTACGTCCAGCAGGGTATCATCTTCGGGCTTGGTCTTCTTCGCCATGGGAATTTTGTTAGGTCTCGAAATTTCACGTTCAAGAACGCGCAAAAATAGTGAAATTCGCGTCATGGTTCTCGAACATCTTCACTTGCATCATTTCAAAAATCACACCGGGTCGGATTTGACCTTTGGAATGCAGGTTAATTGCCTCCTTGGTGACAACGGAAGCGGTAAGACCAATGTGCTAGATGCTGTGCACTATTTATGCCATACCAAAAGTTACTTTAATCCCATTGATGCCCAGAATATTGCCCATGATGAGGCGCACATGCTAATTCAGGGCGCATTCACACGAAATGACCAAAAGGAGCGTGTGAGTTGCGCGGTAGAACGAGGCGTAAAGAAAGTTTTTCGTCGGAATGATAAAGCGTATGACCGACTTGCGGATCACATTGGTAGGTTTCCTGCAGTTATGATCGCTCCTGCGGATTCTGTGCTCATTCAAGAAGGCAGTGAAGTACGCCGCCGCTGGATTGACAGTGTAATTTCTCAATTTGACAGGGAATATCTGACGCAACTATTGGCGTACAATAAAGCACTCAATCAACGCAATATCCTGTTGCGCTTCTTCGCAGAAAACCGGCGATGGGATTCGGAGGCGCTGGAGCCTTGGGATGCCCAACTCGTTCCGCTTGCCAGTTCCATTCGGCGAAAGCGGGCGGAATTTGTGGAGCGCTTTTCACCTGCGTTTGAGGAGACCTACCGTGAAATAACCAACGGGGCGGAAGCCGTCTGCATTCGGTACCTGACGAAAGTATCTGAGGATAACGACGAATTCCAACGTCAACTGACCGAAGCTCAAGGGGACGATCGTCAATTGCGCCGAACCACGGTGGGTATTCACAAGGATGAACTTTCGCTTGAATTGGGAGCCTACCCCCTGAAGCGATTTGGATCCCAGGGCCAGCAAAAGAGTTTTTTGATTGCCCTGCGGTTAACGCAATTGGCTTACATCGAGCAGGCGACAGGTGTAAAACCCATCTTGTTACTGGACGACATTTTTGACAAGATCGACGATAAACGAGTGCAAGCGCTGATGACGTGGGTTGCCAAGGGAGACTTTGGTCAAGTCTTTATCACCGACACAGATTTGCAGCGTATTCCATCGATGTTTAGAAATATTGGTGCGGATGTTCGAGTCTTTGAGGTGGAAAGAGGTGAAGTTATGCAGCATGAATTTGAAGCAGATGCCGTAAAACCCGGACCAACTACCTTAGAGCCATGAGATCTAATGAAGCAAAGCCTCTGAAGGCGGCCATTCAGCAATTTATTCGAGCGCATCGCATGCAAGCTCGGTTGGATGAAGTGGATGTGACCAAGGCCTGGCACGCAGCTTTCGGCTCATACGTCGAGCGACAAACACGCTCAATTCGACTGCAAGAAGGCGGCAAGTTGTGGGTGAAGCTGGATAGCGGTCCTTTGAAAGAAGAATTGGCCATGTCCAAAGGGCAAATCGTCGAGCGATTGAATGAAGAATTGGGTCGAAAAATCGTTCATGAGCTTATCATCCAGTAATTTTTTGGTGCTCCTTCCTTGCGGACTTGGTGCCCCTCAAGTTCTTCATCGTGACAAAATATGCCCTGCCCTGCAACGAAAGCCGTAAATTGTAGTTCTGTAAGCAGATGATGAAGCCAATAGTATGGACTTTTTTGGGTGGCGTCGTGTTTTCCTTGTTTTTGATGGGGGCTAATCAACGCCCGAATCATTGGCATGGAGAAGGCGACCCGTATCATTCTGCTACTTTTCGCTCGGCTTACGGTGGATTGCCGGACACGTCCAATAGTTTATTCACAGGCAGTGGCAAATGCGCGGGGTGCCATGCGAAAGATCCGAATGCATTCGCGAGCATTGCAGGTCAATCCAATCCTCCAATGCCCATGCCGGATGGTTGGGATGTCAATGTCACGGATTATTGGCGGAGCACCTTGATGGCCAATTCCGCTCGCGATCCATTTTGGCAAGCAAAGGTCCGGCACGAAGTCCTGGTCAACCCCGAGCACCAATTGGAATTGGAAGACAAATGCACCTCATGCCATGCGCCTATGGGACATTTTGCGGCACATCACGACGGCGAACCGCATTACACCATGGCCGCCTTGTTGCAGGACAGCCTGGCGATGGATGGAGTCAGTTGCGTAGCGTGCCATCAGCAAGCACCCAATGCGGGCGACCACATCAGCGGAGAATTGGAATTTGATGATAGCTTGGAATTCAATGCCGATATGTTCGTTCACACATACAAGTCCTATGGGCCGTATGGTGAAGGGAAAGATGAGCCTCCGCTGTATGATTTGCCGATGATGCAGTATGCTTTCTACAAGCCATTGTACGGTGAACACGTGCCAAACGGTGATATCTGTGCAGGATGCCACACGCTTGTCACCCATGCGACGGATTTGGACGGTGAATATGCGGGCATCGATTATGTGGAGCAGGCAACTTACCACGAGTGGCTGAACTCAACGTACGCTGACGATGGCGAAGAACCTGCGACATGCAATGCGTGTCACATGCCGCGAATTGAAGAGCCAGTGGTGATCAGTTCAGGGTATGTATTCCTGGAGCCGCGCACCCCTTTTGGTTTGCACACGCTCGTTGGGGGCAACGCGCAGATGTTGGAGATCATGCGGGACAATACCGAAGCCTTGGGATTGGAGACTGCTCCGGAATTGTTTGATAGCACCTTGCAGCGCACCCGCGACATGCTGCGCCATGAAACGGTGGATTTGCAAGTGAACATGGGCGATTGGATCGACGCTTGGGGAGGGGTTTGCGAAGTACAATTGACCAACAAAGCGGGGCATAAGTTCCCCTCGGGCTATCCCGCAAGAAGAGCGTGGATCGAAGTGAAGGCGACGCAAGCGGGGAACGTTATTTGGCACAGCGGGCAATGGGAGAACGGCTCGATCATTGGAGTGGATGAGGCAGGACTAGCCGTGTATGAACCTCATCACGCGACCATTGACGATCCCTTGAAAGTGCAGATTTACGAATTGGTCGCCGCGGATGTCAATGGGGACCCGACCAACGTGCTGGAACGTGCCGCGTCCTCCCTCAAGGACAACCGAATCACGCCAAAAGGATTCAGTTATACGCATGCGGTTTACGATACCACGCGGGTTGAAGGGCTTGCGCTCACAGATCCGAATTTTGAAGTGGGTTTGGGTCGACACACCGTAACGTATGAAATGGCGTCTCCTGCGGAATTAACAGCGGATGCCATCCTCATGGAAGTGAAAGTTTGGTACCAGGCTATTCCGCCTCGGTGGGTGGAGTCGATGTTCGCTTTCGAGGACAGCACGATTCAAGCGTTCCAGACGTTTTTTGAAGCCCAAGGTGCAGCACCTGAATTGGTTACGGATACCGCATTTACCATCAACGTATTGGGCTCTGTGCAAGGAACAATGGAAGCGGAGGCGTGGACCATTTTCCCTAATCCCACGGAGAACGGTCAAATCACCGTTCGGGTGCCCGAGCGGGCAAGGGGGTCATTGTGGGAACTGTATGATGCCAAGGGTTCACGTGTAGCATCGGGTTGGACACTTCCTTCGCAGACTTTACAGCTTCCGACTGCACGCGGCACGTATCTGTTGAAGTGGGTGCTGGAGGATGGCGAATGCATAACCCGCAAGGTCGTTCGACGCTAGAAGCAGAATAAAAGCTTCAGAGGAAAGAGTTGGCTAGGTTGGCCAAATCCGATCGTTCTCCCTTCTCCAACGTGATGTGAGCGTACAAATCTTTGCCTCGCAATCGGTCGATGACGTAGCTGAGCCCATTGGATTGTTCGTCCAGGTATGGCGTGTCAATCTGACGAACATCACCCGTCAAAATAATCTTGCAATTCTCTCCGGCACGGGTGATGATGGTCTTGACTTCGTGGGGCGTTAGGTTCTGCGCTTCGTCAATGATGAAAATCGAATGCGTTAGGGAACGACCCCGGATGTAGGCCAGCGGGCAAATGGTGATTTTGTTTTGCGCCTTGAGTTCGTCAATGATGCGACTCTTGCGCTCATTTTCTCCAAACTGGGACTTGATGAAATTCAAGTTATCCCAGAGCGGCTGCATGTAAGGATTGATTTTTTCTTCCGCATCTCCGGGCAGATAGCCGAGGTCGCGGTTGGATAGGGCGACGATGGGCCGGGCCAAGATGATTTGATCAAATTGATTGCGCTGTTCCAATGCTCCTGCCAACGCAAGAAGGGTTTTGCCGGTGCCTGCCACCCCACAGATGGTGACCAAGGGAACTTTGGGGTTTAAGATTGCGTGCAGAGCAAACGCCTGTTCAGCATTCTTGGGCTTGATGCCATAAGCGTAGTCTTTGTCAATTCGCTGGATCAAACGGGCCGCCTCACTGTAATAGCCTAGCGCGCTTGCGGATCCGTTGCGCAAGACATAGTAATGGTTGTTTTGCCGGTATGGATCCAGCATGGTGATTTTCCTCGATGACCCTTGGACATACAACTTCCGGATGTCCTCAGTATCGGCGTCTTCGATGATGGTGCGCCCTGTGAAATGAAGCTTGAGGTCACGGACTTGGCCGTTTTTGTAGTCTTCAGCAGGGAGTTGAAGGGCCTTGGCCTTCAGTCGCAAATTAATGTCCTTGGTGACAAGTGTAACGACTGTACTGGGGTCTTCCCGCTGGAGTTTGAGCGCAGCATCCAAAATCCGGTGATCGTTGGATCGCGAGCCAAACACTTCATTGGCAGCACTGTGCTCGCTATCCTTGTGAAGCAAGATTTTGAGCTGGCCGTTTTCTCCATTTTCCAAATCAATCCAATCAGCGAGCGTCTGCGATTTACTGAGACGATCAATGATGCGAATGCACTCGCGGGCCTCGAAATTTTTGGTTTCATTGCCCACTTTGAATTGGTCCAGTTCCTCAAGGACCGTAATGGGGATGGCCACGCGGTTTTCTTCAAACACGGAAAGCGCTGTGTGGTCAAAGAGTAAGACGCTTGTATCCAGCACAAAAGTCTTGGTGATGGTTTTGTCAGCTCGAGTGGACCCTTCATGGGGCGACGGCGCGGCTGAAGTTGGAGCGTTTGCGGTCATGTGTGTTTGATGGTTATGTCAAACTTAGCCGTTTCAAAGGGTCGAGTGGGATGGGTGAAAGATTCTTGTCAACAGGAGAATATGAAGTGTTTCGAGCTGCCTTCAATCGACTGCATGCGCACCGTCGCCATCCCAATCTTCCCCGGATTCATTGTCTTTTCCCAAGTAGGCTTCTAACAACCCATTAGGAAGGTCAACATGAAGAGTTCTCATAGAACGCTCAACTCGAATACCGACTTCAGCAGGGAGTGGGATAAGTACTTCGCGCCCTTCGATCTCAACTTCCAAAATAGGATACATGGCGTAGTCCAAGACCCGTTGGATGGTTCCAAGTGCCGATCCATTCTGTAAGTCGTGGACCTCCCATCCATCCACCTCATGCAGATAAAAGGCGTCGGAATCGAGTTGAGGCAAGAGCGAGAGGGGAGCAAATGCCTGTGCAGACGAGATTGCCTTGGCCTTGGCTTCAGTATCAACGCCGTCAAAGCGCACTACGAATTTGTCTCCCGTATTGTGCGCTCGAATGGAATCGATGAAGTGTGGAATGAGTCGGTCTCCGACCTTGAGCCAAACGGAATCCAGGTCGCGATACGCATCGGGTTCATCTGCATCAATGAAGAATACGACTTCGCCTTTGTATCCGTGCGGTTTGGTGACGCGCCCCAAAACGAAACAATCTTCTTCTTTCATACTTTAATCGATGCTCTGCTAGAGAAACTTTTGTGCAAAGAAAAGGGCCGTCACGTAAAGTGCAGCCCTTTTGTATTATCGTTTTGGAGAGAATCAGTCTTTCTTCTCTTCCTCGTCATTCTTTTCTTCAGCAGCAGGTGCTTCTTCCGCAGCAGGTGCTTCTTCCGCAGCAGGTGCTTCTTCCGCAGCAGGTGCTTCTTCCG
>ERZ807291.285-NODE-285-length-84107-cov-21.324775_pt1 | contig 84107 bp, 87 predicted proteins | sample MGYA00521257_ERZ807291 | MGnify/ENA primary metagenome ERZ807291 (study PRJEB31413, sample SAMN03169783) | marine metagenome | biome: Marine; feature: Water; material: Subsurface seawater | place: North Sea | collected 2011-04-28 | depth 1 m m ... | reverse complement strand
CCGAAGTGGTCCCAATATTTCCTCTTAATGGGGCAGTTTTACTTCCGGCATGCGACTTACCATTGAATATTTTTGAACCCCGTTATTTGAATATGATAGATGATGCACTCAAGAACGATCGTCTGATTGGAATGGTGCAAAGCCAAGATAAAAAATTAGCTAAAATAGGGGGACTTGGAAGAATAACGCAGTTTTCTGAAGCGGAAGATGGAAGATATATAATTGTTTTAAAGGGGCTTAAACGCTTTAAAGTTATATCTGAAGAGGTTGTGAGCACTCCTTACCGCAAAGCTAAAATTAGCTACCAAGGGTTTGAAAATGATGCTGATGTGCATAATGCAAGTCAAACCACTGAAGCTCTTTCAGGAAAATCAGGTGAAAGGACAACCTTAACTATAGCAATGAAAGCTCTTGCAAAAACATTAAATGTGCAGATCGATTGGAAGAGTTTAGGAGAAATACCACTACCAATTTTAATTAATCAAGCGGCAATGATAAGTCCCTTCGCTTCAGAGGATAAACAGTCTTTAATAGAAGCAGTTTCTACAGATGACAGGAGAAAATTACTCATAGGTTTAATGCATCTTTATGCGAATAAAGACATGAAGCAAGATCCCAATAAATCACAACAATAAGATATCAAGTTTACAAATGGTAGAAAAAGACAAAAAATCAATTGACCCAAAAATGTTAAATATTTTGGTATGCCCTAAAACAAGGGGCCCGCTCACTTATAATAGTGAAACAAACGAGCTTATAAGTAAAAAAGCTAAACTAGCATACCCCATAAGAGACGGGATACCTATTTTACTAATAGAAAGAGCACGAATATTAGAATAACTTGACATTATATGAATACCTACCACCTATATGTAATAAGGAGTTTATATGTCTACATATGATTACGCAGATGCAAGCAAGTGGCGCGGTACAACCATCCTGTCAGTTAGAAAGAATGGAAAAATAGTTGTTGTAGGCGATGGTCAAGTTAGCGCTGGTAACACTGTTATGAAATCCACTGCAAAAAAAGTGCGGACCCTTGCGGGAGGAAATGTTATTACTGGGTTTGCAGGAGCAACCGCGGATGCATTTGCATTATTGGAACGGCTTGAGGCCAAACTTGAGCAATACCCCACTCAATTAGCTAGAGCTTGTGTTGAATTAGCTAAAGATTGGAGGACCGATAAATACTTAAGACAATTACAGGCCATGATGATAGTCGCAGACAAAAATGATACTTATGTACTCACTGGAAATGGTGATGTTGTAGAGCCAGATAAGCTACTAAGTGGCAGCAGTATAATAGCAATTGGTAGCGGCGGTAACTTTGCACTGTCAGCGGCATTAGCAATGGATGATTACGAGAAAGACGCAGAAGTATTAGCTAAAAAATCGATGTCTATAGCTAACAAACTATGTGTTTTTACTAATGATAACCTTACAGTGGAGACTTTAAAAATAAAATGAAACAATTATTATGGGCTTTATGGCTTAAGCCGTTTTATAAGGCCCTCTAACTGTTCTGCTGTTTTATATTTAATCCTTAATTCGCCTCCAGGGCCCTTATGGCGTAAATTTACTATCAGACCTATATAATCTGATAAATCGTTTTCAACTTTCCGAACATTCGCATCCTTTTGCGCAGGAACGCTTGTTTTGCCATCACCAGCCTTTATTCTTCTAACCCAATCTTCTGCTTCACGGACAGATAAGCCCTTGTTTACGATTGCATCCGCAAGCTCTGTTGGGTCAGGGGCGGCAATTATTGCTCTTGCATGGCCTGTACTAATGCTCCCTTTAGCTAGGTAATCTTGAGCAATGGGGGGTAAGGATAAAAGTCGCAGCATATTAGCAATATGCGGGCGAGATTTACCGACAGACGTAGCTATCTCTTGCTGTGTTCTTGAAAATTGTTCTGATAATGCTTTATATGCTAGCGCTTCCTCAATTGGGTTTAAATCTGCGCGCTGCACATTTTCAACGACACCTATTTCCAAAACTTCCTGATCAGTTAGGTCTCTAATTAGTACGGGCATTGCGTCAAGCTTTGCAGTTAGCGATGCTTGCCAACGTCTTTCACCTGCTACAATTTGGTATAAGTCTTCATTGTTTCTGTCACTTTTTGATATTGGCCTTACGAGTATAGGCTGGAGAACCCCTTTGTCCTTAATTGAATCAGTTAGTTCTTTAAGTTTTTCTTTATCAAAATATCTTCTTGGTTGGTCTGGGTTGCGAATAAGTTGATTGATGCCAACTGTAGTTACACCACTTTTAGACAATGGGTTTTTCTTTAATTTATTCCCTTGGTTTTTTTTATCCTCAACCCCGCTAAAGTCACCCACGACCCCTGAAACACCAACATCAGACATTAGAGCAGATAAACCTCTCCCCAAACCACGCTCTTTAATTTTTTTATCTGACATCCTTATAACCTATTGTTTTTGTTTGTTTTTACTCAGTGTGTCTTTCTAGAATTTCATCACCCAAACGCATATAAGCCTTTGAACCCGCACACTTAGGATCATACATAATGACCGGCTTTCCAAATGACGGGGCTTCGGCAACCCTAACGTTTCTCGGGATTATAGTTTTAAATACAGCCCTACCTAAGTGTTTTTTTACATCAGTAGCAACTTGGTCTGATAGCTTATTTCTTTTGTCATGCATTGTTAGCATAACACCATCTATAACAAGGCTAGAGTTAATATTAGCCTTTGCCATTTCTACTGTTTGTAAAAGCTGACTTAAGCCCTCAAGGGCAAAAAATTCACACTGAAGCGGAACTAGAACCGATTTAGCCGCCGCCAACGCATTGACGGTCAACAAATTTAGAGATGGGGGGCAATCAATTAATATATAATCGTATTCCATTCCTTTTATAGCGTTTCTTAAAATTGTGGTGCGTCCTTGGCGGCTCCCTATTTGCAACTCAGCGCCAGATAAATCAATATGCGATGGAACAATATCTAAACCAGGTACAATAGTGGCAATAACCGCAGATGAGATCGGGGTATTATCAATAAAGACATCATAAATCGTAGTTTTACACGTGGATTTAGATATCCCCAGCCCAGTTGCAGCATTCCCCTGAGGGTCAAGATCTATTAGTAATACTTTTTGATTTCTCAATGTAAGAGCTGCAGCCATATTTATGGTTGTTGTTGTTTTACCAACCCCGCCCTTTTGATTGACAATCGCTATAATGCGCTGCTCGGCCATAGTAACCCTAAATTTAATTACTGAACAATAAGCTCTGTAATTTTTAGCAAACATCCCGTGGAATTTGTTCTACTTTGTACTTTTTCCACGTTAAAACTCCACTTTTTTCTTGCTGCAGTCAACTCCTCTTCAACAGTTTCTCCTTTTAAAAATAAGCCAACCGTGCTTTTTCCCCAAAATCGTTGTGTATAAGAAAGCAACTTTGGCAAAGGAGCAAAAGCACGCGCGCTAATGACATCATAAGTTTTATTATTAATTTCTTCTACCCTCTCTGTTGAAACAAGAGCTGGAAGCGCCCTATCCCTAATGATTTTCTTTAAAAAAGCACCTTTCTTACCAGCTGAATCAACTAAAAGAACACTTCCACAACCTCTATGCTTACAGCTTATGGCGATGGATAGGCCAGGAAAGCCTGCACCAGAACCTAAATCAAGAAACGTACTTGCTTTCTCAGGTATATGCGGCACTAACTGCCAAGAATCATAAGCATGGCGCTCCCAAAAGGCGCCTAAGGCCGAACGAGAAACCAGGTTAATGCTCTCATTCCAATAGCATAATGTTTCGTACCAGTATTTATAATCATCTACTGTTTCACGTGAAACAAATGTATCACGCTGAAAACTTTCGGCATTATAACTCATTATATAGCTTTACGCACATGTGCCAAAACAGCCGTCAAAGAACCTGGTGTAACCCCCTCTATTCTTGAGGCTTGCCCCAATGTTAAGGGCCTTACTTTTTCCAATTTACTTATAACCTCATTAGATAGGCCCCCAATTTCTTGATAGTTAAAACTCTCTGGTATCCTTAATCCTTCATCCCTACGAAATGCAGCTATATCTCTCGCTTGTCGCTCAATATAGCCCGAATAAACCGCTTCTGTCTCTAAGTGCTCCCAAGCAAAGTCTGGGATATTACTTAACTCTGGCCACACACTTATTAGGCTTTGTTTTGTGATATTTGGGTACGCTAACAGGTCCGTAACCGACCGCCTAATACCATCTTGATTAACACTAAGTCCATGTTTTTTAAGCGTATTTGGTGTTTCAGATAGATCGCTCACCTTCTTAACAACTTCTTTAATTTTATCAATTTTAGAGGTGTATATTGTGTTCCTTAATTTAGAAACACCTCCAATAGCGTTTGCAATAGGTGTTAGTCGTTGATCTGCATTATCTGATCTCAATATTAACCTATATTCTGCACGTGATGTAAACATTCTGTACGGCTCTGTAACACCCTTCGTTATTAAATCATCTACCATTACACCAATATAAGCCTGACTCCGGTCCAGCACAAAAGCTTTAGATCCTGCCGAGGCTAAAGCAGCATTAAATCCTGCTAACAGCCCTTGCGCTGATGCCTCCTCGTAACCTGTCGTACCATTTATCTGTCCGGCCAAATAAAGCCCTGGTAGCCGTTTGGTTTCGAGGGTTGGCTGAAGCTCGCGCGGGTCTATATAGTCATACTCAATAGCATACCCATACCTTTTAACTTCGACATTCTCTAATCCACTAATTGATCTCATGAATTTATCTTGAATTTCTATCGGTAATGATGTTGATATCCCATTTGGATAAACTGTATCGCCGTCAGGGTTACCTGGAAGACCCTCTGGCTCAAGAAATACTTGATGTCTGTCTCTATCCTTAAACCTTACGACCTTATCTTCGACTGAAGGGCAATACCTAGGGCCTTTTCCTGAAATACCCCCGCCATAGAGCGCTGATTCTTTTATATTTTCGCTTATAATTCTGTGCGTCAGCTCATTGGTGTGGGTTATAGCACATGTTACTTGAGGAATAGTAATTTTATTGGTTAAAAATGAAAAAGGGACAGGGCTTTCGTCAGCCGATTGCTGCTCTAATGAATCCCAGTTTACAGATGACTTAGCTATTCTAGCGGGAGTCCCTGTTTTAAGACGGCCAATAGTGAAGCCCAATTTATATAATCTATCAGCCAAGCCAATTGAAGGCTTATCGCCAACCCGCCCTGCTGGTGTTCTTTTGTGTCCAATATGAATTTCACCCCTCAAAAAAGTTCCAGTGGTTAAAATAACACGGTCAGATAAAAAAGTTTCTTTGTTTTCATCAATAACACCAGCAACTTTCCCGCTCTTAACCAACAAGTCATCAACACAAACTTCTTTCACTGTTAAGTTTTCATAATTCAATAATATATCTTGCATTTTTAACTTATAAAGATAGCGGTCTGATTGAGTTCGCGGGCCCCGTACTGCTGGTCCCTTAGATCTATTCAGCAGCCTAAACTGAATGCCTGATGCATCGGCCACTGTACCCATTAAGCCGTCCATAGCGTCTATTTCTCTAACAAGGTGACCCTTTCCAAGTCCCCCAATAGCTGGGTTACATGACATTTCACCTACCGTGCTAATCTTGTGTGTTAGAAGTAAAGTTTTTGCACCAATGCGTGCGGATGCGGCCGCTGCATCACATCCAGCGTGACCGCCGCCAATAACAATAACATCCCAAAATAGAGACACATCACACTCCATATGTTTCACGTGAAACTTTATTTATTAACGCTCATATATATGTCTCGTTGGTTTTGTCGAGAAAAAGTATAGAACAAAGAAAGAAATAAAGGGCTACTTTCCAACACAAAACCTAGAGAATATTCGATCAAATACACTTTCAATATCGCTAGCTCCAGCTAATTCTTCGAGCGCATATAGCGCGCTGCGTATATCATCTCCGGCTAGCTCTGGGCTTTTATTTAAACAACTAGCGGCCCTAGTTATGGATAAAAACATTTCGGACACACAGTTTCTATGTCTAACACGAGTCAAAGTTGGCTCATTACCTACTGTATATTTTTCTAATATAATTTTTTCAATTAATGCTCTTAAATCATCTATATCTTTTTCCTTTAATGCGCTAATTTTTATCTCGTTAGAGCTAATGCTACTTTTTAACGTTGTTTGTTTTTGATATTTGTCGACTTTATTATAAACGACTATATCTCCATCAGGTATTTGGCTCTTAATATTATTGTCTGAATTATCTTCGGTAAGATCAATAACGTGTATTAATATATCGGCTTTTTTTGAAAGCTTTAAGGCACGGTCAATACCTTCAGCCTCAATCTCGTTGGACGTATCTCTAATACCGGCTGTGTCGCTTATTCGAACTGGAATTCCTGTTAATGTCATATTTATTGATACTATATCACGTGTGGTGCCTGCGGTTGGGGTTACTATTGCTGCGTCTCTTTTTGATAAAGCATTTAATATTGTAGATTTGCCTGTGTTGGGGCTACCTATAATAACTATGTCTAAACCATGCCTAATCGCCTCGCCTGTATCCGCGGTTTTTAAAACTTTTTCGCTGCCCTCCAAGACTAAATTAAGGTAGGAAAGAGCTTTGTGCGATAAATTATCTGGAATATCTCCCTCGTCAGGGAAATCAATCTCGCCTTCTATTTGGGCTAAGGCGTTTAATAAATTTTCTCTCCACCCCTCATATAAATGTCTTAAGGCCCCGTCCATCTGCTTTATAGCTTGTTTGTGCTGACCTTCTGTTTCTGCATCTATTAAATCAGCTAAGCCCTCTGCTTCTGTAAGGTCCATTTTCCCATTTTCAAAAGCACGGCGCGTAAACTCGCCCGCCTCTGCTTGTCGTAGGCCTAAACTATACAGTTCTGATGTAAGTTTTTCTATAACAGCAACACTTCCATGCACATGAAGCTCAACACAATCTTCACCAGTAAAGCTATTTGGACCCTGCATAAAAAACAATAAACAGGAGTCTATTAACTCATTGTTTTTATTGTAAATTTTTTTTAAAGTCACACGTCTTGGCTCAAAAAATTTCTGCCTTGTGAGGCTTTTTAAGGCTTTAGTCGCACTGGGGCCACTTATACGAAACACTGAGACACCTGCTTTACCGGGTGCTGAGCTTAGTGAAAATATGGTGGGTTTTTTATAGTTTTTCATAGTAATAAGCCGCGCGGCGTCAACGCCAATATTTATTCCACACCATTTTTTCCCCTAATGATTTAATATAATGCTTATGATCTTTTATTTGATCAGTTGACAGATTGCTTGATAGAGGTGATGGCCGCTCTCTTGCTTGATCTTTTGCGATAGGTGTTATGGTTTCGGGTACGCTGTTTTCTAAATCTAAATTACGCATTCTCCCGCCTTTTAGCTGTAAGTACACCTCCGCCAATAACTCTGAGTCTATAATGGCCCCGTGCTTATCTCTAGAAGATAAAGATATACCATATCTTTTACAAAGAGCGTCAAGTGAAGCCGGCGAGCCGGGAAATTTTTCTCTGGCCATCTGAAGGGTATCTATAAAGCGGTCATTAGGAAAAATAGGATGGCCTGCTTTTTCAAGCTCTGCATTTATAAAGGCCTTATCAAAATTTGCATTGTGCGCGATAAGTTTGCTATCTCCAACAAATTCTAGAAACTCAGCAGCAACATCGGCAAAATACTGGCCATTTTTTTTCAAAAAGTCTGTGGTAAGGCCTGTGATTTGTGTTACTTTTTCAGGAACATCTCTTTGAGGGTTTAGATATGCGTGGTATTGTTTTCCTGTTGGGATCATATCGATTAACTCGATACAACCCAATTCTGTAATCCTATCATCGCCCCTCGCATGAAAGCCCGTAGTCTCTGTATCAAAACAAACTTCTCTTATACCGCTCATGTTAATTAACCTTGATACCTAAACTAGAAATAAATTCTTTTACCTGGTTGTTTGTCGTCTTTAAACTATCATCTGTTTTAATAACAATATCAGCCATACTTTTTTTTGCGTCATCGCTTAGCTGCTTCGCAAGTAACCCTTTGAATATTTTCTCAGTCATTCCTTCACGAGACAGAACTCTTTCATACTGTATATGGTAAGGCGCTGACACCACAACTACAATGTCCATAATTTTGTTTAGCCCTGTCTCAAATAACAAAGGAACATCAAAAACAAGTATCTCTTTATTTTTGTTTGTTTTAAGAAAACCATCTCGCTCCGCCCCAACTAAAGGGTGGATAAGGCTTTCTAGCTCTCCTATTTTATCTGGGTTTTCTACTATAAAGGAGCGCAGAATCTCACGGTTAACAGTGTTGTTGATTACTGCCTCTGGGTAAAAGTTTTTTATAGTATTTATTGCTGCACCTCCTTTTTTATAAAGGTCGTGGACAACTTTGTCAGCATCGAACACGGGGAAGCCATAGTTTTTAAACATATTAGCAACTGTGCTTTTACCCATCCCAATAGATCCGGTAAGGCCAACTTTAATCACAGCCTACCGTCCAGAGCTTTTATAAGTTTTTTCCTTACATTTAAGTTTCTTGGGGGCTCTTGGTTATAGAAAAGCTCAAATGAAGGCCGCGCTTGTGCTATTAACATATCTAAGCCGCCTAAAACTTTACAACCTTGTGCTTTGGCGTTTTTAAGCAGCTCTGTTTCTATTGGGGTATAAACTAAATCATAAACAAGGCTTTTATTGCTACAACAGGATAAATCTAAATCCAGATGTGATTTCCCGACCATTCCAGCGGATGTGGCGTTGATAATAAGAGTTGGGTTTTGCAAATTATCCTTTCTTTTTTTCCAATTTACTGGCTTTAGGCTTTTTTTATCGATCTCGCGAACCAAGGATAAAAGCTTATCATTAGACCTTCCTGTTACATAAATTTCTGGGTGATTAATTGACAAAAGCGCCCAAATAGCCGCTCGTGCAACACCGCCCGTTCCTATGATAAGCGCCGGCTTTTGTAATATTTCGTCAACCCCTAACTTATTTATTAACGGGTCTAAGAACCCCTCTAGGTCCGTGTTGTGTGCAGTCAGTTGGCCATCCCTTACATATAAGCAATTTGCAACACCTAGCATTTTAGCTTGATGTGTTTGTATGTCGGAGGCTAAAAATGCGTGCTTTTTAAGAGGAAGAGTTATGTTTACGCCGTTAATGTTTGTTTTTTTTAGGCTTCTAAAGGCCCGTATAGCGTCGTCTGGCCTAACTTCATAAGAATAATAAAACCCTTCGATCTTTAGTGCCTTCAACCAGGAGGAGTGAAGAAGGGGAGAAAGTGAATGGTGCACAGGGTATCCACAAACTCCTGCTATTAGCGCTTGTTTGCTCATGATAAGATAGCGTTTCTAGTTCGCAAATAATCAAGAAGGGGTAAAAGAGGAAGCCCGAGGACCGAAAAGAAGTCACCTTTTACACTTGAGAATAATTGCGAGCCTCTTTTCTCAAATCTATATGCACCCACCGTTTGCAATAACGAGTCACCTTCTTGATCAATATAGTTATCTATAAATTTGTCTGTAAAGCTTCTTACCCTTAGCTCTACTTTTGAGTTGTACCTCCACACAGAAACGCCTCTTTCACTTACAACAACTGACCCCATTAGATAGTGTGTTTTATTTCGTACGGCTATAAGTCTCTCTCTCGCCTCTTCTATTGTTTTAGGCTTATCATATATTGCCCCCTCAAATACCATTATCTGGTCCGCTCCTATGACAAGGCCTGGGGTTTCACTACTTACTTTTATTGATTTAAGCTCAGCTAAAGCGCTCACTATACTTAAGTTACTTGCGCCCTCATGAACCATAGAGTTTTTTATAGATGCCTCATCAATTGGCTTAACAATAACCTCAAATGTAACGCCTGAATCTTCTAATATTTGTTTTCGGGTTGGGCTGCCTGAGGCAAGAATAATGTTCATGCTTTAATCTTTTTGTGGGAATTATAAGCTTTAATAATTTGGGCTGATGTTTCTTCAATCGACTTTCTTGTTACATCAATAACTTTATAGCCTTTTTTTGTGAACATACGTTTTGCCTGCCGCATTTCATCTCTAACACGGTCCATATCAATATAATCTGTTTGGTCGGTTTCGTTTAAACCTACAAGTCTCTGTTCTCGTATCTGTACTATTCTATCAGGTGAGGCTATTAGGCCCACGACAAAAGGTTTTGTTATTTCATCAAGTATTGTGGGTAATGGTGACCCAGGAATAAGAGGAATATTACCCGCTAAATATCCTCGGTTTGCCAAATAAATACATGTCGGTGTTTTAGATGTTCTGCTTATTCCCAATAGGAGTATATCAGCGTTGTTAAGGCCCATAATGTTTTGTCCGTCGTCGTGGGCCATGGCAAAGTCTAAAGCCTCTATTCTGTTATAATATTCGGCATCAAGATTTCTTTGTGCACCAACTTCACGGATCATTCTTGATCCAAGGTATCGCCCTAGCATAGATATTGGTTGATCGAGGACAGATATTGCTGGAATTTTATTGCGGACACAGAACTTTTCTAACGTTTTTCTTCTGTCCGGGTTCATTAACGTATATAGTACCACACCTGGTTTGTTTTTTATTTCTTCAAGTGTTGATTGTAAGTTTTCCTCAGAACGCACCAATGTGTGTAAATGTTCCAAGGCTGTGGCATTCCTAAACTGAGCTGCGGAAGCCTTCATTATGGCCACAAGCGTCTCCCCTGTGGAGTCAGAAATTAAATGTATATGAAAATATAGTGATATATTATTATTTTTAGCTGACATTCTTTATTATAAAGCAAGATATCAGTTTTTGTCCACAACCTGTGTTAAAAATATAATTCTTGAGCAAAAGGTGGGAACATTTAAGCGTTTTATATAGTGAATGATCACAGTGTATAACTCTAAATGTGAAACATAAGAACTCTGTTGATAAAAGGTTATTCTTTTTATATACACACCGTTATAAACGTAAGATTATACAATTAAGTCAGACAAAAAATTACTTATCAACAAGTTCGGTATAACTAATTTTTCTTAATTTAAGGATAGATTAAAATATATAATTAACCTTTTATTAACAATCGTTAATATAGAGTTAACTTATCCACTTTTACACTTTTCTATTACTATCACTCCTTTAATATAATATATAAGAGAAGAGTAATATTCTGTACAAAAAGGTGTATAATAAATAATGCAAAAAATAATAAATGTTTTATCCGGAAATAAAGAAGATATAGCTCCTATCTGGATGATGAGACAAGCAGGTAGACACTTACCAGAATATCTAGAAGTAAGAAATACAACAAATAGTTTTATAGATTTTTGTTTCAGTCCTGAAAAAGCTGCAAAGGTAACCCTACAACCTATTCATAGATACGATATGGACGCAGCTATATTGTTTGCTGATATTCTTCTAGTTCCAATTGCTTTGGGAAGAACGGTTACATTCGAAAAAGGCATTGGTCCACTACTAAACCCCTTATCAACTAAAGACATAAGTAACTTTCAAATTAATACAGATGTATTAAAACCTGTATATGAAACTGTATATAAAGTTAGGAAAGAATTAGATAATAATAAAACACTTATAGGTTTTTGTGGGGGCCCCTGGACAGTTGCTACTTATATGTTGGAAGGAAAAGGAACTCCAAATAAAGAATTAGCAAAGAAATTTGCTTATGAAAATGAAGAGGCTATCAATGACCTTCTAGATTATTTAGTTGCTGTAAGTGCTGAGTATTTAATAAAGCAGGCAGAAGCAGGGGTAGACGTACTTCAAATTTTTGAAAGCTGGGCAAGTGATTTATCTCCATATCTATTCAATAAACTTGTTATTGTGCCAACAAAAAAAATAATAAAGCGAATAAGAGATGCGGGGGTCAATATTCCTATAATAGGATTCCCAAAGAATTGTGGCTTATCTATAAATGAATATGTGAAAAGTTCTGGAATTACGGCAATTGCGGTAAGCACAGAAACACCACTTGATCAGATAAGAGGTCTCATACCAAAAAATATGGCAATTCAAGGTAACTTAGATCCATTGGCCTTAAGAATTGGCGGGAACACATTAAAAAACCAAGTGCAGGAAATATTAGATAAAGTAAAAGGGCCACATATATTTAATCTAGGGCACGGAGTAACACCTGATGTGAAGATAGAAAATATTAAAGCTGTTATAAACCATATTAGAAAAGGTGAAGGAAATTATGTATGAATGGTTAAAAGCAATACATATTAGTTTCGTAATATTTTGGATGGCGGGATTATTATATTTACCAAGATTATATGTTTATCATAGTAATTCTATCAAAGGAGGAGAGCTTGATTTGAAGATGATAGAAGCTGAAAGAAATTTAATTAAAATTATTATTACACCGGCAATGGTGATCACATTAATATCAGGTATACTTTTATTAATTAACTATAATTTAGAAATTTTACAAAGCTCTTTATGGCTACCATTAAAATTATTATTATTATTACTATTATTTGGTTATAATGGTTATTTAACAAAACAAAGAAAGTTATTTGCACTCGGTGAAAGACCTAAGAGTGAGAAGTATTTTAGACTAATAAATGAAATCCCTGCCCTAATGACCATATTTATAGTCATTTTAGTAGTTGTAAAACCTTTTTAAACAACTTGACCTATATTTCATTATAAATTAAATTGTTTATTGCGGCGTCCTGCCATGAAAATAACAAATCTGTTATAAAGCTCTATAAGAAAAAAATATGTCTGAAAAAAAACTCTCTTTAGATGATATGTCATCTATAAGTCTTGATGACTTAAAAAAACTTAAACCAGCGGAACTAATAAAGTTTGCCGAAGAAGTTGGTATAGAAAATGCTAGTTCTATGCGAAAACAAGATATTTTTGTCCAAGTATTAAAAGACTTAGCAGATGATGACATAGAAATTCACGGAGGTGGGGTTCTTGAGGTATTGCAAGATGGCTTTGGTTTTCTAAGAGCGCCAGAAGCAAACTATTTACCCGGGGCCGATGATATATATTTAAGCACCAAAATTATACGAAAGCTGGGCTTAAGAACCGGCGACACAGTTGCAGGAGAGATAAGAGCACCACAAGAGAATGAACGTTATTTTGCAATGAGCAAAGTTTTATCTATTAATTTTAGCACGCCAGAACAAGCAAAAAACAAAGCTCACTTTGATAACCTAACACCATTATATCCAGACCAGAGAATGAAGATGGAAATAGAAGACCCTTCATTAAAAGACATATCAGGACGGATAATAGATATTATAGCACCAATTGGTAAAGGACAAAGGGCTTTAATAGTTGCACCTCCGCGCACAGGCAAAACGGTTTTATTACAAAATATTGCACATTCGATAGAAAGAAATCACCCTGAGTGTTACGTGTTAGTCCTTTTAATTGACGAAAGACCAGAAGAAGTCACAGACATGCAAAGAAGCGTTAAGGGGGAAGTTGTTTCATCGACATTTGATGAGCCAGCTACAAGGCACGTCCAAGTAGCAGAAATGGTTATTCAAAAGGCGAAAAGAATGACAGAACATGGAAAAGATGTTGTTATACTTTTAGACTCTATAACAAGGCTGGGTAGAGCATATAATACTGTAGTGCCGAGCTCCGGTAAAGTCCTTACAGGCGGGGTAGATGCAAACGCACTTCAAAGACCAAAGAGGTTCTTTGGAGCAGCTAGAAATATTGAAGAAGGGGGATCTTTAACAATAATTGCCACCGCACTAATAGAAACCGGCTCAAGAATGGACGAAGTTATATTTGAAGAATTTAAAGGTACAGGTAACTCAGAGTTAGTGTTGGATAGGAAAGTAGCAGATAAAAGAATTTTCCCAGCAATAGATGTTACAAAGTCAGGGACAAGAAAAGAAGAACTGTTAATAGGGCCTGTTGACCTTCAGAAAACGTATGTATTAAGACGAATACTCAACCCGATGGGCACAATGGATGCAATAGAGTTTTTGTTATCCAAACTAAAAGATGTCAAAAACAACGCTGATTTCTTTGAAAGTATGAATACTTAAGCTGCGTTCATGTGATCTAGAGCAAACCTACAACTTACTCTAGACCTTAAATGAATACTAAGTGGTGAACAGGGAGCTTTATCAGTTCACTGATTGATCGGCAGCTCGGCGCATCATTTCATCACGAAACATCCCTGCGAAATCTGGTGGCTCAAGCATTATGGGTGGAAACCCGCCATTTTGTGTCATCTCCGCCATAATTTGTCGTGAAAAAGGAAAAAGAAGTCTTGGGCACTCTATCATTATTAAGGGCTGAATTTCTTCAGCAGAGACGCCTGCAAAAGCAAAGAGTCCAGCATATTCAAGCTCTGCAATAAATGCGATTTTATCACCCCGCTTTGCTTCAGCTTTAAGCATTAGAGTTACTTCTATATTATCGCCCTCTAGCATTTGCCTTCCTATTTCTATGTTGATTTGAATCTCAGGGGCAGAAAGGCCAGATCTTAAACTGTCTGGTGCATTAGGGTTTTCAAAGCTTTGGTCTTTTGTGTATTGCGCTAAAACACTAAGCATGGGTGCCTTTTGTGTTTCTGAAACCTGTTCTTTGGTTTCTGGTTCAACATTTTCTTCTTTTTTTGGTTTTTTTGCCATAATGAACTTCTCTTATTATTTTAACTACTTGGCTCGCTAACATAGTAGGGCATACTGAGCAATTGGTTATTGCTACAATCAGAATTAGATTCTATTGAAACAACTAATAAAACTTAGTCATAATAAGAAATAGGCGTTTTAAGGAAAAATTTATAATGTATGAAGTGATATTATATGCAGCTGTAGCAACAATAGTCTGCATTGTATTATATTCTGTTTTAGGAAAGTCTGCTGGACAAGACTCCTCCGAAAAACTGAATATTAAAACCACACCTAGATCAAAAAAGAACAACAAACATAACCCCCCAAACACTAAAACTACTCTAGCGAAAGAAGTTAGCGGCGGTTTAAATAAAATAAAATCAATTGACGCATCTTTTACAACCTCTGATTTTATTGACGGTGCAAAAGCAGCTTATTCTATGATATTAGAAGCTTTTGCAGAAGGAGATAAAGAAACCTTAAAGACACTCCTTACAAGCAAGGTATATAAGGTTTATACTAATGAAATAAAAAAACGAGAAGAAGGTAAGCTTAAACAGGTAACTGATCTAGTGAGGTTATTAGAGGCTACTGTGAAATCTATAAAGGTAAATGGAAAGACAGCAACTATTGAGGTTGTTTATAAGGCCGAATTATCATCAGCTCTGTTTGATGGTGACAATAACTTAATACAAGGAGATCCTGATTTATTAGCATTAATCTCCGAAACATGGTCATATAAAAAAGACCTTACCTCAACTAAACTTAATTGGCTCTTATCCGATGTATACCCAAACGAAGGAGATATACTGGCAGCCGACCCAACACCTGACACAAAAAAGTAATGAAACTATATGCGCTAAGTGTAATTATTATTACATTGCTTTTTTTAACCGCTTCGTGTCAATCAACAAGAAGCTTAAACAACACAAACTTACCAGTGCTTACAGAACAAGCGCATAAGGGCCCTTCGAAAGATGTGTCCCCTCTAGGGGTCCCCACGGGGGACACAAATAAAGATGAAACATATGTTTCAGAATGGCGTTTTTCCGAAAGCCCATATTGGGCAACATACAACTTTTTACCTTCGCTTATTGCATTTAAAGAAAGCTGCAAGCAGTTTTCTGTGAAAAAGGAAAATACATTTATACACCCTAGAAAAAAAGAACTAGGTACCTACAGTGATTGGATACGGACTTGTCAAAAACTTAAAAAAATAAAAAAAAGCAATGAAGAAGCTAAAAGCTTCTTTGAAACTGAGTTTAAATTTATTCAACACACCCAATTTAAAAATAACGGTACTCTAACTGGATATTATGAGCCAATTATAGATGTTAGAAAAATAAAGAATAATATTTATTCCGAACCAATTTTAAAGCTTCCTATAAATGAAGAATATCAAAAATTAACGCGGTCTAAAATTAAACAGATAAACTCAGACATCATAGCCTTTGGCAAACCAATAGATGTTTTTTTCATGCAGATACAAGGATCTGGAAAAATAAAATTTGCTAATGGGGAAATGAAAAGAGCTGCATATTCAGGAAACAACGATAAGCCATACGTATCTATAGGCCAAATATTAATTAATGAAGGTGAGTTATTAGCGACTGACGCAAGTAAGCAGTCCATAGAATTATGGATGCAAAGGGCGGGCCACGAACAAACAAAAAAACTAATAAATAAAAACCCTAGATATATTTTTTTTAAAGAAGAAGGTATTGAAAACCAAAAAGGCCCTATAGGAGCAATGCACGTAGCTCTCACCGATATGGTATCTCTAGCGGCTGACCCAAATCACAATCCATATGGGCTATTGGTATGGCTAGAAACAAAGGTCCCGAAAAAACCTGGTGATTATATAGGGCAAAAAGTTGGACTACTAGCCTCTATTCAAGATACAGGTAGCGCTATAAAAGGACCTTTTAGGGGTGATTTATATTTTGGATCTGGGGTTGTAGCGGGTTTAAGGGCTGGCGTTATGAAACATAAGGCGGAATGGAGGCTTCTGGTCCCTAAAAATACCTATTTTTCAGCGGAGCCGAGTGGTGACAGATAAAAACGAAAAGCCTAGAACACTCTCCGTCGAGGAAAAAAGCATTTGGAAAAAAGTAGCAAGAACAATAGCCCCTAGGAAATCTAACAAAGGGAACGGTTCATCAAGGCCATTATTTAGCATTATAGAATTTGAAAACATGATGAGGCTCCCTATAGATAGAAAGGAGCTAAAAGAAAAAAATAAATTAAAAATTGAGATAAACCAAGATAAAAAAACTAGACGTGGCCGTGTTCAAATTGAAGCTCAAATTGATTTACATGACATGACGCAATTACAAGCCAAATATAAATTATACCAGGTGATTAAAGGCGCCATAAAAAACAATAAAAAATGTATCTTAATAATAACAGGTAAAGGCGCAAGAGGGGAAGGAGTACTTAGGGGAAGTTTTGTAGAGTGGGTTAATGGTCCTGAAGTTCGCGATTTAATCGCAACATATGCCCCAGCTCACAAAAAACATGGTGGTATTGGAGCTTGGTATATTTTTTTAAAAGATTAGACGACTTACAAGATAAATTTTGATAAATCCGCATTTTTAGCCAATTTACCAACATGTTTTTCGACATATGATTTATTAACGATCACCTCTTCCCCGCTTTTATCAGTGGCCTTAAAGCTTATATCATCAAGCAATCGCTCCATTACAGTGTGCAAACGACGAGCCCCTATATTTTCTATACTTGAATTAACCTCTGCAGAAATTTTAGCAATTTGCTCGATACCGTTTTTAGTAAACGAAAGCGTAACCCCTTCTGTTTCCATTAGGGCCTGATATTGTTTTATCAAACTCGCTTCCGGCTCTGTTAATATTCTAACAAAGTCTTCTTCAGTTAAGGCTCTTAGTTCCACTCTTATAGGCAACCTCCCTTGGAGCTCTGGTAATAAATCAGCCGGTTTTGCAATATGAAATGCACCGCTTGCAATAAATAAAACATGATCTGTTTTTATGGGACCGTACTTTGTTGAAACCGTTGTTCCTTCAATTAACGGAAGTAAATCTCTTTGAACCCCCTCTCTCGAAACATCCCCACCTCTTGCATTTGACCGCGTTGTGATCTTGTCAATTTCATCTAAAAACACTATACCATCCTGCTCTGTTAAGTCTACTGCTTCGCGCTTTATTGAATCTTCATCTATAAGCTTATCTGCCTCCTCAGAAACTAAAGGGCCGTGGGCATCACCTATTTTCATTTTTACAGACTTAGTACGTTTTGCCTTACCTAATAAAGATGATAAATCCATCATCCCCATAGACGCGCCCGGTTGACCCGGTATATCAAACCCCTGAAACGGTGATGAGTTATCTGTTAGTTCAAGCTCTACCTCTGTTTCATTTAGTTCGCCTTTTAAAAGTTTTTGACGGAACTTATCGCGTGTCGCTTCTCTGCCACCCTCACCAACAAGAGCATCTATAATTCGTTTCTCCGCCGCAAGCTCTGCTTGGGCCCTAACAAGTTCACGCTTTGAGTCACGAAGAAGGCTGATTGCGGCTTCAACAAGATCCCTTATTATTTGCTCAACATCCCGGCCCACATAACCCACCTCAGTAAATTTTGTTGCCTCAACTTTTATAAAGGGTGCTTGAGCTAGTTTTGCAAGCCGTCTAGAAATTTCTGTTTTTCCAACCCCAGTTGGCCCAATCATTAAAATATTCTTGGGGGTTACTTCGTGTTTTAAATCATCAGAGACACGACGTCTTCTCCATCTATTACGAAGTGCAATTGCAACAGCTCTTTTTGCATCAGATTGTGCAACTATATGCCTATCAAGTTCTGAGACTATTTCGCGTGGTGTAAAATCTGTCATAATGTATAGATGGTATTTAAATTTAAAGGTTCAAGACGTAATTGTGAATTCAAAATATTGACAATTATCTATTATGTAAAACACGTTGAGGAAACGGCATTTCGATTTTTGATTTATCAAGAGCCTCTTTAATTTCTATTCTAAGGTCTGATGTACGTTTCATCCATTGGTCTGCAGGCACCCAGCAGCGACATGACACCATAATAGCACTATCACCAAAGCTAGCAATATAACATTCTGGTTTAAGATCCCCGCCCTTTACGCCGGGTGCCGCCTCAAGAACATTAAGTAATATTTCTTGTGTTTTTTTTAAGTCGCTTTCATAACCCACCCCTATGGTTTCTCTAAATTGCCGTTCACTATGCCGCGTGTAATTTTGAAGCCGGTTACTCCAAACCTCACTGTTAGGAACATATATATATATACCCTCTATGTTTTTTAGAGTAGTTGCGAAGAGACCAATTTCTTCTACACTACCACTATAACCATCTGTATAAACAAAATCACCTACTTGTAGGGGCCTAAGAAACAATAACATAACCCCTGAAGCTATATTTGACAGTGTGTCCTTTAGGGCTAACCCCACAGCTAACCCCATAGCCCCAAAGACTGCTAATAAACTAGTTGCTGGGATACCAAGTTTTGTTAAAAAGGCGTAAATGGACATACCCATAATTGCATAAAAAACACCGGACGCAACTACTGGCCTAAGGGTTTCATCAAAACCTTTGGGCCCAAAACTTGGGCTTCGTAGTCGTTTCCGTATTACTCTAGCTAAAAGCCACCCAATAATAAGTATGAATAAAGCAGCGGCGAGATTTATTAAAATTTCAAATATAAAAGGTGCGCTTTCGCTTATTTTTGACAATATTGAACTAATTTTTTCCATAGCTAACTTCTCCTTTTAGAATAACTCGATAGCGCAATTAATAACCGTCCCATTATTGCTTCCTGCGGCGCTCCTGCTGTCTTTAAATTTTGTTCTACAATAAGGCTTTGAGATAAAGCTTTGTGCAGAGTGGAAAGAGGCCAAATTTTTAAATGATTAAGGAAGGTTGATTTATGCATATAAAAAATAGGAGGCCTGAGGGCGCTTATGGCACTTTCGGGGCTTTCTCCGTTATTGATATGTGTTTTTGCTTGGATAAGCCTTACTAGGTAATTTTGAAGCCCTCTCAAGATTATGGCACTATTTAACTTTCCTTTTATTCCACGGTAAAAAAAACTGTCTGCCTCTAATAGATTTCCGCTCATAGTATTCATTATAACATCAGGAATCGTAATATCTTGCCCCCCTGCAGCAACTTTTTTAATATCTTCAATCGTAATGTTCCTGCCCTTTTTTTCTCCGTAGCCCATATAAACCGCCATTTTTTCGACTTCAGAGTTTATTAAGGCGAGATCTCCTTCAATTAGCGGCGCCCAATATTGAAGAGCATTTTTTCCTATATTTATAGAAAGATCGTCAAAGCGTGACTTAATTAGCGATACAACATCACTAGTTGATAAGTTGTAACATGCTATTGACCCAAAACGAGCTGATGCCTCGAATGTCTTTCTTATTACGGATCTTTTCGTAAGTTCACCTGCCTCGACTATAAGCCGAGCCTCTGCCATTTTAGGGTTGCTGTCATATTTTTTTATTATTTTAGAAATAGCGACCCCACTACGTTCATGGTCTAGCCGCAGCCTTATCACCCTTGTGCCCCCAAACATAGATAAGGCAGATATTTCATCATCCAATTTTCCGGGATCCATTATAAGATCATCAGATGTTAACACAGTAGGGCCAAATATATCATCTACATTCAAAGAATATGCTTTAGCTAAAACCTTACCCCGTTCTTTAACCAAACCCCGGTCAGGGCCATAAAGCAATATACCAATAATATCATGATGAGGCGAACTTAAAAATGAGGTTATCCTACTACCAGTAATGTTCACTTAGTTTCTTCAGAGTAGAATGCCGCAAGCTTAAAAAGAATTCTGTCTGCAACATCTTTTGCTATAACTTGTTCCGCATTATTGCTTGCTGCAATAAGCCCGTAGGGGTCAATAGGGGCTGCAAATGTAGAGGAGCTCTTTACTGAGCCTTTGTTTAATAGACTGCCACTTTTTTTGTTTCTTATCTCATAGCTTACAATTAAAGTGGTGTCATAACGGGAAGCAACATCATCAGAAGAAGTGCCGTAGCCAGATCTACTTATTCGTGGAGTAAGTATCAGGACATCTTTTCCTGGGTTTGTTCCGACCCTGTCTTTTATTCTTTGTATTAGATAAAAACCAACTTCTTTATTACCAACACCCTCAATTTTATTTAACTTCACCGATATATTTTCAAACAAACTTGAATTGTTTGTAGTTGTCGGACTGTGCATTGGTGAAAAGCCACAGGCAGAGATAAAAAACAGCATCAACAAAAGTAAAAAATGAAGCTTCATGATGCTACTATATTGATTATTCGATTTGGCACAATAATGATTTTTTTTATCACCAAACCATCAATTGCTCTCATAATTACTTCATCAGACAATACCATCTCTTCTATATCGCAATTTGGAGTATTTAATGGTATAGAAATTTGACTTCTTCTTTTTCCATTTATTTGTATTGGCATAACACTACACTCTTCTACCAGTAGTTCTTTGTCATATTTTGGCCAAGGGGCGCTATAGCACAATCCCGCACCCCCTATATAGTCCCAGCACTCTTCTGCTAAATGAGGCATAAATGGAGCAAGAGTACGGATTAATATACCTAAAGACTCAGCTCTTGCTTTATCGTTTGTGTTATATTTTTTTAGCTCGTTTGTTAATTCATATATTTGTGCAACAGACGTATTGAATCTGAAACCCTCGATTCCTGCTGTTATTTTTTCGAGGGCCTTGTGAGTAAACTTTCTAAGCTTCAATGCCTTACCAGAAACCTCTATATCAACGGGCAGCGGGCCAATATTTTTTGAACTTTCCACAATTGACCATATCTTTTTAGAAAAACGCCATGCTCCGATTACCCCAGACTCAGTCCACTCTACATCGCGCTCAGGTGGCGAGTCAGACAAAACGAACCAGCGTGCAACATCTGCTCCATATGCCTCTATTATATCTTCAGGGTCCACAACGTTTTTTTTAGATTTTGACATTTTAATAACATCACCCTTAATTACTGGTTTTCCATTATTAATGTTAATATATTTTCCGTCTTTCTCGCTTACGCAAGAGGGCAATATAAAGTTACCACCATCATCTGAAAACGTAGCATGTGTCACCATACCTTGTGTAAAAAGCCCTGTAAAAGGCTCTCCTTTTGGAAGGTTAATTAGACCGCAATCCCGTAGAGCTTTTGTAAAAAACCTTGCGTATAGTAAGTGCAAAACTGCGTGCTCTACACCCCCTATATATTGATCTACGGGAAGCCAGTTGCTAGCCTTTTCTTTATCAATAGGTGTGCTTGGGTCGTTGCCTCCAGCGAAACGCGCAAAATACCAAGAGCTGTCAGCAAATGTATCAAGTGTATCTGTCTCTCGCTCTGCTTTACCACCACACACAGAACATAGAATAGGTTCCTTTTCTGAACCTCTTTTAAAGGTAGGGTGCCTGTCTAACGGGTTTCCTGGGATATTTAAGTTTATATTTTCATAAGGCAACAAAACAGGAAGGTCAGTCTCTTTAACAGGTTGTGGCCCGCAAGTTGGGCACTTTATAACGGGTATAGGGCACCCCCAATAGCGCTGCCGACTTACACCCCAGTCCCTAAGTCTATAATTCACTGTACCTTTACCTAGGCCCATATCCTCTATTCTTTTAATTGCAGCTGCAATGCCATCTGTTTCATTTAAACCATTTAAAAACCCTGAGTTATACAGAACTCCTTCGCCAGTATAAGCCTTCTTATTTATTTTAAACGTTGACTTAATCTCACCCTCAGGAAGAACTACCGGAAGGATATTGAGGTTATATTTTAAAGCAAAGTCTAAATCCCTCTGGTCATGTGCAGGGCACCCAAATATTGCGCCAGTACCATATTCCATTAAAACAAAATTTGCTATGTAAACAGGTATTGAAATTGATTTGTCAAATGGATGACTTACGAAAAGATCAGTTTTATAACCAAGCTTTTCTGCGCTAGCTATAGCTTCTTCCGTTGTACCTATTTTGTTACATTTTTTTCTAAAACTTTCTATCTTGGTGTTATTTTCTTGTAATTTTAAAACAACTGGGTGGTCGGGAGATAGCGCTATAAAGCTTGCGCCAAAAAGCGTATCTGGTCGCGTAGTAAACACTTCTATAGAGGAAATGTTATTAAGCTTAGTTTGATCCTCAAGCTTAAACTTCATTTGAAGCCCTTTACTTTTACCTATCCAGTTGGCCTGCATGGTACGTACTTTCTCTGGCCATCTATCTAAGCTTTTTATTCCATCAAGAAGCTCTTCTGCATAATGAGTTATTTTAAAAAACCATTGGTCCATATCACGTTGCTCAACTATAGCACCGCTGCGCCAACCCTTTCCATCAATTACCTGTTCATTAGCTAAAACTGTGTTATCAACAGGATCCCAATTAACTTTTGCAGTTTTACGATAGACAAGCCCTTTTTCCCAAAACTTCAGAAAAATAAGCTGTTGTTGCTTGTAATAACACTCATCAGAAGTAGCAAATTCTCTGTTCCAATCTAGGGAGAACCCAAGTCGCTGCATTGGAGCCTTCATTGCTTTTATGTTGTTGTAAGTCCAATCTTTTGGGTGGCCTCCTGATTCTTTAGCTGCATTTTCTGCTGGCATACCAAAAGAGTCCCATCCCATGGGGTGCAAAACCTCAAATCCTTGTGCCTTTTTATAACGGGCAACAACATCTCCCATTGCATAATTACGAACATGCCCCATGTGAATTTTACCTGATGGATATGGAAACATTTCAAGGGCATAGTACTTAGGTTTATTACTTGAGTTATCAGCGCTATATATGTTTTGGCTATCCCATATGGATTGCCAACGGGGCTCAACTTCAGCGGCATTATACCTAACTTTAATGTCATCAACCATAAAAACTCAATCAAGCTTTATTTGTATATATTTCTTAAAAAGAGCCTTAGATACAACTCAATAATGTTTATTGGGCATCCACTGTAGCAATATATAATTCTCTTGCACGTGTTAATATTGCGTTTTCAATTTGTCTTGCGGTATCGGCATCTATAGATGCGTCCTGCCAACTTCCTGAAATACGCTTTTGTTTAAAAATTGAAGCCTTTAAAGCATCTGCCCGCAGATTGGTGTCGAGAATATAAACGTTCGCTTTAAACCGTTCATTTGGCGCTTCTGCACTTGCGTACCAGTCGGTAACTATAACCCCTCCGAATGGGTCAACTTGGGCAAGAGGCATAAAGTTTAAAGTTTCTAAGGACGCTCTCCACAAATAAGAGTTAACCCCCATGTTTGGTGCATTTGCAGTGGCGGCCTTACGAGCTGCGGCTTGTTTTTTTGAGCTACTTTTGCCAGAACCTAATGACCCGCACCCAACTAAAAAAATAGCAGCTATAGCTGTGGACACAATTAATTGGGAGGATTGTTTTTTCAATAGCTTCATGATGAGGCTCCAGTAACGACAAATTAAAATGCCTTATAACATTAAAATCGATTAGGCATAGCCTTCTGTAGTTAATTTATTTTAAATTAACTACCTTAAAAGTTTTTATTTATTATCTAGGTTAATTATGAATGAAGTTTATAAGATAGAAATATGATCGAAGTGTTAAGTATTCAGGAGAGGAACAGATAAATTGCTTCCAAGGGTTATAAATGTAGTTATAATATTTTTATTTAATGGGCTTATTAATTCACCTATAGCCCACCCCCATGAAACCAAACCTTCTAATCATTCTAGTGAAAAAAAATATATACACAAAAATACAATTGGCAAACTTGATGATGAATACAGCTCTTGTGCTGAACGCCAAAAACATGAAACCTGTAATAGTTTTAAAAAAATTGAAACTACTTTGAATGGGTTAGTGTTAATTGGGATTGATAGCTTACCAAGCCTTAAAAATAAAAGTAATATTTATGGAAGAGCGTTAGTTAGTCTAGATATAAATACTATATCTAAGAGCGGGATAGAATACGGTAGCATAATTGAGGTTATTGCTGATAAAAGGCCTGTGGCAGGCTTAAAACAAAAGACAAAATTTTCTTGTATAAACCCATGGATAGATTGCTTTAACGAAAACTTATTAACGGGAATTAATAATGGGCATGAATCACAATTTTATTACAATAGAAACAATTTAAATAATAAATTACAAACGTCTTTAGAGACAGCCTCTTTTTACCTTAGTTCACCATATGGCGATTTTTTTATTGGGGCCGATATGGGAGCGGCACACTTATTTTCAATAGGTAGCATTGATCTATATGATTCAAGCGCATCGAGTATTGCGATAGATTACACGGGCTTAAATTCAGTAAGAACAACGAATAACGTAACAGGTAAAGCAAAAAAAATAACTTATATTAGCCCTCGACTATTAGGCGATAGCATAGGCGCTGGTTTTGAGTTTGGTGTCTCATACGCACCCAATTCTATTGCATGTGGCATTGAGTATTGCGAAGAAAAACATAGAGAAAATAATGTAATAATAGATAGGCCTGATTTAAAAGACATAATAGAACTGGGCGTAGCAATAGATAGAAACTTTAAAAAAAATGTAATGCTTGAAGTAGCGATGAGCTATTCCTTTGCACAAAATACCAACATGGCCAGTTCTTTTAACAATCTTAAAACTTGGAATATTAGCTCGCAAATCACTTACAATAATTTTACTTTTAACTCTTCATATTTAAGAAGTAACAATGGCCTTAAAGGCGGGAACTATAAAGCACGACACGGAGGAGCTTTATGGGAAAATGGAAGATTAGGGATTTCATTGTCATCCGGGACTTCTTTTGACGAGAATATAAATAGAAAAACAAGCCATTCGTCAGTAGGGGCTTCTTATAAATTTGATGATTACATTTTAAGCGCTGGGCTGCAGCGCGCCAAGCGAAGACAATTTGTTTTTAATGAGCTTGACATAAATAAATCAACAAAACTATTTATACAGGCGGAGTATAAATTTTAAAGACCAAAACTTATACCCGCTATTCCAGAGACACCCATCCCGATTAATTCGTGAGCGTTTTTTTTATTAATACCCCCCATAGCGAAAACAGGGCAACAAAGATTTTTCATTTTTCTCTTGAGGCCATCAATACCAATTGGAGCCCCCGCACTCAGGCTACTACTTTGAAACACCGAAGATATTAACAACCCATCAAGTATGGCTAGATCACTTTTATAAGAACCTGTCTTTATACCTGCCATAGAGATAAGCCAGTCTGGTTTCTTGGCTCTCCAAATATTGGGCGCCACTAATTCTGGATCACGTGAAAAATGAACGCCATCAGCCTTAACGGCAAGCGCTAGATCTGGATCGTTTCCGATTAAAAACTGAATGTTTTGTTTTAGGGTTAATTCTCTTAACCCCTCTGCTTTTTTTTGATACCCCATTTCACCAAAATGTCTGTAAACAAGCGCCGACCCACGGGGTAACTTTTTTATGGAATTGTTTATATCTTTCATCCTCAACGGGTCTGTTAATAATACTAAGGGAGATAGCTTACTTGGGCTGTTACGCTTTTTGTATAATTGCAAGGCCACATTTGAAACTATATTACTTTCATTATGACTCCATTCAGGGTAATTAAGCTTCATGAGTGATGCGCTTCCTATTTCACATAAAAGAAAGTTAATTATAGAGCGTATAGCTGCGTCTGCCAAGCGCGCAGGCTTAAACAATAACCAAGTATTAACTGCAGTATCAAAAATGCAGCCAGATTTTAAAATTAAAGAAATGATATCTGCCGGCCAAAAAGTTTTTGGGGAAAACCGTGTGCAGGAAAGCCAAGCTAGGTGGGGCAAAACCTTTAAACATATTCGAAATGATATTGAGTTAAGACTAATTGGCCCACTTCAGAGCAATAAGGCTCTTGATGCAGTAAAGTTATTTGATGTGATTGAAACACTTGATAGAATGAGTTTAGCAAAAGCTTTAGTAAGGGCTGCTGATAAACATGGAAGTTTACCCTCACTATTAGTTCAAGTGAATACAGGCGAGGAAAAACAAAAGTCAGGGGTGAGGCCGAGTCAGCTACCATTATTTCTTTCCGAGTTAAAAAAAGAATATAATATAAAGCCAGCCGGTTTAATGTGTATACCCCCATTAAAGGAAGCGGCATCACCACATTTCTGGCTTTTGAAGAAGCTAACCGAGGAATATGGAATGGAGGTTACGTCAATGGGTATGAGTAATGATTTTGAAGTTGCAATTGAAATGGGCTCCACTCATGTAAGGGTTGGCTCAGCTCTGTTTGGTTCTCGAATTTAATTAGGGAGTTATAGATAGTTTTGTGCCATTTTTAATTAAAGGTAATAATTGGGACATAACCAATGGTTCAATAGCAACACACCCTTGTGTTTTTCTTTTGTCAATTTGGCTTAGATGTATGAATATAGCACTTCCTAAACCTGGAACCGGAGGGCTGTCATTATGATTTATAACCAGTATTATATCATAGGCCCTGTCTTCCCTCCATAATCGTTCATGACTTTTACTGCAAGGTAACCGTATGTACCTGTTATAAGACTCATCCATTGTATCATCAGACCACCCATCATTTTTATTTATTGGAATAAAGTTTAATAAAGAGTGTGGCTTAGATACTCGATCTTTACGATAAAACCCAAAACGTATTTTATAATTACCAATCGGGGTTTTTTTATCACCTTCAGCCCCTTTGGCATAATGAACGCCCCCCTCTATTCCGATTTGGCACGGATAACTGGCCCCATTAAAATTGATGGTGCTGTCAGATATTTTTACACAAATTTCTATATTGTTTATTTGCATTTTTTCTATCCTTAATAATTTTATAAATTGTATTAGATAGGAGTTTCTATATATTGTCACTATCGTGGTGGAGTAGAGTTTATTAAAAAGCGAATTTTATTAGAAATTAAAGATCAGTACTTAGAAGAAGAGCTTTTGGAGCATTTTTCCGTTACAGGAGAGTTTGATGTGATCTTACCCCAGGACCCACAGAAGACTACATTAACTGCGAATATCTATGATATTGTGATTATTGATGAGCAATCTTTAGTTGATTATGCGTCCAGACAAAAACATCTACAAATGAACACTGAAACTTCAATTCCTTTTATAATTTTGAGTACTACAGATAAACTATTAAAAAACACTATAAGTAGGCTAACGATGAGATATTTAATATTAAAGAAGCCGTTTCGGTTTGTTACTTTATTGGCAAAAGTTAGAACAGAAATAAGTCGCTTTAAAAGAAATGACCTTATTTACCTAATGGGCCCTTACGAGTTTTATTCGATTAGAGGCATATTGAAACCAGCTATTTTTAAAAACAATAAAGAATCACGGACCATTGAGTTAACTGAAAAAGAAACAAGTATATTAAGCCACCTTTTAAGGTCGGAAGGGGGTTTTGCATCCCGCGCAGAGCTGTTGGAAGTTATATGGGGATATAAGTCCGGCATTGCTACCCATACTTTAGAAACTCACATTTACCGTTTAAGAGAGAAGCTTAAGCCAAAGGCCTCCAAATTTATTTCTATAAAAACATCAAAAAACGGTTATAGGTTAGTTTTGCAAACGGGAAATTAATTTTTTTTGGGGTTTTTTATCTATATTGCTTATATTTTAATCGTATCAGGACTAGTAGTATCTGAATATTATAATTTCAAACTTGGCGAATATATTTTTAAACCCCTCGCTGCATTGAGCTTCGTGTTTATTTCATTAAAACTAGGGGCGCTTGAAACTGCCCATGGCCGGTTAATTTTATTTTCACTGGCATTATGTGCTCTAGGGGATTTATTGTTACTTAATAGAAAGTTAGAAACCTCTTTTTTTTGCGGGATGCTTGTTTTTGCAATTGCTCACCTATTATTCTCATTAGCATTTATCAGGGAAAATACGTTTGACTTTGTCTCATTAATTACATTTTTACCGTTACTTGTTTTATTAGGAGGTATAAAATTCATGTATTTATTACCCAGAGTGTCGCGTAAGTTTAAATTTTTTGTAATATTATATGGTTTAGCTATATTTGTGATGATTACTTCCGCTTATACTTTTATGTACGAACAAAAACTTATACTACTGGCTGCCACATTTTTTGTTTTGTCAGATATTTTTGTTGCTAAGGATCGTTTCATAAAGCACTCAACAAAAAATGCTTTATTGATTACTCCTTTATATTTCGCTGCTCAAGGATTATTTGCTTTTAGCGTTTCAGTTTAGCTTAAATTTAAAATTTGGGTTATTGGGACGTGGTCGCTTGGTTTGGGCGCCCAGATTCTGCATGGAGTATGAATTATATGCCCTTGTTTACCCGAAGACTCGACAGCATTTTTTAAATCTGAGCTTACCCATATATGGTCAAGGCGCCGCCCCCTGTTGCTCTCAAGGGGGTTTCTACCTCTATAACTCCACCAACTAAACAACTTATCTTCATCATTATATAAAGCTCTAGAGCAATCAATAAAGTTATGTGCCTTTTGTAAATCTTTAAGAATGGAAACTTCGATTGGAGTGTGACTTACAACTTTTAGAAGTTGTTTATGATTCCAAACATCATTTTCATGTGGTGCTATGTTGAAGTCCCCAACGAGGACTTGTGGGCTGGGCATCTTTTTGTATCGCATAGAAAAATAAGTTCTCATATTTTCAATAAAATCTAATTTGTGTTTAAATTTCTCATTTTCTTTGGGATCGGCGATGTCACCCCCTGCTGGTATATAAAAATTATGAAACTCAAAACTTAAATTTTTATTTGATACTAATGTGCTTACATGACGAGAGTGACCTAATGGACAAAACTTGGTGTCTAAACGTTTTAGGGGAAGCTTTGAAACAGTTGCTGCCCCATGGTAGCCCTTCATACCGTCAACCTCTATATATTTATAGCCTGCATCAATGAAGGGTTCTTTTGGAAACAAGTGTGTTTCGCACTTTATCTCTTGTAGTCCCAAGACATCAGGCGATTCTTCTTTTAAGAACCGCAAAACCTGGTCTATTCTTAAGCGAACTGAATTTATATTCCATGTTGCAAGCTTAATTTGCATATAAATAACCTTGGTAAAGTTGATTTTTTAATTATTTTTTTTCTTCCTTCTACTTCTCTCTCTTGTGAGAAATAAGCGTGGATTTAAAATTTCTGGATACGTGATATCTGTGAGTTTAACATAAGTTGGGTTCTCTGAGCCATTTATAATAGTCCAGCCCTTTATACTTAATTTATCTGCATCGAGTATAATATTTAAAACTCCAATTGCTTCATCAGATGGATCGGTAATGCTGATATACCACTCTTCTTCATTTTTTATTAGGCTTGTTACCACCACGTCCTTGTCGAGGTTAATATTTCTTTTTAAGAAGTAGTATATGGGGGTGGAGGAGAGTGGAACTCTATCTGTTGTGCCTAGATTGACGTCTTTTTGAATCAGACTTACGCCATCAGAAACAATTAACAATGAGTTGGGGCTATCATATTCTATACGTAATTTCCCTGGCCTACTTATAAATAAGTTCCCCGCTATAATAGATCCGTCAGGAGCATATTGTACAAACCTTCCTTCAATATGAATAGTGGAATTCATAGCGTTGTTTATAAGTTTTAGGTCTGAGGTTAAATTTTTAACATCAGTAAAAGGTGCCGCTGAGTTTAAATCTTTTATTTTTTGAGTTATCTCTCCGGATGACGGAAAAGATATCAAAGTAAAATATGCTATAAAAAATAATAACTTATACATTCCCTTTAGACTATATGAAATTATACACATTTTCTACCAGATTTTTTTATGTAAAGCCGTTATTACTTATATTTAATTATTAGGTATAAATTGATTTAAGCTTTCATTAATATTTGATAATGGTCTTGCGCCGTAGTGAGATACTACTTCTGCTGCTGCTATACTTCCGAGATAACCAGAATCAGGCCAATTTAAACCGAAGGCCCTTCCCGCTAGTACGCCAGCAGCATATTGATCTCCCGCGCCTGTAGTGTCCACAATATTTTTAACGGGGCAAGAGTTAATATAATGTCTTTCAGTACCCGATTGAATTACTGATCCTGATTTACCATCTGTGATACAGGCAGTTAGCTTTTTTGAGCTCAAATTATTTAGTGCCGTTTCGATGTCTTCACAACTATATAAACTTAATAGCTCATCCTTGTTGGCAAATAATATATTAACATGGTCATTTATAAACCTTTGAAAACTTCTACGATGCCGGTCAACGCAAAAGCTATCTGAGAGAGTTAGAGCGATATTCCTACCGTACGACTTTGCAATTTTTGCAACTTGTATAAATGCTTCTTTAGCTGGCTGGGTGTCGAAAAGGTATCCTTCTAAATATACGCAAGATGCAGATTCAATTTTAGATTTTATAATATCCTTCTTAGTAAACATACAGGCAGCACCAAGAAAAGTACTCATCGACCTTTCTCCATCTGGAGTAACTGCAATTAGACACCTTCCACTTGCCGGACCAGATTTATTTAATGATGAAAAAAAATCAACCCCACCATCAATCATACTTTTTTTTATTCGGTTTCCAATTTTATCATTTTTAACCTTCCCTATAAAACCTGACCTTAACCCTAGAGCGTTAATCCCAAATAAAGTATTAGCTGCAGAGCCTCCTGCAATTTCCTGGACTTTTCCTTGGCTTAACAACGAACTTGTTAAGACAGACGCCCTTTCTTCACCGATAAGTGACATTGACGCTTTTTCAATTCCCTCTTTTTTAAGAAAATCATATGAGACAGGCGCTATAATATCCATAAGAATATTTCCTATGCCAAGTACGTCGAACTGAATTGTCATAAATTGATACCTTGATTTAGGCCGCTTAATAGATAAAAAAGTAAAAAATTCAATCTCTAAAATCTCATAATTTGGACAATATATGAAGAAAATTGCTATTCTTGCCTCAGACAATATGATGCCCTCGGCATTAGCCCAGCGAGACGATTCTCACGAGCGCGATGAACAAATGAGAAAATTATACCCAGCCTTTCTTGCCCAAAATATGCGTTTGGATATTGTAAGTTGGAAGTCGGCTGCTTATCAAGCTAAGCATTATGATGCAATACTTCCCTTATTCGTTTGGGACTATTTTGATGATAATGAAATGCAGTTTATTAAAGAAATGGAAAAGGTGGATGCAACAACTAATCTGTACAACTCTATAGATATTATAAAATGGAATTCTAAAAAATCTTACTTGAAAGAGCTAGAGAAAAGGGGTGCCCCTGTAATAAGAACTATTAATGCTAATTCTGCTTCGCCAATTAACATTGCCAAAGCTTTTGAAACCCTTTCAACTGATAGGCTTGTTATAAAGCCGCTAATAGGGGCCGGGGCATGGCGACAAGTACTTTATAATAAAGGCGATACTTTTCCCAATCGTGAATTATTGCCCCCAGGGCCCACTATGATCCAACCTTTTTTACCAAGTGTAAGAGAGGAAGGGGAATATTCATTGATATTTTTTGGAAATGATTATTCACATGCGTTAATTAAAAAACCTAAGTCTGGAGATTATAGAATTCAGTCGCTTTATGGTGGAACTGAAGAAACATACAGTCCAACTATAAATGAAATAAATGAAGCTCAAAAAATTCTTAACACCTTACCCTTTGAACCACTCTATGCACGAGTTGATTTGTTGAGAGGCAACGATGGCGAACTAAAGTTGATAGAATTAGAAATGATTGAACCATATCTATATCTTAGTCATTCCACGGGTACGGAAACAAACAACACAGGCGCACAAAAGTTAGCCTCAGCACTGATAAAAAAATTAAGTTAAAACATTAGCTCTCTGGGTTTAAAGTTTTAGATTTATATGAACAAAGGTCATTTACTGGGCAATTGTAGCATTTTGGTTTTCTAGCAATACATGTATACCGGCCCAGCAGTATAAGCCAGTGATGCGCATGATTGATGTACTTTTGTCCCGTTACTCTTAGTAAGTTTAACTCTACTTCCACAGGATCTTTACCCGGCGCCATCCCCGTTCTGTTTGAGACACGAAAGATATGCGTGTCAACCGCCATAGTTGGTTGTCCAAAGTAATCATTTAAAACCACATTGGCTGTCTTTCGTCCAACCCCCGGAAGTTTAATAAGGTCTTCTCTGGTGCTGGGCACATTTGAGTTAAATTCCTTAATTAACATTTTAGATAAAGCTACAACGTTTCTAGCTTTGGTTTTGTACAGTCCTATAGTTTTGATATGGTCGCGAATTGTATTTTCGCCAAGCTTCATCATTTTTTGAGGTGTATCCGCTAATTCAAATAACCTTTTTGTAGCTTTATTTACACCGATATCAGTTGATTGTGCTGATAGAGCAACAGCTACTACTAATGTAAAAACATTGGTGTAGTTCAACTCAGTTCTAGGTGCGGGGTCCAGGTTTTGAAGGCGTTGGTATATTTCATTTATTTTAGTTCGATTTAGCTTAGGCCTAGGAAGGTGTTTATACAGTTTTTCTTTAGCACGCATTATATCATCTTTTTTTGATTAATGCGGCTAATCATCATTTCACACATTTTTTTAGCAAAACTCAAGGCGGGTTGTGCTATTAAATTCCCATCACAGTCAAGGGAGGAAGAGGCATTGCCACAGCCTACTTGCTGGCTTAAGACATCACCGCCCAACCGACTAAGTATAAAGCTTAACTGTCTCATACACATGATACCGCTCATAGGCCCCGGAGTAGCTGAAGCAATTCCCCAAATAGCATTTTTAATATAATCTGTGCTCTCTGTGCTAGTCCAGTCTATCATATTTTTGAGTAGGGGAGGCAGACAGCCATTATACTCAGGTGTTGTAATTACAATTCCATCAAACGTTTCCAATAGAGTAGTTAATATTTTGACATTTCCTGGAGTTTTTAAGTCGCCATGAAAAATGGGCATTTGAAATTTATCTAAATTAATTATCTGGGTTTTTGCTCCCTTTTCCTCAAACAATCGAATTATGCTATTTTCAAGCTTTCTATTAATTGAGTCTTTTCTAAGGGAAGCGCAGATAAAAGCAATTTTTAGAGTATGCATTGTTTAGCCTTATATTACAAATTTTAGTATTAAACTTAATGATACTTACAATATTGCTTGCCTAGCAAGAATACCATACCTATTTATGACCAATGCAGCAATTTAGCGGAATTTCTTTTTTATGGGCAACATTCGCATTGGCTATAATGGGGGTTACTTATGCCGTCGCTTATTTTTTATTAACATATAAAGTCCTTAAGGATGCAGAAGCTGATTATTTATATAAAAGTCTAAATGATATGATTGATAAATCTATTACTAAGGCTGAGTATATACGTTTGTTTACCAAGAAGCATAAGCCTAGAAAGTTTTTATATATAGCTTCAGGTTCCTTCTTTATACTGGTCTCAACGTGGCCAATTATGGCAATAATATCATATTTATTAGAATGTCTTTATCAGTTAACTGGACGAAGTCGTGTGTTCGAACCAGGCTTCTTGGTTTGGCAGTTTTGTATATTTTTTGGTATTATTTTATCATGGGCTTTCACGGCATATTGTATAGTCACCTTATATTATAAAAGAGCAACTGCCCCGTTAGTTTATAAAAAAGGAGGTAATAAATAGTTTAAAAAAACTGATTGCTCTCTTTTAGTGTTTATAATTAAATAATAAATTATATCATAACAGGTTAATAAAATGAATTTTCTGCATACAATGCTTAGGATAACTAATATCAAGGAAAGCCTAGATTTCTATTGCGGAGGTTTAGGCCTAAAGGAATTACGCAGATATGAAAATGAGGAAGGCCGCTTTACACTAATATTTTTAGCAAGCCACGAAGATATTGATAGGGCGGCTGCTTTTGATAACGAAACTTCATTTACTATTGGTTTACCAATGATTGAATTAACCTTTAATTGGCCGTCGAAAGACCTTGGCGCCGAGCCTCTTGAGGGTGGACGAAACTTTGGACATATAGCTTACCAAGTTGATAACATTTATGATACTTGCGAAAGACTCCTAAAGAGGGGCGTAATGATTAGTCGCCCTCCACGCGATGGAAGAATGGCTTTCGTAAAAAGCCCAGATAATATTTCCGTAGAGTTGCTGCAGAAAGGAAAGAGTCTACCGATTAAAACTCCTTGGTCAAAAATGGGAAATTTTGGTGAATGGTAAAAATTAAAGATTGATATTTAAAATATCTTTCATTGAATATATTCCAGGCTCTTGCTTGTGGGCCCAAATAGCCGCGTTAACTGCTCCTTTTGCGAATACATCTCTATCAAAGGCATCGTGCCTTAAGGTGATCATCTCCTGATCACTTGCAATTCTTACTTCATGCTGACCAATAACCCCTCCCCCCCGAAGAACAGCGAACCCAATTTCCTCTTCTTTTCTGGCTTTTGAATGTGACGCTCTAGATGTGGATATTTTTTCTTCGAGTTTTACTTTACGTCCGTCTGCAGCCGCCTGCCCCAACATAAGTGCCGTTCCGCTAGGTGCATCTTTCTTGCTTTTGTGGTGCATTTCGAGAATTTCAATATCCCACTTATCATTTAATTTTTCAGAAGCTATTTTAACAAGAGCTTGTAGCATGTTAATTCCAGGAGAAAAATTGCCTGATTGTAATACAGTATGGCCTTTGACGCTATCCTGGAATTCTTTTTCTTGTTTTTTGTTATAACCTGTAGTGCCAGTTATTAGTGTATTGCATCTAGACTGCTTCATTAAAGAAAGCACGTTCAATGTGGCTTCCGGGCGAGAGAAATCAATTAGGATATCACATAAATTAAGGCCCTCATTAATGTTCGTCGAAAGCATCAAGCCAACAGATTTTAAATTCGCAATTTTATGTGCATCTTTACCTATATTGGGTGAATCATACGATGTAATAGCCACTGTTAATCGAAGCTGTGAGTCCGTTTCTAAGGCTCGCATTACTGCTTGGCCCATTCTTCCGTCAGCGCCAAGAATTCCAATGTCTATTTTTTTGGTCATAAATATATGTGTAGCGACCAAGCTTGTTTCTTGCAATTTAAATATGAGTAACTAATTGAATATTTTTATGATTTGAATAAAGTAATATCATGAAATATTTTAATTATTGTAACAGCATTTTTTACGTAATTTATGGTTTGTTTGGAGCATTCGCACCCCTATCCCTTGCTAGCGTTTTAGGCTGGAAACTTACGCATTTGGGCCAACACGAGATGCGTGCCTACTGTCTTTTTATATCCGCAGTTGGCATTATTTTGTTTTTGGGCACTCAAAAAACCAATGACCAAAAAATTGTTTTAAAGTCGATTATATTTATAACCTTTTCTTTTTTGGCGGGTAGAATATTAGGTCTTGTGCTAGACGGGCCTGGGCCCACTCTTACTTATCTGGAAATATTATTTGAAACCGCCTTAATTTCTTTAGGGCTAGTTTTGCTTAAACAAAAAAAGAAATAATACGTTAAATATTTATTTTGGAGCAAGAACCATAGTCATCATACGGCCTTCAGTTTTCGGTTCAAACTCTACTTTAGCCGTATCCTCGAAATCCTCTTTAACTTGTGCTAGCAAAGTCATGCCACGATCCATATGTGCCATTTCCCTTCCCCTGAAGCGAACGGTGACCTTAACTTTATCACCTCGATCGAAAAATTTCATCATGGCTTTAGCTTTTACCTGGTAATCATGCGTGTCAATATTCGGCCGCATTTTAATTTCTTTGATTGTCGTTGTCCGCTGATTCTTACGGTTGGCGGCCTTTTTTTTCTGGTTTTCAAACCTTAGCTTGCCATAATCAAGAACTTTGCAAACAGGAGTTTCACCTGGAGCAACCTCAACCAAATCTAATCCTACAGATTGAGCAGCAGAAATAGCCTCGTCAAGCGATACTACACCGCGTTTTTCACCTGTATCTGTTATTAGTAGTACTTGTGGGTTTGTGATTTCACGATTAGTTCGTGGACCTTTGGGTTTTTTGGGCGCTGCTGCTAGTGGGCGTTTTGCGATGCTAAATTCTCCTAATAATGTTAAGCGACCACAATATGGACGCCAATGCGTTTTATTTCAAGAGCTGTTTGTATACGTTAAGCGTTTTTGATTTAAGATTTTGAGTTGAAAATTGTGTTTTGATGTGTGAACGAGCGAATTTTCCGTTATAATTGGACCATGAGCAAGCTTTTTTTATTCCTACAGCTAGGGCTTTAGGGTCATTTGGGGGAATTAAAAACCCTGTTTTTTTATTTAAAACTGTTTGAAGTGAACCACCATGAGCCGTGGCAACGACTGGCTTTTGCATAGCTTGGGCCTCTACCATTACACGTCCAAAGGCCTCCGGGTCAGTTGAGGCTGAAATTACTATATCTGCGGCGGCAATGGCTGAAGCAACATCCAGCCGGTGATTAAGAATCACGAATTGTTTTTTTAAATTGAGTTTAGCTACCTTAGAGTATATTTCATTTATATACTTTTTCCGCCCCTGCGGATCACCCATTAGCACTAATGTATAATCTTTTGGCAAATATCTTAAGGCCTCCACAGCAATAAGCTGTCCTTTCCACTTTGTTAAACGCCCGGGGAGGAGAATTATTTTATTTTTAACGGGAACTTTCCACTCGCTTAATAGTTCTTTTATTTTTTTATTTTCTACTTTTTTGGGGTCAAATACTTCGGTGTCTACGCCTCGAGGGACCACAGTAATTTTATCAGGAGAAACTCTGTGTTTGTGTACTATATGATCTTTAGTAAAATTTGAGTTAGCAATAATATGTTTTCCTTTTACCATAATTGAGTTGTATTGGTCTTTTAGCCATGAGTTACTGTTATATATTCCGTGATACGTAGTTAAAAAGGGTATTCCTTCAGCCCTAGCTGCATAATATGCTGGCCATGCAGGGGCACGGGAGCGAGCATGAACCAATTGGATACCATGCAGTTTAATAATTTTTCGTATAAAACTTATTCTGTAAAATAAGGACAATATGTTTTTTGAACCAATATTAGTTTTGTGTAATTTTGTGCCTATCCGTAAAAAATCTTTTTCAAGTCGTCCCCCCTTGGTAACAACATGGGTGTCATAACCTTTATTTGACAATACTTCTGCAATTTCTAGTGTAGTTTTCTCTACGCCTCCGGCATTGAGTTCTGGGACTACTTGAAGCACAATCATATTTTATAAACTCTCATAAGGACCCTTTAGATGCAAGATATAGCATTGATTAATTACTTACCTTTACAAGGTGAAGAAAAGATAGCCTATAAATTTAATAAAGGAAGAGGTCCGACTATTCTGTGGTGTGGCGGACTAAAGTCCACTATGGACGGGAGCAAAGCAACATATTTGCACATTTGGGCGGCAAGTAAAAATTATAACTTTATTAGATTTGATTATTTTGGTCATGGGGAGAGTGACGGAGAATTTCGTGACGGCACCATTACTAAGTGGGCAGATAACATTATAATGATTATCGATGAATTAATTAATAATGATGTAGTTCTGGTGGGGTCATCAATGGGAGGGTGGACTTCAATTTTAGCGGCTATTGCCAGAACTGATAAAGTTAAGGGCCTTTTTTTAATAGCACCAGCGCCTGACTTTACTCAAAACCTAGTCTGGGATCAGTGGACTGAAAAACAAAAGAAAGATTCTTTAGGGGGAAAAAGTATTTTTGTTCCATCAGAGCATGGAGAACCCTATGAATATAGCGCTAGATTAATTTCTGACGGCAAAGATAACATGGTATTAGGTGATAGAATTAATCTCGAATTGCCCATCAGAATTTTACAAGGCATGAAAGACGAAGTAGTGCCATGGGATTATTCATATAAAATAATAGAGAATGTGAAAAGTCAAAATGTATCATATACCCTTATAAAAAATGGAGATCATAGTCTATCTACCCCAGCTGACCTAGAGCGCTTAAGTCGTGAGCTACAAAGTTTAATACAGAATATTTATTCATAGATAATATGCTTAAAAAAAACAAATATGATTTAACGTCCCTTCAAGACTTAAGCTATAAATCCATAAGAAGGTTTTTATTAAAGTTATTCGCCGAGCAGGGCCTTGATACTCCGGGGCTAGATGCACGTATTTTAATTATGGCCGCCTCACAGCTATCGCATGCAGACTTGCTGATTGAAAACTCTTCTGCTCCAGAGCGAAGTATTATTATTAAAATAAATGAGTTCATGAATAGACGCATTAAAGGCGAGCCGGTTGATAAAATTGTGGGCCACAAGGAGTTTTATGGAAGAAAATACACAGTAAACAAAAATGTTTTATCTCCGCGGCCTGATACGGAGAAATTAGTGGATATAGCTATTTCTGAAATTAATAAGTCTGGAAGTAAAAATCTATTAGAGCTTGGGACAGGTACGGGGGCAGTCATAATATCAATTATATCAGAGACAAAAAGTACTATAGCTACGGCTGTTGACATATCCGAAGATGCGTTAATGATTGCCAAACACAATGCTAAAGCTCATGGTGTTAGCCAAAGAATAAGTTTTTTAAATAGCTCATGGTTTGAGACCGTGTCTGAAAGTTATGATATTATAATTTCTAACCCCCCGTATATATCAAAAACGGAAATGAATTTATTAAGCTCGGGTGTTAGGGAGTTTGATCCATTTGTATCTTTATATGGAGGAGAAGATGGTTTGGCGGCATATAGAGAGATCATAAATAATGCAGGTTTATATCTAAACCCGAAAGGCGTTATTATATTTGAAATTGGCTATTTGCAAGCTGAGGCTGTTACCAATTTACTCTTAAAAAACGAATTTATAGATATTTCAGTAGCGAAGGATCTGTCTGGAAATAATAGGGTAATAAAAGCGTATAAAAGTAGATAAAAAAAGCTTTCCCTTTTGAAATAGCTTTGCTAGTAACTGAATGTGAGAAGTTTGAGGCTTGATAGCCCCCTCACTAGCCCAAAATTGAGAAGCCATTGCAACACTGCAGGCTTAGGGAGTTTAAGGACGTAATAATGAAACGCCAACGTGGCCGTAATCGCAATAATAATAGAAGTAATAATTCAAACCCTAACAGGTCATTGGATAGTAATGGGCCTGGAGTGAAGGTCCGTGGAAATGTTAGCACTGTCTATGAAAAATATTCCGCTTTAGCCCGTGATGCCCAAAGCTCCGGAAATAGAGTAAATGCTGAAAATTTGAAACAACACGCAGAGCATTATTTGAGACTAATGAATGAAATGGAAACCGCTAGGCTTGCCGCCCAAGCTGAACGAGATGCTCAAAGAGCCCCAAGAAATGAGAACGCTATCGGCGACGAAGCACCCGATGGTAAACCAGGGAAACCCCAAAACAAACAGCCTAAACCGATAGGTAATGATTTGACTGCAATAAAATCTGATGAAGACTTAGAGGAATTACCTGAAGGCGACCAATTGTCAGGATCCGACTCATTTGATGAAACTCCACCCCGCCGAAGGCGAAAGGCCCCCGCAAGAAAAAAAACAGATCCAGTGTCTGATGCTGCTGAGTAAGCACTCAAAATCAAATTACTAAATATTGGTTTATTAATACTAAATAGGGTTCGATAACGAATTTAAATCAGAAGTCCTCATTTTTTCAATTTCTTCACGTCTTTTGTTAAATTTATTCATTTCTGCCTTACCCAGAGGTTTCCCAGAAAGCTGAGAAAGCCTTTTCGGGTTAATTTTTTTTCCATTTAAAATCACTTCATAATGCAAATGGGGCCCTGTGGACCTTCCCGTACTGCCAACTTTTCCTATTATTTGATCCTGCTTTACATATTTGCCAACAGAAACATTGATCCTACTCAAGTGAAAATAAGCTGTTTTGTATCCGTCTGTATGACGAATGCGTATGTACTTACCAGCTGCACCATTCCACGCCGCATATTCAACTGTACCTGACCCGGCTGCAAGCACGGGTGTGCCTGTTGGTGCTGCAAAGTCAACTCCAGTATGCATTTTCCTATAGCCTAAAATAGGATGCTTTCTTCCGCCAAATCCAGATGATATTCGAGCTCCATTTATTGGCGTAGCTCTTAGCCTACGTTTAGCAGTTTTACCGTTTTTATCGTAGAAATTTTCTGTTTTCTTTTCGTTCGAAAATAACCAAAATTCCGATTTTTTGTCTCCCGGACTAAACGAGGTGTATAAAAGGTCACCTGTCTTTACTATGTCGCCTTTTCGGTTTTTATATGCATCGAAATACATGGTAAATTTATCGCCAGGCCGTATATCTCTTTGGAAGTCTACTGAGTACTCATAAATTTTTGTGAATTGATCTACAATACGATCAGGAATGCCTGATTTTGTTGCATCTATATAGAGGGAAGTAGAAATTTCCCCAGATATACCAACTCTTTGTGATTTGTATTCTGATATTACCTCCCTTGTATTATAACCACCATCAATCACATCTATAAAAATGGTTTTTTCAAAATTTGGCCTGAAAACAAAATGCTCTAGCTTTTTATTCTGCAAATATAGATAAAATTCATTTCCTGGTCTTAATAAGTTGACTGGATACACCTTATCAATTGCCCTTGAAATTCCATACACTTCGTTGGACGAAAGACCTTTTTTTTCGAGAAGGCTTATTAAAAAGTCATCTTGCTCAAGCTTTGCTATTATAAGCTCTGGCTCATTGCTTTGCGCAGCATATGGGTAAGGGTCTATTTCAGACTTAAAGATTTTGTCAGAGTTAAGAAATAACTTTATACCTATAGCCAGTAATAAAATTAAGGTACCTGCGAAGGATATGGTTTTAACCTTCTTCATTTTATTATAAACCCTAAAGAAGAGATAAATCACCTGTTTTATCTATCTCGTTTAAACCTGCATATGATAGTGATATAAAGCCTTTTTTACTAATGACTAGTTAATATTTACAGATATTTTTAACCAATGAAATTTTATTTGAGCGTGCATTTCTTGTACTCTTCCACTATATTTTTATTCTATAAATGGAGTGATTCGCGAAAGAAATATTTATGTCTGAAACCGCTGAAAATACGCCCGAATATGGCGCTGACTCAATCAAAGTTTTGAAAGGTCTGGATGCAGTTCGAAAAAGACCAGGAATGTATATAGGGGATACCGATGATGGATCTGGTTTACACCATATGGTATACGAAGTTGTCGATAACTCTATTGACGAAAGTCTCGCTGGTCACGCTGACCGCGTCGAGGTAATTTTACACCCAGACGGTTCATGTTCTGTAAAAGATAATGGGCGTGGTATACCGGTAGCTATTCATGAGGAAGAGGGCATATCAGCAGCTGAAGTTATAATGACTCAATTGCATGCTGGCGGAAAGTTTGATTCCAACTCATATAAGGTCTCAGGCGGACTTCATGGGGTTGGCGTATCAGTTGTAAATGCTTTGTCTATTTCCTTGCAGCTTACGATCTGGCGAGATGGTAAGGAGCATGCAATGGAGTTTAGTCATGGCGATTCAGTGAATTCCCTGAAAATTGTGGGTAATGCTCCAGAAGACCATAGAAGAGATGGGACTATAAAAACGTTAACAGGTACTAAAGTGAGGTTTTTGCCTTCTGAGGAAACCTTTACCATGGTTGAGTTTGACAGGAATACATTAGAAAGACGTTTGAGGGAGCTAGCCTTTCTTAACTCGGGTGTCATGATTGTTTTAACGGACGAAAGGCCTGAGGATAATATAGTTACAGAACTTTATTATGAGGGAGGCATAGAGGCATTTGTAAAGCATCTAGACGCTAATAAGGAGGGTTTACTTGATAGCCCCATTTCAGTTTGTAAGGAAGTTGAAGGAATTACAGTACAGGCTGCTTTGTGGTGGAATGACGGATATCACGAAAGTGTAAGATGTTTTACCAACAATATACCTCAACGCGATGGAGGAACTCACTTAGCAGGTTTTAGAGGCGCCCTTACCCGAACTGTAAATAAGTATGCCGCAAGTCTTGGGACGGCCAAAAAAGAAAAAGTAACTATTTCAGGCGATGATGCACGCGAAGGTTTGACGTGCGTGCTTTCAGTAAAGGTCCCTGACCCGAAGTTTTCATCGCAAACAAAGGATAAATTAGTTTCTTCTGAGGTAAGACCTATAGTTGAGTCTGCTATGAATGAAGCTCTTAGCGAATGGTTTGAAGAGCACCCGGCAGAAGCAAAAGTGTTAATGACAAAAATAGCCGAAGCTGCAGCTGCAAGAGAAGCAGCAAGAAAAGCTCGTGATCTCACAAGAAGGAAGTCAGCATTAGATATAGCTTCATTGCCAGGAAAGCTAGCCGACTGTCAGGAGCGAGACCCTTCTTTGTCTGAGATATTTATTGTAGAGGGGGACTCAGCTGGGGGCTCTGCTAAACAAGCCAGAGATAGACAAAACCAAGCTATTCTTCCTTTAAAAGGTAAAATTCTTAATGTCGAACGGGCTCGATTTGACCGTATGCTTTCAAGTCAAGAGATAGGCACTATGATTACTGCCCTCGGTACAGGAATTGGTCGCGATGATTTTGATGCGGATAAAGCGAGATACCACAAAATTGTAATTATGACGGATGCGGATGTTGATGGTGCGCATATTAGAACTCTACTTCTTACATTTTTCTACCGCCAGATGCCTGAGTTAATAGAGCGCGGCTATCTATATATTGCCCAGCCGCCCCTTTATAAAGTCGAAAGGGGTAAAAGCATCCAGTATATTAAAGACCAAGAGGAACTTGATGACTATCTGATTGAAGCTGGGTCTAAAGATGCTTCACTGACTCTAGATGGGGGAATAACAGTAATTGGCGAAGACCTTATACGCATTGCAAAAGAAGCCTTACAAGCCCAAGGTATCATAGACCGTATGAAGCATAGATCCCCAGATAGTGCAGTCTCTCAGCTTACAATTGCTGGAGCCCTTCAAGTTAAAGAAGACGATAAGTTGATAAAAGAGGGTGCCAGAAGGTTGGATATGATTGCAGATGAAGGTGAAGATGGTTGGTCGGGGCGATACACAGAGGGCGACCTAGTTTTTAAACGAAACGTAAGAGGCGTTACTGATAGAGTGATATTACGATATGGGTTTAGAGATAGTTCAGAGGCTAGAAGGCTTCATAAGTTAGCACCTTCTCTAGCCGAAACATACTCAGGACAGGCTTCCTTTAAACGTGGAGATGACGAACCAATTGTAGTAAATGGACCGGCCCAGCTGCTAGAAGTAATTTTTGCCGGAGGCAAGAAAGGTTTTAAAATCCAGCGTTACAAAGGGCTGGGCGAAATGAATCCCGACCAACTTTGGGAAACCACACTAGATTCAAATGCTCGAAGTTTGCTTCAAGTAAAGGTTGAGGCTGCCGATGAAACAGATGACCTATTTACCAAGTTGATGGGTGATGTAGTGGAGCCTAGGCGAAACTTTATAATTGAACATGCTCTTGATGCTGAAGTTGATAGTTAAATAAAAGCAACCTGCCACCCTAAGTTTTAAGCATTACAGTTGCGGGCAAATCAGAAACTTCTCACCTGTCTTTTTCGCAAAATACCTAGCAACATTATTGCTCTCTAAGGCGTCAGATAAGGAAATTTCATTCGTATAGTTACTTCTGAAAGTCGTTTTCAGTTCGCTTGCAACTCTCATACGTAATTTATTCCCAGCCTCCATGCCTATTTTTGCTAGGAAATTTGGAAGTAACCAGCCACCGACACCCCATGCCATGCCGTAACCGCGCGATAAAACTGAAGGGGAAACATCTAGGCCCCCGTAAAGATAAACTTGTTTATGCTTAATTGAACCATAGATACTATATGCCCCGGGCGTGCGAGCAGCTGCTCCCTCCATGGCTGTGAGAATTTGACTCGCTAGATTTCCGCCGCCAGTGGCATCAAAGGCTAATGTTGCGCCAGTTTCATAAATTGCATTTGTTAAATCAGACATAAATGACTCGCTACTGCTATTGCATATATATTTTGCGCCTAAACCCCTTAGAATGCTTGCCTGCTCTTCTCGGCGAACAATATTTACAAGAGCTATTTTATCTGCTGAACAAATTTTATTTAACATTTGGCCTAAATTGGAAGCTGCAGCTGTATGTACTAGAGCTTGATGGCCTTCAAGCTTCATTGTTTCTACCATAGATAATGCTGTTAAGGGGTTCACAAAAGAAGAAGCCCCATCTTTAGCATTATTTCCATCCAAAAGAGGTAAGCATGTTATTGCGGGTATACAACAATATTCTGCATACATACTTCCACTCAGCGCTGATACTGTTTTTCCCATAAGTGCTTTTGCTTCTGGACTATTCCCAGTTACAACAACTGTGCCTGCGCCTTCATTGCCAACGGGTAAATTTTGACCAATTCTTGCTTTCATAATTCCCATGCCCTGATCTGAAATAGGTGCAGTTAATACCCTTTTTGGACCTGCACCCTCATGATAGGCATTAGCCATATTTGACCATCCAAACATCACCCCCTGGTCAGAAGGATTTATAGGACTTGCCTCAACACGAATAACGACCTCGTGGGGTTTTGGTATCGGAAAATCTTTTTGTACTAATTCCATTTTCAACTGCGCATCATTGGTTACGGTTGATATCATTTGGTGATACTTATCTGGTAAAGTCATGAATTCCCCTTATTTATAGGTTACTCATAAAGTAATATCGATAGCCGAGTAAATAGCTATAGCCCGATTGATTTATAATGCAGAGCAATATTGTTGATAACACTATAAAAGGCCGATGTTCTGAGGTCGCCTAATTCAGGCTTGTTCTCTAATATGGTTTTAATATTTACGTATGCAGTACGCATAGTATCGTCTAGACCAGCCCTTACTAAGTCAATCTCATCTGCTCCTTCAATATATTTAGATTTGAAGCGTTTATTAAATTTAAGGCCATTTTGATTTGCTAAAGCATCAATCAGGGAACGATTTTTACTTTCTTCGTTTCTTCGCTGAAGTCGACCGAACCGAATGTGGCCAATGTTTTTTACCCATTCGAAATAAGAAACCGTTACGCCGCCAGCATTTGCGTAAAGGTCGGGAATAATAAAAACACCATTATCCCTTAATATGCTATCTGCCATTGCTGTCACGGGCCCGTTTGCGGCCTCAATAATCATTTTTGCTTTGACCTTATGAGCATTTTTTATATTTATCACGCCTTCAGTAGCCGCTGGTATTAATATATCACAAGCACATTCAATTTCTTGTGGACTAGGTTTTGCAAATGTACCTTCTTTGTATTCTTTTAATGGCAGTCCGTTATGTAAATGCTGTTTCAGATCTTCGATGTTTATTCCGCTGTTATTGCTGATTGAACCACCACGTTCGATTACTTTTATTATTTTTGCACCATCTTCTTCGCTTAAGAATTTAGCAGCGTGATAGCCAACATTACCTAGGCCTTGAATAATAATTTTTTTTCCATCTAACGAACCTCTTAATTTTGCCTTTTTAATATCATCTGGGTGTCGGAAAAATTCACGTAAGGCATATTGCACTCCCCGGCCCGTAGCTTCAACACGGCCTTCAATTCCCCCTAGGTGGACAGGCTTTCCTGTTACACACGCAATATTATCAATATTTGTATTATTTAGGCGTCGAAACTCGTCCATCATCCATGCCATTTCTCGTTCCCCGGTTCCCATATCAGGGGCTGGAACATTAAGTGAGGGGTGAATAAGGTCTCTTTTTGCTAGTTCATATGTAAACCTGCGTGTTATCCGCTCTAGCTCTTCTTCATTCCAGTCTTTTGGACGGATACATAGACCTCCTTTTGAGCCACCAAACGGAACCTCCACAAGAGCTGTTTTAAATGTCATCAAGGCTGCTAAAGCTTCTACCTCATCTTGGTTCACATCCAAAGAATAACGTATACCGCCTTTGACAGGCTCAATATGCTCTGAATGGACAGCCCGATACCCAGTAAATGTGTGAACTTCACCCCTTAGCTTTACACCAAACCTAACCGTATAAGTGGCATTGCAAACCTTTATTTTTTCAATTAATTTTGGAGATATATCAGTGAAACTTGCTGCGCGACCATACATCAAGTCAACACTTTGACGAAAATTCCAGTCTCTTTTTAATGCTGCTTCCATTTCAATCTCATTGACTAAGCTATAATACTATAGGTGAAGTTTTTTTAATTATGATAACTAACTCCCGAGGAAAAAAATTTCTTATTATATCAAATTATAGAAATTTATTTTAGTTTCGTTTAGCTATTTTTCCCTGCATTTCTATCTCTGTCTTTAAGTAGTCTCAGGCGAAGGGCATTAATCTTTATGAACCCTCCAGCATCCGCTTGATTATAAACTTCGTCTTCTTCAAAAGTCACATGTTCCTGTGAATAAAGAGAATAAGGGGAACTACGCCCTACGACTGTAGCATTTCCTTTGTATAGCTTAAGTCGAACAGTCCCAGTCACCATTTCCTGAGATTTATCGATAGCCGCTTGAAGCATCTCACGCTCGGGTGAAAACCAATAACCATTATATATCAATTCAGCATATTTTGGCATAAGCTCATCTTTTAAGTGCATGGCGCCCTTGTCTAACGTAATTTGTTCTATCCCACGGTGAGCCATAAGCAATATTGCACCACCAGGAGTTTCATAGATGCCTCTTGATTTCATACCCACAAATCTATTTTCAAGTAGATCAAGACGTCCAACTCCATTTTTGCCACCGAGCTCATTTAATTGTGTTAGCATTTCTGCAGGAGAAAAATCTTCACCGTTTAAAGACACTGCATCACCACGTTCAAAACCAACTTCGATGTAGGTTGGTGTGTCCGGGGCATTTTCTGGTGAAACAGTTCGCTGATAGACAAACTCAGGTGCCTCAACAGATGGGTCTTCTAAAGCTTTTCCTTCAGATGACGTGTGAAGCAAGTTGGCATCTACAGAAAAAGGTGCCTCGCCCCTTTTATCTGTTGCAATTTCTATTCCATGAGTTTCAGCATATTTTATTAGCTTTGTCCTAGAATTGAGATCCCACTCTCTCCATGGTGCAATGACTTTTATTTCTGGATCTAGCGCATAATAACCTAATTCAAACCGAACTTGATCATTCCCTTTACCTGTGGCGCCATGACAAACAGCATCAGCCCCAACTTGATGGGCTATCTCAATTTGTCGCTTTGATATCAATGGCCGTGCTATTGAAGTGCCTAATAAATATAGGCCCTCATAGAGTGCATTCGCTCTAAACATAGGGTATACATAATCTCTAACAAATTCTTCTCTTAAATCGTCAATAAAAATTTCTTTTACGCCCTGTGCCTGAGCCTTTCTTCTGGCAGGCTCAAGTTCTTCGCCCTGCCCTAAATCTGCTGTAAAAGTTACTACTTCATAACCTTTCTCTTCTTGTAACCATTTTAGAATAATTGAAGTGTCTAGGCCTCCGGAATAGGCTAAAACAACTTTCTTGATTTTATTCATGTGCAACTCCATTTCCAGCAGGGCTATAGCCTAATATTTATTATTAAAGCTATAAGAGTTTTATTTTTTAATAAATGGTAGCCAAAGGCTCCATATTAGACGGTCAGTATTAATTGATTGGTGACTTTCAAGTCCAAGAGTCATTTTTTTATGATACTCATCGGAAACCTTCAAGTGGGTATCAAAAACCCTATCCCAAAATGAAAAATTAAACCCATAATTTTTACTACTTTCGAATTCTCTTACTGAGTGGTGAAGCCTGTGCATGTCAGGAGTTACAATTGTCTTTCTTAATAGCCTATCAATTTTTGCGGGCAGTTTTAAATTAGCATGATTGAAAATTGCTGAACTACTTAAAACAATTTCAAAAATTAAAACCAACACGGCACTTGGACCTAAAACTATTATTACGATACTCTTGTAAAGCATTGATATATAAATTTCTAAGGGATGGAAGCGTACGGCTGTACTTGTATCTAGCTCTCTATCTGAATGATGCACTTTATGAATTTGCCATAAGATAGGTATTTTGTGACTTAGAACATGTTGGATATAGATCGAAAAATCTAATAATAAGAAAACCAAGGCCCCCTCAATAAAAACTGGCCACTCTATGTTATTAAAAAGGCCAAAATTGTTACCTGACGCTAAAACCGCAATTAACACAGCACTTAACGGAAGCATAAGTTGCAATAAAACCTGACTTATTATTGATATGGAAAAATTTGTTTTCCACCTTTCTTTTGTGTTACCACCCGGTCTTCGCCGCGGATAAAAGTTTTCTAGTAATGCAAAAAATACCAAAACAAACAGAAACAAACTAATACGTATTATAGGCGTATCCATATCAACAACCATTCATTGCTGCTGCGGCACGTATGGACCTTAATTCTTCTCTTACTTCCAGATCAATTGGTGTGAGCCCGTTTCCTATAGTCCTGTCGTCTTCTTGCCTTTTATTAGTTCTCCCCCATTCGTTAATATCATCATCATTAAATAGTTTATATTGAGATATGTTATCTGAGTAAGCACGAGTGAGATCAGATAAATTTTCACATGTTAACTCAAGGTATTTTTCAGGGTTTGGAGCGGTTACGCATGCAGTTAAGTAAACGCTTAGAATAAAAGTAATACAACGCATAATTGACCTTAGACATTAATAACAATTCAAGTTATCATAATTTTGTAAAAAATCACAATATTAATGCGTAGTTAAAAAAAGTAGTGAACATGACTCTAAATAATTCACAGTCGAAAAAAAATATTTGCTTAATTACTGGCGCCTCTGCGGGCATTGGAAAGGCTATTGCTATTGTGTATGCTGAGATGGGGTGGGACCTTATATTAACGGCCCGGCGCACTAAGCCGATGATCGAATTAGCGGAAGAATTAGAAAGAAAATACGGTACAATAAGTCATATATTTGAGGTAGATTTTTTCGAAAAGAGTGCCACACAAAAATTATTTAAAAATATAAAGGCAAAGAACCTTAAAGTCTCAGGCCTCGTAAATAATGCGGGTTACGGCCATCCAGGTGTTTTTCTCGATAGTGGTTGGAAAGATCATGAAAAGTTCATTCAGCTGATGATGACCGCGCCTTGTGAACTTGTGAGGATGCTGGCCCCCGAAATGGTGGATAATGAATTTGGGCGGATCATAAACGTTGCTTCATTGGCGGGACATATGCCGGGCTCTAAGGGACACACACTATATGCAGGAGTTAAGAGTTTTTTGATTAAATTTTCTGAAAGTTTAAATGCGGAGTTGAGCGACAGTGGAGTTAATGTGTCTGCTTTGTGTCCCGGTTTTACGTTGACTGAGTTTCATGATGTTAATGGCACAAGGGAGGGAATAAATAAACTGCCTTCATTTATGCTTATGGATGCCGACACTTGTGCGCGTTTAGGCGTAAAGGCATGTGAAAATAATCATGCTGTATACGTAAGCGGAAAAGTAAATAAATTTATTTCAGTATTGGGCAGGGTTTTACCTAACAAGCTAGCACAAAAACTTATGTCAAAAAATTCACAGCGTTATCGTAAGATTAATTAATTATGCTAGAAAAAAAAATGTCAGATGAAAGATTATATTTAGCTTTAGATCTGCCCGATGTTGATGAGGCCAGAGGTTTAGTTAAACTGCTCGGTGATCATATAGAAAGCTATAAAATTGGCCTGCAGCTTCTTGCGGTTGGGGGTGTAGAGCTTGGCCAAGAGCTAAAAGCCATGGGGAAAAACATATTTTATGATTATAAGTTTCACGATATAGGGGCAACCGTTGAAAAGGCAACTAGATCGATATGCTCACTTGATGCCAATTTACTTACAGTTCATGCCAGACCTGAGGTTATGAAGTCAGCTGTATTAGGTAGAGAGAGTAGCGACCTTAAGATCCTTGCAGTTACTGTATTAACTTCATTAAACAAGAAGTCTTTAGAAAAGATTGGATACCACCAAAATGCAGAAGAACTTGTTTTACGACGAGTTGACCAAGCTTTAGAGTGTGGGGTTGACGGCGTGGTTGCTAGCCCACTTGAGGTCTCAGCAATAAAGAAATTAGTTCCAGAGGACTTTTTGATTGTCACACCTGGTATAAGAATGCTGAACGACAATAAAGATGACCAGAAAAGAGTTTCAACCCCCGGCGCCTCTCTAGCCTCGGGTGCCTCACATTTAGTTGTTGGCCGTTCAATTACTAAGGCCGTAGACCCGAGAAAAGCAGCGATAGAGGTTATTCGTGATATGAGAATTAATCAGTGAGACATTTATAATGTAAGGGACATATACCGTGTGTCTGCCATTGGGTTTGCGTAATAGCTATCCGTGTCCTTAAATTTTAGGTCCTCATAAATTGAATTAGCATGCTTTAGGCCTTTATTTGTATCGAGGTACATTTTCTTATAACCTATTTTTTTTGCATCCTTGATAGCTCTAATTACTAAACTCTCCCCAATTTTATGCCCTCTACCAAAAGGCCTGCAGTATAAGCGCTTTAATTCACAAGCATTGTCCGACAACTGCTTTAAGGCGCATGCAGCCACAGGGTTATTATTTAATTTGGCTAACAATAGCGTTTTGTAAACCGAAGGGAAGTTTGAAAATTCTTCTGTTGTATTTTGGAAATCAAGTGAATGGTCAAGATAGCCTTCTATAAAATTTATATAATCTAGAAATATTGATCTCACCATGCTTATATCTTCTGGTGTCTTAGCTTTAATTATCTGAATATTTTGCACTATATAACTTTATCAGAAATTGTACTGCGAACAAGTTTCTATATCATTAAATATTTTTGATAAGCCACCTTAGTGTGCCTTATTATTTACTTGACGTTAACGTTAACGTTAATTAAGTCGCTCCTGTGGGTAATCATTCAGAAAATATCACTCAAAACTACAAGTGGGGCATTCGAGAGTTTGCTGAAAGCTTTAACGTGACACCACGAACAATACGTTTTTATGAAGATAAAGGGCTTTTAAAACCCTCGAGAAATTCAGGTGCTAGGATATTTGACCATGAAGATTACGTTAGGTTTGAAAGAATAATGCGAGCTAAAAGGATTGGTTTCAGACTAGACGATATCAAAGAAGTTCTTGATGTAACCGATGGAGAAATTACAGGCCGTTCTGAACTGCTAAAACGGAAGAATAATTTTGAAAAAGCAATAAGCTCATTAAAGCGCCGAAGAAAAGATATTGATGTTATAACAAACGATCTAAAAGACATTTGTTCAGTTATTACAAAAAATATTGAAAGTTCATACGATAGTAATGGGGTTTTCGACCTCGCTGCAGCATATGAGGCTCGATTTAAAGAAACAATGGCCGACGATTACTCGGTTGAAAATAATAATAAAAAGGAAATATAAATGCCTACATATAATGCGCCCGTTCGTGACATGAAATTTATTATGCAAGAAATGTTGAATATTGGCGATCTAACAAAATATGAAAAATTTTCTGAAGCCGATACAGAAACCTTAGATGCTATTATTGATCATGGGGCTAAGTTTTCCTCAGAAATATTAACCCCTTTAAATGTAATTGGTGATAAAGAGGGCTGTACGCGTCATAGCGATGGTTCTGTAACAACACCTACAGGGTTTAAAGAGGCATATGCCCAAATGGTAGAAAATGGGATGCTGGGCCTGTCAGCTAACCCTGAGTATGGCGGCATGGGAATGCCGGGAATTTGGAGCATAGCAGCCGGAGAAATGCAATCTGCAGCAAATACAGCTTTCTCTATGTACCCAGGGCTTACGAATGGAGCGGCAAAAGCTATTGAAATTGGGGGAACTGAAGAACAAAAGAAAACCTTTCTTCCAAAAATGGTATCTGGTCAGTGGACCGGTACAATGAATCTGACCGAACCCCATTGTGGTACGGACCTTGGATTGTTAAAAACTAAAGCAGTACCGCAAACAGATGGATCTTATAAAATAACAGGACAAAAAATATTTATCTCAGCGGGTGAACACGACATGTCTGAAAATATTATTCATCTCTGTCTAGCACGTATTGAGGGTGCTCCAGAGGGTGTAAAGGGCATCTCTTTATTTATAGTTCCAAAATTTAAATTAGATGAAAAGGGTGAGGTGGGTCCTAAAAATGCAGTTTCATGTGGTGCTATTGAACACAAAATGGGTATCAATGGAAATGCTACTTGCGTCATGAATTACGATGAGGCGGATGGTTATCTTGTGGGCGAGGCAGACAAGGGCCTACGTGTTATGTTTGTGATGATGAATCGTGCTCGACTAGATGTAGGAATGCAAGGGCTTGCTCAGTCAGATGTAGCCTATCAGAACGCAGTGGCCTATGCCAAAGACAGGGCGCAAGGTCGGTCGTTAACGGGACCAAAGAATACGGATGGACCTGCAGATCCTATAATAGTTCATCCTGACGTACGAAGAATGTTGATGGAAACAAAGGCCTTTAACGAAGGGGCTAGAGCACTGATATACTGGTCTGCTTTGATGGAAGACTTAGAAACTGTTCATCCGGATGAAAAATTTAGAGAAAAAGCTGATGACTATTTAGGTCTCCTTACTCCCGTGATTAAAGGTTACTTAACAGATAAAGCCTTAGCCACTACCATTGACTGCCAGCAAATATTTGGAGGGCACGGTTTTATTGAAGAATGGGGGATGAGCCAATTCGTCAGGGACACTAGAATTACTCTTATTTATGAGGGAGCTAATGGTATCCAAGCATTAGATTTAGTTGGACGTAAACTGGCAAAAAATGGCGGTAGAGCATTAATGACTCTAAACGCTGAGATGGATGATTTTTTAAGTGAGAATTCTGAAAATGAGACCTTATCAGAATTTATGGAGGGACTAAAGAAAGCAAAAGATAGTCTTTCAAATGCCACTATGTGGTTAATGCAAAATGGAATGCAAAACCCAGATAATGCTGGGTCTGGTTCTGTTGATTATATGCATATGATGGGCCTTACTACGCTTGCATATATGTGGGCTAAGATGGCGGTTGTGGCGCAATCAAAAATTGATGGCGGTTCAAATGATGAGTTTTATTCTAATAAGATAATTACCGGCCGGTATTTTATTCTGCGGATGCTGCCAATGCTGGATGCCCACTTTGCAAAAATAAAAACAGGCGCAGAGCCTATAATGGCACTTAAAGCGAGCGCATTTTAAAGAAAGGAAAATTATGTCTGTATTAGATTTTAAAAACCCTGATTGGTATGCTGAAGAAGACATTAATATGTTCAGGGATGCTGTTCATAAGTTTTATGCCAAAGAAATGGCACCTCATTCTGAAGAGTTTAGGAAGAATAAAAAAGTAGATCGCAAGTACTGGAATATGGCAGGTGACATGGGACTTCTGAATTGCGCTATTCCCGAGGAGTATGGCGGGGGTGGAGGAGATTACCGCCACGAAATGATCATTCAAGAAGAGTTGATCAAGGCAAACGTTGATGGTTTTGGTCTTTCTTTGCATAATGCCATAGTTGCGCCCTACATCCTTCACTATGGGACAGAAGAGCAAAAGCAAAAATGGTTACCAAAGATGGCAACAGGTGAACTTGTCGGCGCTATCGCAATGTCTGAACCTGGTACCGGGTCTGACCTCCAAAATGTTAAAACTAATGCTAAAAAAGATGGAAATGGGTGGGTTATAAACGGCTCTAAAACATTCATCACCAATGGTGGCACTGCTAATCTAATTGTTGTTGTGGCCGATACTGGGGGGGAAGGTAAGTTTTCTAAGTCTTTATTTGTGATTGAAACTGATGACCTCGAGGGCTTTCGGAGGGGGCGTATATTAGACAAAGTAGGTATGGATGCCCAAGATACCGCCGAACTCTTTTTTGATGATATGAAAGTTCCTGCTGATAGCTTGTTAGGTTCGGAAACAGGGCACGGATTTATACAATTAATGAAAGAGCTCCCTCAAGAAAGATTAAATATTGCCATTCAAGGTGTTGCACAAATGGAAGCCGCATTGGAAATGACGGTTGAATATGTTAAAGAACGCAAAGCCTTTGGTAAGCCGGTTATATCCTTTCAGAACACACAGTTTGAGTTGGCTGAATGTAAAACTATAGTACAGATAGCTAAAACGTTTGTTTATGACTGCGCCGCTAAGCACCTGCGGGGAGAACTTGATACAGTCACTGCTTCAATGGCAAAATACTGGGTAACAGATAAGGAGTGTGAGGTAATAGACCGTTGTCTACAACTCCATGGTGGCTATGGTTTTATGAATGAATACCGAATAGGCCGTATGTATAGAGATAGTCGTGTTCAGAGAATTTATGGCGGTACAAATGAAATCATGAAAATGGTGATTGCTCGAAGTCTTTGATAAGGCCCAAATAAAAATTAATAAGATATTTAGGAGACTACCATGGTAGATGCATACATATTCGACGCAGTTAGAAGCCCGCGAGGAAAAGGAAAAAAAAGTGGCAGCTTGCACGAGATTACTGCTTTATCTTTATTAACGCAGCAGCTTGAAGCTATAAAAAATCGCAACAATCTCGATACCTCGAAGGTTGATGATATAATTATGGGTTGTGTATCGCCTGTGGCAGGCCAGGGCGCTGATATAGCGCGTTCAGCTGCAATAACTGCTAATTACAATCAAACAGCGGCAGGCGTTACAGTTAACAGGTTCTGTGCTTCTGGATTGGAAGCTGTGAATATGGCGGCTTCTAAAGTCATGGCCGGAATGGCAGATATGACAATTGGCGGCGGCGTCGAACACATGTCTAGAGTTCCAATGGGCAGTGATGGCGGTGCTATGGGCGTAGACCCTGCGATTGCTTTTGACCATCAAATAGTGCCGCAGGGGATATCTGCTGACTTAATAGCTACTAAATATGGATTTTCGCGTGATGATTGCGACTCTTATGCGGTGGAATCTCAAAAACGAGCAAAAAAAGCTTGGGATGAGGGCCGTTTTAAAAATTCAATTGTTCCAGTTAAAGACCAGCTAGGGGTTACTTTGTTATCTCATGATGAACACATGCGACCAGAAACAAATATGCAGTCATTAGGCTCTTTAAATCCATCATTTGAGGCTATGGGTAAAATCATGCCAGGTATGGATTTTGTTGCTTTGCAAAAATACCCAGAGTTGGAGTCTATAAAACATGTTCACCATGCAGGAAACAGTTCAGGAATTGTAGATGGAGCCGCAGCAGTACTTATTGGAACAAAGGAGATGGGGGAGGCCCTAGGCTTAAAAGCCAGAGCACGTATTAAAAGCTTTGCTGAAATTGGAAGCGAACCAACCATAATGTTAACGGGCCCTGAGTTTGTAGCAGCAAAGGCCCTTAAGCGTGCCGGTATGGAAGTTAATGATATCGATATATATGAATTAAATGAAGCTTTTGCCTCTGTGGTCCTACGTTTTATGCAGGCCCATAATATTGATCACAGTAAAATAAACGTAAATGGCGGCTCGATAGCAATGGGCCACCCCCTTGGCGCAACTGGAGCTATGATATTGGGAACAATGGTTGACGAGCTTGAACGTTCTGACAAAGAGACTTCATTAATTACATTGTGTGTGGGCGGCGGTATGGGCTCGGCCACAATTATAGAGCGTATTTAATTTCACAGATTTGAGTAGAGATAAAGATGAAAAATTTTAGTATAGATAAAGATGCAGACGGTATTTTAGTGGTAACATTTGATATGCCCGATCGGTCTATGAATGTCCTGAATGTTAGCTCCATGAGTGAGATTGCTGAATTAACGGAGATGATTAAATCTGATAAAAGTATCAATGGTGCGGTTATAACCTCAGGGAAGAAGGCTTTTTGCGCAGGTGCTGACCTTGAGGAGATGGGAAGCAATCTTTCTGGTGCACGTGGAGAAATGAAAAAAGACCCTGAGGGAGCTAAAGCAGAACTCTTTAAGAGTGTTTATAAGTTAAATAAGCTTTTTCGTGATTTAGAGGTTTGCGGGAAGCCCATAGCTGCTGCTTTAAATGGCCTCGCCTTAGGAGGTGGTTTCGAGTTTGTTATGGCATGTACTGGCCGTTTTATTGCCTCCGATAATAAAACTGCTAAAGTTGGTTTACCAGAGGCACTCATAGGCTTACTTCCTGGCGCAGGTGGAACTCAGAGATTGCCACGACTTGTAGGGTTGATGGCGGCGTCTGCTGTGCTTCTACAAGGTAAGCAATTATCAGCTTCTGAAGCTCATGCGATGGGTATCTTTCATGCAGCAGTACCCGGCGACCAACTGATAACTGAAGCAAAAAAATGGATTAAAGCAAACCCCAAGGCGAAACAACCTTGGGATATGGACCGCTTCAAGTTTCCGGGGGGAGCGCCTTATACAGCGCAAGGCTATCAAATGTTTGCGGGTGCTAATGCAATGGTTAGTAAAGAGAGTTTTGGGAATTACCCGGCTATGAGAAATATTATTGCATCTGTATATGAGGGCTCTCTTGTTCCGATGGATGCTGCACTTAGAATAGAAAGCCGTTATTTTTGTGACCTTATGTTAAGACCTGAGTCAGGCAATATGGTGCGTTCACTGTTCCTTTCCAAGCAAGCCTTGGAAAAAGGAGAGGCTAGGCCTGAAGGACAAATTAAAGGCGACATTAAAAAAGTAGGCGTCATAGGTGCGGGTTTTATGGGCGCTGGGGTTGCTTATGTATCTGCTATGGCAGGTATTGAGGTGGTTTTGATAGACCGTGATCAAGAAAGTGCTGATAAGGGAAAGCAGTTCGCAATTAATGAACAAGCGAAAAGAGTAAAGCGTAAAAAAACAACAGAAGAAAAGGCGCTTATTATAACTGACCGCATTTCTGCTACAACTGATTACTCTAAGCTTAGTGGTGTAGATTTAGTTGTTGAAGCTGTTTTTGAAAATTCAGAGCTAAAGGCTGAAATTACAAAAAAGGTCGAACAATTTATCGACCAGACAGCGGTATTTGGATCAAACACATCAACAATCCCTATCACCGACCTCGCAACAGCATCGGTACGCCCCGATAATTTTATAGGTATCCATTTTTTCAGTCCTGTTCACAAAATGATGCTTGTGGAAATTATTAAAGGTAAAAACACTAGTGATTATGCCATCTCGCGGGCAATAGACTTTGTCTCTAAAATTAGAAAGGTACCTATTGTAGTTGAAGATACCAGAGGTTTCTATGCCAATAGGTGTGTAATGAGGTATATACAGGAAGGGTTTAATATGCTGTCTGAGGGCGTAAAACCTGCGTTAATAGAAAATGCTGCTAAAATGGCGGGCATGCCAGTTGGCCCACTATCCTTACAGGATGAAGTGGCAATAGATCTTGCTCATAAAGTGATGTTGCAAAGTCAGCACGATCTAGGAAGCCAATATGTTGAAGGAAAAGGAGATGCCATTGTGAAGACAATGTATGAGGCCGAACGTTTTGGTCGCAAAAATGGCAAAGGATTTTATGTATATGAAGGCCGTGAAAAGCACCTTTGGGATGAATTGGATCAATTCGCACTAGATGGTATTTTACGACAACAGCCAGATGTACAGGATGTAAAGGACAGATTGATGTATGCCCAAGCGATTGAAGCAGCCCGAACTATGGCCGAGGGAATAGTTCATGACCCACGTGAAGCTGATTTAGGCTCTATTTTTGGCTGGGGGTTTGCCCCTTTTACTGGTGGTGCAATTAGCTTTATAGACACTATAGGCGCTAGAGCTTTTGTTGCTAGGTCAGATGAGCTACTTGAAGCATACGGACCACAATATGAGGTTCCTCCACTACTTCGAGAAATGTCAAAAACAGATGAGACTTTTTATAATAAGTTTAGCCGATAATTCACTTGTGAAAATTTATTTAACTTTACTTAAAATTAAGAGAGAGAATTAATGTCAAATGTTACGATCAATATAAAACAAGGCATTGCAATAATTACCATTGATGATGGTAAGGCTAATGCTTTAGGCTCTTTAGTCTGGGCAGACTTAAACTCTGCAATGGATAAAGCTGAGGCGGAAGACGCCATTGTAATTATAACTGGACGAGAAGGAGTAATGTCTGGCGGCTTTGATTTAAAAGAAATGGGCGATGGGCCTCAGGATGCTTTGGAGCTCACGTCTAAGGGTTCTAAGTTTGCGCGACGGATAATGTCATTTCCACGGCCAGTTATAATGGCAGCTTCCGGACATACAATCGCGATGGGTGCTTTTCTTGCCCTTGCTTGCGACTATTCAATGATAAAGGATGGGGGTTACAAGGTAGGCCTTAATGAAACTCTCATCGGCATGACGATGCATAATTTTGGCATTGAGATGGGAAGGTATCACTTGTCAAAGTCTTACTTTAATCGCTGCGTTATAAATGGTGAAATTTTTGGTCCTGAAGCCTCCGTCGATGCAGGGTTTTTTGATAAAGTTGTTCCTGCCGATGAATGGGAGTCTTCTATCCCTATGGCTGCTAAATTGTTTAGCCAAGTAAACACTAAAGCATTTCGTGAGACTAAGCTTCGTAGTCGTAAAGAGATATTTAGAACTCTTGATACAGCAATTTTAGATGACCTTGACCCTGAAAAAGTTCACGCAATGTGAGGTAATTGGATTTTGCAACCAGACCCAACACGTAAAAATTATTTATTACGGGATGGTGAAATGTCAGCTGTTCACTTCGGCTTTGTTTCAAACCCTATTAAATTAGTTATGCTTAACGCGAATGGTTTTAATGCTTATAGCTATAAATCAATACTCACGCCTTTAGGGTTTCATTCAGTCGCGCTTGATATGCGAGGTCATGGTATGAGCAACCTACCAATAAATATAGACACTTTAAAAGATTGGAATATTTTTCGTGACGATGTAGTTGAATTTTTTGATCGCTATATAAAGAGCCCAGTAATACTTGCGGGCCATAGTTATGGGGCAGTCACGGGCATACTTGCCATGCCTGAAATAAAAAATAAGGTTAGCGGTTTTGTTGGTTTTGACCCTGTTTTATTGCGTTGGCCAATAAGATATCTCAGTCATTTTTCGTGGTTCAGAGACATAACCAAGCAGAAGCTTGCAATAGCAAGACATGCTGGGCGACGAAAGTTTGAGTTCGATAATTTTGAGACGGCTTTTAACAGGTATAAAGAAAGGGGTGCGTTTAGAAATTTCTCAGATGACGCATTATCAGACTACCTCACTGGAGGATTGATACCTAATGGAAAGGGACTCAAGCTATCGTGCGAACCACTTACAGAGCAGGCAATATTTGTTGCGCAAGCCCACAATGTTTTTAAATCTATAAAGTATTTACCAAAAAATAATTCCAACGTTATATTTGCCGGGAAAGGAGGCTCTGTTAGCTTTAAATCTGGTAGACACGCGTTTAAGCGAGAGTTAGGCCAGCCTAGTGTATCTTTTGATTTAAACTTAGATCATATGTTCCCCATTAATAAGCCAGAATTCGCAATTGATAATTTGCGCAAAGCATTGAGCAGGGCAGCCTTAAACTTTTAACCCAAGAACTATATTATTTTGCAATTCTGCAACTTGATCATCACTTGCTTTTACTAATTTACGGGTTTCTAAATCAAAAAGACACCCTGCCCCAATCATAGAGAAAATACATTTTCCAGTCACTGAATTAAAAACATGGTGAACTAATTTGCGCGTATACTTATTACCCTCCAATAATCCAGAGTAAAGCCTATAGGCATCTCCTGCAACCTGACTTTTATGTATAAAAATTTGCGCCTCTAATAATGCACCTGAATTAGACCCGTCATTAAATGAAGAATCTTTAAATTCAGGATAGCCGTCAATCATATGCGCCAGAGTTTCTGTTATTCTACCCATTAAAGCTTGCGGCGTTACTTTCCCGCATATACCTACTTCATGGGGCTGGAAGACCCCAGATCCTATTTGTTTTGTAGATAGTTTTAAAATTTCATTTTCATGTGGATTCCACGATTTTGTCTTATATTCTATGTTCCTTAGTTTAGATATTTCTGGCTGTTCTACCTTAAATTGGTTGACGGACTGAACAAATCCAACAGGCCAAATAGTAGCTCTTTCAGTTTCTAAGTGAATATGTTCAAGGTGTTCTACTATAGTAGCGGCAATTTTGCCGTCCCTGTGAAACATCATATGGCAAATAGTTGCTGTTTTCTCTGAGATTTCTAGGCACCCAGTCTCGATAAATAGTGGATTGTCTGGCCTAGCTTCGCTTAGGTACTTGATATGATATTTTTTCACGATTAATGTTGTTAAGGCATTTTTTTTGAAGGCATCGTGTAGTCCGTTATGAATAAAAAACATTTGCCTAGCTTGTTGTGCTTTCGTCAAATAATGACGCATATTGAGATGACCTAGTCCATCACACTCCCATGCTGAGCATTCACCTGCCCACGTTTTCATAAAATTATCCATGGAATTTCCTTATATATTTTAGATTGTTAAATCTATCCGTTTTTTAACGGGAACATTAAAAAAATATTTATTAGGATTCATTTGTTGATAGACTTAATTAAATTGTATAAAGCGCCCTTGAAATTGATATTTTTAACCTCATATCTATCAATATACTAAAATAAGGGACTATAATGGCTGATAAAAAAGAAAATACGACTGTATCTGGAAATGTAATGTTTTATCAGAACCCACAACCACTTACAAAAGATAAGCATCAGAAGTTTGGGGTTAGTCCGATAGCAAAGCCCTTTGAGTTCATGGCTGATCAACATTTTATGCCACTTACTGCACCTGAATTTGGTGCAGCTGCAGCATCATACCCTATAATATTCGCAGGTGAAGAGCGTAATCCTTTGGCTGTAATGGGCGTAAGAACGGGTGAGAATCTATTTGTGAATGATGGTGAGTTTGAGCAAGATTTTTATTTACCAGCTTTTGCTCGCCGTTTTCCCTTTGTATTAGCTAACGATAAGCCAAATGGTCGTTTTGTAGTATGTGTTGATGAGGGCGCAAAGTGCGTTACCAGCAAGAAACCCCAGCAAAAATTTTTTGATGGTGACGATACATCCGCCTTCACGAAAGAAGCTTTTCAGTTTTTACAAAATTTTGAGCGTGACAGACAAGCAACTGAACGTATGATTGGAGTATTCAAGGAGCTAGATTTATTCGAACAGAAAGAAATGAACTTTCAGGGGCAGAATGCTGATGGCACGCCTGCAGAGCAACAAAGGATTGCAGACTACTATGCGATCACTGAGGATAAATTAAAGGGTCTTTCTGCTGAAAAACTGAAAGAGTTTACTGACAACGGTTACTTAGCTGTAGCTCATTCACACATGGTTTCACTTGGTAACTGGCAACGACTTGTAAACAAGACTTTGAGACGTGTTAATGATGCAGCGGCGGCTGAAAAAAAATAACAATCCTTGAATTATGAAGAAAACCCACTTTATTGTGGGTTTTTTTATACAATAATTTATAACACCAGTACTTCCTTCATTATAAATACTTATGTTTCGCAGTTTAACATATGCTATGAATGTTTATAGATTTATAAGTAATATATAATTATGCAGATACCCAGAAAGGAGAGATTATGCGAACAATTATTTTATCCTTAGTTATGATGCTTGTTTCTTTCCCTGTACTGGCGGCTCAATCTCTTCCCGTCGATACAGGCAGGGCTACCGCTACTCTGATAAGTAGCCATGATAGCGTTTTGCCGGGCCAAAAATTTTATATCGCACTTCAAACTAAACTTGACAGGAACTGGCATACATATTGGCAAAACCCAGGCGATAGCGGAGAGCCTGTCTATATAGATTGGACTTTACCTGCAGGGATTGAGGCTGGAGCAATCAATTGGCCCCCCCCCAAAGTTATTCAAACAGGCCCAATAGTAAATTATGGGTTTGAGGACTCACCAATATTCCCTGTCCAGTTTTCTGTAGAAAAGGACGTAGAACCGGGATCAATTGTTACAATAATTGCAAATTTTAGTTACCTTGTATGTAAGGACATTTGTATTCCTGAAAATGGCAGTGCAAGCTTGTCAATTGCCATTGGCCCACCGATGGAGGATTCGCTGCAAAAAACAAAAATTGATTTTGCGCTTAATAAAGTTCCTAAAAAAGGGGGTATAGAGAGCACTGTGGAACTCACTGGCGAAACTATAACAGCAGAGTTTAAAAATTTTCCCTTTGGGAATATCACCGAACTTTATTTTTTTCCATATGAAAATGGACATTTTAAAAACATTAGTACGAAAGCTTCAAGAAATAATCGTGATAGATTAAAGTTAGAATTAATACCCGACCTACGGAGCAAGGAAATTTTTTCTAATAATGTGAGAGGCGTACTTTCCTATAAAATTAACGGAATACCCAACAGTGAAGTTATTGATTTATCTACGAGTAAATTAATATCAAAACAAAAAAACCTACTCAAAAAAAACTCCTCTAATTTGTCTTTCATGAGTGCTTTATTAGGTGCGTTTATAGGAGGAATTATATTGAACTTTATGCCTTGTGTTTTTCCCATAATATCAATGAAAGCCTTTTCAATAGCAAAATTAGTAAGTGAAAATAAATCAGCTATCAAACGTGATGCATTTTTATATTCAGCAGGAATAATGACCACATTCTTGCTCTTTGCCATTGTAATAATTTTACTGAAATTAGGTGGAGCTGAAATTGGATGGGGCTTTCATCTTCAGTCGCCTAGGGTGGTTTCTACCTTATCGATAATACTCTTTTTGGCGGGATTAAGTTTATTGGGTGTTTTTGAAACGGGTTCCACATTTCAAAACCTCAGTAGTAGATTAATAGAAAAGTATAAAATGACTAATTCATTTTTTACAGGTGCTTTTGCAGTTGTGGTTGCGACCCCATGTACTGCACCATTAATGGCCGGAGCTCTTGGGTATGCTTTTGTATCCACAGGTTCGATTACAATAACCATACTCTTGTCTTTAGGCGCTGGATTTGCATCACCCTTCTTGTTGTTAGCATGTTTTCCAAATGTAATTTCTAAATTACCAAAACCAGGCGTTTGGATGAAATATTTTAAGGAGGCATTATCATTTCCTATGTTTGCTGCCTCAATATGGCTGATATGGGTTCTTGATCAACAAGTAGGTCCAGACGGCGTAGCCAAGGTATTGGTATCTTTTCTGTTCTTTGTTATAGCAATTTGGTTTGTAAAGAATGATATATCAGCTAGGAAGTTATTAGCACCACTTTTTCTAATAGTAGCATTAATATTACCTTGGTACGGAGATTATAATGCAGAAGATAATAACACACTATACGGGTCATATGCAGAGGAGTGGTCTTCAGAAAAAGTTTTGGAGCTAAACAATGAAGGAAAAAACGTATTTGTAAATTTCACGGCAGCATGGTGTGTTACCTGTAAGTACAATGAAAAAGTAGTGTTAAATGACCCTAGAGTAAAAAAGTTATTTAAAGATACTGACACAATATTTCTAACAGCAGACTGGACAAATAAGAACTCTAATATTGCAAAAGAGTTAAGAGTGCATGGACGGGCAGGGGTGCCTTTATATTTAGTATATAACGACACCTCGATTACGCCATTAATACTTCCACAAACATTAAGTTATAAGATTATCAAAAACGCTATCGTCAAATAGCGCATAAAAAATTAATATGAGATTAGACTATGGGTATTGATTCTGAGCACAGCAAGCAAAAGTATAAGAAGCTTGAAGTATTAGCTCAAACTAATTTAAAAATAACTGATTTGATGAAAACAGAACCAAACCGCATTGAAAACTTCGTAATGCGAGAGGGTCCATTAAGAGCTGATTTTTCTAAACAACGTGTGAGTGAAAGAACTTTGAATGCACTTAAAGAGTATGCTGCATCATGTGGCCTTGAGGAATATCGTGCTAAATTATTTAGTGGTGAGAAAATAAATAACTCTGAGGGCCGTGCCGTTCTCCACATGGCCTTGAGGGGTGTTGGCGGGTCAAAAAGCGTGCAAGAAGATGTTAAAGCTATGCGACACCGGATGAAAATTTTTTCTAATAAAATCAGAAGCGATGGAAAGTACAAAGCTATAGTTCACATTGGAATTGGAGGTTCTGACCTTGGTCCACGTTTAGTGGCGGATGCCTTTAGTGCAAATGCAGAAATGAAACTTGATTTGCGGTTTGCAGAAAATATTGATGGTGCCTCAATCAACGATGCTTTAGATGGCCTGAGCCCTGAGAGCACTTTAATTATTGTAGTTTCTAAGTCTTTCACAACTCAGGAAACCCGTATGAATGCCGAAGCTGCCTATAATTGGCTAGAGACTGACCTTGGAACCAATGCTGGGGAAAACTTTATTGCAGTTACTGCAAATCGACAGGGTGCTATCGACTTTATGATCCCTGAAGAGCAAATTTTTGATTTCTGGGATTGGGTTGGCGGGCGTTATTCTGTTTGGAGCTCAGTTGGTCTATCTTTACAGATTGCATTTGGCCCTTCTCTTTTTGATGAGTTCTTGAAAGGGGCATCTAAAATGGATTTACATTTTCGTGATCAGCCTTTGCACGAGAACCTACCTGTTTTGATGGCAATTGTAGGTGTTTGGAATCGAAATTTTTTAAACTATAGTTCCCTCGCTGTAATTCCATACTCTAGAAACATACGAAAATTTTCTGCATTTTTACAGCAGCTTGAAATGGAGTCTAATGGAAAATATATAAACCGCGAAGGAGCTCCCGCAGGTATAACTTGTCCTATCATATGGGGTGATGAAGGCACAAATGGGCAACATGCTTTCTTCCAATGGCTTCACCAAGGAACCCCAGGAGCTCCAGTTGATTTTATTGCTGTTTTAAAAGATTCTAGTGGAAGACCTGAGCATCATGCTGCTTTATTAGCAAACTGCTTTGCTCAATCAGAAGCCTTAATGATAGGTAAGCCAACAGATCAGGTACTCAGAGAAATGGGTGGCGATGATAATATAAGTGTTATTGCTCGGCAAAAAACATTTCCAGGCAACCGTCCATCTACGACAATTACTTTAGATGATCTTACGCCCTTTTCTCTTGGGCATTTAATTGCGCTTTATGAGCACAAAGTTTTCGTTCAGGGAGTAATGTGGAATGTAAATAGTTTTGACCAATGGGGTGTGGAACTAGGCAAGATACTTGCCTCTAAAATATTAATAGAAATGCAAACTGGCACAAAAGGTAAGCACGACATTAGCACATCAAAGCTAATCGAGCTTTTCATAAACAGCACTAAAGAGAGCTAGTTTAAGAATTAAGATTTTTTCTTTTTGGGAGCTCTGAAAAATTACCTTGTCTTTTTTGCTTTTTAGAGATCATTGCCTCTTCCATCTCAGATGGTGCTAGCATGGACATGTTCCAAACAGCTATATTATCCAATGTATCCATTGTGTTGTGATCACGTGAATAAGTTATAATCCGTTTGCAACCGTAAACTGCTAGTGGGGGTTTGGATGCTATTTCTTTTGCTACGGCCATAACTGAATTAATCATGTCTTCTTTATTTTCATAGACTTTATTGAATAGACCCCTCTCTTTACATTCAACTGCAGGCATTTGACGGCCCGTATATGCTAGTTCACGTACTACACCTTCGGGCATGTGATTTAGTATGCGAGGAAAAGTACCAACATCTGCAGTCATACCAACATTTATTTCAAATATTGTTATAAAGCTATCACTTGTGCCATAACGCATATCACAGGCCGTTATAAGGTCTACCCCGCCTCCGTAACACCCTCCTTGTATTGCTGCGATTACAGGTATTCTGCATTGTTCAATTGCTGTGAAACTATTTTGTAGGGGTAATACGCTATTATTGTAAAAATCTACTCCGTAGTGAGGCTGGTTTTTATCACTACTGCCTCCGATATCGTTAACAAACATCCCAATATCTATTCCTGCAGAAAATACTGGTCCTGTAGATGATATAACTATTACTCTTGCTTTAGAATTATCATCGATATCGTGTATAATTTTTGGTAATTCTACCCAAAAATCCTTAATCATTGCATTACGTTTTTCAGGCCGATTCAGTATGATATGGGCAACATGATCTTTTATAGAAACTTCAAAACACTTATACTTCACTTCAGAGCCCTTATTTAAATTTAAATTTTATTGGCGAGGATTCATTTTCCAATTAGAATACGCCTTTGTTGTCACAGGAAATTAATAATTGACCCTCTAAACCTGCTCGTCTGTGTTTATGGATTTTTCGATACTCATCAGAGCTAACAGTCTCAATCATTATTTCAGCACTTGGGTATTTGAATATACCAATTGCGTCCCACTCTCCTTCCCCTTGCCCAATGAGCCAAGAGTTCATATTTCCACCCCATGTTCCCCCTCCTTCAATTCCTTTATCTTTAACAAGTTGAGAGAAAGCAGATGCATATCGCGCATATGCTTCACGGCCAGATACCTCTTCCCCATTCTTATAGGTTGCTTTATCTTTAAACTTTAGAAGATTTAGCATATAAACAGGCTCTCCAGCTTTTTTATCTGATAGAAACTTTTTAATCTGCTCGGGCGTTGGCTCTATAGCGTTAAGAGTTGTCATTATAAATACCCTGGATGTTCCATGACGTTTGATGCAGATTTATTAACCCATTCGCTGGGTATGAAAAAATCGGCTGCCAAAGGCCCGTTATAGCCGGGTTGATTATATTTGTTAAAATTAGTTTCACCTGATTCAGCTAATACGAATTCATCTATAAGAAACTGTCCTGTAATCTCATTTGCTGGCTTAGTAACCAATTCGTACATTGCATCTGCCATAATAGTAGGAAGCCTACTCATTTTTGCCATGCTATCCCCTCCTAATATATTTCTTACAGCTGCAGTATCTATAGAGGTCATGGGCCATAGGGAGTTCACTGCAATGCCATCTTTCCGAAACTCTTCTGCCATTCCTAATGTGCACATACTCATTCCATATTTAGCCATTGTATAGGCTGTATGGTTCCTGAACCAACGCTTATCCATATCCAAGGGGGGCGCTATGTTAACTATATGCGGATTTTCAGCTTTTTTTAAATGGGGATGACATTTTTGGCTCAACATAAATGTACCTCGTGCATTCACCTCATTCATTAAGTCGTAACGTTTCATCGGAGTTAATGTAGTTGGGGTTGGCGAAACAGCACTTGCATTATTTATGCAAATATCAACGCCTCCGAATTGCTTTACGCAAGAGCTTATTGCATTATCTACTGCTTCCTCATTTCGTATATCACAAACTATTGGTAATGCTTTTCCTCCTAAACTCTCTATTTCTTTACTTGCTGTATATATAGTACCGCTAAGCTTAGGGTGAGGTGAAGCAGTTTTAGCTGCTATCGCTATGTTTGCACCATCAGCAGCACATTTTTTTGCAATTTCAAGCCCAATGCCTCTTGAGCCACCGGACATAAATATTGTTTTACCTTGAAGTGTCATATTAATTCCTGTTTTCTTTAGCCATATCATATGCAATAAATAACGTAGTCACAAGGAAAACTAATTATGGCATTAGCAGAAGCAATATTAGTTTGCTTAACTGAACGGCCTATGAGTGGCTATGACTTAGCAAAAAACTTTGATGCGTCGATTGGATATTTTTGGAGAGCATCGCACCAACAAATATATCGTGAACTTGGTAAGCTCCGTGAAAAGGGCCTCGTCAATAGTAGAGAGGTGTCACAAGAAGGGAAGCCCAATAGAATTATCCATACCCTCACTCAAGAGGGTAAAATTTATTTACGGGCGTGGTCTAAAAAACCTGTAAATCAACCATCAATAAAAGACGATCTTATGGTGAAGTTTTATGCGCTAGAAAATATGGATATAAGTGCTCTTAAGGAGCAATTGTTAATAAGAGTGGATAAGCATAAAGATTTATTAAGTAGATATTACAGAATCAAAGAAAAGTATTATGATGGTAAAAATTTAGATCTAACTCAAAAGGGAAAACTGATAGTTCTAGAGATGGGAATTCACACTGAACTATATAATATAGAGCGTATTGAAGACAGCTTAAGTAAAATTGGAAGACTTTAATTTTTACTTTTTTGTTGCTCCCAAAGCTCTTTATACAGTCCGTTTTTTTTCAAAAGCTGTGCGTGTTCTCCTTGCTCAACTATTTTTCCTTTATCCATAACTATGATTTTATCAGCATTTACTATAGTGGATAGCCGATGTGCTATAACAAGTGTAGTTCTGTTTGCTGAAACAGCCTCAAGAGCGGATTGAATACCTTCCTCAGTTACGCTGTCGAGAGCTGATGTCGCTTCATCCAGAATTAGAATGGCTGGATTCTTCAATAAAGTTCGCGCAATTGCTACCCGCTGTTTTTCCCCTCCTGAGAGTTTTAACCCTCTTTCACCTACTAACGTCTTATAACCATTGGGGAGACTTTCGATAAAATCGTGTATTTGTGCATTTTTGGCTACTGTTTCAATATCTCCCTGCGAGGCTGCAGGGTTAGCATATCCAATATTAAAGCCTATGGTATCATTGAACAAAACAGTGTCCTGCGGAACTATTCCTATAAACCTGCGAAGGCTATCAAGGGAAACCTTTTTTATATCATGTCCGTTAATATGTACTGACCCTGCTTCTATGTCGTAAAACCTGAATAATATTCGCGATAGTGTAGACTTACCTGCACCAGTAGGCCCTACAACTGCCACTGTATCCCCTCGTTTTATTGTGAAAGAAACATCTTTTAGTATAGACCGTTCACTTTCATAACGAAAGTATACTTTAGAAAAATTAATATCCGCTTGGTCACCATGAAGTTTTTCTGCGTCAGGACTATCCTGTATTTCTGGCTGTAGGTCCAATAAGGCGAACATCTTTTCCATATCAGTGAGAGCCTGTTTAATTTCCCTGTAAGCAAAACCAAGTATATTCAGAGGCCTATAGACCTGCATCATCACTAAAGTGATTGTAAGAATATCGCCTGTTGTCATTTCGCCGGTAAGAGTCCTTTGGGCAGCTAAAAGAACCAAACCAACAAGCCCTATATTCATTAGAAAGCTTTGGCCAATATTTACAGTTGCTAATGATGTTCGTGATAATATGGCTGCTTTTTGATAGCCTTCCATAGCCTTGTCATACCTTTGGGTTTCATAATGTTCGGCATTAAAATATTTTACAGTTTCATAGTTTAATAGGCTATCTATGGCTTTAGAGTTAGCCTCTGTATCTTTAGTGTTCATATCTCTTCTGAACCTAAGTCTCCATTCAGTTGTAACAATGGTAAACCAGATGTAAGTTATAACCACACTAACCGCAATTAGAGCAAATTCCCAGCTGTAGGCTATCCAGAATGCTATCCCCGCGAGGGTGAGTTGCAGAAGAGTTGGCCCTATATTAAACAACAAGAACCTAAAAAGAAAATCGATTGAACGTATTCCCCTCTCTATTACACGCGAGATGCCGCCTGTGCGTTTTTCTAGATGATAACGAAGTGAGAGTTTGTGTAAGTGTGCAAAAGTCAAAGTTGCTATCGACCGTTGTGCATGTTGAGCAACTGGGGCGAATATATACTCACGTCCTTCAGATAGCATAACAGATACTAGCCTTAAGCCCCCATAGGCGAGAATAAGGATAAGAATTGAACTTCCTATTACTGCACCTAAGCCTAATTCTGTTATTTGGATCTCAATGCTATCACTTGCCTGACCCAAAAAGAATGGGGCGGCAACAATAATAAATTGGCCGGCTATCGTAGCTATTATAGCAAATAAAGTTCTTATTTTATAAGAAGGTTTACTTTGAGGCCACAAATAAGGCCACAAGCGCCCAAAACTTTTTAACTGGTAGCCGATCGTTTGTTCTTTAATTCTATTTAAATTTTTTCTTGTCATTTAGTCATTTTTTAAAATCTAAGGACGCGTTAATTTGTAAACTTAATATAAACATATTTCCTCTAATATGTCTCATATTATCTATAATTATCATAACTGAGATTCATGCGTGCAATAAAAAAAATATTACCATCTCAACCCCGTGGTATAAATAGGTTATCTCAGCCTATATTAGATCAAGACTACTGGATGATAAATCAGAAGCGGTACTTTTTTCTGGGGGCTTCTTTTGATTCCCTGACTGCTTTGCAGCTTTTGACTAAAATAAAATATATTTCCCAGGACCATGGTTTTCGTTATATTCTTACTTCTGGGATGGACCAGATTGTTAAAATTAATAAGCACCCTGACAAGCATGAAAAGATACATTCTACTTGTTGGTTGAATATCTGCAATTCTAAGACCGTAGACTTTTTGGCTAAATTATCAGGAATTCCAATTGGTCAAATAAATAGTGCTGAATTAGTCCAGCAAATTTTTGATAACGTCATTACAAAAAAAGATTCTATTAATATAATTTATTATAATTCTGATTCTATAAAGCAATTTAAATCATGTGATTTTTCGACTAGGGTGAATTATCATCAACTTAGCAATGATATTTACAGCAATAAAAAAGCGATAAATATTGCCGCTGAATTTATTCATAAAAACCAAGCTCGCTATACATTTATTTGTGCCGGATCCCCTATAAGAGAAACTATTGCTAAGCAGGTTTTAGCGATGGGAAACTGTCGTGGACTAGGTATTTGTATTGATGCCCTGCCAAAGCTGCTTTTAAAAAATAATAATAAAACAAGTAGTAAAAAGGGTAACAAAAGAAGTGGTTATATAATCGTTATTTTCCAAAGGGCTTATATGCACTATAAATACACAGCTAAATTATTATGTGTATTATGGTATTGGTTTAAAACCTCTATTGTTAGCCTTAACTAACTATTATTGATATTATTGCACTTATTGGCTAAGTTCATGAGATCAGTAGAAAGATTTTATGATAGATACAAATTCTATGCCATTTCTGGCAGATATTCCTAGGCATCAGTCACAGTTGAGGGGCAATCAAACTGCGATTTGGTTTGAGGGGAGTGAGATAACTTATGGCGCTCTTGATATACGTTCTAATAAAGTAGCAAATGGATTAATTGCACTTGGTGTCCTCCCTAATGACAGAATTGCCTATCTGGGTAAAAATACCGATTTATATTGGGAAATTTTATTTGGAGCTAATAAATGCCGAGCGACTATGGCTGCAATTAACAATAGGCTTGCTGCCCCCGAGCTAAAATTTATTTTAAGTGATAGTGATGCAGTTGCTCTATTTGTTAGCAAAGAGTATTTTGAAGTAGTTTATTCTATTATAGCAGATTGCCCAAAACTGAAAAATATTTTTATATTAGATGGTGAGCATAGTGAATGGCTTCCTTTTGAGATGTGGCGTGATAAAGAAAGCAAAAAGGATCCTTGCTTAACCCATCAAGGTAATGATGATGTTTTACAACTGTATACTTCAGGCACAACAGGGCTTCCCAAAGGGGTCCAGCTCACCAATAATAATTTTTTGAGTTTTTTTGAGCAAGCAAGAGAGCTTGATTGGGCGGCTTATGAAGTTGGTGATCCAGTTCTTGATGCAATGCCATTTTTTCATATTGCGGGAGTTAATATAGGCTTACTTAGTCTAATCCAAGGGTCAAAGGCCGTAATATTAAGGGAAATTAACCCCTATCATATATTAGATTTAATTGAGCAACAGAAGATTCGGCATGGGTTTCTTGTGCCAGCTGTAATTTTAATGCTTGTACAGATTCCAAACATAAGGAGCAGAGATTTTTCATCGTTCCATATTATGGCATATGGCGCATCTCCTATTGCAGAAAGCTTATTGTTAGAGGCTGTGGAGATATTTGGCTGTAAATTTACTCAGGTTTATGGGCTCACAGAAACAACAGGTGCTGCTACCTACATGTTACCAGAAGCCCATGACCCTAAAATGGGAAAACTGCGTTCATGCGGCATACCTTATCCTAACGCTGAAATTAAATGTATAGATGGTAAGGGTGATGAAGTACCGCAGGGCGAAGTTGGTGAGATCATTATTAAGTCTAAATTTGTTATGAAGGGCTACTGGAAAAGACCAGAAGCAACTGAAAATGCTATACGTAATGGTTGGTTTTATTCAGGGGATGTCGGTTATTTTGATGCAGATGGGTATCTCTATATTCACGACAGGCTAAAAGACATGATAGTTTCTGGCGGCGAAAATGTGTACCCCGCTGAAGTTGAGAATGGTCTTTTTGGTTACCCAGGCATTACAGATGTAGCAGTGATAGGCGTGCCTAGTGAAAGATGGGGGGAGGCAGTAAAAGCTATTTTAGTATTGAGTCCAGATGCTAATTTTATAGAAAAAGATTTTATTGCATATGCTAAAACAAAGATAGCAGGGTATAAATGCCCCAAGTCAGTTGATATTGTGAATGTGCTTCCTCGTAACGCATCAGGAAAAGTACTACGCCGTCAATTACGCGAGCCTTATTGGAAGAATTCTGAGCGGCAGGTTAGCTAAATAAGGCTTACAAACTATTTAGTTCTTTTGCAGTGTTTTTAGCAATATCAGAAAATACTTTAGACCCTGCTTCATCATAAAGAGCAATTGGCGTACCTGAGTCTCCACTTTCACGTATACCGATCTCTAATGGAACAGAGCCAAGGTAGGGTATTTTCATTTTTTTTGCTTCATCCCTTGCCCCATTCTTTCCAAAAATATAGTGAACGCTATCACAATCAGGACAACTAAAAGAGGCCATATTTTCAACTATCCCTAGTATTGGTATGTTAACTTTTCGAAACATTTCTTCACCCTTTCGTGCGTCGGCCAATGCTAGATCTTGGGGGGTAGAAACTATCACAGCGCCATTAGGTTTAATATCTTGTGACAGGCCTATTTGGACATCACCGGTGCCAGGGGGCATGTCTATTATAAGATAATCAAGTTTCCCCCAATTCACGTCCCATAGCATTTTAGAGACGGCCCCTTGAACCATCGGCCCTCTCCATATTATGGGGCCTTCATTATCTGTCAAAAACCCAATAGACATAACTTTAATATTATATTGGTGATTAGGTTTTATTAATCTTCTTCCCTCTACTTCTTCAGTTGACGCTCTTATTCCACGCATTCCCATAATTATAGGAATACTTGGTCCGTGTATGTCGGCATCTAGAAGTCCTACCTTCTTACCCTGCTTTGCCAATGCTATCGCTAAATTTACAGCCACTGTAGATTTACCAACGCCGCCCTTAGCAGAGCTGATTGCTATAACTGAACTAATCTTGCTATCACCTTGGTAGCCTTGAGGCCTTCTGGGTTTATGAGGGTTACCTTGAGGCGGTTTTTTTTCTACCTTTTTAATTTTAGGCGAAGCTTTGTGAGAGGTAAGCAAGACTAAAACTTTATCAACACCATCAATTTGGCTAAGTGCATTTTCCACTAATTTCCTTACTGGTTCAAACCCTTCAGCGAGTGCGGGCTCAATAGATAGTATGACTTGCAGAACACCATTTTTATAAATCAGATCACTTAATTTTCCAGCGGAGACAATATCTCTACCTGTCCTTGGATCTTTTATGCCGGATAGTACTTTTAAGGCATTTGATTCTGAATAGGGCATATATATTTCTTTAATGTAGTGTTCATGTTGATTTAAATTTAAACCAGATTCTTAGTTAGTTTTTCGACAGGACACATATGGGGAACTATAAAGCTAACGGCTAGACCTGAAAGTATAAATATAGTAATTAAATTTATTGAAAAAAAGTATATACCAACCATACCGCCGACTAAGGCCGGAATTCCAGCTGGTGTATATAGTTTAAGTATATTTAAAGGCGCTCTATTGTGCTGATCTGCAGTTTTTGCCATTTCCCCAAGACTATGAAATATAAAAAAATATACAGCGACTGCAGACACTGGCGGCAATAAAAAGATTAAGAGTATTAATATTAATGCCCGTGCACTTTCTTTTCTTTTAACCGCTATTTGGACCATTAATAGAGTAGCAACGGTCCCCGCTATTAACCGACCTGCCGTTAGTAGCTCCCTAGTATTTAAGTTTTCCCCAGTTAAGTATGAAAATACACTCAATGTTTCAGTGGGGTAAAGTAACATTGACCCGCTTACAACCCAAAGACCTATAAGGGGGTAGTGTTTTTCAGATTGCCCAAAATGGTAAGCCGATAAAATAAGGAATAACGCTAATGTGTAATGAGGCGATAATAACCAAGAACAAAACACTAGAATGCCAAAAATAATATAGAGAAATGTATAATGTAGACCTGGTATATGAGCTATTCTCTCTTGTGTTTCTATAGCCCCGTGCGGGATCCCCAACAAAAAAAGAGGTAAAGAAGCCCAAATCGATATTATTATATTATATTGATAAAGAGTTAGATAGAAAATACCTAATAATAAGCCAATAAGACACTCATATTTTTTGTGCTGCAAGGTAGCAAGGTAATTATTAGGAATTGTTTCAGGCATATCTTTTTTACATTTTTAATAAATGAAGCTTTTAATACAAAAAAGGTGAATGCATTTTCACGCATTCACCGTTGTTTTCAAGCAGCTCTTTGAGCTACTTAGCCGAAGCTGAGTTTACTTTGCTTTCTTTGCAGGAGCTGATGTGGCCGCAGCCCAGATCACTACACCGAATGCAATTTTGTTAACAAAGTCAGCGAGGTTATAGATAAGGTTAAGCGTATCTACATCTCCACCGCCTGCGTAGCCATATATATATCCGAGAGGATAAATAGACCAGCCTACAGTTACGATTAGGCGTAAGGCACTAAACGCTTTCTGAGAAGCAGCAGTTCCTGAAGCGGCATTAATTTTAGAAGCCTCACCAGCAAATATTTCATAAATGATATATAACCATGCTAATGTACCAACTATAAACATCGGCCATAGGTGTCCAGCGTTTCCGCCTTCCATTTGGCCTACTTCACCTAAGTAACCTGTAACCAGCATTACAATTGAAGCTACAAGTAACTTCCAGAAAAGCTGAGCTCTAACAACTGCAATAGCTGAGAGGATTAAAAAGAATTCAGTAATTTGTAGTGGCACAGTAAGTAGCCAGTCAACATAACGGAATACAGTTGGGCTTTCGCCAGTTTCCATCCAAACTCCGCGCATGTAGAAATAATGTAGACATGCAATTCCTGTAACCATCGCAGCAACACTAAGCGAAGTTTTCCACTTACCTTCTGCACGGTCTCTTTCTACCCAAAAGAAGAACGTTGCTGCTAACATTGCAGCTGACATTATCCAAAAGGATACACCGACAAAATCTGACGGATTTAACATTGATTTTTCCATTAAAGGATCTCCCGTTTCGTTTATAGTAATCCGAGGAGATTATGCGCGACATTCTGACCTGTCAACGGTTATACGCAAAGATAGATTTTTTATTCTGATAACCAAAAACATTTTTTTAGTAATAAAAAAGAGATCCTAATAGTGGTCTATAATATATTTTCTTTTAAGGTACTGAATCTATTTGTTTTTTTAAGAAAGGTAAAATTTGTAGCTCACACATAATTTTTTCATATTATTTTTAATATCAAAATAACTATTACTAATGATAGTACAAAATACATGAAACTTTTTATTTTTTAGCTAAAAAACCGAATTTTTCAAGATTTTAAAACTTCACTTGAAACGTTCTGAAACAGAAAAAACTATGTTATAAACTTATACTCCTCTTAGCTTCCTTATTGATTGGAAGTAGTTTTACTGCTTGGCTTAATTCGAATATTTCTGATTTTTTATTTAAAACAACATAAACATTTTAGTTGTAGACTTTAGTATTGAAGCGGTTTAATCGACTAAAATAACCAGTGTACGCGTTTGTAGCTCAGTTGGATAGAGCGTTCGGCTTCGAACCGAAAGGTCGGGAGTTCAAGTCTTCCCAAGCGCGCCATCAATATTCGATGGTCTTTTATCTCACTTTAGAAAGCATAATAGCTTCAGCAGCTAACCGAGTTATTGTATCATAGTTTTTAGTCTCAACCGCATCTTTAGGAGTCAACCAAGAACCGCCACAAGCCAGAACTGATGGTATAGAAAGATATTCAAGAAGGTTGTCTGGATTAACTCCGCCTGTAGGCATAAACTGCATGCCCCTAAATACAGAGGAGAAGGCCTTGAGTATTTTTGGCCCACCTACGAGAGATGCTGGGAACAGCTTTACTGTATTGATTCCTAAGTTGAAGGCTTCCTGCAATTCGGTGGCTGTTGCAATGCCTGGAAGTATAGAAATTCCTGCAGCACGGGCTACTTTAATTGAAGAAAGGTCCAGGCCTGGGGAGACTATAAAGCCAGCGCCGCGGCGTATAACCTCTTGAGTTTGATCCGCATTAAGAACGGTTCCTGCTCCGACATGCGCTTGTGGAAATTCTTTTACTATAGCTTCTAGGCAATCTAACGCTTTGTCTGTACGCAATACAATCTCAAGAACATCTAAGCCCCCTTTAAGAAGGGCTTCCGAAATTTTAAGGGCGGTTGTAGAATCGTTAGATTGTACGAGTGGGACAATTCTATTGTTTCGAAGTGAATCTAGTAATTGGCTCATTTAGTTTTCCTAAAACTACTTTTATCAGTGGTGCGCGATACTGGGATTGAACCAGTGACCCCTACAATGTCAATGTAGTGCTCTCCCGCTGAGCTAATCGCGCTAACCTTGGGTTATATGCCTCGGGCTATAGAGTTGCTTATAGGGGTTTTCAAGACTTAATTGAATTCTTCATGCAGCGATAAGTCTATTAACTTCATTCACGAGTTGACTTAAGTGCACCGGTTTAGAAAGAACAATTTGTTCATTTATATCTTTATCATTTATTGCAACTGAAGCGAAGCCTGTAATGAAAATAATTTTTATACCTGGAGAGATCTTTGCTGCCTTTTTAGCAAGCTCTATTCCGTCTACTTCAGGCATCATTATATCAGTTAGCAATAAGTCAAAAGCGCCATCAGCAAATTTTAAGGCACGCAAGGCTTTCTGCCCATCAGAGCAAGAAATAACCTGATGCCCAGCTTTTTCTAACGCCTTTTCAAAAAAAGCTCTCATTGCGTCATCATCTTCTGCGTACAAGATAGTGGCCATTTTTACCTCAAGTATATTTTTAACACACAATTTAATTCTTATTAAAGAAGTATTTATATAATATAAAGATATGATGAATGCGCAGATAAAAGAAAATCAATTTGAACAAAATTGTATAAATAAATTTTATCCACCGGCCGTTATAAAGCGCGCGGAGGAATGGAAGAGCGGTATTATTTTTGCATCGGCCCATTCTGGCAGTATATACCCAGATGCATTTATAGAGAGAACAGATTTAGCTATTAAGCAATTGAGGCGTAATGAAGACGCTTTTATAACAAATCTTTTTTCCCCTGCCCCTGACTTGGGGGCGCCGCTTATAGAAGCTAACTTTCCTAGGTGTTTTGTAGATGTAAATAGGGCTTCAAATGAGTTACCCAGCTTTTGGCAAACTGACGGAAAGATAATTTCTTCGAGGGCAGAAATAGGTATGGGTGTGGTCCCTACAATGCTTTCTGAAACTATAAATATTTACTCTGAGCCATTATCCCTGACGGCTGCAAAAATTAGAATTAAAGATTTATACCACCCTTACCATGATGCCTTACTGGGGCTGATTGATGAGGCTCGTAGCCTGTTTGGAAAAGTTTTATTAATAGATTGCCATTCTATGCCTGGTTTCAACTCAATGGGTTCTCGACGGTCTGACATAATTTTGGGGGATAGATTCGGAAAATCTTGTTCTTCGGAAATAGTTATGTTGATCGAAAAGCTTTTTCAAGATTTAGGCTATAGCGTTAGTCGCAATTATCCATATGCAGGTGGGTTTGTTACTAAACATTATGGCAAGCCCTACGAAAGTGCGAATGCGTTACAAATTGAAATTAATCGTGACCTTTACCTCAATCCTATAACTTTGGATAAAAAGCCTGGCTTCACAGCGCTTGCGAAAAATATAAGTCTTATAATTAATTCGATAATAAAAGAGGTTACAGCTCTTAATTTATAAATATTTATCCATAAGACTTCTTAAGTACTTGCAAAGCTCTCTTGCATAAGTCATTCGCAATTTATGAATGATAAGATACTAGATAATTTTTTAACGGTATACCAACTTGATGCTCAGCCTGTTCGCGGGCGCATTGTAAAGTTAGGTGCTGCATTAGATAAAGCCCTAGGGGCTCGATATCCAGATCTAGTTGCAAACTTGTTAGGGGAAGCAATGCTTTTGTCAGCGCTGGTAGCTCAATCTTTAAAATTTAAAGGCCGACTTGTAATACAGTGCCATGGTACAAATGAAGGTGCGGTTAGCTTACTTATGAGTGATTGTACAACTGATGGTCACATAAGGGGGTATGCAAGGTGGGATGATGATAAGCTTGAAGAATTAATGCGGGACAATAGTAATCGCGGTGCAAATAAATTATTAGGGGGCGGCACTTTTTCTATGACCATAGATCAAGGGGCCGATATGGATCAATATCAAGGATTAACTGCTATTGAGGGCGAAAGACTATCAGATTGTGCGGAGCATTATTTCAAACATTCAGAACAAATACCTACTGAAATAAGATTGGCTTGCGGTACAATTCAAGAGCCACACTCAGACCTTAAGCGGCGCGGCGGCGGGATAATGATCCAAAAAATTGCTGGGGATGAAAACAGAGGATACACTGAAGAAGACTGGGATACTGCTAAGGCACTATTCCGTACTGTTACTGATTCAGAATTACTAGATCCAAATTTAAGCCAAGAGGCATTACTTTATAGGCTTTTTCATGAAAGCGGCGTTCGTGTTGTTGATACCGCTGCGGTGGAGGCTAGGTGTAAGTGTTCACGAGAAAGATTGGAGAGAACGTTGCAATCATTTAACAAAACCGCCTTGAAGGACATGGCTGAATTTGGAGTTATAAATGCTAATTGTGAGTTTTGTGATACTACTTATAGCTTTCCCTTGACGGAAATCTAGCTCCGCCAAAAACTTGGAGTTAGAACAACAAGGGCTGTAACAATTTCCAAGCGCCCAACAATCATTGTCGTTATTAAAACCCATTTAGCACTGTTGGGTAGAGTTTGATACGATCCTGACGGGCCAATAACATCTCCAAGGCCTGGGCCAACATTTGCAAGTGAGCTTCCAGCACCAGACCATGCGGTTATTGGGTCGAGCCCAATAATAGAAAGCGCTAAGGCAGCAAATGCGAAGGTGACAAAAAATAAAAAGAAATATCCCATAACCGAGAATAAGACCGCTTCTGGTAAAATTTTCCCTCCATACCTTAATGGCGACACGGAGTGTTGCCGAGGCATTTTAAAGAGATATGACCTCAATCCCTCGAATGCCACCTGATAACGGAAAATTTTTATTGAGCAAGCTGTAGAGCCAGCGCAACCACCAATAAACATAAATGCAAAAAAAGTACTAACTGCAAATGGGCCCCAGGTACTATAATCCGCAGTGGCGAAACCTGTACCGGTTACAATTGATATAACGTTAAATGCTGATAACCTTAGAGCTCTACTTCTAGTTAATTCAGAATTTAGCCATAAGTATAAAGTAACCACTGCTATAAGTGTCAGTATCAAAGCAATAAAAGCTCTTACTTGACTATCACGCAATGGTGCTATCCAGTCACCTCTTGTAATAATCAATAAATATACACCAAACGGAATTGCTGCGGACATCATAAAAAAGATGCAAACAAGATCAGCCCCATTATCCATGAAACCACCCATTGATGTATCTGAGGTCGAGAATCCTCCAGTTGCTAATGTTGTCATAGCATGAGATATGGCGTCAAAACTATTCATTCCTGTCGCGATGTAACCGAACATACAAAGTACTGTAAGTGTAAAATAAATCCCGCTTATGCCAGCAGCAAGGGAGGCTGCTTTGGGTAGTATTTTTTCGCCCATATCTGAGCTTTCGAGGCGAAAAAGCTGCATTCCGCCGATTTTTAGCATGGGTAAGACTGCCATAGCCGTTACAACTATACCTATGCCGCCTATCCATTGGAGGATAGACCTCCACATAAGTATACCTTTTGGCATATCATCGAGTCCTAACAACACGGTTGATCCAGTTGTTGTTATTCCTGAAGTTGCCTCAAATAAAGCATCTGTAATGCTTAATTTTAATGGTTCCATAATGAAGGGTACTGCAGAAAATATAGATAAAGACACCCAGCTTAATACGGTTAACAAGAAAGCTTCGCGTGCCCGCATGTCTGGATTAGGAGTATAAGTTGCTAGGGCTAATGAAGCCCCAAAAAGTGAAGTTAGGATACCTGAAATGCCAAAAGCTCTCCAGGAGTTGTCATTATATATAAGGTCTACAATCATCGGAATAAACATTGCTACCCCCAACGCTGATACCATTAAGCCAACAATAAAAAATACAGGACGCAGATCGAGCATATTCGTTATCTACATCAGGTAGTGACTATATAAAAGCCTCAAATTCATTCGTCACAATAAAGGCTTAACAAAAAGACTTTTCGGGATTAGATAATGATAATGAAAGACTTTTATTTTTATACGCTTTCAGCTTCTTTTATTGCTATTAGTATTGCGGTTGCAATGATGCAATCAACGGGGCCTAAAGTTAGTGATGAGTGTATTGTAGAAAATGGCTATATTGTTCAGGGTAAAAAATTAGAAAACCTTACTTCATCTCCGGGTACGAATTTTACATTTATGCCCTCTACACAGTCTTCTCCATCATACATTACAGCTTTATCACATGTACCTAGGGCGAAAGCACAAGCTTCAGCAGGTATTTTTGCTGTTTTAGGTCCCAATTATGAAAGAGTTTTAGGTGGAAGATCATTATCAATGGTCGTCAGTGCACGAAAGAACAAAGCAAATGCATTGGATGAATTTGATATGGGTTATTTTACTGCAGGAACAGGTGATAGCGGATGGAAAAGTCGAAAATTAACAGCTGAATGGAAAGACTATGTTCTGTATTTCACCCCTGCTCCCTCACAAGATGAGCCAGATATAGATTATTTAGGAATATGGCCTGGCGCAGGGGGTGAAAAAAAACTTATGGATGTTAGGTATATTAAATTAGAGGTTTTGGATAAAAATATGAACACAGTTAATAAATGCAGTTATAACAACAATTAAAAGACGCATAACATGCTAATTCTTATAACAGGTACAGCCGGATTTATTGGTTTCCATGCAGCTAAACGATTTTTATCGCTTGGGTATGCGGTAATTGGACTAGATAGTCTGAATGATTACTACGAAGTATCGCTAAAAAATGCTCGTCTAAACCAACTCGAGTGTCACGAAAATTTTGAGTTTTATAAAGTCGATATAGCAGATTACGAAGCTTTAGTAGATATTACTAAAGACAAGGAAATAACTTATATATTACATTTAGCTGCACAAGCTGGCGTGAGGTATTCACTAGAGATGCCTCGTTCTTATATAAGATCGAATGTGTTAGGGCATTTAAATATATTAGAATTAGCCCGTAATACACCAGCCATAAAACATATTGTTTATGCATCCTCTTCATCTGTTTACGGTGATAAAAGTAAGTCTGCATTTAAAGAGACGGACATTGTAAATTCACCTGCATCTCTTTACGCAGCTACAAAAATAAGTGGTGAAATGATTGCCGAAAGTTATAGTAAACTTTACGGCATCAATCAGACGGGTCTTCGTTTTTTTACTGTATATGGTCCCTGGGGCAGGCCTGATATGGCATATTATATTTTTACGGATAAAATTTTTAACAAGGAACCGATAGAGCTTTTTTCACCTGAAAAAATGACACGTGATTTTACGTATATAGATGATATAATAGATGTGCTTCCGCGAGTTTTGGAATCCACCCCTAGTAATCTGCATGCAATATATAATCTAGGGAACTCCAACCCAAACACACTGATGCAGTTAGTTGAAGCTATTGAAACTGCTTGCGAAGCATCAACCCAAAAAGTAATCTTAAAAAAGCAAAACGGAGATGTAAGTTATACACATGCTGATATAAATGCAGCCAAAAGGGATTTTGGTTTTGCACCGAGAGTTGAGCTTAAAGACGGGATAAAAAACTTTGTGAATTGGTATAAGAATTATTAAATTTTATATTCCGCAAACCGGAAAAGATTTTATTGGCTGAAGCGTTTTATCATTGACCTAGCTTGTTCACCTATTTCTGAATGATCTTTTGCATATGCTAATACTGCCTCAAAATAGCCTAATTTACTACCGCAGTCGTAATCTTTACCTTCGTATTCGTAGGCATAAAATTTTTGATTTTGCATAAGCCTCGCCATCGCGTCAGTGAGTTGTATTTCGTTGTTGATACCCGCTGCTTGGTTTTCTAATATATTCATAATTTCGGGTTGTAGAATATAGCGGCCAGTTATCTTTAAATTTGAGGGGGCTGAGTTAGGGTTAGGTTTTTCAACCATTCCGGACATTTGAATAATATTACCCTCTCTTTTTTGCGGATTTATAACTCCGTATTTTGAAACTTGGTCATGGGGAATCGCGTCGACTGCAATGACATTTCCCCCCACTTTTTTATATGCACCTACCATTTGTGATAAGCACGATTTTTTTGATTTTATGAGAACATCTGGAAGTAAAACAGCAAAGGGCTCACTGCCTATAATTTCTCTTGCGCACCATATAGCGTGGCCGAGTCCTTTTGCGCTTTGCTGACGCACAAATGACATGGAGCCAGGCTTAGGAGTGTCTCTACTGAGTTGATCGTATATGTCAGTTTTGCCGTTTTCACGTAAGCTATATTCTAATTCGTAGGCCCGATCGAAGTAATCTTCTATTGCCCCTTTGTTGCGACCTGTAACAAATATAAAGTGTTCAATTCCAGCCTCTCTTGCTTCATCTATAACATATTGCAGTGCCGGCCTATCTACTATGGGAAGCATTTCTTTGGGAATTGTTTTTGTGGCGGGTAAAACTCGAGTGCCAAAACCTGCTACAGGAAGTACTGCTTTTCGGATTTTTTTCATAATTCACACGTGCGTTTTTAAAGTATACTCTTGATTACTTAGGCGGGCCATAAACAAAATGCTCTATATTTTTATTTGACCAACCGAGCTCTTTAAGTACAGTCTTTAATCTCTTTTTTTTACTCATTGAGCTACTTTCTAGTGCTATAACCCTTTGGCTAATTTTTGAAGCTAAAATTTTAGCTTTTTCCGTATCAACATTTAATAGGCGTTCTATTCGTGAGATCATTTTTATCATCCTAAAGTCTATAGTATAAAGTGTAGCACTTTTTTGTGGTCATTAAAGATAAATTTATTTTTTCTAGAGGTGTTCTATTAATAATGTTGGCACATCATGTGTGTTTGATTTCACTGTTGCTACAAGTGTGTTCTCTTTCACTCCTTTTTTTATAGGAGAAACCTTTATGCCTTCGTTAATGAGTCTGTTACGTGTTTCTTGAATAGAATCAACGCCCCAAGCTAAGCCCCATAGGCTGTCTTGGGCTGTGTTTCGCTTTTCAGTTACCACGACTTCTAGAGTGGTTTGATTGAGCCTAAAAAAAAGTACCCGTGATTTTAGGGACTTAACATACTTGTCAAGGGCAAGCCTAATTTTATAAATACCTTTGTATGTATTTATGAAGCCATCTGGATCAGAAGTGGTCATTACAATATGATCTAGGTTATTTATCATTGAGGGCTCATATCTATCTACTTTGGGTAGACTACCGTTTTTATGTTCGATTAAAAAAGAGAATACCCCCCGGGTAATTT